>Ga0224508_10000081_pt1 | contig 108345 bp, 93 predicted proteins | sample SF_Jan12_sed_USG_4_FD_170157 | JGI IMG/M metagenome (GOLD analysis project Ga0224508, IMG submission 170157) | Sediment microbial communities from San Francisco Bay, California, United States - SF_Jan12_sed_USGS_21 | ecosystem: Environmental > Aquatic > Marine > Sediment | place: USA... | reverse complement strand
GAGCCAGTTTTCTGATCCGCAATGGATCTATGTGGATCTTGGCAGCGTGTACGCGATCAGCCGTGTCGTGCTCAAATGGGAATCAGCTTTTGGCAAGACCTATGAGATCCAGGTCTCAGACGATGCTATGAGTTGGACCACGGTATTTACTGAGCCCAACGGTAATGGTGGCGTAGATGACATTACTTTCTCACCAGCCAGCGGCCGCTATGTCCGCATGTACGGCACGCAACGCGGCACCGCATGGGGATATTCTCTGTTCGAATTTGAAGTATACGGATCGGGCGCCACACCGAGTTGGCAAACTCTGCCTGACAGCAGTCAGCAAAGACATGAATCTAGCCTCGCCGTTATTGGAAATCGGATAGTCCTATTAGGCGGTAGAGGTTCAAGGCCGGTTGAAATTTTCGATCTACAAACAGGCGAATGGAATACGTTTTCTGCGCCTCCAATTACACTACACCATTTTCAGGCCGTTACACTTGAAGGCTTGGTTTACGTGATTGGCGCATACACCGGTAGATATCCGAACGAAATCTCTGTTCCAAATGTCTATACATACGACCCAACGCTAGATCAATGGAACCAAGGAACACTCATTCCTGCTGACCGAAGAAGAGGGTCTGCTGGAGCAGTTGTCCATAACAACAAGATATATATTGTCGGAGGAATTGTAGGTGGGCATGGTGAACATGCGGATGCCAAGCCTTGGCTAGATCAATATGACCCAGCGACTAACCAGTGGACGATTCTCCCCGATATGCCTACTGCACGCGATCATTTCGGGGCCGCGGCAGTTTCAGGCAAAATTTACGCGGTAGCCGGCAGAGACTCCGGCATATCGGACAGTCTGGACCATACAATCGGTGCGACGAGCGTCTACGACATCGAAACATTGTCATGGGTTGAGCTCCCGGTTGATTCTGACATCCCTACTGAACGGGCGGGCGTAGCTGTCGCCGCAAACAACGGCGAGATCATTGTCAGTGGCGGCGAAGGATTTGGCCAAGCTTGGGCAACAGTGGAGGCTTTCGACACAAACACCAGTACATGGACAACACTGCCGTCGATGCCAACAGCGAGGCATGGCATGGGAGCAGTAGTCGTCGGCGGTGAATACTACGTATCGTCCGGAGCAACGAGCCAAGGCGGAGGTTCGCAAAGCACAATATTCCAGAAGCTGCCTCTTGGCAATTAACCTATTCCCACTCAATAGTCGCCGGTGGCTTGCCTGAGATATCATAGGTCACGCGGGAAATACCATCGACCTCATTGATAATCCGGTTCGAAACGCGATCGAGAAAATCATATGGCAGTTGCGCCCATCGTGCAGTCATGAAATCCACTGTTTCGACGGCGCGTAAAGCGATGACATACGAGTAATGGCGCACATCACCCATCACCGCAACAGAACGAACCGGCAGAAAAACGGCAAAGGCTTGGCTGACCTTGTCGTACAGTCCGGCCATGCGCAGTTCGGAAATAAAGATATTGTCGGCAAGCCGCAATAGATCCGCGTATTCCTTGCTCACCTCACCCAGAATTCGCACACCGAGACCCGGCCCGGGGAACGGGTGGCGGTAAACCATATCGTACGGCAGCCCAAGCTCCAATCCAATCTCACGTACTTCGTCCTTGAATAATTCACGTATCGGTTCTACCAGAGTCATGCGCATGTGCTCAGGCAGGCCGCCAACATTGTGATGCGATTTGATTACGTGTGCCTTACCGGTACCGGCGGCTGCCGACTCGATGACATCGGGATAAATCGTTCCCTGTGCCAGAAATTCGATGCCTTCGAGCTTGCACGCTTCCGCCTCAAAAACCTCGATGAACATACGTCCAATTGCCTTGCGCTTGTCCTCCGGGTCACCGATACCAGCCAAAGCAGACAAAAACCGATCTTCCGCGTCGACACGTATGATCCGAACACCCATGTGTTCAGCAAAAGTCGCCATTACCTCGTCGCCCTCGTGGTGGCGCAGCAGTCCGGTGTCGACAAAGACACATGTGAGTTGATTGCCAATCGCACGATGCAACAGGGCCGCCACTACTGAGGAATCCACACCACCGGACAGACCCAGTAGCACTCTCCCATTGCCAACCAGCGCCCGTACATTGGCTATGGAGTCGTCGATGATGTTGCTGGCGCCCCATAAGCCCTGGCAGCCGCAAATATCACGCACAAAACGTCGCAGGATGCGTTTGCCCTGATGGGTATGGGTTACTTCCGGGTGAAACTGTAAGCCGAAAAAATTGCGGCCCTGGTCGGCCATGCCAGCCAACGGCGCGCTATCGGTTTCCGCGATCAATTCGAATCCGGGCGGCAGGCTCTCAACGCGATCACCATGACTCATCCAAACGTCCAGCAATGGCGCACCATGTGCATCGGCATGATCTTCTATGCCTTCCAACAAACTGCTGCCGCCACTCACAGTTACGCGTGCATAACCAAACTCTTTTCTGGCCGACGTCGCTACGACACCGCCAAGCTGCGCGGCCATCGTTTGAAATCCGTAACAGATCCCCAGCACCGGTACACCCAACTCGTAGACCAGGTCGGGCGCCTTGGGTGGCGTATCAATAGTTACCGATTCCGGGCCACCCGACAGGATGATGCCACGCGCAGCGAATTTCCTTAACGCCGATTCTTTAATGTCCCACGGCAGTATCTCGCAGTACACGCCCTGCTCTCGTACCCGCCGTGCGATGAGCTGCGTGTATTGCGAACCGAAATCCAGCACCAGGATACGCTCGGCATGGATGTCCGGCGTTGTGATGTTCATTTCAGTCACGACGCCCGAAACGATAGTTGGGCGGCTCTTTGGTAATCGTGACGTCGTGCACGTGGCCTTCGACAACACCGGCACCGGATATCCGGACAAAGACGGGTCTTTCACGCATCGTAGCGATATCTGGGCTGCCAGTGTAACCCATGGACGAACGCAAGCCACCCGCCAGCTGATGCACAATATTTACTAGAGCGCCTTTGTACGGCACGCGCCCTTCAACACCTTCTGGAACCAGCTTTTCTATTTCGTCCGTGGGATCTTGAAAATAACGATCGACCGAGCCGTGACGTTGCGCCATCGCACCCAGTGAACCCATCCCACGATAGGTTTTATACGAACGACCCTGGTACAACTCGATTTCGCCCGGTGCTTCATCCGTACCGGCGAACAGGCCGCCCACCATCACGGTGTGTGCACCGGCGGCAATGGCTTTGGCAATATCACCGGAATAACGAATGCCACCATCAGCGATTAGCGGTACGCCTGTACCCTCCAACGCGGACGCAACGTTGGCAATGGCTGTAATCTGCGGCATACCGACGCCCGCCACGACACGAGTTGTGCAAATCGAACCCGGTCCGATGCCAACTTTGACCGCATCGGCTCCGGCCTCAATCAATGCTAGAGCTGCGTCTCCGGTGACGACGTTGCCACCGATCAACGCCAGATCCGGCCACGCCTCACGGATGCGCCGCAACGTGTCTAACACGCCGACTGTATGGCCGTGTGACGTATCGACAACGATCACATCAACTCCTGCGCTGACCAAGGCTTGTACACGATCGAGCGTGTCGTCTGCCGTACCCACAGCCGCACCCGCTCTCAGTGCGCCCCGCTCGTCCTTGCTCGCATTGGGGAAGTCCGACGCCTTCTGAAAATCCTTGACAGTGATCATGCCTTTGAGGTGATAACCATCGGCAACTACGAGAACTTTTTCGATGCGGTGCTTGTGCAGCAAATGCAGTACTTCTTCTTTAGGCGCGTTCTCCGGCACCGTAACCAATTTTTCCTGCGGCGTCATAACGGTCGAAACCGGCGCATCCAGCTGCGTTTCAAATCGGAGATCGCGATGCGTTACGATGCCAACAACCTCGTTGCCGTCGACCACAGGCACACCAGAGATGTTCTTTTCACGCGTGAGAGCAATTACCTGCTTTATGCTTTGGTCAGGTGTAACGGTAATCGGGTCGGTGATTATTCCGCTTTCGTACTTCTTCACTCGCCGCACATGGCGCGCCTGCGCGACCGCCGTCATGTTCTTGTGAATAAAACCCAGTCCGCCTTCTTGCGCCAGGGTAATCGCGAGCCGCGATTCGGTGACCGTATCCATCGCCGCGGAAACGAGCGGCAGACGCAACGCCATATTTCGAGTCAGGTTCGTACCGAGATCAACATCGCGCGGGAGTATTTCCGAATAAGCAGGCTGAAGCAGTACGTCATCGAATGTGAGTGCTTCCTGTATGACGCGCATATCGGTAACCTGCCTGCCTGAACTAACGTTAACCGGCCATTCTACGGGCTTGAGTTTTTTCCGTAAAGACCGCCTTTGGCCAGAAATTAACACCGGCAACGCCGGTGGCTTATGATGTGCCCTATCATGAGCACCATGGACCCTTCGTCAGACAGCCCGCAACTGAGCCTCGTTCCGACCCGTGACGTCTATACCATCACGCGTCTCAATCGCGAAGTGCGCAAGGAACTGGAAATCGGTTTCGGTACCCTTTGGGTGGAAGGCGAGTTGTCGAATCTGCGCAAGCCCGCGTCGGGACATCTTTATTTTACACTCAAGGACGATCGGGCTCAGATCAAGTGCGCCATGTTTGCCTCGCGCAATCGCGCGCTGGATTTTCGCCCCGCTGACGGTACTCAGGTTCTTGTGCGTGCCAGACTGACCGTGTACGAGCCACGCGGCGATTACCAACTCAACGTCGAATCGATGGAGGAAGCCGGTGAGGGCGCATTGCGTCGTGCCTTCGAGGAGCTGAAGAAAAAACTCGCTGCCGAAGGCTTGTTTGATCAGGATCGCAAACAACACCTGCCCGCATTGCCGGCACGCATCGGGATTATTACTTCGTCCAGTGGCGCGGCGCTGCGCGATGTGTTGAAAGTGCTGCGTCGTCGTTTCCCCGCCATCCCGGTGCTGGTCTACCCGGTTTCAGTGCAGGGCTCGGCGGCCGCCGGTGAAATTGTGAGTGCTATCGAGCTCGCCGAAAAACGTGCCGACTGTGATGTCCTGTTGTTAACGCGTGGCGGTGGATCGCTGGAGGACTTACAGGCTTTTAATGAGGAGGCCGTCGCACGCGCCATCGCCGACTGCGCCATTCCGCTGATTTGCGGTGTCGGCCACGAAATTGATATCAGCATTGCGGATTTTGCGGCCGATCAACGGGCACCTACACCGTCTGCTGCGGCAGAGATGCTGGTTCCGGATCGACGCGAATGGCAACGGGGTCTGATCGGTACAGCAAATCGTCTGGTCACAGCCGTCCGACAAAAACTCGGCGACAGCAGACAACAATATGCCCACCAATCACGTCGGTTGGACGTACAACATCCGGGACAACGGTTGCGTCAGCAGAATCAGCGCATGGATGAACTCGAGCAGCGGCTCAGCGGTCATGTCCGATATCGTCTTGGCGCGCTGCGCAGCCAGTTGGTCGAGTATCGCGCGCATTTGCACCGTGTCGCGCCAGCGCAGCGCATCGCGCGTCTCACAGACGGCATATACAATACGCGCAGGCACCTGCAAACAGCCACACAGACAATTATCGAAGGCTATAACGCCCGGTTGTCCGTCGCCGCACGAGCACTGGATGCGGTCAGCCCATTGGCTACGCTGGCCCGGGGCTATGCGATCGTCTCAATCACCGGGGACGACGGCATAAAACAGATTGTACGCAAGGCCGACGATCTCACTCCGGGCACGGCGTTTGAAGCCCGGGTCGCCCATGGCATCATCGATGCGACTGTAACCGGAACCCGCAAGGAAGAATCATGAGAACTATCGGCCTATTGCTCGTGTTGTTTGCGTGCAATGCACTTGCCCTGCCACAACATTCGCCCGTTCCCGGTGGCGTGGCGATACTGGAAGTACCGGACCTCGATGGCGCCGCACCCATTGCCACCTACAACGGCAAGCGTGTCATGGTGCAGCTGCTCGATGGGCGTTGTGTAGCCATCGTAGGTCTAACGCTTGGCACCAAGGCAGGCGAGAAAACACTCGAGCTGGAAGGCGTGGCCGGTACACGTGCGCGATTGAAATTTGTCGTCGACAAGAAGGCGTACGAAACCCAACGTCTGACCATTACGAACAAACGCATGGTCGATCCGACCGCTGAAGACCTGGTGCGTATCGGCAAGGAACGCAAACGCATAAATGCTGCATTGGAAAGGTGGACCGATCAGGCTACCGTCCAGGTAGCACTGCAACGACCGTTACAGGGGCCACAGAGCAGCCCTTTTGGTTTGCGCCGGTTCCTTAACGACAAACCGCGAAGCCCGCACAGCGGCATGGACATCGCCGCGGATGAAGGCACACCGATACTAGCTGCAGCATCAGGCACAATCAGTGAAACCGGCGGTTATTTCTTTAACGGCAACACTGTATTCATCGATCATGGTCAGGGCCTGACGACGATGTACTGTCACATGAGCGAGATCAAAGTCGAACCAGGACAGACGGTGCAACAAGGCGAGGTCATCGGCCTGGTCGGTGCTACTGGACGTGTAACCGGACCGCACCTGCACTGGAGCGTCACACTCAACGATGCACGCGTCGATCCGACGTTGTTCCTGCCAGCGGAATCCTTGTGAAGATCGGCCATATCTGAGCAGCCTCTGGGGCAGGATGAGACCTGTTGTCACGCCACGCAAAACAAGGTCTGGTCATCCGAGCCGGATGGGCTGGCCCGGGAATGGTGTCGGATAACGGACGACACGCCACCTGAGTATCAAACGGCGTGCTGCAGTTAGGCAAGAACATTATCCCGCATTGAGGAAACGACTCAAGACGGGGCGAAAACGGTCCATATCGACAAGGAATGAATCGTGACCCTGATTCGATGACAATTGCTCGAAGACCAGCTCGCGATCAGGAACCTGCAGTAACGCCGCTAGCTCGCGTTGCTGTTCAACTGGAAACAAAATATCACTAGTGACGCCAACTATGAGTACACGGCTGGCCTTGACACAGGCCAGACCGGTTTCCAGGCACCCACCGTGATCGGCCGCATCGAACAGATCCATGGCGCGCGACAGATACAAATAACAGTTGGCGTCAAACGAGCCGCTGAACTTGCGCGCATGATGTTCCAGATATGACTCGATCTCGAATTCGATACCAAAAGGCTGATCGGGATGACGATATTCATCGGCAGGAGCCCGCTCCCGGCCAAAACGCTGCTTCCATTCATCCGCGGAGCGATAACTGACCATTCCGAGCTTGCGCGCCAGATGCATGCCCTGCTCTGCGCCGTGACCCTGATACTGCCCATCATTCCACTCGGGATCCGAACGAATTATCTCGCGTTGCAATGATCGCATGGCAATGGCAAACGGCAGCGCTCGAGCCGCAGATGAAATCAATATCAACCCGGCTGCCCGGTCTGGATGCATCATGGCAAAGGCCAGTGCTGACATGCCGCCCATCGATGGACCGATTACATAGGCCACTTGGTCGATACCCAGTACTTCAATGACATCCGCACCGCATTGCGCGATGTCTTCGATCGAGAGAATCGGAAATGTCAGTCGGTAGGTTTCCTCGGTATCGGGGTTCACCGACGACGGCCCGGTCGTACCAAAACAACTGCCCAGTGAATTGACGCAGATCAAAAAATAGCGGTCCGTGTCGATTGCCCGGCCGGGTCCGATCATGTCCTCCCACCAACCGGGTGATTGATCCTCGCTCGCCGACGCCGCGTGTGCTGACGGCGATAAACCGGTAAATAGCAAAATAGCGTTATCCCGACGCTTGTTCAGCTCGCCCCAGGTCTCGTATGCGATTCGCACACCGTCAAGTTCGCCGCCGCGGTGCATTGCGAACGGTCTGTTGAGACTGATATGTCGACGGTTTCCGGACATGTGTCATCCAGGTTTCACTGGCCGGTCATTCTGACCAATGAAAAACCAAAAATCCACGATTACGCCGCAGACAAGAAAAAGAGGCCGCTTCCCTGCCTGAATATATGATATTGCCGCCACCATTACCCTCCCCCGCAGGGGAAGGGAATAAGAAGCGGTGTGAGCCGGCTATTTGAAGAACTTACCGACGATATCCAACAGACCGCCACCACGTTTTGGTTCGGGCTCGGGTTCTGGCGCAGGTTGCGACGGCGCGTTGATATCGAGCATCTTCCCCAGAATGGCACCAAAGCCACCGCCACCGGTGATCTGGTCCAGTGCACCGCCGGCACGTCCGGGAATATCCGGTTGCCGGCCCAGACCGGAAGACTGTGCCTTGCCGGAAATTCCGCCCATCATGGCTGCTGCGATCATTGGCAACATCGATTTGAGAATACCGACATCGATTCCGGTTTTTTGTGCCGCTTGCGTTGCAACCTGCCGACTGCGGTCTTTGTTTCCCAGGATATGCCCGAGAATACTGTTACCCTCGTCGATACCGGTCGGGCTGGCAATCTCTGCGGGATTGTCCACGTACCGTGTGTGGTTTCCCGATTGAATAGCACCGAGCAAATCCTCCAGGCCGCCCGGCTTGGAGATATTGCCTTTCATACCATCGGCCAGCGAAGGAAACAAAGCGGAAACGGCAGAGCCGGCCTGGCTCTCATCCAATTGGCATTTATCAGCCACCTGTTTGAGCAGCCCGCCACCCTGGCCCTCAAGTAACATTTTTAGTAGATCCATCAGAACGCCCCTTATTGGTCGGAAGATATCCATTATCTCAGACTCGGCGGCCCGCGAAAAATCCTGTTTTATTTCTGCTGCTTTCGACTTTTTATCAATTGATTGCGTTTTCTTTGCTGGCGTGGCGTCAACTTGTTGCGCCGTCCTGCAAACGGGTTCTTGCCGGAGCGCAATTCGATGCTGACCGGCGTCCCATGCAGATCGAAAACCTTGCGGAAGTGATTGGCGAGATAGCGCTTGTAAGCGTCTGAAATCCTGTCAACTTGCGTACCGTGAATAACGATCCGTGGTGGGTTTCGTCCGCCCTGGTGTGCGTAGCGCAACTTTGGCCGCCGACCGCGTCGTATCGGTGGCGCATGGGCCATCAAGGCTGCCTCCAGCGACTCGGTAAGTGCCGGCGTTGCCAGATCGGTGGTCGCCGCACGATAAGCGCGGCGCACCGATACCAGCAGCTTGCCTACGCCACTGCCATGTAGCGCAGAAATAAAGTGCCTGGGCGCAAAATCTATGAAAGGCAACTTCACATCCAACAATCGATGCACATCGTTGCGCTCGCTCGATGTCATTCCATCCCATTTGTTGATCGCAATAACCAGTGCGCGGCCGCGGTCCAGGACCAGCCCGAGCAACGAGGCATCCTGTTCGGTCACTCCTTCGTGTGCATCGATGACAGCGACTACAACATTGGCGCGATCTATCGCTTTAAGTGCCTTGATGACACTGAACTTCTCTATCGTGTCACTAACACGTCCCTTGCGACGTACACCGGCGGTGTCAATCAATGTGTAGTGTTGCCCGTCTCGATCGAATGGCACTTCGACGCTATCGCGAGTCGTTCCGGGCTGGTCGTAGGCGACCAGGCGTTCTTCACCGATCAGGCGATTGATTAGAGTGGACTTGCCGACGTTCGGGCGGCCAATGACTGCGACTGCAATACCGTCATCCGCGTCAACGGTATCTGTGGTTTCCTCATCGGTGTAGTCAGCAAGCACGTCATCCATTAACGCGCTGACGCGTTCGCCGTGCGTGGCCGAAACTGCAATTGGATCACCGCTACCGAGCGAATGAAATTCCGCCGCAGCTATTTCTGCATCTAGTCCCTCGGCCTTGTTCACGAGCAGACGCACAACACAACCCTGCCGCCGCAACAACGTTGCGACGTTTTCATCGGCGGCCGTCAGTCCTTCGCGTGCATCGACCATGAAGAAAACCAGGTCGGACTCGTCCAGCGCACGCTGGGTTTGCTGCGCCATGAGGCCATCGAGGCCATCCTCGTCGCCACTGAGACCACCGGTATCCACGACGATGTACGGCACCGGACCGACACGTCCGAAACCGTATTGACGATCACGGGTCAGACCGGGGCGATCCAGAACCAGGGCGTCCCGGCTACGAGTCAGAAAATTAAATAGCGTCGACTTGCCGACGTTGGGCCGGCCGACGATCGCGATAACCGGCGGCATGACACGATCCCCTAGGGTGCGCTCGATTGCGGCATGGTAAATGCGTGCAGTATGCCGGCCTCGTCCTGCACAATCAGTCGCTCGCCCACCGCTAGAGGTTGTGCTGCGATACGGGCGCTGCCGGCGCGGGCGCGCCCAATTATCGATCCATCCCTGGCCGATAGCCAATGTAAAAAGCCTTCGAAATCGCCCACCACTACAGCTTCACCGAATGGTGTCGGCCCGGTCAGGCCACGACGCAACAAACCACTCTGTTCCCACAGACGCTTACCGCTGGCCCGCTCCAGCGCATAGACGTGGCCATCGCCACTGGTGGCATAAAGTGCAGTCCAGTCGGCTGCCAGACCACCGGCACTGGACAGCTGTTCAGCCCAGGCGGCCTGCCCGTCGCCCAGCATCAGCAGTGCTGCACGACTTTGAAAGCCGGCCACATAGACTTCTTCGCCGACTATTACTACATTGCTGTCTATGTCCGTCATGCGATCAAGTTCAGTACGCCCACGGCCTGATGCAAGGGGCGCCTGCCACAGATCGGCGCCATCACGCAGACTCAGAGCGACGACGCGCCCGTTGTCAAAACCGACGATTACGCGATCGCGCGCGGCGGCTGGCTGACCATTGCCGCGCAAGCTAAGTCGTGGCACAGATTGCTCCACTGTCCAGCGCAGCGCACCATTACGCGCTTCCAGTGCGAAGATCTTGCCGTTGACCGCCCGTACGATAACGACGCCCGAATAAATCACGGGAACGGCCAGTAGTTCTCCACTGACTACCTGCGACCAGCGTCGCTCGCCGGTCACGGCGTCGATCGCTACAACGTCTCCGTCCGCCGAGCCGACGATGATTAAACCGTCCCCGTAACCGGGTCCAGCGGTCAGAGCCAAATCCGTGTCATGACTCCAGTCACGTTTGCCGGTGACCAGATCCAGACCCGACACAACACCGGAGTGGGAGGCAGCAAATATGCGGTTGCCATCCGATGCGGGTTTCAGTCCCAGACTCAGATGCTCCGCGCCGCCACCGAGTTTGGTTGACCACGCGCTCTTGATCGTTACGCCGTCTTCAAGCTTCGTCAGTTCGGCAGGCTCTTCCTCGGGGTCTTTTTTTTTCAAGCCGCCGAGACAGGCCTGCAAGGTCACCGCCGACAACAGCACCAACAGGATCAGTTTCCGGTTCATGCGTCGGGTTCTGTAACGGGTGCAACGTCGCTGCTGGTGCCGGCGAGATTGTTGAGCTTCATTTCAACCAGTTGGCGATCGAATAGCCCGGGTTCAAACTTGTCCAATGCGCTTTGATATTCGACGCGTGCTTCAGCATTGCGATCCAAGGCGGCAAAAACGTCACCGCGTACTTCGTGAAATCGCGCAGCAAAACTACCGGGATCCGCCACGACCAATGTTTCGAGCGCCTCGTCGGCACGTTCCTGGGACAACAGCACCCGCGCAAGCCGCAAACGCGCTACCAATCTCAGATGGTCGTCTTTGGCAGTGTCAACGACGTTGCGTAGCTGCTCCGCCGCCATTACCGGTTCATCGGATTGAACATATAGTTTCGCCATGGCGAGTGCTGCCTGACTGGCATAAGGCGTCGCCGCAAAATCACCTTCCAAATTGCCCAGGATGTCGGTGGCAGCAACGCGATCGTTTGTGGCAATTGCTTGAGCAAGCTCCTCATACTGTGCCGATGCCGCTGCGGCCCGCTGGTCGTGAAAGTGATTCCAATATTTCCAGCCACTCAGTACACCAACACCGAGGACCAAGCCGGTAATGATGAAGCTGCCGTTAGCTTTCCACCATTGCTTGATCTCGTCGATCTGCTCTTTTTCGCTTTGAAACTCGTCCACTTCTGATTCACCTCGGATCGCCGACCGGTGCCAGCGAGCGCGACATCATATCAGGTCAAAAAAGCCGCGACACGCTCACCCAGCTCGCCCCACGAACAGCTGGCTTGAGCGTCATCGCTCCGCAGCGGCTTGATTGCCACCACGCTCCGCTCGACCTCGGAATCGCCGAGAATCAGGGCCAGACGCGCCCCGCTACGATCCGCGGCTCGCAACTGTGACTTGAAGCTGCCGCCACCACAGTGATTCCAGAGACGCAGGTCAGGCAGGCGGTCGCGCAGTTGCTCGCTCAGACTGAGTCCTACCTGCATGGCGGCATCGCCGACCATGACGAAATAAACATCGGGTGCGCCGGTATCGATGGCGCTGTCGGCCATTTGCATCAATTCGACCAGCCGTTCGATTCCCAGGGCCCAACCGATGGCCGGCGTAGGCTTGCCACCCAGTTGCTCGACCAATCCGTCATATCGCCCACCAGAGCAAACCGCCCCCTGTGCGCCAAGTTGATCGGTCTCCCACTCAAACACGGTGCGCGTATAGTAATCGAGGCCACGCACCAGCTTTGGATTTACCGTGTAAGCGACATCGGCGTCGGTAAGCAGAGTTTTTAGCGTCCCAAAATGGTTGGCTGATTCTTCGTCCAGATAATCGGTAATGCGTGGCGCACCGCTTATTACTTCCTGCATGTCGGGGTTTTTGCTATCGAGAATACGCATCGGATTGACCTGCAGACGCTTGCGACTATCCTCGTCGAGCAATTTTTTTTGGGCATTCAAATAGTCGACCAGCCGTTCTCGGTAAACCAACCTGGATTCCGGCGTACCCAGCGAATTGATTTGCAGTGATAGGTTTTCCAGCCCCAGCACGCGCCACAGACGCGCCGACAGGAATATGAGTTCGGCATCGACATCGGGCCCGACGAAACCGAATGCCTCCGCACCGATCTGGTGAAACTGTCGATAGCGGCCCTTTTGCGGACGTTCGTAACGAAACATTGGTCCGCGGTACCACAGACGCTGGCGTTGGTTGTGGAGCAAGCCGTGTGTAATGCAAGCCCGTACACAACTGGCCGTCGCCTCAGGACGCAGTGTCAGACTGGTGTTGCCACGGCTATCAAACGTGTACATTTCCTTTTGCACCACGTCGGTCTCCACACCGATAGAACGCTTGAATAGCTCCGTACGTTCCAACAGGGGAAGCCGTATCTCGTGATAACCATAGCCGCGCAATAAAGATTGCGCGGCAGACTCAAGACGATCCCAATATGGAGCCGCGTCACCGAACACATCGTTCATGCCACGGACAGCTTGTATGGAATCGCTCACCTGTGCGGGACCATCAATTGGTTTCGGGATCGATCACGAAGCGTGCGGTATTACCACGCACCGCCCGGCGCGGAACCGGGTAGAACTGTCCGTCAACATCGAGTCTGACCGAACGACTAAGGCCCAGGAAAACTTCAACCGGCGGTTGACCCGAGACCGTCCGGCTACGTCCGGCTATCATCATGTCGTAAATGAGTCGTGTTCCATTGCTGTCGGTCACTTCCACCCAAGAATCGTCGGACACCGAAATACGCAGTTCCACCTCGCGTACGGCCTGGACTTCAGCTTCGGCCACGCTTGCCACAGCAAGTTGCGGCTCGTTCGCCGCTTCTATAGCTGCCCGCTCGGCGGCCGGCACGATGGCGGCCGGGATTGTGTCGGAAATATCAGCCGCATCGTCGGGTTCGCCGGAGTCCGCCAAATCTTCGGAGACGCTCGTAATCGTCACAGGTGGCGAACTACCTGGTGATACAGTTGGCTCTTCGGGTAGTGCAGCGGAGTCAGGTGGGCCACTACGGGAAATAAGCCCCCATAACAGCCACAAGACAATGGCCGCGACCAATACTGCCAGCACCCAACGTAGTTCCTGCCATGATACTCGTGGTTTACGCCGCTCGGCCCGCTGCATCCTGGTGATCGGTGGTGGAGAATCATCACGACCACGTTTGCGGTAGTACGCAATCATCAGGTCATCGGTATCGAGCCCCAACATACTGCCGTACTTGCGCATGTGGCCCTTAGCAAATACGGGGGCGCCCAGTGCGGGGAAATCGTCTTCTTCCAGTGCCTTCAACATCCATTCATCAAGGTGCAGTTCCTGCGCAATATCGTGCAACAGCAAACCACGTGCTTCGCGAGCGCGTCGTAGTTGCACGCCAGGGCCCTCCATTTCGGGGCCTGCGTCTTTTTCAGGATGATCCGTCATTTTGTATTGACTCGGCCAGCAACCGGGATTCGACCGATTCGGGGTATTTCAAACGCAGCTGGACTGCGTAGTTGTCGGCAGCACGGTTATCACCCAGGCTACGCTCAACCTGGACGCCAAGCCACAAGGCCTGGGCCGTCATTTCCGATACGTTTGCTAGGCGCTGCAGGAAAGCCCGTGCCTGAAAATTGCGGTCATCCAGATTTGTCAGTTTGGCCATCTGCCACAACGCATCTGAATAACGCGGGTTAATCTGTAAAGCCTGACGGAAATAGGTCTCTGCTTCTTCGTAGTCCGAGCGTTTTAACACGCAGAGGCCAGCATTGGTGTAGGCAGTCTCTGAAGTTGTGTACGTTGGCACTGTCGCGGCCGCAAGAAAATGTTTGACAGCTTCTTTAATGCGCTCGTTACGACACAGATAGACAGCGTACATGTTGCGCACGTTTGCATCATCATCATCGATACGCAACGCTGTCTTGTAGTGCGTTTCCGCCTGACTGGGTTTGCCGAGCTGCTCGTACACCAATCCCAGGTAGGCATGCGCGGGTGCGAGATGCGGGTCTTGCTCGATCGCGCGATTAAGTTTTTCCAACGCCCGTTCCCGTTGCCCACGCTGCAGATACTCTGAACCTAGGCGCAAGTTTGTGCGCGCGGCTTCCTCAGGCGATGCCTCTCTTAGCGGAGCATCGCCAGTCGTTACACATGCACTGATCAGCATTGCTGCCAACAGACAAATTACAATTCTCATGACCGCCCCCCGGCGCTCTTTGCATGTAGTGGTGAAGTAACAAGATTGTCGACCTGGCCTGCAAGTTGGCCACAAGCCGCCGCGATATCGTCACCACGTGGACGCCGTGTCATTGTACGCAAACCCTGCCGGTGCAGAATACTTTGGAATTCATAGATCGTGGCGCTGCTGGAGCGTTTGTAGCGCCCACCCGGATACGGATTAAAGGGGATCAGGTTCACTTTTGCCGGGCGACCACGCAACAATTTTGCCAGCCCTCTGGCGAGTGCGGGCGAGTCGTTGACGCCTTCAAGCATGACATACTCAAAGGTCACGTAGCGACCGTTTGAATCCGCATAGTCCCAGCAGGCTTCCAGCAAATCGGCAATCGGATGACGGCGATTGATAGGCACCAGCTGATCGCGTAATTCGTCGTCCGGCGCATGCAAAGACACCGCCAACGCGACATTGCAGTCATTCTTCAGGCGACGTATCTGCGGAACTAGTCCGGAAGTGCTGAGCGTAATCCTGCGTCGCGACAGTTCGAATCCGTAGCTATCCAACATTAGCTGCATCGCAGGCACGACAGCACGATAATTTGCCAGTGGCTCACCCATCCCCATAAACACGACATTGCTCACCGGTCGTTCGCTTTCCGTGCTGCCGAGCGCTCGCTGTGCCAGCAGTAGCTGTCCAATAATCTCTGCGGTACTGAGATTGCGGTTGTAGCCTTGCGCCCCTGTTGCACAGAAGGAGCAGTCCAGTACGCAACCTACCTGGCTCGACACGCACAAGGTGCCGCGATCGGTTTCGGGGATAAAGACTGTTTCGATCGCCTGTCCGCCCTCAACGGCGAGTAACCATTTGCGGGTCCCATCGGTACTGATACTTTCTTTCAGCACCTGCGGCAGGGCGATGCTGGCACTCTGATTCAGGTCGGTGCGCAGATCTTTCGACAAGTCGGTCATCGCGTCGAATTCATCCACGCCGCGACGATAAATCCATTTCATCATCTGACGGGCATGAAAAGGTTTCGCACCCCGAGCAGCAATCCATCCCTCGAGCTGCCCCCGGGTCATGCCAAGCACGTGAACTGAGCCGGGTACCGTCATCGCTTCAGCTTATCCACGCGTACGCGGACACAGACCTCCATCAGAAAAGAAAAACTCAATCTCCTGAGCAGCCGTATCCGGCCCATCGGAACCATGCACGACATTCTCTTCTATGGAAGCGGCGAAGTCAGCACGTATCGTGCCGGGATCAGCGTCGGCTGGATTCGTCGCACCCATGATTTCACGGTTGCGTGCTATCGCCTCGGGCCCTTCCAACGCTTGCACAATCACCGGGCCGGATGTCATGTATTGGACCAGATCACCAAAAAAAGGCCGCTCACTGTGCACAGCATAAAAACCCTCCGCTTGTTGACGACTCAGATGCATCATGCGTGCTGCAATGATTTGCAGACCCACGGCTTCAAAACGACGATAAATCTCGCCGATAAGATTCTTTTCTACACCATCAGGTTTGATAATCGATAGCGTACGCTCGACAGACATGCTGACTCCAATGATTCTTCAGACTTGGCCGACGACCCGGCGCGCTTGATGGATCTGCCAAAAAACCGGGCTAACTCTCGGATTCTGGCCGGGTTTTTCTGCCGGCACAACCGACAAAGTGTACTCTGGGCCGCAGACCTACGCAATTGGCTGGTGTTCTGCCCGCCAATACCTCAACGGCCAGGCCGGCCCTTTTGCCCCTGAGCGCGTTGCCCCTGCCTGGCGGGATACACTAGACGCTAAAGCTCTCGCCACAACCGCACTCGCCGCTGATATTGGGATTGCGGAACCGAAAGGCCTCGTTGAGACCGTCCTTGATGAAATCGACTTCGGTGCCGTCGATCATCGGCAGACTGTCCGGATCGACAAATATAGTTACACCGAGGCTGTCAAAACGCACATCATCCGCACCGACTTCGTCGGCGTAGTCGATGACATAGGCGTAACCTGAGCAGCCGGTTTTTCTGACACTCAAACGCAGACCCAGACCGTGCCCACGTCGCGTCATGTAGTTGATTACCCGATCGGCCGCCGCTTGTGTGAGATTGATCAATGCGATGTCCCTTTGGTGGCGTCGCGCAAAGCATCTTCGGCCATAAGTACGCAATTCCACTTTTCTGCTGGTAACTCAAGTTGGCTGGCAATCATATCGAGATCCAGTGACTGCACTTCATTTATGCCCTTACCGGTAATTTCTTCGGTGAGCCAGGAAGCCACTGCAATGGTATGGGGACAACCCCAAGCCCTGAAACCGGCGTGCTCAATCACGCCGTCACTGACATCGAGACAAAACTCGACCAGCATGCCTGCCGACTTGCTACCGGCCCGGCCACTCAAAGCAGATTCGTCACAACCCTCGATTACGTTGCGTGGCTTTTCGAAATGATCAATTACAATATTGCTGTAGTTCATCTGTCGCTCTTCAATACCCATCTAAGACTATGACCCTTTGCCAGCGCGTTAATTCCTACCGAATCAGCATACAGCGATAGTGCGCAGACGGGTAACTTGCTCGCGAATGACCTCTATCGCAACATCGACGTCCTGATCGGTGCTGAATCGGCCCAGACTCATCCGGATGGAGCTCTGCGCCAAATGATCTGGTCGACCCAGTGCCCGCAGCACATAGGAGCCTTCATTAGTGGACGACGTGCAGGCCGAGCCACTGGAGACGGCCAGCTGACGCAATGCGAACAGCAGACTCTCCCCTTCCACGCCCTCAAAACAGACATTAAGCATCCCAGGCGCCCGCGTTTGCAGACAACCATTACACTGAACGCCTCCCACGGTCGCAATGCCATTCCACAATTTTTCACGCAAAGCTCGTAATCGCTGGCCTTCTGCGTCTATTTCCTCGCCAGCAATACGAAACGCCTCGCCCATGCCGGCGATCTGGTGTGTCGCGAGCGTGCCCGAACGCAAGCCACGTTCGTGCCCACCACCATGGATCAGAGGTTGCAAATGCACGCAGGGCTCATTACACACATAAAGCGCGCCGATGCCCTTGGGTCCATACACTTTGTGTCCTGACACTGACATCAGATCTACCGGCATGCGGCTCAAATCGATCTCGACCTTGCCAGCACTTTGTGCGGCGTCGCAATGGAATAAAACATTACGCGAACGACAGAGTTGTCCGATCTCGGCAACATCCTGTATCACGCCGATCTCATTATTGACATGCATGACAGACACCAACACCGTGTCGTCGCGCATGGCATCAGCCACCTGCTGCGGATCGACAATCCCATCTTTGACCGGAACCAGATAAGTGACTTCGCAGCCTTCACTCTCGAGTTGTTTACAGGTATCCAGAACCGCCTTGTGTTCGGTGCGAGACGTAATAATGTGACGGCCCTTGTCAGCATAAAAATGTGCAGCGCCTTTTATTGCGAGATTATTCGACTCCGTGGCGCCCGAGGTCCAGACAATCTCCCGCGCCGTAGCCCCCAGCAATGCTGCCACCTGATTACGGGCAGCTTCCACGTAGCCACGCGCGGTACGTCCCAGCACGTGTGAACTTGACGCAGGGTTGGCGTAGACGCCGTCCATAGTCAGAAACCGCATCATCGTTTCAGCGACACGGGGATCGACCGGCGTGGTCGCAGCGTAGTCCATGTAAACCGGTGGTTTCATTTATCAGTCATCTTCAGTGTCCGGCGCCGATTGTAGACGCTGCACCGAAGTGAGCAAGCCCCGCAGGATGTTCACTTCGTTCTGATCGGGCACCGCCCGGTTGAATAAAAGGCGCACACGCCGCATTAGATGACGGGGATTGTCCGGATTGAGGAATTCTGTTTCTACCATCACTTGCTCGATATGCTCATAGAAGCGCTCAAGTTCGGCCGCCGGTGCCGGCTCCAATTGTGGTGATGCGAGCGACTCGGCGCCACCGGCCGCAATGCGTAACTCGTATGCCACGATTTGCACCGCCATCGCCAGGTTGAGCGACGGGTATTCAGGATTGGCCGGGATGTTGAGTAACCATTGGCAATGATCCAGCTCCTCATTCCGCAGCCCCGTGCGCTCACGTCCAAGAACCACGGCCACAGGCCCCTGGTCTGCCATTGCCAATAATCGTGATGCGCTGTCACGGGCATCGTGAGTCGGCCAATGATGGGTGCGCAGCCGCGCGCTGGCACCGGCGACGGCCAAACAGTCGGCGACCGCATCGGGTAGCGTTTCGAACAGTTGTGCCCGATTGAGCAGGTCCTCTGCACCCGAGGCCATCGCGGTGGCATCGGCATGAGGAAAGTACTTGGGCTGCACCAGCCGTAGATGATCCAGACCCATCGTCTTCATCGCCCGCGCTGTGGCACCGATATTGCCGGGGTGTGAGGTCTCTATCAACACGACCCGGATGTTAGCCAGACTCATTGTCACTCGCCTTGTACTGCTCGTCTGGTATTCTACCGGCCGCACCACGCCCGGTGCTGCACTTTTTGGAACGAAAGCCTTGCAAGCCCTGCTGAATATCGCGGTACGCGCTGCCCGTCGAGCTGGAGACGTGATTATTCGCCATGTCGATCACGTGCATAAGCTCACGGTCACAGCCAAGTCACGCAACGATTTTGTGTCCGAAGTCGATCGAATGGCGGAGGCTGAAATTATTCAGACAATCCGCGAGTTCTACCCTGATCATGCTTTTCTGGCTGAAGAAAGCGGTTCCCAGGGCGAGAGCGAAAATGTCTGGATCATCGATCCTCTGGATGGCACCACCAATTTTCTGCACGGCTTTCCGATGTTTTCCGTATCTATAGCCCTGCAAACAAAAGGCCGTCTCGAGCATGGCGTGATCTATGATCCGATGCGTCAGGAATTATTCACCGCATCACGTGGCGATGGTGCACAGCTTGACGGCCGCAAGATACGGGTGACCAACCGCAAGAACCTCGAAGGCGCACTGATCGGAACCGGATTTCCCTATCGTGCCAATAGACGATTCATGCAGGAGTACATCGGCATGTTTCGCGCGATCGCCGAAAATACGGTCGGTATCCGCCGTGCGGGTTCAGCGGCACTGGATCTGGCCTATGTCGCCGCGGGCCGTTTGGACGGTTTCTGGGAACTGGGGCTGGGACCATGGGATATGGCCGCAGGAACACTTCTGGTCCGCGAAGCCGGTGGCCACGTCACCGATCTGGACGGTGACGATACATTCCTTGAGTCAGGTAACATCGTTGCAGCACCCAGTAAGTTGCTGACCTCCATACTTGCCGAGTTACGCCCGCACCTGCCTAAGTCATAATTGACCCCACGTCTCCGTTGACGACGTTTATACTTCTAAGCAATCGTCAGCAGGAGCGACGGATGCAAACCATTTGCGCTGTGGCAGCACGCGGTGCGGCCCTGATAATGCTATTGAACCTGGTTCCCGTGGCACAGGCCGCTAACCCTTACGTACCACCCGATCTGCGCGACTGGGAGGAGTGGGTTTTGCATGACGCACCCGAGGCCGCCTGTCCGATCGCCGCAACCTCCGGAGAGCTGCAACCGGCCTGCGTGTGGCCCGGGCGATTACACCTGACTGTGTCAGATAGCGGTGGTCAGTTTTCCCAGAACGTCGAGGTCTTTGCAGAGTCGTGGTTCGTGTTGCCTGGCACCGGTGACGCGTGGCCACAAGACGTTACTGTGGAAGGACGCCCGGCCGTAGTTATTGCACAAAACCAGCGGCCCGCAATACGTCTGCCGGCAGGAAAACACAACGTTGATGGTCGATTTACCTGGCCACGCCTCCCAAAATCATTGCTGCCGGGCAGTGGCACGGGGCTGGTTTCCCTGATCGTCAACGGCGAGACCGTGCCACGACCACGATGGTCGGGAAACGTGATCTGGATCGGGCAGAACGATAATGCGGGGGGTGAGGCGGACAATCAGGTCGGCGTCAGCGTCTACCGCACGATCAGTGACGGTGCACCGGCTTATCTGGATGTCACGTTACAAATCGACATTTCGGGCGAAAGCCGCGAAGAAGTCATTGGTCGTTTGTTGCCGGCAGGTTTTACACCAGCCGGCATGACCGCACCGCTACCCGCGCGTCTGGACAATAACGGGCAACTTCGTATTCAGGCGCGTCCCGGACAATGGGAGTTCCATTTTCGCGCACGAACGCCGGGACCGATCAGTGAACTGGTGTTTGCGCCGGAGGGTGAACACTGGCCACAGGAAGAAGTCTGGAGTTTTGCATTCGACCCTCGTCTGCGGGTGACTGAGGCGACAGCGGCAGCGCCGGTGGATCCGGTCCAGGCCGGTGTACCACAGCAATATCAGAATTTGCCGAGCTTTCGCATGTCGCCCGGGGAACAGCTGAGCATCGTCGAGAGACAACGCGGGCCGTCTGACAGTGAGAAAGACCGGCTTCGCCTCAGTCGCAGCCTGTGGCTCGACTTCGATCGTGGCGGTTATACGGCACGAGACACAATCGAGGGATTAATGGTTCACAACTGGCGTCTTGACGTGGTGCCGCCTTTTGAACTGCAAAGCGGCTCGTTAACCCGACCGGATGGTGCAACAGAAAATCTGCTGGTAACAGAAAACCCCGATGACGCATCGCTGCGCGGCGTCGAAATCCGAACACCACAAGTAAACCTTGTGGCCCTGTTGCGTTTGGAAAACTATGCCGGTCACCTGCCGGTGAGTGGCTGGCGGTCTCGTCTCGAACGTGTCGACACGAATTTATTTTTGCCACCGGGTCATCGCCTGCTGTACGCCGCCGGTGCAGATCGCGACCCGAGATCGTGGCTCAATCAATGGAATCTGCTGGATTTCTTTTTGGTGCTGGTAGTCACGGTCGCCATTTGGCGTATGTACGCACCCTGGCTCGGAATTATTGCTCTACTGGCACTCTCGTTGAGTTTGCATGAACACGACGCGCCAGTCTGGATGTGGCTTAACCTGATCGCCGCGCTGGCGCTGGCAAAATACCTGCCGACCGGTCGCGCCCTTAGCGCGGCACGCAGTTACAAAATTCTCAGTTTTATCGCACTGGTTCTGTGGGCGCTGCCATTCGCCGCCAATCAGCTAAAACTCGCGATCTACCCGCAGCTCGAATTCGATCGAGTCACGATTGCCGCCGATATGGCACCTCAACGCGGTGGCTTTGTGGACGAAATTACCGTAACGGGGAGTGTTGCCGAAACCCCGGCAATTGAATCCGAGGTGAGACAGCGTGTTGAGAGTTACAGCGTTGCAAGAAAGAGCAATGTGATCAATCGCTACGACAAGAATGCGCGCGTTCAAACCGGCCCCGGTGTACCAAAATGGAACTGGCGAAACTACCCCCTTGGCTGGACGGGACCCGTCGTCGATGAACAAACGACACGCTTGTGGATAGCACCACCGTGGTTGATGACTTTGTGGCGTATCGCCATGGTCGTATTGATATTTGGTCTGCTGGCCGCGTTGCTTCGTCGCGACCCGATTCGGCTATCCACGCCCGCAACACGACAGGCCGCGTCTGCAATGCTCGTGTTACTGACTGGTATCGTGACCGTGCTGCCGGCATCTGAGGTTTACGCACAAACACCGGATACACAGTTACTGAAAGAACTCAAGAACCGGCTCACCGAAGCGCCGAAGTGCGCGCCATCTTGCATCGATATTCCGCGTGGCCTGGTGCGCTTCGACGACAGCACCCTGTCGGTTGAACTAATCGCCCACGCCGAGACCGCCGCTGCGATAAGCGTTCCCGGTCACAGCAACGGTTGGCACCCTGAAAGCATCACCATGGATGGACGGTCGCTTGAATCGCTCCGTACAGGCACTGCAGGCCACTTTGAACTGCTGCTGACGCCCGGTGTACACCGAATTGTATTAAGGGGCGCGCTACCTAACAGCAATTCGGTTGCGCTGGCATTTCCACTGGTACCACGCTTTTTGGAGGTACGTGGCGATGGCTGGGAAGTTACCGGCATCAATGACAATCGTCTCGCAGGCGGCGCACTGACCCTGATCCGTCAACGCGACGACAAACAAGGCGAAACACTTGACGATATAGACGTGGAGCAGTTTCCCGCATTTGTCACTGTTAGACGGGAATTGTCGATCGATCTGGACTGGACCGTCACTACCACTGTAATGCGACTGACCCCAAAGACGGCGGCCATCAATCTGCAGATACCATTGATCGACGGCGAATCTGTCACGAGCGAAGACCTGAAAGTAGAAGACAATCACGCTATTGTAAACCTGGCTACCGGACAAAAACGACTAACATGGCGCTCCACGCTTGCCCGGAATCCCCAGGTCAGCCTCCACGCGGCAACCGGTCAGCCGTGGCAGGAACAATGGATGGTCAGCACCGGTGCGAGTTGGCGGCTGTTGCATTCCGGGGTCCCGGAGATGATCAGCGACCGCAGCCAGGAGTCCACCTGGCAGCTGCACTTCACGCCGTGGCCCGGGGAAGACCTGATGCTCGACATCAGCCGGCCGACAGCTGTGTCAGGCCCGACGCTCGCGATAGATGACGCTGCCCTGATACAACGTGTCGGTCACCGAGTCACGGAATCCGAATTGAGATTTAGCTACCGCGCCACCCGCGGCAGCCAGCACGCCATAGTGTTGCCACCAGACAGCGAACTGGAAAGCGTTAGCAGCGGCGGACGACCTATGAGTCTCGCCCTGGAAAACGGCGTCCTGCGGGTTCCCGTCTCGCCGGGTGCGCACGCGTATGCCATCACCTGGCGCAACGCTGGTGGTAGCCGATTTATCAAAAAGGGCGGGCAACCCGATCTCGGGATCGCAGCCAGTAACTTAAGCAGCAGCACCGTACTGGCCGCCAACCGATGGACCATTTGGACTTACGGTCCCACGATAGGGCCGGCGGTGCTTTACTGGTCGGAACTCGCGGTATTTGTTGTGGTCGCGTTCGGACTCGCCCGGTTTGCCAGGACACCGCTAAAGTTTGTTCATTGGCTGCTATTGGGGCTTGGTTTTAGCACTTTTTTCTGGCCTGCATTCGCTGTGGTCGCCGTCATGTTGCTGGCCCATTCCTGGCGAGAACAAAACGTGATCGAAAACCGTTGGCGATTTGATCTGGTGCAGCTCGCGCTCGCCGCCCTGATCGTCGCCGCTGCCATTGCCTTGGTTACGGCAATACCGCTAGGTCTGTTAGGCACGCCCGATATGCACATCGCCGGCAGCCGGAACTGGTTTATCGATCAAAGCGAGGGGCCCTTTCCCGCTACGGGTGTAGTGTCCCTGCCCTTGTGGGTTTATAAAGCACTGATACTTGTGTGGGCGCTGTGGCTGGCCTTTGCCCTAATGCGCTGGCTACCGTGGATCTGGCGTGCGTTTAGCAATGGCGGCTACTGGAAACGGTTGAAGCCAGCACTGGCAGTGTCCGCAGACGATATCGAACCGCGACAGAGCGGGTCGTAGTTCTACTGGTCCACCCCGCTTGAGAGTGGGTCAGGGAAGGCCGTCGAATTCGTCTTCTTCTTTTTCCGGTGGCAACAGATCCTGCACGGTAATATCCAGCGCCAATGCGGTGGCGCTCGCAACATAGATCGACGAATAAGTACCGACAATTACGCCGATGACCAGCGCAATGGAAAATGGCCGGATTACCTCACCACCGAGAAAAAACAACGCCAACAACACGACTAATGTAGTGATGCCCGTGATCAACGTGCGGGCGAGCATCTGGTTGATCGAGTCGTTCATGATGCGAGCAGGTTCACCACGACGCGTGCCAAGAAAATTCTCGCGTATCCGGTCAAACACGACAATCGTATCGTTTAGCGAATAACCGATTACCGCAAGGATGGCCGCCAATACAGACAGATTAAAATCGAATCGCAACGCTGCGAAAAACCCAAGCGTCAGGACAACATCGTGCACCAATGCCGCGACGGCACCGACGGCAAACTTCCATTGGAAACGCAAGGCAACGTAGACCAGGATCATGATGATAGCGACAAGCATGGCCAACGCACCGGTTTCTGCCAGTTCTTTGCCTACCTGTGGCCCGACAAACTCCACGCGTCGTAAGTCAATATCGGAGCCATCCCCACGCAGCACTTCAAGAATTTGCTTGCGCACAGCATTACCATCCATGCCCTCCACGGGCATCAGACGAATAAGCACATCACGGGCAGTTCCAAAGTGCTGAACGATAGCGTCATCAAAACCACTGTTTTCAAGCTGGTCGCGAACCGCAGACAGATCGGCTTCCTGTGGGTAGCCAACTTCAATCAGGACACCGCCGGTAAAATCGATGCCAAAAGCCAGGCCGTTCACGTAAAGCGAGGCTATCGAGCCGATCACCAATAATACGGAAATGGCGACCGCCAGTTTGCGGTGTCCGATAAAATCAATATTCGTGGTTTTGCCGATTAACTGCATCGTCGTCCCCTAGATGGCCAGTCGCTCGACACGCTTGCCGCCATAGGTCAGATTGACCAGCGCACGAGTACCAACGATTGCAGTAAACATGGAAGTCATGATTCCCAGTGACAAAGTCACAGCGAAGCCACGAATCGGTCCGGTTCCCAGCGTCCACAGCACCAGTGCCGCAATTAGCGTAGTAATGTTGGCGTCTGCGATCGACGAGAATGCCTTTTCGTATCCGGCATGTATTGCAGCCTGTGGCGTATTACCGTTACGCAGCTCCTCCCGTATTCGCTCGAAAATAAGCACGTTAGCGTCTACCGCCATACCGACGGTCAGTACGATTCCGGCAATACCAGGCAAGGTCAGAGAGGCCTGCAACAACGACAACAACGCGACGATCATCAGCAGATTGACGAACAACGCCAGGTTGGCAAACAGGCCGAATACGCGATAATAGACCAGCATGAAAACAACAACTAACAGGAAGCCGACAATCACCGCCAGTCTGCCCTGATTAATGTTTTCCTGACCCAGGCTCGGACCTATGGTTCGTTCCTCCACCATATACACCGGGGCGGCAAGCGAGCCGGCACGCAACAACAAGGCCAGGTCGCGTGCCTCAATGCTGGTTAATCCGGTGATTTGAAAGCTGTTACTAAACACACCACGAATTGTCGCAACACTGATAACCCGCTCGTCGGTATAGTTCTCGAAGACTTTTTCGCCGTTGCGCTCAACTTCCCGGCGGTTTTGTTCGATAAAGACAACACCCATGCCGCGATCAATGTTGTTCTTCGTCGTCTCCAGCATGCGACGGGCACCCTTGGGATCCAGGTCGACGAACACCGCAGGCTGGCCTTCGCTGAATCCTGACTGCGCATCCGTAATCTGATCACCCGTAACAATCACGTCACGCTTTAGCAATACGGGTCGGCCGTTCCGGTCAGAATACAAACGTGAGCCAGCCGGTGCCCTACCCGTACGCTCTGCCTCCAGCGGGTTATTGGTTGTGTCAGCCAGATGAAAGGACAAAGTTGCCGTGGCACCCAAAATCTCTATCGCTCGGGTTGGGTCCTGCACGCCAGGCAACTGCACGACAATTCGGTTTAGCCCCTGCCGTTGCACAACGGGTTCAGCGACACCGAGTTCATTTACGCGGTTGCGCAAGGTCGTGATGTTCTGCTCGATCGCAAAATCCTGTCGCTGCCGCAGCTGGATATCGGTCATGGTCACTTCCAGCGCGGGACTGCCAGACACAGTCGTATCCAGCAGCTGCACTTCGTTCGTTTCACTCAGAATCGTACGCCGCGCCTCATCGCGATCCGCCTCGTTACGTAAAACCACAAATACCTTGCTGTCGGCCGCACGCACCGACTGATAGCGAATATTTTCATCCCGCAATAGAGATTTGAAATCGCGTTCGTAGTTTTGCGTTACCTGAGAGATCGCCGCATCCATATCGACTTCGAACAGGAAATGCACACCACCACGCAAATCCAAACCCAGGCTCATCGGTTGAATGCCCAGCGCACGCAACCATCCAGGCGTGCGTGGTGCCAGGGTCATAGCCACAAGGTGTTCTTCGCCCAGCACTTCTTCCAAATGTGGTTTGGCACGAAACTGGGTTTCTTCTTCGGCGAAACGGACCAGGACCTGGCCGTCTTCAAGAAACGCACCTGTGCCCGCCAGACCTTCCGCCTGAAGTATCTGTTCCACACGCGAAACAGTCGCGTCGCCCAGCGGGTCGCCGTTGGCCAAGGCAATCTGCACGGCCGGATCTTCACCAAAAATATTTGGTAATGCGAATAGCAGCCCGAACAGCACCACGCCGGCGACCAGCAAATTCTTCCAAGTTGGATAGCGGTTCTGCATAAGCGTAGGTGACCTGTTAGGCGTTTTTCAGCGTGCCCTTGGGCAGCATTCTGGCGATGGTGTTCTTCTGGATTTTTACGACAGTGCCGCTGGCGATTTCCAGACTGAGATAGTCGTCACGAACATCTGTTACTTTGCCGAGCAGGCCACCGGCCGTTACGACTTCCTCTCCAACTGATACTGCGGAAACCATCGTGGCGTGTTCTTTGGCGCGCTTTTGCTGTGGGCGAATCAACAAGAAGTAAAAGACCACAAAAAACAAAGCGAGCATGATTAGCGGGCCGAAACCGGCGCTCGGTGGGGCTTCTGCGGCAGCCCAGGCCGAATTGAATAACAGATCCACGGTTGGCTCCCAGTGAGCGCTGGCAAAAGAGCGCGGTATTATGCCACCAGCCCCGGCGTTGTGCAGCGTCTCTGGGTCAATCTTTTCCGATCTGATCCCGAAAATCGGATGCAAACCGCTTCAGACGCCCTGCGGCGATAGCGCCACGCAGCGATCGCATCAAATCCTGGTAGAAATGCAGGTTGTGCAGGGTATTTAGACGTGACCCGAGAATCTCGTTGCATTGATCAAGATGGCGCAAATAGGCCCGGCTGAAATTGCGGCAGGTATAACACCCGCAATTTTCATCCAGCGGAGCCGTATCGTCGCGATAACGGCTGTTGCGCAGGCGTATCAAGCCGGTTGAGGTAAACAAACACCCGTTACGCGCATTTCGCGTAGGTATTACGCAGTCGAACATATCGATCCCGTGGAGTACGGCATCAATGATATCCGTCGGTTTGCCCACCCCCATCAAATAACGCGGGGTGTCAGCCGGCATTTTGTCAGCCATGTCATCAAGGACGGACCGGCGTTCTTCGATAGTCTCTCCCACAGCCAGGCCACCGAGCGCATAACCGTCGAACCCGATTTCCATCAGGTTATCCAATGACTGTCGACGCAGTTCTGGATAAACACCGCCCTGAACGATACCGAACAAGGCCCCGGAGCCTGCGTGGCTGGCTTTGCATCGCCCCGCCCAACGCGAGGACAATTCCATCGATGCACGAACATCGCTTTTGTCCGCCGGATAAGGCGTACATTCGTCAAATACCATTACGATGTCCGAACCCAGTCCGTCCTGGACTTCGATAGATTTCTCCGGGCTCAGAAAAACCGCGTCGCCGTTGACCGGCGAACGAAAAGTTACGCCCTCCTCCGTGATCTTGCGTTTTTCCGCCAGACTCCAAACCTGGAAGCCACCGGAGTCGGTCAGTATCGGCCCTTCCCAGTGCATAAAGTCATGCAAGTCGCCATGGGCTCGAACGATGTCCACACCCGGTCGTAACATCAGATGAAAGGTGTTGCCGAGCAGAATCTGCGTGCCGCAACTGCGTAGATCCTGCGGAGTCATTGCCTTGACCGTACCGTAGGTTCCGCAGGGCATGAACGCCGGTGTATCAACGACACCCCGATCAAAATAGAGACGACCGCGTCGGGCGCGGGCGTCCTGACTGATCAATTCAAATCGCATGGGCTTCTTTATTGCATGTAATAAACATGGCATCGCCATAGCTAAAGAAACGGTAACACTCGTCGACCGCATGCGCATAGGCCCGCATGATTGCGGTATGTCCGGCGAAAGCACTAACCAACATCAGCAGTGTGGATTCCGGCAAATGGAAGTTCGTGATCATGGCATCGACCACTCTGAATCGAAAACCCGGCTGAATAAACAAGCGCGTGTCGATATCACTAGCTTCGACTTTACCGGTGCCATCCGCAGCACTCTCCAGTGTACGCACTGTTGTGGTCCCCACGGCCACGACCCGGCCACCACGATCGTGGGTCGCAGCAATTGCATCAACCGTCCCTTGCTCGACTATCATGCGCTCCGCGTGCATCTTGTGCAGGGACAGATCATCGTTGCGCACGGGCTGAAATGTGCCGGCCCCGACGTGCAAAGTGACAAAGGCCAACTCGATATCGCGCTTTGTTAATAGTTTGAGCATCATGTCATCGAAATGCAGCCCGGCAGTCGGCGCCGCAATGGCGCCGGGTCGATCCGCATAAACGGTCTGATAGCGATCCTGATCCACGGCCTCGTCGTCACGGGTTATATACGGCGGCAGCGGAACATGCCCATGTTTTTCCAGATAGGCAGAAACAGGCGTATCGAATTCGAGCGTCCAGTGGTCGTAATCACGCCCCAACAGTGTCGCCTGCACGCCGCCATCCAACTTAAGCAATGTCTCAGGTCCAGGGGTCTTACTGGCGCGTATCTGTGCCGTTACGCGATGTGTGTCAACGATGCGCTCAATCAGCAACTCGACCCGACCACCGCTGATCTTTCGGCCAAAAACGCGCGCGGGGATTACGCGGCTACGATTGAATACCAGCAAGTCTCCCGGTTGCAGCAGCTCGGGCAGGTCCGTGAAGGTCCGGTCGGCCAAGGCGCCGGTATCACCGTCCAGACACAACAGCCGCGCATCACTGCGATTCGGCGGCGGACGCTGAGCGATCAGGTCTTGCGGTAACTCATAAAAAAAATCTGCGCGGCGCATGGCCGCGCATAGTAGCACTCAGAGCAATCGTCGCGGATTAGCTCTGCGGTCTTTCGGGAATCGTAATCCTGATCGTTCGGTTGCGTTTTTGCCGCCGGATTTCCATCTCGACTTTCTCGCCAGGCTTGTAAAAGCGCAGCAGACGCATGGCTTCGGGCGGCGAGCTCGGCGAGCTACCGGCAATCGCCAGTATCACGTCGCCCTCTTCCAATGAGATCGCCTCGTTTTCGGGTGCGCGCACCACAAGCAAGCCCTTGTCCGTGTCGAAATAACTGCCGAGCTTTGGCGTCAATGGCACAAGTTCCAGCCCACCCCATGGGCCCCTTCGACCCAGGTGCGCAAAGCCCCGGAAATGCTCCATCATATCCGGCATGTTGTGGAATTCCTCACCATTGATGTTGAGCTCAAAGTCTCCATCGGGACCCCCGAAGGCGAAGCCTTTTCTCTCAAACTCACGTGTCGTAACCTGGGCCGATCTTTCCTCGTCTCCACGACGATAAGTCACACTAACAGTTTCACCTGGTGCAACGTCATCCATCAGCGAGACCAGGCGCCGCGCCGGTTTGAGTTGATGACCAACCAGGCGCTGACCATTCAGGGCTAGAACTACGTCGCCAGATTTCAGGCCGGCCTCGTCGGCAGGGCCGCCTGGCGTCACCGCGTGGATCTCCACCCCGTCAGGAATTTCAGCGCTTTCTTTTACCGTGCCGTCGTCGTTAACGACTCTGATGCGACCGATATTAATGCCAAGCATGGCGCGGCCCGCGTGACCACCCGGGTGACGCATCGTCTTGAATACGTGGTGCACCGTCTCACCAGCCAGCTCTGCAATCTCTTGCGCCGCCTGCTCCAGACGTTGTTCCGCATCACGCATGCGCTCACTTTTGTCCTCGTCCTGCGCGAATCCACTCGTCGGTGCGAGCACCAACAGGGCTACTAGCACAAACAGGCTCATCAAAATACGTTTCATAATCGGCTCTCCTTTAGTTTGAGACTTGCTGCAATTGCGCACCGCGCACCTGCACGAGTGTGTTCATCAGACCAACGCGCTGACGCCAAAGCTGTTCCGACTGACTTTGACTGAGCTCGCCGTTGCGGCTGAGTCCATAGTCAATAACGGCAATTCCGTCCTGTAGGCCGGCGATGGTTCCAGCTGTTCCCGCGTTCATCACACGAGGCGTGTCGAGTTCCCGCAGCAGTGCTTCCAGACGGCGGGACTGTGAGACCAGTTGGCCGAGTTCCGGTTCTGCATTAGTGGCGATCATCGGCGCCGTCTCATTAGGCGTAGTCTGCTCAATTCCACTAAAAACCCATATCGCTACGGCGATCAACACGGTTGCCGCGACCACAACGCCAGGCCACCAGTGCGAGCGGATCGCCGGTTCATTGAGACGAGACTCCAGACGCTCCCAGGCGCCTGTTGGCACGCGTAGTTCGGGTAGTTCGCGCAGACTTTCGCGTACTGCACGCAACCGTATCAGTTCATCACCACACTCCGAACAACCGGCGACGTGTTGTTGCGTTGCTGCGTCGACTGGACCGCCGTCGCGTATCGTTAGAAGTTGTTCAGTGCCTGCATGCATGGCATATCACCTGTCTGTGTCAGCAACAAATCGCGCAGACGACTGTGAGCACGCGCCAGTTGTGACTTCGAAAAACTTATGGACTTGCCCATCATGGTGCCGATCTCGCTGTGGGTATAACCCTCAACATCGTGCAACCACACGACCGCCCTAGCGGTGGGCGATAGTTGTGCCAGCATTTGCGCCACACCTGACTCGTCGACCAGGTCGGCATTTGTCGATCGCGGTTCGGCAATGATGTCTAATGGACGGGAATAGCGGTGCCAGCCGGAACGCAGGTACATCAGCGATTTGTTGACTGCGATCCGCCGAATCCAGGCACCCAGGGGTGCCTCGCCGCGGAATGAACCGAGTTTGGACAGTACTTCGACAAAGGTGTCCTGCAACACTTCCTCGGCGACTTCGTGCCGCCCCACTATCCGTGCGGCCAGCGTAAACACAGCCGCGGAGTACTCCTGATAGATCGCTTGCTGGGCGGAGCGCTCGCCCTTGCGAGCTGAAGCCACCACCTCTGGCCCGACCTGACATGTCCTAAATCCCGCCATCACCCATGATAGACGCGCCAGGTGCCGAAAAGGTCGCAAAAATCTGTAGATTCTCAGGTTCGCGAAGCGCTGCCCGGCCTAAGTTAGCCTGTAACGAAACCCAAGTCCCGCAGGGCCAAACCGAGGGCAAACCCACCCGAGTGCAAACCCGGCAGATGAGCAGCGGGCAAGGCCCGACTGTTCCAGCTTTGGCGCATAAAGAGACCATCAGGATTTATCTATATAATGGCCGGCCGCTGCCGGGGTGGCGGAACTGGTAGACGCGCCGGATTCAAAATCCGGTTCTGGCAACAGAGTGAGAGTTCGAGTCTCTCTCCCGGCACCAACATTCAACAGGCAATCTCAGTGCGGACAATGAATTTTTGCAGCCATTGCGGCCAGGCAGTCTCGCTGAAGATTCCGCCCGGAGACAACCTGCCGCGGTTTGTCTGCGATGATTGCGGCACTATTCACTATCAGAACCCCAATATGGTCGTCGGATGCGTACCGGTCTGGCGAGATCGCGTCCTGTTATGCAAGCGCGCAATAGAGCCACGCAGCGGCTATTGGACCATCCCGGCGGGTTTTCTGGAAAACCGCGAAACCCTGGAACAGGCCGCAACTCGTGAAACTTACGAAGAAGCAATAGCAAAAATTGATTTGGGTTCGTTGCTCGCAGTCGTTAATGTCCCACACGCGAGTCAAGTCCACATCATGTACCGCGCAGAGCTGGTCGACGGCAAGTTTGGTGCCGGGCTGGAGACACTGGAAACGGGCTTGTTTCTCGAACAAGACATACCGTGGTCGCTAATCGCTTTTCCGAGCGTGCGCTTCGCCCTTGAATGCTTTTTCGCAGACCGCCATGACGGTCGGCAAGAGGTCCACGTTACCGCGGTCGAGCGGATAAAATACTGACAGACCACCAGGAGCCCATGACATGACTTTTGTAGTTACTGAATCGTGCATCAGATGCAAATACACCGACTGCGTCGAGGTATGTCCGGTGGATTGTTTTCATGAGGGCCCGAATTTTCTGGTCATCGACCCGGAAGAGTGCATCGATTGCACGCTATGCGAGCCGGAATGCCCGGTCGAAGCGATTTACTCCGAAGACGAATTGCCGGCTGGACAGGAGAGGTTTCTTGAACTCAATGCTGAATTAACCAAGCTGTGGCCAGTTATCAGTGAGCAGATAGACGCGCCGGAAGATGCCGCGGACTGGGATAAAGTTCAGGAAAAAGTGCAATATCTTGAACGCTAAGGTCTTAAGTTCAGTCATTATTATTATGTGCATTGCGCCGCCGCACCAGCTTGACGTAAATTAGTCGATTCGTCGATGCACTAACGACTAGACAATAATCATTACTCAGGTGTCGCCAAACAAGCAGGGCAACGATGACTTCGCAAACCACAAAGCAAAACACGATCTGGACCAATACGCCGATGAGCTGGACGGCAATAGGTATAGCGGCCATTCTGCTGGCGGCGTTGTTCTGGGAGGGCCTCACAGAACTGCTGGCCGTTTGGCTGGACGAGGGCCGTCAGGAATACAGCCACGGCATTCTTATACCAGTCATCAGCCTGTTTCTGGCCTGGCAGATGAAAAACCTGCTGCAGTCAGAGCCCTATCGCGGATCGTATCTCGGTCTGTTGGTGGTCATCGCCGGTGTCGTGCTGTTGCTGTTGGGCGAGCTGGCGACACTTTATATCGTCGTCCAGTACGCTTTCCTGATTACCCTGACCGGCCTTTGCTGGGCATTGTTTGGAAACCGTGGATTTCTGTGGCTGCTCGTGCCCTTGATCTACCTAAGCTTCATGATCCCGCTACCGGCGTTTTTGTATAACAACCTGTCGGGCAAACTGCAGCTCATCTCGTCTGAACTCGGTGTTGCCGTAATCCGTGCATTTGGGATCACCGTTTTCCTGGCGGGCAATGTAATCGACTTAGGTGTCTACAAGTTACAGGTGGTCGAAGCGTGCAGCGGGCTGCGTTACTTGTTCCCACTGGCCAGCTTCGCTTTCCTTGCGGCCTATCTGTACAAAGGAAAAATGTGGAAACGGGTTGTGCTGTTTATATCCAGTATTCCGATTACCATCCTGATGAACAGTTTTCGCATCGGCATTATCGGCGTATTGGTCGAGTACTTCGGAATTGAACAGGCGGAAGGTTTCCTGCATCTCTTTGAAGGCTGGGTCATTTTCATGGCCTGTGTCGCCATCCTGCTAGCGGAAATCTGGCTCCTCAACAAGATAGGCGGGCAAAAGAAAGCCTTTCGCGAGGTTTTTGGTGTTGATTTTCCCGAACCCACACCAAAAGATGCCGACGTCCATGCACGCTCTGTGCCACGTCCGTTTATCGCCTCGACAGTCATTCTGATTGCAGCCCTGATCGGCATGAATGTTGTTACTGAGCGCACACAAATATTTCCGGATCGCGAGGGTTTCGAAAGTTTCCCTCTCGGCTTTGCCGATTGGACGGGGCAAACACAAACAATGGAGCAGATTTTCGTTGATACCCTGAATTTTACTGACTACAAAATGGTTAGCTACACGTCGCCGACTGATCCGGTCGGTGTGCAGTTCTATGCTGCCTACTACAAAGAACAGCGCACCAAGGGAAACGCTGCACACTCGCCTCGATCCTGTATCCCCGGTGGGGGCTGGGAAATCACAAAACTATCGCGAACTACAGTTGACATCCCGGACCGCACCGAGCCGCTGCTTGTGAACCGGCTGCAAATCGAAAAGGGCCAGGACAAGCAGCTGGTTTATTATTACTTCAAGCAACGCGATCGCGAATTGACAAGCGAATATCATGTCAAGTGGTTTCTATTTTGGGATGCCCTGACAAAACGTCGTACTGACGGTGCATTGGTCCGTTTCGTGACCACTGTCGACCCATCCGACCCAGACTGGGCCAACGGCGACAAGAGACTCTCCAGCATAGTTGGCAACGTGGTCGCTGCGCTCGGAAAACACGTGCCGGATTAATAGCGGGCTGCGGAACGCCGAATCGTGAATATCACGCTAATACTACTCATCAGTGCGGCCGTCATCAGCATGGCCGTCATTCCGCTGATGATGCGAGTGGCGCCGTTTCTTGGGATGATTGACTTACCCAGCGGCCGCAAAGTACACGAAGAACCCGTATCCCGTGTGGGTGGTATTGGCATCGTCATCGGTGCGATGCTGCCATTAATCCTCTGGCTTCCCGGCGATGACTTGCTGCGTGCTTTCCTCATTGGCTCTGCGGTGCTGCTGGTATTTGGCGCCGCCGATGACGCCCGGGAACTGGGTCATTTCGTCAAATTCATTGGCCAGGGTATTGCTGTACTAACGGTAGTGTATTTTGGCGACTTGTGGGTCTCTCGTTTCCCATTTCTAGAAGACCCTTTGCCGGCCTCGATAGGTAAACCATTCACCGTGTTTGCAATGATCGGTGTGATCAATGCCATCAACCACTCGGATGGACTGGACGGGCTGGCCGGCGGCGAAGCGCTCCTGAGCCTGATTGCAATCGTTTATATGTCGGCACTGGTCGGCGGTGATCAGTATGCGACGGCCGTGGCCATGGTGACCATTGGTGGGCTATTTGGCTTTATGCGTTTTAACACACACCCCGCCAAAGTCTTTATGGGCGACAGCGGCAGTCAGTTTCTGGGTTTCACGCTGGCTTTCCTGGCAATTCTGCTCACACAACGGGTTAACACGGCCGTTAGCCCCGCTGTAGTGCTGCTGCTTATCGGTCTTCCCATCGTGGACATACTTGTGGTTCTGTACCTGCGAATCACTGGCGGCATGAACTGGTTCAAAGCCACGCGCAATCACGTTCATCACCGTCTGTTGGATCGCGGGTTTGCCCACTATGAGACTGTGGTCATTATCTACTCTATCCAGGCCCTGCTCGTAACCAGCAGCATTTTGTTGCGTTATCAAGCTGACTGGATCTTGGTAGCACTCTACCTAGCCGTTTGTTCGTCGGTGCTGATCCTGCTATCACTCGGGGAACGTACCAACTGGAAATCAGGTGGCGGCTTGATCGCGGCACCATTCTCTGCGGCGTTGGCTTCTCTGCGCGAGTCCCCGGCGTTAAGACAATTCCCGAAGTGGTTTGTCTGGACCGCGGTACCCGTGTTTATGATCCTAAGTGCATTGTCAATAACGGAAGTGCCACGCGACTTTGCAATCATTTCTGCCGTCTTGTTTTTAGTTCTACTGGTCGAGCTTGTCTTTGGACGACTGGGTCACACCATTTTCCTACGCGCCGTCGTCTACGTTACGGTTGTCTTTCTGACCTATCTTATGACCCAGAACGCGGTCGTTGAGGGGGTCCTGCTGCACCGTGGAGAAATCGCCTTTTACGCGGCACTGGCATTGGCAGTTGGACTGACTATTCGTTATTCGCGGGAAATTGAATTTCGTACAACGCCGACAGATTACCTGCTTGTTTTTATTGTGGTCGCCATTGGTATCTTGCCCGGCGAAGTATTCAGTGGAAACCAGATCGCAATCGGCTTGATAAAAGCGGTTATTCTGATTTACTCCTGCGAAGTGCTACTGCTCGCAGGAGTCGGTAAGTGGAACCCCATGACGGTGGGCACGGTGTTTGCCCTGGGCTGGCTGGCGGGTACCGGTCTGCTCTAATTATTGTGCAGCTGCCAGGGCCGCTGACTTGAGTGACTCCAGGCGGGCCAGCAACGCATCGGCCGGAAGATAGCCTGAGATCAGATCGCCACCCTCTGTGATGATCGCCGGTGTGCCCCTCAGTCCGACCATCTGCCCCATCTGGTACTGATCCATAACGGGAGCCTCTGCACAGGCCTCGATGGCCAGGTCCACACCCTGCTTGGCGCGTGTCAGAGCCGATTTACGATCGTCCGAACACCAGACTTCCTGAGCCTTCTCCCAGGACCGCGTATTAGGTCCACTACGAGGAAAGAACATGTATTGCACCTGGATGCCCTTGGCATTGAGGTCGGCCATCTCCAGATGCAGCTTGCGGCAATAACCACAATCGATATCAGTGAACACCGTGATGGTGTGTTTCACGTCATCCGGAGCGAAGACAATCATGTCTTTCTCGGCTATTCCGTCCAACGCACGTGCACGTGCGGTCGAGCGCCGCTTATCGGTGATATTTATGTTGGACGTAATCTCGATGATGTCACCTCGTAAAAGGTAGTTTGCATCCGGACTCACGTAGACGATCTGCGGACCGATCGCGATTTCGCAAACACCGTCAAGCGGGGTCTCCCTCACGCTGGCGGGATCTACACCCGGTAGACGGGCCTGTATGGTTTCTGCATCACACTGGCTGCCGGCTATGGACACGTTGGCGAACAGAATGAGCGCCGCAACAGCAGTTATTTTCTTAAACATATTCAGAAACCTGTTTATTCGGGGAACGGCATTTTCGACAGCCGTTGTAGGGGTTGGTTCAGTTCGGAGCGGCATTGTAGCAGATAGCACAACCCTAATTACAAGGGTCTAAAGCCTGTATTGATTGTCACATGGTCGCTTGGACAGGACGGCTAGCCGCGGGGATGGTGCCGGGAGTGCATGTCCTTGAGTCGTTCTCGCGCAACGTGAGTATAGATTTGCGTCGTGGACAGATCGCTATGGCCGAGCAGCATCTGGACGACACGAAGATCGGCACCATGATTGAGCAGATGCGTCGCAAACGCGTGGCGCAGAGTGTGCGGTGACAACTCTTTGTCGATTTGTGCCTTCGATGCATAACGCTTGATGATGTGCCAAAACGCCTGACGGGTCATTTTGTCGCCGCGGCGGGTCGGGAACAGGTAGTCGGTCTGCCGTTCAAGCAGAATCTCGGTGCGGCAACCGGAAATGAAACGCTGAATCCAATCCTGGCAGACCTCGCCGAGCGGAATCAACCTTTCTCGATCACCCTTGCCGACGATGCGCAACACGCCTTGATTTAGATTGATCTGGCTAATTTTTAGTGTTATCAGCTCCGATACGCGCAGACCAGTAGCATAGAGAACTTCGAGCATAGTGCGATCGCGAAAACCAAGTGGATCGTTGGCGTCCGGTGCTGCAAGAAGAGACTCAACTTCTTTTTCGGTTAAAGATTTTGGTAATGTGCGGCCGATCTTCGGCATCTGAATCTGTGCGGTGGGATCTTCCGAAATGCGCCGCTCAGCCAGCAGCCAACGGTAGAATCGGCGAAAGCTGGACAATTGCCTGGCGGTCGAACGCGGTCTTGCCCCGGCCTCAACACGTGATGCAATGAAAGCCAACAAATCGGCCTTGTCGCCATCGACGGTGCCGGTCTTGCGTTCGGCCAGCCAGCGCGTCAGGGCCATCAGATCAGCGCGATAGGCGGCCAACGTGTTCTTCGACAAACCACGCTCCATCCAGATCGCATCAAGAAAATTGTCGATAGTCGTTTCCGACTCCGATGTGTCCAGTTCGCCAGCCGATTTTCCAGGGGGGGTCGACATTACCACGCTCACGATATCTCCTCACCAGCGGGACCGCGCTTGAGATGATCCCGCCCGGTGTCGGTTTACCCGTTTTCCGTGCAGGATCGCTTCCAGGCGTCTCTGATCGCCCTAGCAAAACCCGCGCGTCCGGGCTTGCCATGCCGAGAAGTATGCTTGCCCACCCACTTTTGATGCGTGATGGCTGTCACAAAAGGAATGATGCAATTAACATAAAAGAGACCTAGTTCACATTAATGGTTCCCCAATTGATTTATCTCAATGGTCAACCGAGACACGTGTCGCAGGCCTATCGCCTGCTGGGCCGCTAATGATGGCCAACATCTTGACGGGCTTGTACGGGCTTTACGCATGGGTCTTGCTGATAGCGTGTGTTCTGCTGACCACTCTACTGCTGATACTAGTGCCCGGTTTACGCCGGCGCAGACATGTCGCGAGACTTTGTGCCCGGCTACTGTTCAGACTGGCTGGAATCAAAATGGAGATTAGCGGTGCTCCACTTGATCCAGAAAAACCGAGCGTTGTCGTTTCCAATCACGCCAGCTATCTGGACGGTATCATCCTCACCGCAGCACTGCCGGCCAATTTCAGTTTCCTTGTGAAACGCGAAATGATGTCCGTACCAATCGGCAGTCTGCTCCTGCGTCGTCTCGGCACCGAATTCGTGGAGCGCTTTGATTCACGTCGTGGCGCAACCGATACCCGCCGGATCATGCGAACTGCCGGCACCGGACAGGGGCTTGCAGCGTTCCCCGAGGGCACATTCAGACAAGAGCCCGGTCTGGGTCATTTTTACTCAGGTGCATTTTCCGCGGCGGTACATGGTGGTCTTCCGATCATCCCACTAACCATCCTCGGCTCGAGAAAGATCCTGCCGGCTGAAAAACGATTGCCGGTGCCTGGTGACCTGAAGATCGTCGTGCACCCGGCCATTGCCTGCGAAGCAGGAGCTGGCCGCGAAGAAGTATTACGCATCCGCGATGCAGCCCGTGCCCACATACTGTCTGTGCTTCCGGAACCTGATCTGAATATCAAGTTGCTGTAGCCGACGATATCACTTAGCCCGTGCCGCAATTGAAATTCTGGCGACCCCACCCAGCCGCACCTGGTCCATCAGGTCAATCAACACACCACTCTGGGATGCGGTATCGGCAACAATAATTGCGCTACTCTCTGGCGTTTCCTTGACAGCTGACTCAACCATGCCGCGAACATCAACCAGTTCTATCTTCTTTTTGTGCATCCAGATCTCGCCGGCATCCGATATCGCAATCAAAATATTGCCGCGATCCTGGCTCGTGGCCGTCTGCGCATCGGGTCGTCGAACATCGATTCCCGTCTCTCTTACAAAGGAGGTAGTAACGATGAAAAAGATCAACATGATAAACACGACGTCAAGCATCGGCGTTACATTTATTTCCGTTTCTTCATCAATGGTTGCGTGTTTTCTTGCCATGTTTCCTCAGATCGCCTCTGCCGCCAACGATACTTTGTCTGCCCCGGCAATCCTCGCCTGATCAATGACGCGCACCAGCAACCCGGCATCAGCTTTTCGGTTGGCGATAACTACGATATTTGCATTTGGTTTTGCCGCGAGCGCTGTTTCGATACTCGCACGGACTGCACGGATATCTATGATGCGTTGCTGCAGCATGATTTCGCCGGTATCCAAAATATGAATGGCGATAACCTCAGACAGTCTCTCGGTCTTTTGTGGCTGATTTGAAGGCCTGCTCACATCTATCGCAACTTCCTTAACAAAAGAAGTCGTCACAATAAAGAAAATAAGCATGATGAAAACGATGTCGAGCATCGGTGTGATGTTTATCTCGGCCTGGTCGGCTTCATGTCTTGACCTGCGACGCATTCGCTATCTCATTAGTGCGACAACAGATCTTCAACACGCTCAACCGTATTGATGGCCTTGCGATTGAGAATGGTCACGAAATACAAGCCGGAAAGCGCCGCAACCAGGCCTGCCATAGTTGGGATAGTCGCCTGCGATACGCCACCAGCCATTGCCCGTGCATTGCCGGTGCCCATTACAGCCATAACGTCAAACACCCTAATCATGCCGGTGACGGTGCCGAGCAGACCGAGTAACGGCAAAACGGCCATCAAGGCCTTAATCATTAACATGTTGCGATTGGCTTCGAGCGAAACCGCGGAAATCATCCCATCACGAATACGTCGTGCGTTCCATGACGTCCGGTCATTACGTTTTCTCCAGTCCTCCTCGAGCGCCAGAATCCTCTGTGGCAGGTCGAGAACAAAAAACCAGGCACGCTCAATAATCAGTGTCCACATGAGGATTGTCACAACGAGTATTCCCCAGAGTACGTCACCACCGGATTCGAAGAATTCCCGAATAGAACTGAAGGCTTCGACAAACAGATTCATAGCTCCCTCTCAGCTTGCCTGGCGATGATTGCGGCGCTTTGTTCTTCGAGAATTTCAATAAGATGTTTACTTCGGCCAGCAACCAAGCTGTGCAACAACACCATTGGTATGGCTACAAGCAACCCGAGCATCGTGGTAACAAGCGCCTTGGAAATACCATCGGCCATCAGCCTGGGGTCACCCGTACCAAACAGCGATATTTGCTGGAAAGTCTCAATCATACCTATCACTGTGCCCAGCAAACCGAGCAAAGGAGCAACCGCAGCAATAACTTTGAGTGCAACCTGCCATTTTTCCAGACCGGGTGTTTCCTTCATGATCGCTTCGTCGAGCTTTAGCCCTAGAGTCTCCGTATCCACACCCTTGTTTGCGACATAAACATTCAGGATGCGACCGAGCGCATTGCCACTATTTGGCGTATCTGACTTGAGTTGCTTGCTAATCCGGGTGCCGGTGGCACTGAGATATAAAACTCTGTACACGCCAATCAGCAAACCGAGTAAACCGAGCATGACTATTACGTAACCGACCCGACCTCCCTGGGCTATTCGTTCCAGCGCGTCTGGCGTCTGAATCAGCAGACCCAGCAATTGTCCTCCCGTGGGATCGACCGCCATCGCCGTCACACCGGTTGTAACGCTGTACAAAGTCTGGGCGTCGCGCCGATAACGGGCTGCCGGCTGACGTGCCAGCTCCTGTATTGTTCCGTTGTTCACTTCATAACGCAGGAATTTATCATCTAACACCAGGTTGAACATTCCTACGCGAACGATTTCTGCGGCTACCGGTGCACCGGCTGCATTGACGATCTCTGTATTGAAGCGTGTGACCTTTCCAGACTGCGTCATCTCCTGCAGCAACAACACGTGAAACTCGTGTAATTCTTCCGGCGATGGAACATTACCGGTTTCAGCAAGCCTGACGAGCAGATTAGTACGCGCGCCAAATTGTGCCGACGCCAGCGAACTCTTTAGAGCGCCGGTCGCATCCCCCGCATACTGACGAACCACTCCAAAAAGTGCATCCATGTCACCGGTCTGCAGACGCAACGCGCCAGCCATTTCCTCCAGTTCAAGTTGGCTTGCCGCCAACTGCGCTTCAAGTCTGTCGCCAAGTTGTTCTGCGGCAGTCAACTCTTCGACAACGTCCAGCAACAACGCCCGCTGACGATCGCCTTCACGCCCAAAAGCCTCCAGACGCTGCTTGTTTTCCGCACTGAGTTGTCGCCGGCTTTGTTTTACGCTCTGCAGGAGTTGATCAAGTGACTCCTGAGCGTTGGCAGGCACGATCGTCAGCAAACCCAAAGTTATCGCGAAGATTATTCGTTTCATTGGGCCGCCTCCGGCGCGGCCACCGGTAGCTTCAACAATACAGGCGCTGCCTGCTTGTTGGCGATACGCAGGCCTTCGGTTACAAAGTTGCGATACTCATCTGGCAGCACTTCCCATTCGCGGGTTACAGGGTTGAAAAAACCGGTCTCGCTCCGGTCATGCGTCTGATACGCGAGCACGATCCGTCCGACGCGAAGATATGAAACCTCCCGCCGCCGGCTGTCAGATTCCAACCACCCGGTTGTAGCATCCATGTCACGACCGAAATTCATCTCGATCTGGTAGGCATCCAGAACTCGCCGGAATTTTTCCGAAATGCTTATCTCGGACTTGACCATGTTGTCTTTCAAGACCTGCACCCGATTCCGCCGTTCATCAAGATGAAATGGCAGGTCAAGCTCCACAAACTTGTCGAGCGCATCGATCATTCGGCTCATTAGTGGAACAATTTCCCCTTTGCTGCGCTCGTAGTTCTCAAGTTGCTGAGCCGTTTTGGCCCTGGACGCCTCCTGGTCGATGATGACTTGCTGCAGATGCTGGTTATAGATCCTCACCTGATCGAGCGACTGCAGCGCGACCCGATAGTCTTCGAGTAGCTCCACACTCTGCCGGGAAAGTTGATCGATCTGGGTCTGGGCGCCGGTACGGGCTACGTCCCCCTGGGCGTATGTCAGCGAGGCCACGAGAAAGAGCGTCAGCGCCAGCGGCACCGCCCGCACCGGCGATGGGCTGTTTTTCTCCATGAGTTTTTTTCCTTCCAACGATTTGGGTTCGGCACACCCAATCAGGCTATCAGATTAAATCCCGAAGTCGTCACATGCTCCGACGGTATCGGCCTCCAACTTCATAGAGCGCGTGTGAAATACGCCCGAGTGAACAACGCTTCACCGCCTCCATCAGTTCACCAAATACATTCTCACCGCCCGCCGCAACCTGCCGCAGACGCGACAGGGCCCCCTCTCCTTTGCTGCTGTTGCGTTGCCAGAATTGCGCTGTGTTTCGGACCTGCTGTTCCTTTTCTTCGTCTGTCGAGCGAATCAGCTCGGCCCCAGAAACATCTGCCGAGTCATTATCTGACAGGAAGGTGTTGACCCCGACTATCGGCAAACGACCATCGTGTTTGCGCGACTCGTAGTACAAACTTTCTTCCTGAATACGCCCGCGTTGATACATGCTTTCCATGGCGCCTAGCACACCGCCGCGTTCAGACAAACGCTCAAACTCCTTGTAAACCGCTTCTTCAACCAAATCGGTCAATTCTTCAACTATGTATGAGCCCTGTAGCGAATTCTGGTTCTTGTTAAGACCCAACTCTTTATTAATTATTAGCTGTATCGCCATCGCCCGTCGCACGGACTCTTCAGTAGGTGTCGTTATTGCTTCATCGTAAGCGTTGGTATGCAGGCTGTTGCAGTTGTCGTACAGCGCGTAAAGCGCCTGCAAGGTTGTTCGGATGTCATTGAACTGGATCTCTTTGGCATGCAGACTGCGTCCCGACGTCTGGATGTGATACTTGAGCATCTGGCTGCGTCGCCCACCGCCGTAAATATCCCGCATTGCCCGTGCCCAAATCCGACGCGCGACACGACCAATTACCGCGTACTCCGGATCCATGCCATTACTAAAAAAGAAACTAAGGTTTGGTGCAAAGTCATCAATCGCCATGCCACGGCTGAGGTAGTACTCCACAATCGTGAAACCATTAGCCAAAGTAAAAGCTAGCTGAGTGATTGGGTTCGCGCCGGCCTCCGCGATGTGATAACCACTGATCGAAACACTATAAAAATTTCGCACATTATGATCGACAAAATACGCTTGCACGTCGCCCATCATGCGCAGTGCAAATTCTGTCGAGAATATGCAGGTATTTTGCGCCTGGTCTTCCTTGAGTATGTCCGCCTGAACAGTTCCGCGTACCCTGCTTAGCGTTTCTGCGCGGATGCGCGCATAGGTTTTGGCATCGAGCAACTGATTGCCCGTCACGCCGAGCAAACCCAATCCAAAACCGTCGTGTCCATCCGGCAAATCACCGAAATAAACCGGGCGCTCGGTACCGTTAACCAGCGCATCAATTTTTTTCTCCGCCTGACCCCATTGCCCCTGTTGGTGCAGATAGCGTTCTACCTGCTGATCGATCGCGGTATTGAGAAACATCGCCAGTATCATCGGTGCCGGCCCGTTGATCGTCATCGACACGGAAGTGCTGGGCTTGCACAAATCAAAACCTGAATAAAGTTTTTTCATGTCGTCCAGCGTCGCAATCGAGACGCCAGAGTTGCCGACACGGCCATAGATATCCGGACGTCGATCAGGATCTTCGCCGTAAAGAGTGGTCGAATCGAAAGCAGTCGACAATCGTGTTGAGGCATGGCCGGCTGCCAAATAATGAAACCGGCGGTTGGTCCGCTCCGGCGTCCCCTCACCGGCAAATTGCCGGGTCGGGTCTTCCTGTTCTCTTCGATATGGATAAACGCCAGACGTATACGGAAAACCGCCGGGCAGATTTTCTTTCGTGAGAAAGCGCAGGAGATCGCCCCAGCCAGACAGCCGTGGTGCTGCGATTTTGGGAATCTGGTTCCCACTCAATGTCTCAGTGTAATTATTGCCGCTGATCTCTTGCCCGCGTACCGTGTAGGAATAGTTTTCGTGTCGCACACTCTCAGCACGCGCCGGCCATTCACGTAGAAGGCCAAGCGCTTTTGGGCCGACGGCAGTCAATGCTTCGTTATAGCTGCGCCTTAGGGTCACCATGGTGGCGTCGTCACCAGCCATAGCACTCGCCGGATAGCTGTCGTATGCCTGCGGCAGCTCGGTATCGGCCAACACCTCTAGTGCGCGGTAACAAGCCTGCGCAAGGTTGGCCGCGTTAGCGCGCGCGGTAATGTCTGCGTCAGTGGCGCGGCCGGCGGTCGCAATGTCGGCAAGATAACGAATGCGTTCGGCTGGAATAATTGCCTGGCGCGGACTGATCTCTCGTGTCTCAGCAATCGCGTTAGTCCAGTCTCCAGCGTGCCCGGCGACTTCAAGAGACCGGCACAACGCGTTAAAGAGGCGATTTACACCAGCATCATTGAACTGGCTGGCTATCGTTGGGTAAACAGGTATGTCGCTATCAACTGTATCGAAAGCCGTGTGATTTCGTTTCCATTGCTTGCGTATATCCCGTAGGGCGTCCGCGGCGCCACGTTTTTCGTACTTGTTGAGTACAACAATATCTGCAAAATCCAGCATCTCGATTTTTTCGAGTTGGCTAGCTGCACCATAATCACTAGTCATCACGTAAACCGACAGGTCGACGATGTCCACAATCTCGCTGTCACTTTGCCCGATACCCGCAGTTTCGACTATCACCAAGCCGAAACCGCACTGTCGCAAAAACGCTACCGAATCCGACAGTACTGCACTGGTAGCCATATGCGCGCGACGGGTCGCAAATGAGCGCATATAAATACGATCGTTGACGAGACTGTTCATTCTTATGCGGTCGCCGAGCAATGCGCCACCGCTGCGCCGGCGGGTCGGATCCATCGCGAGCACGGCAATTTTCAGGTCAGGACATTGTCGCAAAAACCGTCCAAGCAGTTCGTCGGTCAGACTACTCTTGCCTGCGCCGCCGGTCCCGGTAATTCCAAGTACGGGTGCACTGCCCACACTCGTGCTCCACGCGTCGCGCCACTGCTCAGTCCGCTGCGCATCCTGTGATTCCTCCAGCGCGCTCAATACGGTCGCGACACCCTTATATGCGGAACACGAAGCATCGGATTGTGGAGCGATCACGGGTCGTGCCCATGAGCGGACACGATCGAACACATCTTTGATCATGCCTGTCAGTCCGAGTCGGAGACCATCCTCTGGGCTGTAGATTTTCTCAACACCGTAGGATTCCAGCGCTTCGATTTCATGCGCGGCAATCGTCCCACCACCACCAACAATGACGCGAATGTGTTCGCAGTCTTGCTGGCGCAACATGTCCACCATGTACTGGAAAAATTCGTTGTGCCCACCCTGATATGAGCTACAAGCAATTGCATCCGCATCTTCCTGAATCGCGGCATTAACGATATCCGCAACACTGCGGTTATGACCGAGGTGGATGACCTCGGCGCCCTGGGCCTGGATGAGTCGCCGAATAATATTGATTGCGGCGTCGTGACCGTCGAACAGCGACGCTGCCGTCACAAAGCGCAGCGGATTACGCCGTTGCTGAGCTTCCTGGGGAATTGCTGAGGCTGCGGTACTCATTGAGATCCGGTTTAGGCTGTGTTGGCCGGGAATGATGCATAGCAGTATAAACCAGACCGGTAAGCAATATCCGGGCTATAATCCTGCCGCCGTTACATCACGGCGGGGCAGCCCTCCCAGGACTGCTATCCGCCCCGCCCGCAACCGCGAGCGCTAATGACGGATGCACAATTGACTGGGAAGACCACCACAGCCCACTGGCGATCATTGGAGGAACACAAGTGAATGTATTCGAAACGATAGCGACGCGCGGGCACGAGCAAGTGGTTTTTTTTAACCATGCCGATACCGGGCTTAAGGCCATCGTTGCGATACACAGCACACTCCTCGGTCCCGCGCTCGGCGGATTACGCATGTGGCCCTATGCCAGCGAAGATGATGCGCTGAATGATGTGTTGCGATTATCCCGCGGTATGACCTACAAGGCGGCGGTTGCGGGTTTGAATCTCGGTGGCGGCAAAGCGGTCCTGATTGGCGATCCAAAAAAAGACAAGAGCGAGGCGTTATTCAGAGCACTGGGCCGTTTTATTGGCTCACTCGGTGGCCGCTATATCACCGCGGAAGACGTCGGCACCACTGTGGAGGATATGGAATACATCTTCCAGGAAACCGATCGTGTCGTAGGTGTTCATCCGGTGCACGGCGGCAGCGGTGACCCCTCACCGTTTACAGCCTTTGGCACGGTGCAGGGAATCAAGGCCTGTCTCAATAAGCTATACGGTGCACCGAACGTGTCAGGTATCTCGTTTGCCGTTCAGGGTGCCGGCAGCGTCGGCGGCAATGTCATCAAGATGCTCGCCAAAGAAGGCGCGAAAATTTTCACTTGCGACATTAATGAGGATCGCGTAGCGCAGGCCGTAGAGGATTACGGTGCCGAAGCTGTGCCATTGGAAGAAATTTATGACGTCGATGCCAAAGTCTTTGTGCCTTGTGCGCTCGGCGCCGTCATAAACGCCGACACGGTGCCCAGACTGAGATGCGAAATCGTCGCCGGCAGCTCCAACAATCAGCTGGAATCAGAGCAATGGGGTACAGCGCTGGAAGATAGAGGCATTCTTTACGCGCCCGACTATGTAATTAATGCCGGTGGGCTGATAAACGTTGCTATCGAATTACAGGGTTACAATCGTGAACGTGCATACCAGGCTGTCAGTTCAATTTACGCGATAATGGAAAATCTGTTTCGCATCGCTGAACGCGACCAGATACCGACATGGCAGGCGGGAAACCGGATGGCGGAAGAACGTATTCGCGCAATCAATACGATACGTATGCCATATACAAAACGCTTCAAAGACCGTTTGTCCGGGCGCACGCCCAAAACCAGTCATCACTGAGGTCGCGGTGGCTGAATTCAATACCCGGGTAAACGACGATATCGACATGCTGCGTGAAGCCACGCGGCGTTTTGTCGATGCCGAAATCGCGCCTATTGCTGCAAAAGTAGACGAGGACAATGTCTTTCCGCACAAGTTGTGGCGGCGTCTGGGTGAAATGGGCCTGTTGGGCATGACTGTGCCCGAGCTATACGGTGGTTCGGATGTTGGCTACCTTGGCCATACCATCGCAATGGAGGAAATATCCCGCGGCTCAGCATCGATTGGTCTTTCCTATGGTGCGCACTCAAATCTTTGCCTGAATAATCTCTACCTCAATGCTAATGAGACGCAACGACAGCGTTTTATACCCAAACTTGTGTCTGGTGAATACGTCGGTGCGCTGGCGATGTCCGAACCGGGCGCCGGATCGGACGTCGTGGGCTCCATGAGCTGCCGAGCTGAAAAACATGGCGATCGTTGGATCGCAAACGGCTCCAAGATGTGGATCACCAATGGTCCCGAAGCAGATGTTGTGCTGGTCTATATGCGTACAGCACCCGTCGATGCCGGTTCCCGTGCGATGACTGCGTTCATCGTTGAAAAAGGCATGAAAGGCTTCAGCACGGCGCAAAAACTGGACAAACTTGGCATGCGTGGCTCAAACACGTCGGAGCACGTCTTTGTGGACTGTGAAATACCGGACGAAAACCGATTGGGAGATATCGATCGCGGTGTTTATATATTGATGAAGGGGCTCGATTCAGAACGTCTGGTTCTGTCAGGTGGCCCCATCGGTATCATGCAGGCGTGCATGGACGCAGTATTGCCCTATGTGCAGGAACGCAAACAATTCGGGCGGCCGATCGGCAGCTTTGGCATGATGCAGGGAAAGCTGGCCGACATGTATACGGCTTTACAGGCCTCCCGGGCATTCGCCTATCGCACGGCGGAACAGTTTGATCGTGGCGAACCAACCCGACAGGATGCTGCCGCGGTTCTGCTGCTGGCATCTCAATCGGCGGTACAGGTCGCGCTGGAGGCCATCCAGTGCCTCGGTGGCAACGGCTATATTAACGAATACCCAACCGGTCGATTGTTACGCGACGCAAAGCTCTACGAGATCGGTGCGGGTACAAGTGAAATCCGACGCATGCTGATCGGACGGGAGTTGTTCCGTCACGATCAAAGCAGTGACGGTTGACCTGATTCGCAAACCCGGCATTATCAGTCGTTACCCGCGATGGCGACTCACTATTACGAGGCAAAAAGATGAATGACGACAATATTGTGATCGTCAGCGCCAAACGCACGCCCATCGGGACATTCCAGGGGGCGCTGTCCACGGTGCCGGCGCCCGAACTCGGTGCACGAGCTATCGCAGCGGCTCTGGACTCCGCCAGCGTAGGCGGTGAAGAAGTCAGCGAAGTTATCATGGGATGCGTATTGCCCGCGGGTGTTGGACAAGCACCGGCCCGGCAGGCAGCGCTGGCGGCAGGTGTGCCCAATAGTGTGGGTTGCACCACAGTCAACAAAGTTTGTGGCTCCGGCATGAAAGCCGTAACGCTCGCAAGCGACCTTATCCGGGCCGGCTCGGCGGAGATTGTGGTTGCCGGGGGGATGGAGTCTATGAGCCTGGCGCCCTACTTGCTACCGAATGCACGTTCGGGAATGCGTATGGGCCATCAGCAGGTCATTGATCACATGTTCTACGATGGTCTGCAAAATCCCTATGACGGCGAGATGATGGGCTACTACGCTGAGGCCACGGTCGACAAATATCGAATGACGCGCATGGAGCAGGACGACTTCGCCCGACAATCGGTATTACGTGCGCGTGAGGCGAGTGAATCCGGTGCGTTTAAAGACGAGATCATACCGGTGCTGGTTAAGAGCCGGCGCAGCGAGACGCTAGTCGAAACCGATGAAGAACCCTACCGCTGCGATCTGGAAAAAATCCCGACTATGCGCCCGGCTTTTAGACCCGAAGGCGGTACCGTGACGGCCGCCAGTTCATCGTCTATTTCGGACGGCGCTGCGGCACTGGTATTGATGAGCGAAAGCGTTGCGAATGAACGCAGGCTCTTGCCACTTGCCACAATCGCAGGCCACGCCGGCCACGCGCAGGCTCCGGAGTGGTTTACGACTGCACCACAACATTCCATCGCTGCACTGCTCGATAAATTGAACTGGGCGCCCGGAAGTATCGATCTTTATGAAATCAACGAAGCCTTCGCGGTCGTAACGCTTGGCGCCATGCGAGATTTGGGTCTGAGTATTGATCGGGTGAACGTCAACGGTGGCGCCTGCGCACTGGGACATCCAATTGGTGCCACCGGTGCTCGTATGATTGTTACACTGGCATACGCCATGAACCAACGACATGCCGGTCGCGGCATTGCGTCGTTGTGTATCGGCGGCGGTGAAGGCCTGGCATTGGGCCTGATCCACAAGGATGGCTGACCAGGGGAATATTTCGATGCCCACTCTTGCCAGCAACGTCGATACGCATGCCGCGGAGTTCCAGGACAACGCCAAGCACATGCGCGCGCTGGTAGCTGATCTCGCGCAGCAGGTATCCCGTGCCGCGCAAGGCGGTGGTGAGCGCGCCAGACAAAAACACTTGTCTCGAGAAAAACTGCTGCCACGCGATCGTATCGACGCTCTGCTGGATTCGGGCAGTCCCTTCCTGGAGCTGTCATCACTTGCCGCTGATGGTCTCTACGACAACCAGGCACCTTGTGCCGGCATTATCACCGGCATCGGCCGGGTCGATGGACGCGAGGTTATGGTGGTTGCCAACGATGCCACGGTAAAAGGCGGCACGTATTTTCCCATCACCGTCAAGAAACATCTGCGGGCACAGGAGATCGCCAGCGAAAATCGGCTGCCCTGCATCTATCTGGTGGATTCGGGTGGGGCGTTTTTGCCGTTACAAGATGAAGTGTTTCCCGACCGCGAACACTTTGGCCGAATCTTCTACAACCAAGCGCGCATGTCAGCGCGCGGTATCCCGCAAATCGCGGTTGTAATGGGTTCCTGCACGGCCGGAGGCGCTTATGTGCCTGCGATGTGTGACGAAGCCATCATCGTGCGTAATCAGGGCACCATTTTCCTCGGTGGCCCACCGCTGGTTAAAGCGGCAACCGGTGAAATAGTGGATGCAGAAACACTGGGTGGCGGCGACGTGCATTGCCGCACGTCCGGCGTCACCGACCACCTGGCTGAAAACGATGCCCACGCGATACAAATTGCCCGGGATATCTGCGCCAGCCTTGCACGCGGACCGGCACCACAAGCACCGCGTCCGGCGCGTGAACCGTTACTGGATGCATCGGAGATATATGGCGTGGTACCGCGTGATGCGCGCTATCCGTTCGAAATCCGCGAGATCATCGGTCGCATTGTTGACGCTTCAGAGTTTCAGGAATTCAAACCGTTGTATGGCAAGTCTCTGGTGTGTGGATTCGCTCACCTCTATGGCTTCCCAGTCGGGATCGTCGCCAACAACGGCATCCTGTTTTCTGAATCCGCTCTAAAAGGCACGCATTTCATACAGCTTTGCAACAGTCGTCGTATTCCACTGGTATTCCTGCAAAATATCACCGGATTTATGGTTGGACAAAAATACGAGCACTCCGGTATCGCCAAGGATGGCGCCAAGATGGTAAATGCCGTCGCTTGTAGCACGGTGCCAAAGTTTACGGTCGTCATCGGCGGTTCTTTCGGAGCGGGTAACTACGCCATGTGTGGCCGAGCTTATGGCGGTCGCTTCCTGTGGATGTGGCCTAACGCCCGCATATCGGTAATGGGCGGCGAGCAGGCAGCGTCGGTATTGGCGACCGTCAAGCGGGACAATGCCGAAGCGCGCTCCGAGACCTGGTCCGAGTCCGATGAGGCTGCCTACCGGGACACTATTCGTGAACGCTATGAACAGCAGGGACACCCGTACTATGCCACCGCCAGACTTTGGGACGATGGGCTGATCGATCCTATTGATACCAGACGAGTTCTCGGGTTTGGCATCGCCACTGCAAGCAACTCTCCAGACACCCCAGCCCCCAATTACGGGGTCTTCCGCATGTAGCCGGCAGGCCAACTATACTCAGGCTATTGGGGCACCGGGCAAAAGCGATGGCGGAGTCTATCCTACAGGAGTTAAATGGCGATGGAGTGCTTACTCTGACCCTGAACAGGCCAGAGGTGCGCAACGCATTTGATGACACCCTGATCGCACTACTGACCGGCCTCCTCCTCAAGGCCGATCGCGATCCGGCGGTACGCGTAATCATCCTTACCGGTAGCGGTGACGCTTTTTGTAGCGGCGGCGACGTCGGCTGGATGAAAAAAACAGCCGGACTAGACGCCGGTCAGAACTACGAAGATGCCTTACGACTGGCCGAACTCATGTCCGTATTGAATTCATTGGGCAAACCCACCGTTGCCAGAATCAACGGCAGTGCTTTCGGCGGCGGTGTCGGGCTCGTTGCATGTTGCGATATTGGTATTGCCGCTAACGATGCAAGTTTTGCGCTGAGCGAAGTCCGGCTGGGGTTGGTACCCGCCGTGATCTCACCGTATGTCATTGCAGCATTGGGCGTGCGACAGTCACGACGCTATATGCTCACCGGAGAACGATTTAACGCTGCTCATGCGCTCAGTCTGGGGTTGATACATGAAACTGTCGAGGCCGAAGGACTGGATCACAACGTTGGCCATATCGTATCGCTGTTATTAAAAGGCGGTCCAATGGCACTGCGGGAGAGCAAGGAATTGATCGCGCTGGTCAGTCATACCGATCGTTCATCGAATCAGACGATTTCACGGCGCACCGCCGAGATCATCGCGCAGATCCGGGTATCGCCCGAAGGCCAGGAAGGTCTGGGAGCCTTTCTGGAAAAACGCAGCCCCAGCTGGGAGCACTAAACAAACCGTCCACACAAGGGGCTGCTCGCCCCTGCCAGTCACGATAGAATACATTTTTAGAAAGTGTCCGTGACATGCTTGAAAAAGTACTGATTGCCAACCGAGGCGAAATAGCCTGCCGCATCATTCAAAGCTGCCGCAAGCTGGGTGTTGGCACTGTTGCTGTCTATTCCGATGCAGACGCCGGAGCACGACACGTGCGCATCGCGGACGAAGCTATTCATATTGGTGCCGCGCCACCAACGGAATCGTATTTGTCAATTTCGACAATTTTGGATGCGGCGCGGCAAACTGGCGCACGCGCAATTCATCCCGGCTACGGTTTCCTTTCCGAAAACGCTGACTTCGCGCAGGCATGCCAGCAAGCTGGTGTGATTTTTATCGGTCCGACGCCTGACACAATCGCACGAATGGGTTCGAAGGCTGCCGCAAAAAAACTCATGGAGTCGGCCGGTGTTCCTACCATTCCCGGCTATCACGGCACAGACCAGTCAGACGACAAACTTGCGACCGAGGCAACACGTATCGGTTTTCCGTTGCTAGTAAAGGCCAGCGCCGGTGGTGGCGGCAAGGGCATGCGTATTGCAGGCAGCGTCAATGAAGTTGCGGAAGCCGTTGTTGGTGCTCGACGCGAAGCACAAAATGCGTTTGGCGACGACCGTTTGTTACTGGAAAAATATCTCGACACGCCGCGCCACATAGAATTTCAGGTTTTTGGTGACAATGACGGAAATATCGTTCACCTGTACGAACGCGAGTGTTCGATCCAACGCCGTTATCAAAAAATTATCGAAGAAAGCCCTTCACCCTTTCTCGATCAGGCACTACGCGAAAAAATGGGCCAGGCTGCGATCGCGGCGGCCCGGGCGGTAGCCTATCGCAATGCCGGCACGATTGAATTTATGGTCGATGCGCAACGCCAATTCTATTTTCTGGAGATGAACACTCGGTTACAGGTCGAGCACCCGGTTAGCGAGCTCACAACCGGGCTGGATCTGGTCGAATGGCAGCTACGAGTCGCCGCGGGCGAACAACTGCCACTGCAACAGAAACAAATTAAAAGCCGGGGCCACGCAATCGAAGCGCGAATATACGCCGAAAACCCGGACCAGGATTTTCTGCCGTCTACCGGACGCATCCATCGCTTTGCTCACGCTACTGAGGATGAAGGAGTGCGTCTCGACAGCGGATTTGAGGACGGTGACGTTGTCAGCATCTATTACGACCCGATGATTGCCAAACTCATTTGTTCCGGTGCCGACCGGCAGGCTGCGCTCGCACGACTGCGGCTGTCGCTGGCGCAAACCGCCATTTTTGGGCCGATGACCAACCTGCCGTTATTACGACGCATCGCCGCCGATGCGGTGTTCGCTGCCGGCGAGGCTCACACGGGCTATATAGACGAGAATCTTGCTCAACTACTCCAGGATGAGAAACCGGACAGCCTTACCTATGCAGCGGCAGCCGTCTCAGAAATGCAGGCACGAGAGAAACGATCGCTTTACGCGGGTTCCCCATGGGACATAGCCGACGGTTGGCAGGCAAATGGCCGCACACGCAATCGGCTGGTTTTGCGTGCGCGTGGACAACAGGCCATCACTGTCGATATTGCCGGCGCAAATGGTCGCTATACCATGCTAAAGGACAACGAAAACCTGAGTTTCTGGGCCAAAGAAGCCGGCTCCGAACGGCTGATTATCGAATCTCCTCAACGCAGCGCGGCGGTCAGCGTGTTAAGGCATGGCGACACACTGGTGATCGCCAACGGTGATCGAGCCACGACGATATCGTTACAACATCCCTACCCGCCCGGTGTGGATGGCACCGACGAGGCCGCCCATCCGGGTTCGCCCATGCCGGGACGGATAGTGGCGATCAAAGTGGCTGCCGGTGATCAAGTGCAAAAAGGCCAAGCACTGGTGATACTGGAGGGCATGAAAATGGAATTCACAGTGCAGGCCCGGTCAAACGGAAGAATAGAAAAAATCCTGTATCAGGAAGGCGACATGGTTGACGCCGAAGTTCCTCTGGTCGAAATCGAGCCCGATCGGGAAGACGCCGCGTGAGCAACAAATGAATCTGCCAGGGCGTGTAACTGTGGTTGAAGTCGGACCTCGTGACGGTTTGCAAAACGAGCCTGAACCCGTGGCAACGCCAATTAAGATCGAGTTCGTTAACCGCTTGTCCGACACAGGCCTGAGTTGCATCGAGGTAAGCAGTTTTGTCAGCCCGGCATGGATCCCGCAACTTGCTGATGCCACGGATGTATACACGCATATCGAGCAGAAAAAAGATGTCGTATATCCGGTGCTGGTTCCAAACGAGCGCGGCATGGAACGCGCGTTGGAAGCTGGAGCGAAAACCATTGCCATTTTTAACGCCGCCTCGGAAACTTTCAATCAGAAAAATATCAATGCATCTATAGCGAAAGCGTTTCAGCGGCTGGAAAAAGTGGCCGCTGTCGCGACCAGCGAAAACATCGCTATCCGTGGCTATGTGTCCTGTGTACTGGGTTGCCCTTATGAGGGCGCAATCGATCCGGCAACCGTAGGCATAGTTGCGCGGGATCTGTTTCAGCTCGGTTGTTATGAGATTTCGCTGGGGGACACAATTGGCATCGGCACGCCACTACGCGCGCGCAGATTGCTCGATGCCGTCACTCAACACATAGGTTTAGATCAGGTGGCAGTACATTTCCACGACACACGCGGACAGGCGCTGGCCAACGTGTTGGCCTGTCTGGAATACGGCGTTACGACAGTGGATGCATCCGTTGCGGGCTTGGGTGGTTGTCCATACGCCGAAGGCGCCAGCGGCAATCTGGCCACTGAGGACCTGGTCTACATGTTGCACGGGATGGAAATTGAAACCGGTATCGACCTCGACTTGCTGATAGCAGCCGGCCGATTCATCACAAAAACGATGGGCCGTGAGCCGGCCAGCCGCTTGGGACGCCTCCCCAAGGGTCGCCGGCAACCTCGCTATACGACTTGAACAACTCGGCAGTGCTGCCCGATTCCGCTAATATGACCAGCTTCGATCAATGGAGCCAAAATGATTCTTGAGAGTGCCAAAGCTCTGGTCAGTGGTGGCGCGTCCGGTCTGGGCCAAGCCGTCGCCAAGCGAATTACAAACGCCGGAGGCCACGTCGCAATCCTTGATGTCAACGCAGACCACGGGGAAGCTGTTGCCGCCGAATTGGGCAAGCGTGCTGTTTTCGTCAAAACTGATGTCAGTAACGAGCAGCAAATCGATGCTGCAGTAGCGACTGCCAACGAACGATTCGGCGGAATCACATTGGCCGTCAGCTGTGCCGGCATACTGGGCGCGGGACGCGTGCTTGGGCGTGACGGCCCCATGCCGGCCGAACAATTCACAAAAGTGATTCATGTGAATCTGATCGGCGCTTTTCTGTTAGCCAAGGCGGCGGCACTGACAATGTCGGACAATCCTGAAAACCCGGATGGCGAACGAGGCGTTATCATTCAAACTGCGTCGATTGCCGCTTTTGAAGGACAGATCGGTCAGGCTGCTTACTCGGCCTCAAAAGGCGGCGTCGTCGGCATGACGCTACCGCTGGCACGAGAATTTGCGCGGCTGGGAATCCGCGTCATCACCATCGCACCCGGAATTTTTCAGACGCCGATGATGGATGGCATGCCGGAGCACGTGCAAGAGTCGTTGGGCGCACAAGTCCCCTTTCCGTCGCGACTCGGACGACCCGATGAGTTTGCGCAATTGGTCGCTTCGATCTATTCGAACCCAATGATCAACGGCACGACGATACGACTCGATGGCGCTATTCGCATGCAGCCCAAATAAGATCGTGAGTGATCACTCAGGTTTGTGGCAATGACTGAACGCGATGTAATGGAATATGACGTGGTCGTTGTTGGCGCTGGACCAGCCGGGCTGGCGTGTGCTATTCGCCTGAAACAACGCAATGATGCCTTGAATGTCTGCATACTCGAAAAAGCATCTGAAATTGGACAACACGCATTGTCTGGCGCCGTGGTCGAGCCCGAAGCACTCGACGAGCTTATGCCCTCTTGGCGTGATAATCCGCCGGAGATCTGTGTCCCGGCGAAAAAGGACGAGTTTCTGTTTCTGACCAAGAAACGTGCGATTCGGTTTATGAATCCACCACAGATGCATAACAAGGGGAACTACATACTCTCGCTGGGCGGCTTGTGCCGACAACTGGCCGGATACGCCGAAGAATCAGGTATCGATCTGTTTGCCGGCTTTTCTGGCACTGAAGTGTTGTTTGGCGAGAGCAATAATGTCATCGGTGTACGCTGTGGCGACATGGGTGTAGCGCATGATGGCAGCCAGGGACCCAACTACACGCCTGGTGTTGATATCCATGCAAAATATACCGTGCTGGCAGAGGGTTGCCGCGGCAACCTGTCCAAACAACTTATCGCCCACTACGGGCTCGACGCCGACAGGTCCCCGCAAACTTACGGCATCGGTTTTAAGGAGCTTTGGCGGCTACCGGAAGGCCGAGTTAATCCGGGCCTGATTCGTCACACTATGGGCTGGCCACTGGATCGCGCTATCTATGGCGGCAGCTTTCTCTATCATCTCGACGAAGACCGCGTATATATCGGTTTTGTGGCCGGGCTGGATTACCGTGATCCGTCGTTCAGTCCATTTGAGGCATTTCAGCAATACAAACACCATCCGTCGGTGCAGCCGCTGTTGCAAGACGGCGAGATTTTATCTGCCGGCTCACGATCATTGATTGAAGGGGGTTTTCAGTCCCTGCCCAAACTGGACATGCCGGGTGCACTACTCATCGGCGATGCCGGTGGCACCCTCAACGTGCCTAAGATCAAGGGCGTGCACATGGCGTTGGGTTGCGGCATGAGTGCAGCAGATCATCTTGCTGACCGCGATACGACTGCTGGGTTTGACGAGGTCTTTCGCGCTTCGGCCCGTGGCAGGGAGCTGCACAAGGTGCGCAATATCCGGCCCGGTTTCCGGCACGGCATGTGGCGTGGCCTGGTCAACGCGGGTCTGGAAACCGTAACGCTCGGGAAAATGCCGTGGACTTTAAAAAACGAAGCAGATTGGTCAAGTCTGAAAAAGTTATCGCCGCGGGACACGACCGAACAACCGTATGTCACGCGGACACTGCCACCGCGCGATCGCCTGGCATCCGTTTATTATTCGACTATTGCCCACGATGAAGACCAGCCGGTACACCTGAAGGTAAGAGACACCTCTATCTGTGCGACGCGCTGTGCCCAGGAATACGACAATCCCTGCACACGCTTCTGTCCGGCCAACGTCTATGAAATGGTCGATGACGGTGCCGACGGAAAGCGTCTGCAGATCAATGCTGCAAACTGCGTGCACTGCAAAGTATGCGATATCAAAGATCCCTACGAAATCATTGACTGGGTTCCACCCGAGGGCGGATCCGGACCCAACTATCAAAACCTCTAAGAAAGAAAGAGTTTCATGAAAATTATTGTTTGCATTAAACGTGTCATTGACTACAACGTGCGGGTACAGATAAACCGTGAAGGTGATGGCGTAGTTACCGATGGCGTAAAAATGTCAGTTAACCCATTTGACGAAATTGCCGTCGAAGAAGCGTTGCGCATACGTGAGCGTGGTGAAGCCGAAGAGGTTATTGCCGTGAGCGTCGGTACGAGTCAGTCACAACAACAGTTACGCACCGCGCTGGCGATGGGCGCCGACCGCGCCATCCTGATTGAAACAGATGATGACATGCAACCACTTGTAGTTGCACGCGTTTTTCAAAAATTGGTCGAGCGCGAAAAACCCGGTCTCGTATTAATGGGCAAACAGGCAATCGATGATGACGCCAATCAGACCGGCCAGATGCTGGCGGCGTTATGGAACCGGCCACAAGCCACTTCTGCCTCGAAACTGGAATTAACTGGCGACAGTGCACGCGCAACGCGCGAAGTCGATGCCGGTCTGGAAGTAATCGAATTCGACTTGCCAGCCGTAGTTACGACAGACTTGCGACTCAACGAGCCACGTTTTGTGAAAATGCCAGACATCATGAAGGCGAAGCGCAAACCGATGGAAACCATTGCATTATCCGAGCTTTCAATAGACCTGCCAACGCAACTTGCGCAGAGCAACTATGAACCGCCACCGGAGCGCCAGGCCGGTCGCATAGTAGACAGCGTTGAGGAACTCGTAGCCGCCCTGCGTGAAAAGGGGGTGGTGTGATGACCAAAGTATTACTCGTCGCCGAACATGATGGCGCTCAACTCAATCTGGCTACAGCCAAAGCCCTCAGCTGTGCTACACAAATCGGGGAAACAGACGTCGTGGTTTTCTGCGATGGGGCGAATGCTGTCTGCGATGCAGCAGCAAAATTGTCGGGTGCTCAACGTATCCTGAAAGTGTCCCGTAGCGAAAATGCTAAACCGCTGGCCGCAGTATTCGCACCGCAGATTGCAGAGATGGCCGCAGATTACACCCATATCCTCGTGCCATCGACGACTTTTGGTAAAGACATACAACCACGCGTCGCTGCGTTGCTCGGCGCACCACAGGTCAGCGACATCATGAGTGTCGAGGGACCGCGAAAATTCAAACGTCCAATTTATGCCGGCAATGTGATCGTTACGATCGACGTGCCAGAAGCAGCCAAGGTAGTGGGCACTGTGCGTACTGCGTCGTTCAAGGCAGCGGACGGCGGCGCAAGCGCAGAAGTTGTTAACGTGTCGGTCGATACCGACCTGCCCACGCATACACGCTACATAGCACTCGAAGCACATGCTAGCGAAAGACCCGACCTGCAATCGGCAAACCGGGTTGTGTCCGGTGGCCGTGGTGTCGGTAGTGCAGAAAACTTTGCGCTTATCTATAGCCTCGCTGACAAGATCGGTGCGGCGGCGGGTGCTTCACGCGCTGCAGTTGACGCTGGCTACGTCCCTAATGACATGCAGGTCGGTCAGACTGGAAAAATCATTGCACCTGATCTTTATATCGCCGTAGGCATCTCCGGAGCAATTCAACACCTGACCGGTATCAAAGACGCCGGCACGATAGTCGCGATCAACAAGGACGGGGAGGCGCCGATTTTTGGCGTTGCTGATCTCGGTTTGGTCGGCGATTTGTTCGCTATCGTTCCGGAATTGGAAAAACAACTCGGATAACGCAGTGCCTGCCGTTTATGTGCCATCGGCAGAACGTGCACAGGCGACGAATCTTGCCCGCTTCATGCGGCACGTTTCCGATCTGACCGGACGCGATCTATCGACCTACCCAAGGCTTTGGCAATGGTCCTGCGAAGCGGCCGAAGAATTTTGGCCGGCGGTGTGGAATTTTTGCGATATCAAGGCGTCGCGACAATGGGATTGCGTGCTGGAACAACCCGAACAGATGCCAGGTGCAAGATGGTTTTCGGGCAGCCAGCTTAACTTTGCTGAAAACCTGTTACAGCATCGCGGTACGCAACCCGCTATCATTTCCCGAGACGAAACCGGTGAGCGTCACGTTGTGTCCCGCGACGAGTTGTGGCTACATGTCGCCAGTATTGCGGCGGGGCTGCAAAAGGCTGGTGTGACTGAAGGCGACCGGGTCGTCGCTTACATGCCCAACATACCCGAGACGATTGTCATCATGCTCGCTGCCACCAGTCTTGGTGCGACCTTTTCATCCTGCTCTCCGGATTTTGGCGTCAATGGTGTGTTGGATCGTTTTGGTCAAATCGCGCCGACCGTTCTGTTTGCCGTGGATGGCTACCGCTATGGTGGCAAGCACATCAGTTTGCTAGATCGGTTGCGAAACATACTTCCGGCCCTGCCAGAGGTCGAACAAGTCGTCATCGTGCCCTTCCTGGATCAGCAACCGGACACAGACGGAATTCCCTGCGCAAAACTGCTGGCCGATTTTCAGGTCGCCAGCGACGATATTGAATTCAAACAACTGCCATTTGATCACCCGCTATACATCATGTACTCCTCCGGGACGACTGGCACGCCAAAATGCATTGTGCATGGTGCCGGTGGAACGCTGCTGCAGCATGTTAAAGAACTCGTTTTGCATACCGACATCCGTGAGCACGATCGGGTCTTCTATTTCACGACATGTGGCTGGATGATGTGGAACTGGCTGGTCAGTACCCTGGCAACCGGAGCGACAGTCGTCCTATATGACGGATCTCCCTTTTACCCTGACCCGGAAGTGCTCTGGCGCATGGCCGAAGAAGAAGAGCTAACAGTATTTGGCACCAGTGCGAAATACCTGTCGGCACTGGAAAAGTCGGGCGCGAAACCGGTCGACCGCTACAAGCTCAATACACTGCGGTGCGTGTTATCGACCGGCTCGCCGCTTGCGTCTGAAAGCTACGATTACGTTTATCAGAATATTAAGGGAGATCTCCAGCTGTCGTCGATTTCGGGCGGTACCGACATCATCTCCTGCTTTGCACTCGGTAACCCGATGTTGCCCGTTTATCGCGAAGAGCTGCAATGTCGCGGTCTGGGCATGTCGGTAGATATTTACAACGATGCGGGGTCACCAGTCCGAGGCGAAAAGGGTGAGCTGGTCTGCACCCGCCCGTTTCCGTCGATGCCACTCGGATTCTGGAACGATGCCGATGGCCGTCGGTATCATGACGCCTATTTCAATCGCTTCGCTACTACCTGGTGCCATGGCGACTATGCAATGCTCAGCGAGCATGACGGAATTATTATTTATGGTCGTTCTGACACCGTGCTCAACCCGGGTGGCGTGCGCATCGGTACAGCTGAGATTTACCGGCAAGTTGAAAGACTCGACGAGGTACTTGAGTCCATTGCAGTCGGGCAACAATGGCATAACGATCAACGCGTCGTATTGTTCGTCAAATTGCGCGACGGCATAAGGCTAACCGATACATTGCGCGAGCGCATTTGTGAAACTATTCGCAGCAACACTACGCCGCGACATGTGCCAGCCAAGATTATCGCGGTACCGGACATACCAAAAACTATTAGCGGCAAGATAGTCGAACTGGCCGTGCAAAATGCCGTACACGGTCGGCCAGTAAAGAACACCGACGCCATGGCCAATCCCGAGGCGCTGGACCATTATCGTGATCTGCCGGAACTTGCACAGGACTAAAAACAGTCTCCGATGAGCAACAGTTTTGGCTATACCGAAGTTTATCAACGTGGCCTTATCGACCGCGGTTACACCGCCGACGCCGGGCAGACTGCCGCCGTTGCCGCACTGGACGCGTTGGGTGCGCGGCTTTGTGCAGAACGCGACAGCGGCGTGCTGCAAAAGCTAAAGCAACGCATCGGGGGGCCGGAGCAGCCGGAAAAAGGTCTCTATCTATGGGGTGGTGTCGGTCGTGGCAAGACCTATCTGATGGACTTGTTTTTTGAAATGCTACCGATCGAAGAGAAACGCCGCAGCCACTTTCACCGATTCATGCAAGATACCCACGATCAGCTAGGTGCCCTAGGAAATACCCGCGACCCGTTGATGCTGATCGCAAAAAATATCTCTGCCAAAACACGCGTACTGTGTTTTGACGAGTTTTTTGTGTCAGACATCGGTGACGCCATGATTCTGGGCAATCTGCTGAGCGCGTTATTCGATAATGAAGTCACTCTGGTCGCTACATCCAACGTGCCGCCAAAGCATCTCTACCGGGACGGCTTACAACGGCAACGCTTTTTGCCAGCAATTGCGCAGCTCGAGCAACACACAAAAGTAATGGGCATCGGTGCCGGCGCAGATTACCGCCTGCGTGTACTTGAATCGGCAGAGATCTATCACCATCCACTGGACGATCAGGCCGAGGACAACCTGATGCGGTATCTGTCTGAACTTGCGCCTGATCGCCCAGTCAGCGGTGAAATGCTGCAGATTGCCGGGCGGTTAATCGCCACACGCCGCAGCGCCGACGGTTTAGCCTGGTTTGATTTTAACGAGCTTTGTACCGCACCACGCAGCCCGGCTGACTATCTGGAGATCGCCCGCCTCTGTCACACGGTCCTTGTTTCCGGAGTACCGGTACTCGACGCCATGCGAGATGACGACATGCGCCGTTTTATCGGTCTGGTGGACGTATTCTACGACCGGCGGGTCAAACTAATCATCTCCGCCGCCGCGCCGCCAGAATTGTTATACACCGGCGACCGGCTCGCCTTTGAATACCAGCGTACCCAAAGCCGCCTGAACGAAATGCAGGCCACCGACTATCTGGCGCAACCGCATCTGCCATAGAATCCATGTTCTTTCAAACTTTTTGCCGCCTGGGCGCCTCTAAGGGACACCCCTGCTTTTTAGCACTGGTTGACTAGAACCTGTCGTTGTTCGCAAGATTCAGGTTGTTAATACGACTGCGGCCGAGCAACTTAAGGGCCAGATTGCGGCCTGCGCGTAATACTGGGTAAAGCACTCTGGACAAAACTTTGGATTGAAAAACCAGAAAGTTGAACCGGTTAAACAGCCCGGATCGGCTGCTCAACAGCGCTAGTGCATGGATCGCGTCACTCCCGTAATACAGCTCATCACCGGCGATTAGTACCATCCCCTCATCAACGTCGAGGCCCATGGCGGTAATCCGGTCGACCTGGCTGCCACCATCACGTGCATCGATCAGACGCAGTTTTCCCGCTGCCTCGCGTACCCGTACCAGCCGACAGTAAGCGTCACAAAACGGGCACTGCTTGTCGTAAACCAGCAGGAGTTCGTGATTCACTCGTGCGCTATCTCCATGACAACTCCCGTTTCACGCTCGGAAACTTCCCAAAGACGTGCGATAGCATTTTTGCGTCCAGGTCGAAGGAACGGACGCCTGACCGCGGCTCCATTGTTAATAAACCGGGGTGCATAAAAGTCGCCGCCCTGCGCCGCCGGGTCGGTGGCAGCCCGGATTTGCGGTAGCGCGCCCTGAGCCGGTTTCATACCCGTCGACATGGCCAGCCAACGAAAGAAACCTGCAGCCCGACCCCCGCCACCCTCTGCAACGGTTGTTGATTGCAAATCCGTGTCGCTAAGACCCGGATGTGCCAGCAGGCTGCTTGCCGAAACACCGGCTCTCTCGAATGCCGCCTGCAGGCCGAGCGCAAAGTGGTAGTTGGCCAGCTTCGACTGCCCATACGATCGCCAGGGTTTATAACGGCCCTCAAGGTGCGGGTTGGCGGGATCGACGGCTTTGCCGATGTGATGCGCGGTGCTGGTCACCGAGACCACGCGTGCCGCATGGGCGCGGAGCAGAGCCGGCATAAGGTGCGCGGTAAGTGCCCAATGTCCCAGATGATTTACACCTAACTGCATCTCGAAGCCGTCAACCGTCTTGCGTTCTGGTATTGCCATGACACCGGCGTTGTTAACCAGGATATCGATACGATCGTGGCGTGCGAGGATAGTGTCGGCGGCAGCTCGCACACTGACGAGCGATCCAAGATCGACCTCGACGACCTCAAGCCTGGCGCCCTGTGCCGCGGTCATAATCTCTGCCAATGCGATGCGGGCTTTGTCCTGATTACGCGCTGCCATCACGACATGGGCTCCGGCGTCGGCGAGTGCTTTGGCCGTTTCAAGACCGAGCCCACCGTTGGCGCCAGTCACAACAGCGATGTCATCAACCAGATCGGGAATAGAATCAGTTGTGTAGGCCATGTCGTGTGTGCTTAGGCGTCTATTTCGGTGCGCACTTCGAGCAATTCCGGAAAAAAGCGTATATCCAGCGCTTTACGCAGGAACGACACACCGGAGGACCCGCCGGTACCTTTTTTGTAACCGATAATGCGCTCCACGGTTTTCATGTGCCGAAAACGCCATAGCTGAAAGTTTTCTTCCAGATCAACCAGTTTTTCGCAAACGTCATAGGCATCCCAGTATTTTTGCGGGTTCTCATAGATCCCTTTCAATACCTTTACCACACCCGGATGCGATTCATAGGGCTCGGCCCAGTCCCGATTCACAATGTCCGCTGGTACCGCATGGCCTTTACGTTGCAGATGCCGCAGGAATTCATCGTAGAGACTTGGACGATTCAGCCATTCGCCAAGTATCTGTCCCGCCGCACTGTCCTCGCCGTGGATTTCCAGAATACTTTTGTTCTTGTTACCCATAGCAAATTCGAATTGCCGGTATTGCAATGACTGAAAGCCTGATGCCGTGCCCAGAACATGGCGCATTTGTGCATACTCAATGGGCGTCAGAGTCTCAAGAACGGCCCACTGGCTAAATAGCTGCTGCTGCACCACCTTAATCCTGGCGACAATCTTGCTACAGGGTTCGAGCTGATCGTTTCGCAACATGTCGATCGCCGCACGCAACTCGTGCAAACTAAGTTTGAACCATAGTTCGGCGATCTGATGCTGGATGATGAACAGCATTTCGTCGTGGTGCGGTGGGTCAGCTAGCGGATGCTGGGCACCCAGTATTGCGTCGAGACCCAGATACTCGCTGTACGTCAGCGATTGATTTTCTACACGGGCCAGACCGGCTTCGAGTTTTTCCGTCATTGTTGCTGTCACCCTCAAAAGTAAGCCCATTCTACGCCCGTTGTGGCAGCGCACAATATAACACCGGCTGTTAGCTGAGGTTATAATGTTGCATGCCGCCGGAGGGGCACGCTCGCGCCCACTAAAAACTCCGGCCAGCCAACGCTTTTATTTGTGGCCTTGCGCCGGCCCGCCAGAGGTTTTGCCTTGAAAAAAACTGTCGCCGAATACCATATCGACTATCTGCAAATACTGGACCCTGATGGCAATGTGCAGGGCGAATTGCCAGCGTTTGCTCGCTATCCGCATGAGTTAATCAATCTGTATCAGCGCATGACACTGACCCGTGTATTCGACACGAAAGCCATCAATCTGCAGCGCACAGGAAAACTGGGAACCTATGCATCATCCCTGGGTCATGAAGCGGCGCACGTGGGAATGGGATCGGCAATGCATGAAAAAGATGTCTTTGCGCCGATGTACCGGGAATACGGTGCGCAGTTCTGCCGTGGCGTGAAAATGTCCGATGTACTGATGTATTGGGGTGGCGACGAACGCGGTAACAACTTTGCAGGACCAAGACAGGATTTCCCATGGTGTGTTCCGATCGCTACGCAGTGCCTGCATGCAGCCGGTGCGGCAATGGCCATGAAGCTGCGTGGCGAAAAACGTTGCGCCGTCGCGTCGATTGGCGATGGTGGCACATCAGAAGGTGCTTTCTATGAGGCGCTAAACCTGGCAGGCGCGCAACAATTGCCAGTCGTGTTTGTGGTCGTCAACAACAAGTGGGCTATTTCGGTGCCATTGCATTTGCAGACTGCTGCCAAGACGCTGGCGCAAAAAGCCATCGCGGCAGGCATACCGGGCATTCAGGTCGACGGCAATGATGTGATCGCGATGCGTGCGACTATGGAAGCGGCACTGGAGCGCGCCCGCAACGGCGGGGGGCCTGCACTGGTTGAAGCGGTGACCTATCGTCTTAGCGATCACACAACTGCCGACGACGCGACACGTTACCGCCCGCAAGAAGAAGTGGACGAAGCCTGGAAAGTAGAGCCACTGGAACGAACTCGCAGCTACCTGATATCTATCGGTAGCTGGGACGACGGCAAAGAACAGGCATTGCTGGCAGACTGCGCGCGCCAGGTCGATGAGGCCGTCAACGAGTATCTCGCGACCGACAGAATGCCCGTGACAGCAATGTTCGACCACATGTACGAGGAACTGCCTGAGGCAATGCAGGACCAACGCGAAACAGCCATCCGCTACGACCGTTCGGGCGGCCATCACTAATGCCGGGAATTGCACTAATTGAAGGCGTCACCATGGCATTGGCGCACGAACTCAGTCACGACGAAAGCGTGGTTGTTCTGGGCGAAGACGTTGGTGTCAATGGTGGCGTATTTCGTGCGACTGCAGGATTGCAGCAGCGCTTTGGCAAGGAACGCGTCATGGATACGCCGTTAGCCGAAGGCATGATCGCCGGCATGTCGGTAGGTATGGCGGCGCAAGGCATGCGGCCGGTGGCGGAAATGCAGTTCATGGGTTTTATTTACCCGGCAGTCGACCAAATGATCAGTCATGCTGGCCGCTTGCGACATCGCACTCGCGGGAGACTGAGTTGTCCCATGGTATTGCGTGCGCCCTATGGCGGTGGCATCCATGCTCCGGAACACCATTCCGAAAGTACCGAAGCCCTGTTCGCGCACATTCCCGGCGTCAGGGTTGTCATACCCTCCTCGCCTGCACGAGCATATGGTTTGTTGTTGGCGGCAATACGTGACCCTGATCCGGTGGTTTTTCTCGAACCAAAACGCATTTACAGATTGGTCAAACAGGAGGTCGAGGATGACGGCGTCGCCCTGCCGCTGGATGTCTGTTACATACTGCGTGAAGGTGACGACGTAACTGTCGTGACCTGGGGTGCCATGACCCACGAAACACTCAAGGCAGCCAGCGAACTTGAAAGCGACGGGATCAATTGCGAGGTCATTGACTTGGCAACAATTAGTCCGCTCGATATCGAAACGATCCTGGAGTCAGTCGAGAAAACCGGGCGGCTGGTCATCGTGCATGAAGCGGCCAGAACCTGCGGTGTCGGCGCGGAAATTGCGGCCCAGGTGGCCGAGCAGGCACTCTACGATCTTGAGGCGCCGATCCAGCGTGTTACCGGCTATGACACGGTAATGCCCTTGTTCCGGCTCGAAATGGAATATCTGCCCAGCGTCGCGCGTATCAAAGACGCTGTAAAAGTCACACTTGAGGAGTGACGAGGACATTGCATGAGTACTTTCAATCTACCTGACCTGGGTGAGGGACTGCCGGAAGCCGAGATCGTCACCTGGCACGTTAAAGAAGGCCAGAACATAGTGGTGGATCAGCCGTTGGTTTCGGTGGAGACCGCCAAAGCCGTGGTTGAAGTGCCCGCACCACAATCCGGCGTCGTCTCGCGATTGCACGCCGGCGAAGGCGATATCGTGCAAACCGGTCACCCCCTGGTCGATTTCACCGACGGTGATGTCGCAGAGCAAACCGCTGTGGCCGCACATGTCGCAGAAGAATCCGGCGACAGCGGCACAGTTGTCGGCAACATGCCGACCAGTAATGAAATGCTGGTGGAAAAGGCGATCGTCGGTGGCCGGCGGCGCAGAAAAAGAAGCCGGGTGAAGGCAGCGCCTGCGGTGCGTGCGCTGGCGAAAAAAATGCACGTCGATCTGACCGAGATTACGGCAAGCGGCAAGAACGGCCAGATCACCGCGGCCGACGTCAGGGCCTATGCTCAATCGAGTACGGTGATAGGCCCCGCGATGCCCCCACCTGCACCCCGTACTGATATCGAATTTGGCCAGGCCGAACGTCTCCGTGGCCCCAGACGTGCGATGTCACAAAGCATGAGTTCATCACGTGACCAGGTTGCAGCCTGTACGCTATTTGACGATGCCGATATCCACGACTGGGCGTCCGGTCAGGACATTACGATACGGGTGCTACGCGGCGTGGTGGCCGGCTGCCACGCTGAGCCGGGCCTAAACGCCTGGTACGACGACGCGGCAGGGAGCCGCACGCTACATGAACAAATCGATCTGGCGATGGCAGTGGACACGCCAGATGGCCTGATTGTCCCTGTACTACGCGACATCGGCCGTCAGGACAACAGGCAACTACGCGCGGCCGTGGACCTGATAAAGGTAGCGACCCGCAACCGCACGGTGTCTCCGGCGGACATGAAGAATCCAACGATCACACTGTCCAATTTCGGCATGATGGCCGGCCGTTATGCCACGCCGGTTATCGTTCCACCGATGGTGGCGATTATGGGTACCGGTGGCATACGGCACGACGTCGTGGCCGTAATGGGTGGAATCGAGGTACATCGGCGGATTCCGCTATCGCTCACTTTCGATCACCGCTGCATCACCGGCGGCGAGGCTTGCCGTTTTCTTGCTGCAATGATCGACGATCTGGCCAAACCCAACTAGACCGGCCCAACAAAAAACGCGTTTCCCGCTCATGCCGGGGTCCCCGCGGTATTCCGTCACATTTCCGGTCACCAAAAGAGAGCATTTTCGCCGCTTTGGCTATACTGCGCCTGCGGAGTCTCAATCACAGCAAGGCGGCCAGATGAGCAGCTCTCCAGCTGATAGCCGGAACACATCGAAACCATCAGGTTTCATGCGCCGAATTACAGATGCCAGGGAACGGCAGATCAACAAAATCGTTGCCGCCGCAGCCAAATTACCAACGGATAACAGAACGGTCGATCCGGGAGACTTTATCCGCAACTACTTTGCCGATGTAGCAGCTGAAGATTTACGCGATCGCAAACCCGCTGATCTCGCCGGTATGGCGTTGTCGCACATGAATTTTGGAAATCATCGCAAACCCGGCGAGGTGCTGGTGCGGGCGTTCAATCCAACAGTTGAACGTGATGGCTTTGAGTCCAGACACACCATTATTCAGATTGTTAATGACGATATGCCTTTTATCGTCGATTCAGTAGCGCTGGTTTTGAACCGACAAAAACTAACAATACACGTAACGATACATCCGGTTATGAAACTCTGGCGGGACAAGGACCACTTGCTGGCAGCCGATAGGGAAAATGATCCGTTGTCGGAATCTTTTGTGCAGGTCGAAGTGGACCGGGAAACCGACCCCGAAATCCTGGATGCTGTTACCGGTGTTCTTCAGGAGTCCATGAAAGATGTGCGTGCCGCTACCAGCGACTGGCATGCAATGCATTCACAGCTTATCGCGATCAAGCAAGAAACGCTTGAACAAGACGTGCCACTCGAGCCATCCGTAGTTGCCGAGAGTGTCGCGATGATGAAATGGATGGCAGACGACAACTTCACTTTTCTCGGATATCGCGAATACAGACTCGTCCGCGAAGGCCGCGAGAACGTACTAAAGTCAATACCGGAATCGGGTCTGGGTATATTGCGCACGAGTACGTCCACCCGCGAGCGTCAGTCGCGCCCAAACCTGGTGCGCGCGATTCAGCGCATGGCAAATTCTGACGATCTACTGATCATTACCAAAGCAAACTCGTTGGCCACGGTGCATCGTCAGACGTACCTGGATTACGTTGGTGTCAAAACTTTTGACAGCCGTGGACGAGTGAACGGCGAAAAACGCTTTCTTGGCCTGTTCACGTCCGGCGCCTACAGCCGCAGCCCGCGCGACATTCCGATTTTGCGCCACAAACTGACACAGGTGCTCGCGCGTTCCGATTTGCGCCCAAATAGTCATGCGGGTAAGGCGTTGATGCACATCCTGGAAAATTTCCCGCGAGACGAACTTTTTCAAGCCGGTATTGACGACTTGTCGCGAATCAGTCGCGGGATACTGAGCTTGCAGGAGCGTCAGCGAGTCAAGCTATTCGTGCGACGCGACGCGTTTCAACGGTTTGTTTCGTGCCTTGTATTCGTACCGAGGGACAAATACAACACAATGGTGCGTGAAAACATCCAGGTACTGTTGCAAAGCGGTTTCGGTGGGTCGTCCGTCGAATCAACTGCATTCTTATCAGAATCGAACCTCGCACGTATTCACTTCATTGTCAGAACGTCGCCAGAGAGCAAGCCGACTGCCGAGGTTCGAACCATTGAACGCAGAATCGTCGAAGTTGTGCGGACCTGGCAGGATCGATTACGCGACGTGATGGTGACTCGTTTTGGCGACGAGGAAGGACTGAAACGCTACCGCAGGCTAGTCGAGGCCTTCCCTGTGTCCTACCAGGAAAATATTTCGCCTCGTGCCGCATCGTATGACATCGAGTCGATAATCAACCTGGCCGCATCGGATGATGCCTTGCAGATTAGTCTCTACAGACCCAAGAATGCGCCGGACAATTCGCTGGAGCTAAAGCTATTTCGCCGCAACGAGCCGATTCCACTTTCCGACGCACTGCCTATGCTGGAAAACATGGGGCTTCGTGTAATCAGCGAAAGTCCATACCGCATAAACAGCGGACAGAACAAGATCTGGATGCAGGACTTCGCGATGGAGTTCTACGAATCGTTCACTCTCGATCCGAAGAAAATCACTGCAATTTTCCAGGAGAGTTTTTCGAAAGTCTGGCGGGGCCAGGCTGAAAATGACAGCTTTAATCGATTGGTCCTGCTGGAACGATTAACATGCAGGCAAACCACGCTATTACGCGCCATTTGCAAGTTCCTGCTGCAAACAGGCATTCCGTTCAGCCAATCGTACATAGAAGAGATTCTGTGCCAACATTCCGCGATCGCATTGCAACTCGTTAAGGCTTTCGAAGGACGGTTTAATCCTAACTGTGGCGCCCGGACCCGTCAGCGTCGAACACTTAATGCAGCTCAGGCACTGGACCATTTGCTGGACAAAGTGCAAACACTGGATGGCGACCGCATCCTGCGTTCATACCTGACTGTAATACGCGCAACCCTGCGCACCAACTATTTTCAAGTTGATGAGAACGGGCAACCCAAGGGCTACATCTCATTCAAATTTGATTCGACCAAGATTCCCGAGCTACCGAAGCCCCGCCCACTATATGAAATATTTGTGTATGCACCGTGGGTCGAAGGTGTGCATCTGCGAGGTGGGATGGTCGCGCGTGGCGGTCTACGATGGTCTGATCGTCGGGAAGACTTTCGCACTGAAATACTCGGCCTCATGAAGGCACAAACGGTCAAGAACACTTTGATCGTACCGACCGGTGCCAAGGGCGGATTCGTGCTCAAGCCGGCACCAAGCGGTACGCCTGAAGAAGTTAATCAGCGCGTCATCAGCGCATACAAGGACTTTCTGCGCGGCTTGCTCGACATCACCGACAACTATGTCGAGGGCAACGCAATTGTGCCGCAGCAAATCATACGTTACGACGGCGACGATCCCTACCTGGTGGTCGCTGCAGACAAGGGCACGGCGACGTTCTCTGATATCGCAAACGAGCTGGCTATTTCCTATGGCTTTTGGCTCGGGGACGCCTTTGCATCTGGCGGGTCGGTCGGTTACGACCATAAGGGTATGGGCATTACCGCCAAGGGCGCGTGGGAAGCTGTCAAGCGACACTTCCGCGAAATCGGACACGACGTGCAAACACAGCCGTTTACCGTTGCCGGCATCGGTGACATGGGTGGCGATGTGTTTGGTAACGGCATGCTGCTATCGCATTGCATCCAGCTGCAGGCTGCATTTAATCATAGGCACATCTTTCTGGATCCCAGCCCCGATATCACGGTCAGTTACCGCGAACGGCAGCGCTTGTTTGAGCTACCGCGGTCCAGCTGGAACGACTATGACACCAGTCTGATTTCGGAAGGTGGTGGGATCTGGTCCCGGCACGACAAGTACATTGATATCAGCCCGCAGGTTCGCGCGATGCTCGCCATCGACCAGACGCGGCTTACGCCACATGAGCTGATTCACGCTATCTTGCGCAGCCCGGTCGATCTACTTTGGAACGGCGGCATTGGTACGTATGTCAAGGCGCGATCCGAGTCTCACGCCGACGTGGGGGATCGCGCCAACGACAACGTGCGCGTCAACGGCGCCGAACTGCGCTGCAAGGTTGTCGGTGAAGGCGGCAATCTGGGCTTAACCCAATTGGGACGCATCGAATTCGCACTGGCCGGCGGACGATTGAACACAGACTTTATCGACAATTCGGCCGGCGTTGACTGCTCCGACCATGAAGTGAATATCAAGATCTTGCTGAATTTAGCCCAGCAGAATCAGAATCTGAGCGATGAGCGCCGTGCTGAATGTCTTTCACAGATGACAGACGAAGTTGAGCAGCTGGTCTTGCGCAACAACTATTTGCAGAACCAGGCGATCAGCGTAGTTGAATCGGCGGCGTCCGAACGTCTCAACGAATATGCACATCTACTCAAGAACCTTGAGGACCGAGGCGAGCTGGATCGTGCAATCGAGTTCCTGCCCGATGAAGAAAGTATCCGCGAACGCCGCAAGATGGGACTGGGATTCACACGACCGGAACTGTCGACGATATTGTCGTATTCAAAAATCAATTTCTATGGACGGCTCTGTGATTCAGATATCGCTGCCGACCCCTATCTCGCCGCCGAGCTGTCGCGTTATTTTCCCGGTCTCATGCGTGAACACTTCAGCGAGCTGATGAGTCAACACCGATTGCGTGATGAAATCATCGGCACGCAGATTACAAACAGCATTATCAATCGCATGGGGCCGGCTTTTACCAACAGAACCATGGAAGAGTCCGGAGTGGACGCCGGCACGCTCGCGCGCGCCTACACGATCGCACGTGAATCCTTCGACATGCGGACCGTCTGGAACGACATCGAATCGCTTGATAACGAAATTCCCGCTGCGGCGCAATACGCAATGATGATTCAGTCTGCGCGGCTGTTAAGACGCGCCACACTATGGCTACTCGACAAAATGCCCGAAGGACTGAATATTTCGATTGCGGTAGATAAGTTCCAGCCGGGAATATTGATCATGCGTGAGCAACTCTCGTCGCTCCTCGTGAATCCGGATCTCCGCGGTTTCCAGGATTCCCTACAAGCCTATACGGAAATCGGCATGCCACCTCAATTGGCTGGCCGCATGGCGGGTCTGCCGCCACTGTATTCCGGATTGGACATCGTCGACGTTGCGCAGCGTACTGAAACCGATGTGACCAAGGTGGCCTCGGTCTATTTCCGTCTGGCGGCAGGGCTGAAGATTGACTGGTTGCGGGAGCAAATCGAACACCTACAGGTAGACGGTCGCTGGCAGGCGATGGCGCGTCATTCATTGCGCGACAATCTTTATGAGCTAAATCGCAATCTTACGGCCGAAATTATTGAAAATACGCAGTCAACGACGCCGGGCGAGGCCGTCAGTAGCTGGCTTGAGCAACACGTGAGCAAGATACAACATACACAAGCCACCTTGAACGACATGAAATTGGGCGGAAACCCGGACTTTGCGACATTGTCAGTCGCGATCCAGGAAATACGCAAACTGACACACACCGGTTAACCCGATATTAGGACAGGCCGGAACACGGAGAAAAAAACATGGCTGATGAGGCGCTGATCGCCGTTTTTATTGATTACGAGAATCTTGCGCTTGGCGTTCGCGATATGAAAGCCAAGTTCAGAATTGATCTGATCATGAAACGTCTGCTTGAAAAAGGCCGGGTAGTCTACAAACGAGCCTATTGCGACTGGAGCAGCTACCGCGGCGAAGAGCGCGAAATGCACACCCACGGTATTGAACTGATGGATATACCTCGCAGCAAAGTAAGTGGCAAGAACAGTGCCGACATACGAATGGTGGTAGATGCAATAGATCTTTGCTACTCGAAAGATCATATCGATACTTTTGCTCTGGTTTCCGGCGACAGCGATTTCTCGCCCCTGGTCTCAAAACTAAAAGAAAACCACAGACGCGTTATTGGTTGCGGTGTCAAAAGTTCTACGTCGGATCTGTTGATCGCTAACTGTGATGAATTCATCTACTACGACGATTTAGCCCGTCATGCGCAAAGAAAGAAGAAGGCTAGCAAAAAGAAATCCACCACAAAAAAAGACAAAAAGTCGGATGCGCTGGAATTGGTTGCCGAGACGGTGCAATCACTTGAGGTCGACTACGATCCGGTCTGGGGTTCGCAGATCAAACAGGCTCTGCGGCGTGTGCACCCCGGCTTCAATGAGACCTATTACGGCTACCGCACATTCAACGACCTTCTAGAAGATGGCGCGAGTCACAAACTACTGGAGTTGGATTACGACGAGCGCCGAGGCAACTACACCGTTCGTTCACTCTAATTTCCCGCCCGACTATGTGGGCGACCACAGGAGTACCTGTCATGGCACAGACCGCCATTTTCGTACCGTTTCTCGGCGTAATGTTTCTCAGTTTCCTCGTCTGGACCTACATGTATGTCCGCCGGCTACATTTTTTCCACGTGAACCAGGTCGACCCGCAATCATTTGCAACCCGCGCCAGCGCGATGTCGGCCGCGCCCGACGCATTGCAAAATCCCTCAAACAACCTGCAAAACCTCTTTGAGCTGCCCGTTCTTTTTTACGCGCTGTGCCTGTACCTTTACAGCGTGGGCCAGGTCGACGAGCCACACGTGATCTGTGCTTATCTGTTCCTGGGCTTCAGAGCCGTACATAGCCTTATCCACTGCACTGTCAATAAGGTAATTTGGCGTTTTCTGACTTACGCGGCAGCCGCCATCGCTTTGTGGACGATGGTAGTACGCAGTGTATTGAATCTCTGGATGGGCAGTGCGTGATCAGCCTTTCCAGACCGGATCGCGTTTTTCGAGATTAGCCTGCACCGCCTCGATCTGATTCGGCGAAAAAAGCAACTGTCTTTGTAATTCCGTTTCAAGTTCGAGCGCGCCCAGCTCATCAGGATACCAGGCGTCGTTAAACAGTTTCTTGGCGGCACGCACAGCGTCGGGTGATTTCGCGCAAATCTCGCGCGCCAGATCCATTGCGGCCTCATGTGGCGACTCAGCAATACCGGCACCCAACCCCAGGCGTACTGCTTCGCCAGCATCGATTATGCGGCCAGTAAAACTCAATTCCTTCGCCACATCGACCGAAACAAGGTTGCGCAAAGTCCGTGTTATGCCCATGTCGGGGATGATGCCCCAGCGTATTTCCATAACAGACAATTGCGCATCCGGTGCGAACAGACGTATATCGGCTCCCAATGCAATTTGCAGGCCGCCACCAAAGGCTTTGCCGTGCACAGCCGCGATCACCGGTATGGGCAACCGTTGCCAGCCAAGACAGACACGCTGGGCCAGGTTAAGCCCGTCATCGTCACGCTGGAGCAATTCACCAATGGCCTCAGGACCGGCGGCAAAACTCGCGACATCCAAGCCGGCACAGAAACTGGCGCCCTCGCCGCTCAGGATCACAACACGCACAGTCTCGTCGTCTGCGAGCCGCGCAATCGCATCTGCGATGGCATCGAACATGGCTCGATCGATCGCATTGTGCTTGTCGGCACGACTCAGTTTTACGTCGGCAATGCCGTCGTGAATTTGAACTTGTACACGGTCGGTCATGGTCTACCCCATCGTGAGCGAACGCGTATGGTACTACGGCCGGGTTTTGCAGTTGGCCCTGCGGAATCAAATCTGGCGTCAGGCACGCCTTCGCGACCGACTGCGCGATCTGGCACACTGCTTGTCCGGCGACCTGGTCTGAGGAAGATGGATGCCAGTGTATAGCGGAATGACAACGGCACACCGCGCATGAGCGGTCTGGATCGATCCAGCGAAGTCCGCCGCGGCGAGGAGCTCAGCGCGACCGCGTTGCGCGAATACCTGCAAAATATTGTGCCCGAGGTGCGAGATGGCCTGGAGATCAGGCAATTTCCAGGTGGTTTCTCCAATCTGACGTATCTATTGCGCGCGGGTGACCGGGAGCTGGTGCTGAGACGCCCACCACACGGCGCAAATATTGCATCGGCACATGACATGTCTCGTGAGTACCGCGTACTAAGCGCGCTGATTGACTCCTTCAGGCGAGTACCTGCGCCCGTCCATTATTGCGACGACGTCTCTGTCATCGGTACTGATTTTTATCTGATGAAGCGACTAAAAGGCACTATTTTGCGGGCGAACCAAACAGAGGACGTCGCAGCAGATGCTGACACGATGCGGAAATTGTCGGAGTCATTTATTGCGTGTCTGGCCGAACTTCACAGCATCGATCCCAATACTGCCGGCCTGCGCGATTTAGGACGTCCCGAGGGTTATGTGACTCGGCAAGTAGCGGGTTGGATTCGACGCTATCAAAGTGCCGCGACCGATGTCATTCCGGAAATGGAAACGACAGCGATATGGCTCACTGACAACCTGCCATCTGAAACTGCGACCACGCTGATCCACAACGATTTCAAATACGACAACCTTGTTCTCGATATCGGCAATGCGGCAAAAATAATCGGTGTGCTCGATTGGGAGATGGCTACCATTGGCGACCCTATGATGGATCTGGGCTCGTCCCTGGCCTATTGGGCACAGGCAGATGACCCACCGGGACTGAAAAACTTCAGCCTAACCTGGCTGCCTGGAAACTACTCGCGCAGGAAACTTATCAATCGTTATGCAGATCTGAGCGGGCGCAACACAGACGAGGTGCTGTTTTATTATCGCTTTGGATTGTACAAGCTTGCTGTGATACTACAGCAAATCTATGCTCGCTATCGTGCCGGACACACAAAGGATCCGCGTTTCGCGCAGCTAATCGAGATCGTCAGGGTATGTGCACAACAATCGCTGCACGAGGAAGTCTAGGCACAGCTATTCGGCTCGCACCCGTTTCAAACGCTGTTCTTTTTGTCGCTGCAGGCGCGCTCGCTTTTCGGTTTGTGGCTCAAAAGACATCGATAGCTCCAACGGCCCGCTACCCGCTAGTTGACCGGCGACTGTCCAGGATTCCGGATCCAGTACCCGGGAAATAAACTGCAGGAGTCTTGAGGAAAGACGCTGGCTAACCGGCAAAATTTGCCCCTCGAACCAGTCGATCAACACATCAATGTCGCCTGTACGTTGACCGGGGCGTGCAGTGATAAATGCCAACTTCTGATGAAAAGCTGAAAGCTCAGTTGCTAATACGCCAGCCGCAGTAAGCATCCGTAATGCCGACCAGTGTAGCTGGCGTTCAAACTCATTATCGATAAAGTCGTTTAGTTTGGAAATTATCTCCTCACGCGCATCGCTCACCCTTTCGCACAGCGTGCGCCACTCGCCCTCGCCGATAACCACGATTGAATCGTCATCGGTATACCCGAGCTTGAATTTTCTGGGCACCAGATCAAGGCTGGTTTGCATTCCCAGTAAATCGCTGGTTAGCCGTCGCGTCTCTTTAACGATCCAGGGATCATGATCCATGTCGCGCCTCCTTCGCTTTCCAAGTTGATACTAGCAGCCCCATTCTCGCCGCAATCTGACACAAGACACACTTTCAAGCGTGTCCCGCAGGCCTTTACACGTTAGCCCAATTACTATATAACTAGTTATATACTTGCTCTGCCTGGGAATACTGATGGAAACGACCACGTTGCGCGGTGAGCTGGTCTGATGTCGCTGAGGAATATATTACTTGGCATGCTGTCGAGTCCGGCCAGTGGCTATGACCTAAAGCGCCAGTTCAACCAAGGCCTGCGGCATTTTTGGGCGGCAGAGCTGGCGCAGATTTACCCCACGTTACAGAAACTGGAAAAAGACGGATTGCTTGCCGCGTCAATGGAACCGCCAGCACAAGGTCCACCGCGTAAGGTCTATCGGCGTAAGGGGACGGGATCAAAAGCGGTGCGGGAGTGGCTTAAGGAGGGGCCGCAATTTCGTCGCGACCGTATCAGCTATCTGGCGCAGGTTTATTTCTTGGACGAGTTGCCCAATGCCGCCGATGCCAAGACCTTCATGCTCGAACTTCGTGCCGGTATCGAATCACAATTGACAGAGCTACGAACAATCGAACAGGGATGGAAAAGCGACGACCCGCGTTACCCCGATGAAGCTTTCTATCCTCACCTGACATTACAACTGGGTCTCACCCGCCTGGCCGCCACGCTTAAATGGTGTGACGAAAGCATTGCGCGCATGGAACAACGTAACTAGAAACGAATACGTCCTGTCAGCATGTCACGAAACATCACAAAATCGCCAATCAGGCTGTAGACCGGGTACTTGAATGTGGCCGGTCGGTTTTTCTCAAATAAGAAGTGCCCCGCCCAGGCAAAGCCATAACCAAACAACGGCAGTAGCCACAACAGCCGCCAGTTAGAGCCGACGATTGCGACGAGAAATGTCGCAATGACCAAACCCGTGCCGATGAAATGCAGCCGTCTGCACATTCTGTCCGAATGCTCGTTCAGATAGAACGGATAAAATGACTTGAAATCCCTGTAGCGCTCGTTTGTATCCATAGCGTAATCATAGCGTCTACGCGATGGATGCTGTAGCCCTAGGCTGGCGCAATGGCTTCACAAGATGACAGGCGTTGCGCTAGCCATCCACAGATATCGTGATGACTCAGGGGCTTTGAATAATAAAATCCCTGCGCCGTATCGCAACCCATCGCAATCAGCGCCGCCTCGGTCTCGCTGTTCTCAATTCCCTCAGCGACGACTTTGAGACCAAAGCCCTGCGCCAGATCGATTACTGTCTGCACTATTTGGCGGTCACCGGCATTATCCAGCATCTTGAATACGAAACTGCGATCAATCTTCAGCTCCGTGGCTGGAATATTCTTGAAATAGGCCAACGAGCTATAACCAGTACCAAAATCATCGATGGAAATTCTCACGCCCAACTCGCGCAATGCATTTAGGGTGCGAAAACTTTCCTCTGGTTTTGTCATCAAGGCTGTTTCTGTGACCTCAATCGTAAGCTGTGCCGGCTCAACGTCCCAGACTTGCAAAGCGTTTGACACCAACTGTGAAAACTCTTCTTTTTGCACGATTTGCGGCGTTACGTTAATTGCCACATTGAAGGGATTGCCCTTTAGCGGCCATTCTCTGAGCTGCCGCAGGCTTGTGTTGAGTGCGAACCAGGTCAAATCTTCAATTTTGCCAATGCGTTCCGCCATGCCAATGAAAATGTCTGGCCGTATGGGGCCCCGATCGGGATGAAACCACCGCATCAAAGCTTCAACACCATTAGGTTTACAGTCAGGCAGGCAAAGTTTGGGTTGATAGTGCATTTCCAGCTGACCCTCCGCCAATGCCGTGTCGAGCTCAGCCTCAATACCAACCAGACCGGTTGCTTCGGCCGTTACCGAGGGAGTGTAAAGACACCATTGTGACGTCGCTGTCGCAACACATTGAGCCGCTTCTGCAGCTTGCATCAATACGCTTGCGTCCTTGCCATGTGCCGGACAAAGTGCGATTCCTATTGATACCTCAATGACGATGCGATGCCCGACTATCTCGACGTGCTCCTCGAACATCCGCCAGATTTTGTTGGCAGCCAGCTCCGAGTGTCCTTCGTTGTGCATCCCGGCCAATAACAGCGCGAAACCCTGATCCGAATACTGGATGATACGGTCACGAGGCCGACAGATTTTTTCCAATCGTTGGGCGGCCTCGACCAGCATTTGCCGTCCGGCTTCATAACCCATTGTCGTATTGACCCGGCGCAGATTATCGAGATCAACCAGAATTAAACCCAGTTGCTCTCCCTTGGCCAGCGATTCCTCAATGTAGTGGCCCAATACCTCGATATAGGCAGTAAACCCAGTCTTGCTCGTGGTCGTTTTTTCGCTCACAGAAAGAACTCCGCCGGATCAACACCATAAGAACCTGGTGGCAAACCCCGGGCGATCCACAACGAGTCATTACCGGTACTGTCAGTCGTTTGCTCACGTAGGTCGACTTGGCCGAATTTTTTTAATAATTGCTTGTCACGACCCAGCACAATCATTACCTTCGGCCGCAAACGCCGTACACGATTTTGCGATGTCACAATCGCTACTTCACCAGTGCTAAGCTCCACGAGTGAACCGGTCGGAAACATACCGACAGCCTGAACAAATTGCTCGACCAACTCAGCCTGGAACTCAACATCAGCCAACTCGTTGAGATGGCGCATCACGTCGTAGGTCGCCATTGCGTCTGCATAAGGTCGCTGACTGGTCATCGCTACGAAAGTATCCAGGATGCCTGCAATCTTGCCCAAGGGCGGTATCGCTGTTCCCTTTAAACCGTTTGGATAGCCAGTGCCGTTGAAACGTTCGTGGTGCGTCCGTACCATTTCAATGATACGCGGATCAAAGCCACAACTACGCTCAAGCATCGAAACGCCGTAGTCAACGTGACGCCGCACCAAGTCCATTTCTTCGTCATTTAGCCGGCCATTGCGCGCTAACAACTCGGCGGGTATATCAACTTTGCCTAGATCAAGAAGTAAACTCCCCGTAGCAAGCAAAGTGAGCGTTTCTCTGTCCAGACCGAGATGCCGACCAAAAATGACCGCCCATACTGAACAGGCAACGGAGCGTGAAAAGACATATTTATCCTTGCCGCGCATGCTCTGCAACCAGATCATCGCATCCTTATTGCGGAGCACGCTTTCGATAATAGGATCAACCGCCCGGGAGACCAGCGAAAATTTTATGGTATCGGTCGTCTGCAACTGCTGTGTTGCCTGCAAAACCATTGCCTGGGCATTTTCTACACATTCCTCCGCACGAGGCAACTCGTCACCGATTGTGGTTTTCTGGTCCGCATACGTCTGGCGTTCGAATGCGCTCAACGAATCCAACGGTTGAACCTGGCGAGCAGCATCACGACGTAACCAGCCAAACAGCGCTTGCACAGGGTTCCTTGTCCTCGCATTTGTCACTTGCCCCGGTTCGACGTCCGTTTCCGATCGCTCCCGGTCGATAAATACCCATTCGCAATAGCGACTGAGTTCCTCGACCTCGCGTTGATTGCGAATGAGAAAGCCTTGAAACAAAAAGGGTGTCTCCAGCCACGGGCGATCGAGCTCGGACACAAACATGCCCTCTCGTAGTTGATGCGCCGGAACCCTCAGACGCGGAATCATCCCTGATCAACCCCTTGCTGTGACGTGCCCGTAAAGACACAGACTCACAGACGTTTATCGGCAGATAATTGTCAGGCTTTAGAAGGGATTATTCGGAGAACCGGCGCCTGGATAGCGCCGGATCGGATTGAACAGAATAATAAGCCAACCTGGAATTGCCCGGCGTGACTGGGCGCGCAGTTTTGGCGGGCAAGTGTTACCAAGTGTGGCGGGCATGGCCCGTTAAGCGCTTCCGCGCGCGAGGACGTCGGCAGCCACAATACTACTGTCATGAGCCATCAAACCGACCAGCGCGCGTCGCATTGCCAGTTCCAAGGCTGCGGCCGCGGCTCGAGAATGCCTCATGTCGTTAGCGTGCTCAAATAACAGTGAAGCCGCATAAACCCGCCCCAGACCCAACGCCAGTTCGCGCGCGTCAGCTTCCCTGTCGTGAGGTAGCACCCGGATGGCGGCCACAGCTTCGTAAATTCGTTTACGCTCCGCACTGAAACGCACATCCTCACCAGCAATACGTCTTTGCACGTCGTCAAGGTATAGCGTCTTGGCTCGCTCGTGCTGTAATACCCGATGCACATCCAGACTCAGCACATTTGTGGTTCCCTCCCAGATCGGAAGAACCTGAGCGTCGCGCAACAATTTCGGTAAGCCAGTATCTTCAATGTAGCCATTACCGCCAAAACACTCGAGGATCTCGCTGGCGGATGCGACTGCGAGTTTTGCAGTGTAAAGCTTTGCAACCGGCGTCAATAGCCGCAAAAGCAGCCGATCATCGTCGCTTGCCGAGCCTGTTTCTTCGCGACCCAGTAATAGGCCTAAGTGAAACACGAGGTGAAATGCACTCTGAAAATGCGCTTCGAGATTACCCAGGGTGTCCCTGTGCAATACATGCTCCATGAGTGGCCGGCCGAACGCCGTGCGGCGACATGCGTAGTCCCGCGCCAGGGCCAAACCCCGGCGCATACTGGCGACGGCGCACACCGAATTGTACAGCCGGGTAATATTGAGCATGCCCGCAATATTGCGCACGCCATCGCCGTGCTTACCAATCAGTTGTGCGCGAGTGTTCGATAACGTCAGTTCAGCAGTCGGCATTGCGCGAGTACCCAGCTTATCCTTAAGCCTGTCTATCTGGATACCATTGAATGTGCCGTCTGCTTTTCTGGTTTCCAGATAATAAAGACCCAGTCCCTCGCGATCTGCGGCCCGGGCTAGGGTCAGTGCCACGTCGGCGGTGGCAGCCGAGCTAAACCACTTCGCACCGCTGAGTAAATAACCATCGCCGTCACGTGTGGCGACGGTCTCGGTCTGACTCACATCTGAACCACCGGCTTTTTCGGTCATCCACTGACCGGAGGTCCAGAACTCCTGTGGATTTCGGCTTGTCAGACGCTGCAATGTGCGCTGACGCAAATGCTCGTCGCCCAACTCTGCGATAACACGCGCAGCTCCATCGGTCATGGCAAGCGGGCAGGAGTACAGCGCCGATGAAGGATGGAAAAGATACAATCGAGCAAATTGATGCGCGCGGGAGTATTCGCCTTCTTTTCTTTCGTAGGCAGTGGCCACGATCCCTTCATTTGCTGCCGCGTCGTGTAAGGTCTGCCAACCATCCGCCATGACAATTTCGTCAACCCGTCGACCCCAGGGATCGTAATGATTCAAAACCGGCGGTTGCGCTTCTGCATCTAGCGCTGCCTGCGCCAGGTCGCCGACTACCCGTGCGCCCAGACCAAATAACCCCTCGCTGATATTCCCGCGCACCTGCTCCGGCAAACGCCAACGTAGCCAGCGCCGCAGCATGTCGTCTTCTGCATACTGGTTGCCGATTTGCGGGCCGTCTTGTAGAAAGCTCATACGCCAGATTCTGCCCGCGCTGGCGACCGCTGGGAAGTGATGACCGAGTAGTGACGTATACCATTGATTTTATAGCTTTTTTTTAAGCTTACGTGACGGTTTGAACAGGACGTCGAGGGCACCATTTCTTCAACTTCCTGTCATACTTAGGCAGTATTCGTTCGTCTAAGACAAAAGCGATATTGGGGGATATCCACCACATGGCATCGTCCAGCACATCAAAAGCGCTGCGGCGCATCGATGCGATCGAACTGGCGGTAGTAGTCCAGATCAGTCGTGTCGCGCGCTGGGTCAGCGCGGCCCGTTTTTTCCGGACCATCAGTTTTCTGGGAGACGGCTGGTTCTGGTACGCCTTGATTCTGACCTTGCCGGCACTCTATGGGCACGTCGGCGCCGTGGTCAGCCTGCACATCGGACTGACGGCACTAATCAATATCGCCCTGTTTAAATACCTCAAGTCCCGGCTTTTGCGAACCCGGCCATTCATAAAGCGCCACGACATTGAGTGTGGCGCACCAATCATGGACCAATACAGCTTTCCATCCGGCCATACGATGCAGGCCGTCTGTTTCACAACGATGATGTTCCCTTATTATCCCGACTGGGTATGGTTGTTATTGCCATTCACGGTCCTCGTTGCCTTCTCGCGAATTATTCTCGGTCTCCACTATCCCACTGATGTGCTTGCCGGTGGCACGCTTGGATTCGTAATGGCGCGGTTGAGTTTGTACGCATTCGGAAATTGCACGCTGACTGCCTGCTGACACGCCCGGGCCGACTCCACACATGAAATATTGGTTGCTGTTATTGCTCCTTTGCACAAATGCGTTTGCACTCGATGCGGATGAAGCAGCACGTTTTGCGGCCCTAGCGCTGGAGTGTGTGCATCAGGAGTATCCGAACAAAATTTCCCATGTACTGGCCAGCGATGACGATGTCGCGCCACCGCGTGAACTTACACCGATATTCTATGGTTGTTTCGACTGGCACTCCTCAGTTCATGGTCATTGGCTACTTGCCCGCCTGGCCCGTGAATTCCCGCAGGCTGCATTCACGCCAGCAGCGCTGACTGCGCTTGACAAGAGTTTCTCAGATTCGGCGGCTGCACAAGAATTAATCTATCTCAGTCGCGAGAACCGGGCTTCTTTTGAAAGACCCTATGGTCTGGCGTGGTTACTGCAACTGACCGCAGAATTACGTGAATGGGATACAGTAACAACACGATCGTGGGTAGCAATGCTCGAGCCAATAGAACAAGAAGCTGCCGCTCGTTTCAAAAGCTGGGTTCCAAAACTGGACTACCCGATTCGCACCGGCGAACACTCACAGACGGCCTTCGCCTTTGGTTTGGCGCTGGACTGGGCACGCGTTGCCGGCGACGTAGAGCTGGCACAACTATTGAATAAAAGAATTGTCGAACTCTATGGTGCCGATCGAAACTGCCCAATCAATTATGAGCCATCCGGCCAGGACTTCTTGTCGCCCTGTCTGGCAGAAGCTGATCTCATGCGCCGAGTCATGAAAGCCGATCAATTTGCGGCCTGGCTGGAAAACTTCCTGCCCTGGATTCCGACCGGATTTGAATCGAATTGGCTGCCAGTCGCCAGCGTAAGCGATCGCAGCGACGGCAAGCTCGCACACCTCGATGGACTGAACCTGAGCCGGGCCTGGATGCTGGAAGGAATCGCCGCCAGCCTGCCTGACGGTGACAGCCGTTGCGAGGCATTGCTGAGCGTTGCCAATGTACATCGCAGCACCGCTCTGCCTGCAGTATCATCAGAGTACTACGAAGGTGGACACTGGCTGGGTAGCTTTGCGACGTATCTAGTCACCACTCGCGGTTTCGCCGACAAGCGCGCCGAATGCGTCAGCCAAAAGTGACATGAAACAAGCTATTGTCCTGATTTCTCTCTTCCTCATTGCGGTCAATTGGCCCAATCTAAAGTTGCTCCTGGCTGGTGAAATTGACTATGACCCCGTGCAGTCAGGTGCAGTGACCCTCTATGCGACCAAGTGGTGTAGTTATTGCGCAAAGACCAGAGCATTTCTCAACAAGCACGACATTCCGTACGTTGAGATCGATGTCGAACAGTCAACGGCAACCATGCGGCAAATGACGGCTTTGGGTGCCTTTGGCGTTCCCGTGATTGTCGTTGGCGACACAGTGATCAAAGGTTACCAGCCGTCGGTTTTGGCAGATGCTCTAGACTCGAAAAACAAAGACTAACGGTTGCACGATTGCTGAACCGCAACCTCTGGATACTTTTTAGCTGCCAGCTCGTCGCGGTAAGTTCATCCATTGTCGTTGTTATGCTGGGCGGGATAGTCGGCTCAAAACTTGCTCCGACACCCGCTCTCGCCACCCTGCCGGTCTCACTAATGGTAGTTGGCACGGCTTTGTCCACCGTGCCAGCTGCAATGCTCATGAAGCTTATCGGCAGGCGTTTGGGTTTTTCTCTGGCAGCGCTGGTCGGTTCTGCAGCTGCACTTCTGGCGGCCTATGCGCTCAACAGTGCGAGTTTTCTTTTATTCTGCGTTGCGACCTTAACGCTCGGTACAAACCTTGCATTTGTACAACAATATCGATTTGCTGCAGCAGAGAGCGTGCCGATCCATCGCGTTGGGCGTGCAATTTCCCTGGTGTTGCTGGGCTCTATAGGCGGTGCGCTGATAGGTCCAGAACTTGCCAGCCGCGGCCGCAACTTGCTCGACGACGGAAACTACGCCGGCACATTGCTAACAGTTGCAGCAATGCTGTTTCTGGCTTCGCTGCTGCTACTTGCGCTAACCAACCAGGTTGCTGCGCGTGACCCGGAAGAGGAGAAGCAATCAGCACGGCCGTTGCGAAAAATACTCTCCCAACCGCTCTACCTCGTGGCCATGATGGGGGGTGTCATCGGTTATGGCGTAATGACTTTCATCATGACGGCGACACCAATCAGTATGCATGTCATTGATGGCCATTCCGTTACGCAAACAGCCAGTGTAATCCGCAGCCATGTCATTGCCATGTACGCACCGGCACTGGTATCGGGCTTCCTGGTCGAGTGGCTTGGCACGCGGCGCATGATGACAATTGGTGCCTGCATAATGCTGGCTACCGTGCTCGTCGGCCTGCAGGGTCACGAAGTGATGCACTACTGGCTTGCCCTGGTCCTGCTGGGTGTGGGATGGAATTTCTTGTACATCGGTGGCACAACCTTGCTAACCCGCACTTATAGAACAAGCGAGCGTTTCAAGTCACAAGCGGTCAACGACTTTAGTGTCTTCGCGATGTCCGCATCCGGCTCGTTGCTTGCCGGGACGGTCATCCATTATCTGGGATGGACGAATCTCATAATGATTGTCATCACACCCTTGCTACTGATGCTATTGGCGTTGTTCTGGGTCCGTGGGCGCAGTTCCATGTCCGTGCCGGTGACGCCCTGAGAGATTACGCAAGGTTGGGCCACCACCCTGGCGCTCCCCGACCGAAGAGGAATAAGAAAGAAAAAATATCCCGCGAGTGGTCCCCCGGAGGGGGCCTCTCGCGAAATACTCATTCTCGCTTTCTTATTCCCGCCCCGCCAGGGAGCAAATAGTTATCAGGAGCGCTGGTTTTGCTCCGACGGAAATTGAGTAACCTTGGCCGCCAGCTCTTCTTGCGAAGCACTGGTGGCCAGGTCTGCAATATACGACTGCACGGTCTTGAAACGGGTTACTGCCGCGAGACTGCCAACCAGTAAAGTCGTGGCCATGACGACCGTAAACCTCAGCTCCGGATCAATCGTACGTAAATCGTCTGTGGCATAGAGCATGATGACCATGCCGATTAGCGCCCACACACAAAAACGTGCGACTGCACGCCAGAGCATTTCCATTTTTGCTTCGTCGTCGGACACCAGAGAATCCATCTGATACGCGATAAAACCACACAACATCGCAGGCAAAATGCCCCAGCGCATTGAGGCACTAAAGCTCTCACTGAAGTTGAAATTCTCGGCATCGGCGCTGAGACCCAGGATGAGCGCGGACGCAGAGGTACTTACAAGGAAGCCCATAACGACCATCAACGCATAAAACCCATAAAAGCGCTCGTTGACATCCGGGATGATTCGATACGAAGTGAGTCTTGCGGCAAATACCAGCATGATGGGCAGCAGATAGATCCCCAGTGAATAAATAATCCAGCGGGAAGTTTCAATGTTGAAATGCCTCAGCTCGCTGGTGGAATCCACGAAACCCGTATAAAAGAACACCGACAACTCCCGGCCCGCCATGACTCCCACCGCCAGCGCGACGGCGAAGGTCATAATATATTTCCACGAGTGCTTGAGTACCGCCTGATGCGGTGTGCCACCCAGACGGGCGACATTAGTCCAAAGCTCTTTTTCGCTGCCGGCACCAAAAATACTCAGCCCGGCAAGCAAGCGACACAGCCATCGATTCAGTTCATCAAGTTCGGTGAGCAAACTAATTGTCTTGGTGTAATGCGTCGGGCCGCGCTTCCAGACGGCGACTCGTTCGGACATGCGATTAAAGGAAATACAGATGTCTCCCCACTTTAGCGACGGCTCTGCAAAGAGTCGCGCATAGGATGCCTGGTCGGCATAAAATCGGATCTTGTCGAACAACACACAATTACGTGCCCAGCGATATTCGACCGATGCACCGGCTTTGTCGAAATCCCCCAAGTCTAAAGTTGGGATCAGCAGTCGCGACATGATCTGCTCGCGTTCACTGCCCTTAATAGCGGCCAGACGTGAACGACGCAACACATCGTAGACTTCAACCGCGCGACGCGGGATTGCTGATACGTCATAGATGGCGTCGCGGACCGCCGGCAACGGATTAATCCTGCTCTCCCACAACAGCAGTGCAATAAAAACGCCCGTCGCTATTATCGGTAACACATGACTCTCGTCGAGATTGACGAACCAGCTTGCGACAGACGCACCACGCAGACTCGCGCTGGCTTCAACAAGTGGAAATGTCGGAAACCAGAAAGTGAGCGCCAGGAAATACAAGCCAGCAACAATGGCAATGTACGCCGCCACACCGCTTCTATAGACGGCCCGACGCACAAAATATTGTGGCAGGGTTGGCTCATCACCCAGGTGTATGGATCGTCTTTCAAAGGAACGGTAGGCCAGCCAGCCAATCACCGTGACGAGCAGCAGGCGAATAGTCAGGTCAACAAACGGCAATACGGTCATGGATATGCCTCAATGCACCAGATGGCCCTATTATCTGTGACCTGCAGGACAGATACCAAGTTCAAGACAGTTGAGCTCTTAGGCCCCGCGCGTTAATGCCCGATAGCGGGACAAGTGACGCAAGGCCTGCGCAGCATGGCCATCACGTTCATGTAATCGCGCCAGATTGAAGTGTGCGTCGGCAAAATCGGCGTCTATCTGCAAGGCCTGTTCATAGGCTTCCCTTGCCTGTGCCGGGCGCCCCTGATCGTCGAGCACCACCCCAAGATTGAACAAGGCCAGCACGTCGCGCGGGTCGTCGGCCAGTACATCACGATAAAGGCGCTCGGCCGCCGGCAGATCACCATTGTCGTGATACAGCAGGCCCAGATTTATCCTTGCCTCGTTGTGCGTTGGATCCACGCGCAAGACACGCTCGTAGGCATCGATTGCCCGATCGTTCGCCCCTACTGTTTCCAGGTCAATCGCCATCCTGTACCAGTCCTCCGCATCGGCATCCGGTTCTTCGCTTACACCCTGAGCTGCCTGACGCACCATGGGCGCTGCGTCGCGCGCCAACTCGGCAACATCGAATTCGAGTACCGCCTGACCGCTATACGGTTCCCAGGTACTACTGGCATCCCGTACAACCACATTGTCACCGGCCGCCGTTATTCTTACCGTTGCCAGAGAGCGGTCGGCTGGTAGTTGCTCCTGTAATGAACGCAATGCCTTCCACACCTTGCGGGAGGGGACGTGCGCGTCGTCCAGTTCCTTGGCGGCGCGCAACATGACGATGTCCTGAAAGGAAAACCGGTATTCGCTGCGGCGACCACGACTCGGGTGCAAAAAGCCCGCACGGGCGAATGAGCGCACGCGCGCTTGCGGCATGTGCAGCAAATCAGCCACTTCTCGTGTGGAATAGCCCTTCATGACAGAAAGCATACCGGTGCACGCGGCACAGGTGAATGCCTGAGTTAGCCAGCACCCTTACTGCGACCGGTCTTTTTGTTCGCAGCGGCCTTTTTCCCGGCCCGACGCGCGGGCTTGCGCGTGGTGCTGCCCTCAGCCAGGCTAGCCTTGAGCGCTTCCATGATATCGATGATCTTCGTCTCGGCCTGTTCGCTGGGCGCAACGCTAATGTCTTCGCCTTCGACCTTGCGGTCGATCATTTCCATGATGCGTCCGCGGACTTCGTCCTTATATTGTTCCGGATCGAAATTGTCAGTGGCAGCCTGATCAATTAGCTGCAGCGCCAGTTGCAGTTCTTCTTTCTTGGTCTCGACATCATCCATTGGTACATCAGCAATCGACCGCAGTTCATCAGCATAGTGCAGCTGTTCCATCGCCAGACCGTGTCCTTCGGGTCGCAGCATGACCAGGTGCTCTTTGCCACGCGACGCATATTTGGCAATCGCTACACGATCAGTCTTGTTCAAACCATCGGCGAGTAGTTTGTAGGCACGCGTACCGCCTTTTTCTGCCCCCAGAAAATAAACACGATCCAGGTATTTGCGATCGACCTGACCGGCCTTGGCGAATTCGACGATATCGATCGTGTGGGTAGACACACTCTCAATCGCCTTGAGCTCTTCCTTGGTGAACAGGACGTATTGGCCCTTGGCAAACTCATAGCCCTTGACGATTTCGTCTTTGGGAACCAGCTCGCCGGATTTGCCCGATATGAGCTGCTGCTTGACCCGCGACCCGTCACGGCGGTCGATCTGGTTAAAACGCACCTGCTGGCCGGACTCATAGGCCGAGTACAGCTTGACCGGGATGGATACCAGGCCAAAAGAAATCGTCGCTGAAGATAACGCTCGCATTGGCGCGTATACTATAGACACAACCTCATGTCCGCAAGAAATACAGATAAATTAGAGGCTTATCGTCAAAAGCGAAAGGCTGACTCAACTCCCGAACCGTTTGGTGGCACAACATCTGGTGGTGGCGGCTTGTTTGTGGTTCAACATCATGCGGCCACTGCCAACCATTACGACTTTCGCCTCGAGATCGACGGGGTGTTGCGAAGCTGGGCGGTTCCCAAAGGGCCATCCCCCAATCCCGCCGACAAGCGCTTTGCGGTGATGACCGAGGACCACCCCATCGAGTACGGCGGATTTGAGGGCAACATACCAGCCGGCAACTACGGTGCCGGCGCAGTAATCGTCTGGGACCGTGGCGCATGGGTCCCCACAGGCGATCCGAACGCCGAACTGGCTAAAGGCAAAATGGCGTTCGAGTTACACGGCTACAAACTGCGTGGCAAGTGGGCATTAATCAAGACCCGCCAGGGCAAGAAAGACTGGCTGCTGATCAAAGAACGCGATGCGCATGTTTCCGAAGCCGGTACGGCGGGCTATCCACCCGATTCAATACTCTCGGGCCGTACGGTTGAGCAAGTAGGCCGTGGTGAAAGCGCCGAATCACGCGTCATAGCCAGACTGAAAAAACTCAAGACGCCAAAATTTACTGCGAAAGTAACTAGCATCAAACCAATGCTGGCCGAAACGGCCGAGCCGTTTTCCGACGCCAAGTGGGTTTTTGAAATCAAATACGACGGCTATCGTCTCGTCATTGTTCACGAACACGACGCAGCAAAACTTTATTCGCGCAATGGTAACGACCTGACCGTGACATTTCCCGAGATTGCCGACGCCGTTGCCGCATTGCCCTTCGATCATTTTGTGATGGACGGCGAAGTGGTCGTCCATGACCAAAAAGGGCTGCCGTCTTTTTCCTTATTACAAAAACGGGGCCGATTGACAAAAAAAACCGATGTGGCACGCGCTGCAGTGCAACTGCCTGCCTCTTTGTATTTGTTCGACCTGCTTGCCTTCGATGGCCATGACCTGCGAGAGCTGCCATTGGAAAAACGCAAGGCCTTGTTGTGTGAGTTACTACCCAGTGTGGGCCCTTTGAAATATTCCGATCACATCGTCGAACACGGCGAGGCAATGTTTGAACAGATGCGGGAAATGGGCCTCGAAGGCGTAGTCGCCAAGAAAACTGATTCGAAATACGTGGGCAAACGTTCAGCCGACTGGCGCAAGATTGTCTCAATCCGCACGGATGACTTTGCAGTTGTCGGTTTTAGCGAACCCAAGAGCGGCAAAAAGGGCTTTGGCGCCTTGTTGCTGGCGCAGACCGATGGTAATAATTTCTATTATACCGGCAGGGTAGGATCTGGCTTCAACCATAGCCAGCTGGAAGAAATCGGCGAGTTGTTGCGCGCCATGCCTGCTGCAGAGCCTCCGATAGATGCGCCGGGTACTCACGGATATCACTGGGTGGCGGCCGAACTGGTTGCACAAGTGAAATACAAAGAGGTCACAGCAGACCGGCAACTGCGTCAACCGGTATTCGAGCATTTTCGCGCCGACAAGGCCCCTGCCGATTGTTATTTGCACAATGCCGATCCACCGGCGCCTTTGGATGACCCGGATCCGGTGGAACGAGAGGTGCCATTCAGCAATCTGGACAAGATTTTCTGGCCGCAGGAGCAATTCACCAAGGGCGATCTGATTGAGTATTACCGTGCGATCTCGCCGTGGATGCTGCCATATTTGCTCGACCGGCCCGTCGTGTTGACTCGGTATCCCGACGGCATAGACGGAAAATCGTTCTTTCAAAAAGATGCGCCGGCTTTTGTGCCGGACTGGATACGACGTGAAGTGGTCTGGAGTGAACATGCCGAACGCGAGCTGCACTATTTCATCATCGACGATATCGAGACGCTTTTGTACATTATCAATATGGGCACGATCCCGCTGCACATATGGTCCAGTCGTGTCGCAGCACTGGAACACCCGGACTGGTCAATCCTCGACCTCGATCCCAAGGAAGCACCGTTCTCGGATGTCGTGAAAATCGCAAAGGCAATAAAAAAGCTGTGCGACCAGATTGAGCTGCCGACCTTTGTCAAAACCAGCGGCTCAACCGGTCTACACGTGCTGATACCACTAGGTGGTCAGTGCACGTATGACCAATCAAAGTCATTCTCGGAGTTGATTGCCACATTAATTACACGCGAACTACCGGATATTGCGACTGTTACCCGTAATCCAGCGAAACGCGGTGGCAAAGTCTATGTCGACTTCGTACAAAACGGACACGGTCGAACACTCGTATCGCCTTTTAGCGTACGGCCCAGACCGGCGGCACCGGTGTCAATGCCATTACGCTGGACCGAAGTTAAAAATTCAAACAACAACGAGAAATATCACATCAAAAATGCGCTGCGCCGCATGAGCGCCCTGCATGCCGATCCAATGATCGAAATTTTTGACACGAAACCGGATCTCACTGCAGCACTGGCAAAGCTCTCGGAAATTTATAAAAAGGGCACCGCTTCGTAGAGCGCCGTTGCCGCGATTACCGGATGACCGTGTTGCCGATCAAGCGTCCTGACGGCGACAATACCTGGTTAGCGACGCTCCGCCACAACCTTCTGGAATAGGCCACCGAAGTAGGTTTCCTTGCGCCATTTGAACTTCTCGCTGTGAGTCGCAAACCCGGAGATTTCCTGTCGCCACAGGCTCTTGGCATAGGGCTCGAGTGTATTGAAGACACAACTCATGACGGCTTTTAGCGGATGTGCCCAATGAGGCTTGTGATAATCAACGAATATCACCTTGCCGTCGGGAACAATACTGTCAAGCAGGGCATCCGTGACAGCTCGCTGATAATCATCGGGCATTTCATGGAGCAGAAAATAGCAACACACCCGATCGTACAACTTGCCGGACGGATACCGCGCATTTGCCAGGCGCACCGTTACCTGGGGCATGGCCCGGAGTTTTTGGCGACACCGTAAAACCTGTATGGGCAGGATGTCTGTAATTTCGAGACGCCCTTCAGGCCCAAGGTGTTGGGCCAGGTTCAGCGAGAAGCCGCCGTAAACCGAAGCTGGCTGCAGAACGCTCTGACCTGCCTCGATTTCTTCGAACGCAACGCGCTGGAGCTTCTTGTGTTGTGCCCAAAGAATGCTCTTTACAACAATTTCCCGGTCGAGGAAGGCTACGTTTCGCGGGTCGGCATAAGCCCAGTCATAGGTATTGAGGAGATAATCGGGAATCTCGAGCTGGATCGTCTCGACCCCCGAATTCGCACTGGATTCCTGCTGGGACCGTAGTCTGGGTACAGGCGCCAGCCTTCTTCTTATTCTCGCAACATTCATAACAATAATCATCCAAGAATTTGCCAACTATAACACTCAGGGTAACTACGTATGTTTCATCGGTTGGCCGGAGCGTATAAATAAGCTTAATTAAACAATGAGTGACATGGGCAAGTGAGTTACAGGAGTTTCAAGTGAGCAGATTTTCTGTTGTGCAGTTAATAGCGGTATGTGCTGTTTTGGCAATTGGACCGGCCATAGCCGGCGGTAACTCTGACGCAGGCCGGGAAAAGGCTTCCCAATGCGTCAGTTGCCATGGTGTCGAAGGCGAAGGCGTTGGAGAGAATCCGCCCATAGCCGGTCAAGATCCAAAAGACTTCGTCAGTGTCATGCGGGCCTACAAAACAGGGGAAATAGAGGCTCCCATGATGGCGATGTTCGTGCAGGGGCTAAGTGACGAGGATATTGCCGACCTGGCTGCCTATTACGCATCGTTGTCGCGCGAGGAGTAGTAACCACTTAAGACGCGCCGCTTAGATGTTTTTTAGCCTGGCATCTGCATCAACGCAGACACCTCAAGCGATCCACCAATATCAAGAAAGGGACATTCTTTTGCTATTGAAATAGCATCATCAATCGAATCGGCTTCAACTATTGTGTAGCCGGACATTGATGATTTACCGCCCTCGACTACTGTTCCATCTGAGTTCACTGTATGTGTATTCCCAAGTGGATTCGCAGGACTCACTGCCGATTCCCCCAACGAGGAAAGCCACGCTCGATATTTTGCCATGTGCGCCATACCTTCTTCCTTGCTGGATGGCTTGTTACCACCGATGTACGTAATTATAAATTGAGACATTTTTTACTCCCGATATTTGATTCAAAGACTTTGATACTGCTTCAATACCATGTCTATGCGGCGTCAGTTCCTTTTGCCTCGTCGATCATTTGTATCGTTTTCGACTCAACCTCCTCGGCTACTTCGAGTAAGGTTGCGTCCTTAGACAGGGCCGACAGCATTTGCACGGGTTTGATGAGACCAATCTTGGTTTGCCCGCGCTCCGTAAATACCGATATTCGACAGGGCAGGGCCATATTTAAGCGCATGTCGGTGGACAAAACTTTCGCTGCCTGGATGGGGTTGCAAACTTCAAAAACCTTGCATTTTTCCTCGAATCGAATGCCCTTGCTACGCAGTGTGGCGCCCAAGTCGTGGACATGAAGTACACCGAAGCCGTTTCGTTTAACGGCGGAATCAAGATCCGCTGATGCTTGATCGAAAGACTTTCCGGTTTCAACTACATAATACATTAGGGTCCTTGACATCCAGTTACGCTATCGTCGCATTTCAACTTGTGATGTTAGTTTGAATTATCACGGAATGCGAGGGCTATTCCCGTCCATCTCAACGAGGCCCATCGGGTTACCGGCCGGGTCCTTAAACAACCCTAAAACGACAACACCCGGAACTTCGAATTGAGCCACGTCAACAGTCCCGCCAGACCGCTCAATTTGGCCCAGCGCAGCGGCAACGTCTGGAACACCTATGTATATTCTCTTCTCAGTCGGATCCCTACGAAATGCTCCCTTAACTGGCGATGTGACCTGAACGCTGAACTGACCAGCTTGATCTGCCTCCCATCCGAAAATCGCGGAATAAAACGTGCGCAGCACAGAGTCATCTGGACCAGCAATGTCAAAAAAATCGATTGGACTTGACATTGCGTCCTCCGACTTGAGAAGTCTTGCCATTGTGATAGTAGTTACGACAGAAAGCCCGCATCCTGACGCCTAGTCCAGCTGCAACGGCCGTGCCTTAAGCCGCCAATCGACTGACGGGGTCACGTCTGCTGCAACGCCTTGTTAGGCAGAAGCGCGATGCTAGACTGTGCTGACTTCCGGGGAGTCGGAAGGGGCGACGCGGACGGTGTTGCGGCCGGCAGCTTTGGCTTCGTAGACGGCCGCATCGGCGCGCGATACGAGTGATTCGTGCGAGCCGTTTGGATCGAGGGTAGCGACGCCGACACTGATGGTAATCAAACCATTAGGTTGGGTTTCGCGGCCCTGGAACGGGAAGGCGGACACGGCGGCTCGCAAGCGCTCGGCGAGTTCCCGCGCCTGTTCAGCGCTGGTTTCGGGTGCGAGGATGACAAACTCCTCACCGCCCCAGCGCGCGACGGTATCCGCGTCGCGTGCATGTTCAAGCAATATCTTGGCAAGACTGCGCAACACTTCGTCGCCCGCGGGATGGCCCTGAGTATCGTTATAGGTCTTGAAGTAATCAACATCGATGAACAACACCGAGACGTCGCGCTTGTAACGCTTGGATCGTTCCACTTCGACGGTTAGCGCTTCCTGCAGGTGGCGATGATTATAAAGGTTGGTCAAACCATCCTTTATGGCCAAGTCGCGGAAGAAATTGTTCATTCGTTCGAGTTCTTCGTTGTTGCGTGTCAACGTGGCAACGAGCAGGACCTTCTCACGTGCCATTTTCACCGCATCCAGCGCGCGCTTGGCGGTCGTCGAAATAATTTCGAGGTTCTCGAACGGCTTGGTCAGAAAATCGTAGGCGCCAGACTTGAGCGCGCCGACGGCGCTGTCCATCGTACCGTGACTGGTCATGATGATGACCTGAAGAATGTTATCGTTCCGGCGTATCTCTTTCAACAGGGACAGGCCGTCCATGCCAGACATGCGTATGTCGGTGATGACGAGGTCAATGCCACCTTTTGTCAGCCGCTCGAGTGCCTGTTCCGCACTCTCGACTGCCTCGACGGCATGACCATCATCGCTCAACACTTCCGCGACTATGCCGCGTATCGCTGCGTCATCATCGACCACGAGTACGTGATGCATCCCTTATCCCTTATGTAAAACGTTCATTATTATCATTCGATTAATATATCTAACGATGCACTGGCGAACTTTGAGCCCAGTCACACTACGACCTCTGCCTCGGCCTCGATCTGGGCCACATCGTCGGTTTCTGCTGCCGCCACCGGTAATGTGACAATAAAGCTGGTGCCCTGGCCCACTTCGGACTCGACCACGATATCGCCACCGTGATCGCGGATGATGCCGTAGGACACCGATAGACCCAGCCCGGTGCCCTCCCCGGCCGGCTTGGTGGTAAAGAACGGCTCGAATATCTTGTCCCGTACGTCGGCCGGCATACCCGGGCCAGTGTCGCTGATACGTATCTCGATGTGTTCATCGTCGACCAGGTGTGTCGCAATACTGAACGAGCCCGGCGTGCCATGCATCGCCTGTTGCGCATTGACAGCAAGGTTCATTAGCACCTGTTGAAGCTGGTTGGCGTTAGCGTACACGTCGGGCAACCCAGACGTCAGCATTTTTTCGATGCTGACCTGGTTAATGCTTAACTGGTGATCGACGATGCCGAGCGCGTCGTGCACCACGTCGTTGACTTGCACGCGTTTCTGCTCCGCTTTTTCCTGACGAGCGAACTTCAGTAGGTTGGTGATAATTTCGGTACAGCGCCGAGTTTCTTTCTCTATGATGTCGAGATGCTTGCGCAATGGACTGTCGTCCGCCACTTTACGCAACGCCAATTGGGCATAACCGAGAATACCGGCGAGTGGATTTTTTACTTCATGCGCGATACCGGCTCCAAGCTGACCGAAGGCGGCCATCTTCTCCGACTGCACCAGTGCCAGATTGGCCTGCTCAAGATCTGTGTCACGGTCTTTCAGCTCATGAGTCATCTGGTTGAACGAATCCGCCAGAATGCCCAGCTCATCGCGGCTGCCACTTTCAACGTTCACCTCGAAATTACCCTTACCGATGTCACGCACTGCCTTGGTCAGCCGGTCCAATGGACGCGTCAGGCGTCTTGCCATAAACAGACTGACCAGTGTCGCGCCGGAAAATAATATCAGGGCGATCACCATCAAATTGCTCAGCAATTTTCGCGCGGTGAGATACGCCGCGCTGCGTGGAATCTCAACGCCCGCGTTCATTGCCCCGACGCGTGTGCGGGCAAAGCCACCGATGTACCGCTCACCGCCGCGTTCGAAATCCAGTGTGGTGCTAAGCGCATGTTCGTATGAACTGAGTGCCACGGCGTCGTCCAGCGCCTCACGCTTTCTTCTCGACAAGACAAGAGATTCATCACTGTGGGCGATAAGAACGCCATCGCTGTCGGTAATCCACGTCTCGAAAGACGTTGAACGCCCGGCCAGTTCCATCAACCGGGCCAACTTGACGAAGCCGACGATGACGACCGGCACGCCATCCGCTGCGGTCTCACGGGCCACTGTTATGGATATCATCGGCAGATCCGGGTTGAAAGTCGCGTTACTTACGTAGACGCCTCCGGCCAGCTTGGCAAACGGCGGCGGGTTATCGGCGTGATGCGCCAAAAGATCCCGAGACGTTAGCGCCACTTCCTGTAAGGATGCCGCGTCGTACACCATCACCGGCTGCGTGTTTTCGCGAATCACACTCACGGCAACAAACTCGCTGAAGCTGGAAAACAAGTTCTGGATCAGGTTCTGTTTCTGATTGGCACCCAGCTCTGTATCAAACAAGGTGTCGGCAAAGACAGACAGGTTTTCCGTGTAACTTTGCACCATAACGTTCGTCTCACGTGACATCTGCACAGCCATAATCGAGGTGAGATCACGGATGTATGTTGTTTTGTCGTCGTGAAACAAATTCGCCATCGAAACTGTGATTAAAGCCACCACCAGCATGACGAGCGCCAGTACTGCGAGTAGTAATTTAACCCGGATAGGGATAGCAAGGCGTTTCATTTGCCGCCTCCGTTGATTGTGGTGTTGGAATTGATAATCTGAGAGTCATACGCGACGTTGCCGGCATCATCCACGGCCTCGACTACGATAAGATTCGTGCCCGGATCGATAGGCACTTGCTGTTCAAAACTACCCGCCGCTGTGACGATCGCCTCGCCTTGTATGTAGACAAGTGCCGCGGGATCAGTATGGCCACGTACGACAACGGCGTTTTGCCCAGCCAGAACTTCCGATGGCTGCAGTTTCAGGGCCGGTGGCTGCGTATCACGAACCAAACGCACGGTGTGCAGAGCGGATGCTGGCCCCTCCAGGAAACCATCCATCGCGCTAACCCGCCAGTAATAAGTGCTATCCTGTAAGCCACCATATTCAAATTGCCGGGCGCCGAGCCGTTCGTCGATTACGATATCGCTCATCTCTGCATCGCGTGCGAGACGAAAGCGATAGCGATCAATACCCGCAATCGCGTTCCATGAAAAACCCACTTCTGGCGGCAACGCGCGATATTCATAAACCACGCGGTCGTGGGGCCGAATACCGGTGGGAAGTCCGGGCAGCTTGCTTTCCTCGAGTACCTCACCCTTGATGCTGATGGTCATACCGTGTTCGGCATCGATCGTTGCGGTGTGCCCACCGATGGTGACTACACCGGTACCAGACATGACTGAAACCGACGATGAGAGATCCGGATTGACGTTGATGTTGAATGCCACCGCCGCGTCGCTGTCGCCGCCGACAAATCGCGCTACACCATTGGGCAAGGCGACCTCAAGATGCAAAGGATCTTCGTCGGATGAAGCGAACTGTGCGCCCAACGTGCCTTCCATCATGACGATTGAGTTTGTCCGTCGGGCGGTGAACGGATCGGAAACGCCACGCTGGAAAACAATGAGGGAATCGGAACCGATCTGGATCTGGCTGTTATCGTCGAATTTTACGGTCGCGCCGGAATGCCGAGATGTCTGCAACGAGTCGCGATTGGCCAGTACCGCTCCCTCCCGCGCGTTCGACCAGGCAAGTTCATCGGCACCCCTGACCTGAACATTACGACGGATCGAAATCACCTCGGCCACGCTCGCGCCTGTCTCGCCATCCTGGTCTGAATAAGACACCTCGCGATGGGTTGATCCATCAGGCTCGGCGCCCGTTTTACCCAGACTATCGTCGTTTATCGATATACCCGTGGGAAACAACCAGCGGGTCAGCACGAACATCAGAAGCAGAAACGCCAGCAACCCCAATGCTGCCACCTTGATATCCAGAGACCGCCCCGAGAGCACTGCCTGGTCGGCGCCTTCAGCTTCGATCTGTTTCGTTTCGTCTGCCATTAGTACTTGCCCTGCATCCGTAGGAACCAGCCCTGTTCCGAATACTCGTGATCGGAGAACTCATCGTCGGAGAAATCCGTAAAGTTGAAACCAAGACCCAGCCTCACGTACTGGAAGTGATCCCACATCAATTCAGTCAGCCAACCGGTACGCACGCTCGCCGTTTCATCCTGCGCAAGGCGGCGGTATTCCATGCCCAGCGCGAACTCGCGCAAAAGATTGATATTCATACGCTGGATCGACAAATGCGTACGCGTCGTGAAGCTGTCGAGACCAATACCTTCAGCCTCCTTGATCCGGAACGCTTCCTTACCGACCCATTCCAGCCACGAGGTGACGTCATACGACCAGTCGGTGGAGAACACCCGACTGCTGTACGGTGACTGCCCAATGCCTCGCTGCAGCGGCTCTTCCGAAAGCAGCGTGATCCGTGCCAGCGCATTGAAGCGATCATTGTTGATTGGCCGATACGCCAGTCCGATGCTTTCCTCGTGGAAGGACGCCCGCGGATCGCTAACGCTCGCGGTCGTCCAGCTGCGGCGGAACTTGCCTTGCAGGGTGAAACTGTCGTTCAAGCTCAGCTCGGCAAACGTATCGGTAATGAACTGACTTCGTGCCGCCGTACCTCGATCACGCCGCCACTCGTTAAGACTGCGTGCGCGGAAGGCACCGTCATTGTCGTAACTCAGACCCAGCGCGAGGGTGTAACGACCAGTGTCGTCGGTCGTCATATCGAGCTGCGTGTGCTCACCGGCCAGCAACAAATTAAACCCTTCGCCGAAGTACCAGCGGCGTCGCATACCCACTAATGACTGGCTACGCGCGTGTCCAGTCATCTTGGCCCATTGGTATTCGGTGTAGATGCGTCCGTTCTCACCATACGTTGCTTCGGCACCCAGAACGGTCGCATCCTCGGAACTGCCGGCGTTGCCGCTGCGCCGTTGCGTGACGTAGACCTGTTTTCCGTCAAGATTTACCCGTGCTCCTACCTCACTGGCGTGACCACGCGTGCCGACACTTGCCCGACCCAGCAATGTAACGGCTTCACCGACCTGGTAGTCCAAACCGACGGTCGTCAGCTGATTCTCCTGACCACGCAATGCTTCCTGATACTCGATGCTTGTTGACAACCTGCCGGTCCAGTCCATCTTCGCCTGCGCGGCGACAGCGGTATCCTGGCTTTGGCTAGATGTGCTGCGAGTTTCACGATCCTGCAATTCCAGCGTTAGTTTTAGACGGTCGGAATTGCGGTTCCACTGGATGGTCGTCTGCGCATTAGCGTTGTCGCCAGCGATAGCGCGTTGCCGGTCGTGACGCGCGAGCAATGACGACCGTTCGGTCATACGCCAGGCGAAGTGCAAACCCATCTTCTCGCTGTCGTTCTCAGCCCCATTTCCGCTGGAACGGAAACCGTCGTCGAGGCGTTTAAAGTAGGCTCCGAGCTGCATCTCGTCCGGTGCCTTGCCGCGTATCGCACCGATATCAAGTTCTGTGGCCAGTTTGAGCGCTCGACCGCGGGTACTGCCCGTCGTTGCGATGTTGTTGTAAGTCAGACCGCCGTCGGTACTGACAAAATTGATCGAATCGTTGCCGGAACTGTTGGCCAATTCCGCCACGATGCGGGCATGCTCGTTAAGACGAAGTTCGACATCGACACCGGCGAGACTATATTCGCTGCTGAGCTGCTGGTCTTCGACGTAGCTGCCACCAACGGTTAAGGAGTCGCCGACACGTCGTTGCACACGGCCGCCACGAATGGCCTGTTTGACGCCGGAACTGCGTGTCTCGTAATCGACTTCGAGCGACATCGGATTACCGGCAAGTAGACCCTGGCCAATAATCGTTGTGTTGCTGTCCATGCTGGACAATGGCCGGCGGAACAACAGACGGCCTTCCGGATACTTGACGTCGTAATCGCTGTTGCGCACCTGTGGAATTCGTTGCAATACGATACCGGTGTTCTGATCACGCACGATCAGCGTTACCTGTTCGCTGCCCTCTATGACGTCATCCTGGCTCAGGTAATAAAGCATGCCGCCCGTGGTGGCGATGACATCGTGCACGGCCTGTTGGCGCACTGATGATGTGAACACTGTAGCTTCGGTGCGCGGGGCATCGGTGTCATCGGACTTCCACCGCACACGGGCACCGTCGAGCGTGCGCCGGTAGGCCGACAATTCAGTGTCATCTAAATTGAGAGCGTAACTGCCCAACCGCACATCAAGTAGATCGCTTTCGACCGCCAGATAGAATTTGCCGGTGCGTTCAGTGTCATAGACCACCGTGCTGGAATCGCCATAGACCGGGTAGTGCTGATCCGGATCGATGTTGGTCAACAAGCGACGGCTGTCAGTGTCGTCGAGATCCGCAAAGACACCGCCAGCTTCATGCTGGCCGGAATCAAATGCCGACGTGACCAGGTATTTGCCCTTGATCCAACCCTTCAAGTAATAACTAACACGCCCATCGACTCGCACTTCGTTGGTTTCATCGGCGCCTGCCGCACGAAGGTTACCGGTGGTGCGGATCGAAGCGATGCGTGCGTCGGCAAAGGCCAGCAGGAACATTGAATTGGCACGGTACTCGACACTGCGTTCGATGCGTCCTACATAGCCTTCCGGATCAGTCACGACCGCGACGATCGGATTGCTGCCTTCCTGCAGTTGCACGGTTGCAGCGAAATAGCCTTCATCGTCGACTTCGACCGCGGTGTCGTTAACGACCAGGAGATTACCCGGCTTGGTCAAACCCGGTATCAGCAGCTGTGCGTTGTGCAGTTCGGTATCCGCTGGTGGCAATTGCAGCACCAGTTCGGGAATCGGTTCTATGTACATTACGCGGCCGTTGCTGTCGTGGTCGGTAACGAGTGCCCGTACGTTGACAATTCGGGCGACACCGTCGGCATTGCGGGCCAGCACACCGACTGTGTTCTCTCCTGTTGCAACCTGGAGTTTCCCACTGAAGGATCCATCGGATGCGACCTGCAGTACCGTACCGTCCATTTCGACATGATTGCCTGGTTCAGTTCGGCCCTTCAGATAATGCTCGGTGATATCGCCATCGGGCACGCGTGTTTGACCGATTGGACTGGTGATTTCCAGCGTCGGTATCGCCACACTGGTTTGAACCGAGCGTGCGTCGGCGGTCGTGATGGATACATCAATACGATTGACCGTCGGATCCTCGATGACGGTGCCAAAACGTCCGTCCTTGGCAACTGGCGTAGCTTTGCCACCAATGAGTACTTCTGGATCCATTCGTTTGCGTTTGGCTACGAGTGCACGTTGCACATCGGCCAGCTCACCGCGGATCTCCACGCGGCGATTGAGTTCGCGGCCGCGGTCCGTCGCATTACTGGCACGTGGTCGGGATTCGCCATAGCCATACACCAAGAAGCGGTCCCGCTCCAGCTTTTCGACCTCGACCAGGAATTTCAACGCAGAACGTGCACGACGCTCGGAAAGTTTCTGGTTCGATGTATCACTGCCGATCGAGTCGGTATGACCGGCGATGACGACTTGTTCATTTGGTTTGCTGCGAATTGTGTGCGCGGTGTCACGCAAAAGCGTTTTCGCCTCCGGCGTGAGCTCGTGCGAGCCTGAAACAAATGCACCACCGGCCAGCTCGAGCTGAATGGTGCTCTTACGATTAACACCAAACAGCCGGCGCTCGCCGGTGCTGCGGCTTCCATTTTCATGTTGCACCTCAAGCTGGTACTGGTAAACACCGCCGCCCATCACCAACTTGCCGTTGTTATCGCGACCGTCCCAGGAAATCTGCGAAGGTGTCGCGCCGGTTCCGCTACGAGTTAGTACAGTCTTGTCGCTCCAGTCGTAAACTCTCAGTTTCCAACTGCGAGTGTTCGCTGCGGCGTCGGAGAAACGGAACACGACCGGCTCACTCAGCGCACCGTCGGTGATGCGCAATTCATCGTCAAGTTCGCGCATGCGCAGACGCACATCGAGTATATGCAGGTCGATACGTCGTCCGTTGACCACGACACTCGGCATACGGGCACTACCGACAACACGGAGCGGTGCTTCATCGGCTTCGCTGGCGATGAGACGACCTGGTTCGCCCTCGCGCCCGATGCGTTCGGCGTCGTAGTCCCAGCGCACGCCAAAGTTTGCCTTTGCCATCAGACCTGGCGTGACATTGACAATCGTGGTCACATCCGTGGTCGTTTCGACCGCCTGGTTCATGTTGTTGGTGTTGATCTTCAACATGCGATGACCTGGCGCGACTTGCGGGAAGTGATAGCGTCCGTGTGGATCGGTGAGCGCGTAAGTGCCGTTGTCGAGGACGACCATGGCATTCGGGATACCTTTTTCATTCTTGTCCTGGCGGCCATCGCCGTCGCTGTCGTCGAAGACCTTGCCGATGATGGTGCCAAGATCAAACAGCGGATCCAGCGTGATCGCAATGCTGGTTTCAGACTCACCCGAGATGGCGCAAGCCGCGCAAACGTCGATGGCATGCACCTGGTTGCTGTAATCGGTCGCACGCGCACCGGCACTGACGATCATCTGGTAGGTCAACAGGCCGTATCCGGTCTCGCCGGTATCGGCGACGCCGTTGCCGTTGCTATCAACCAGACCGGGAATATCTCCGATGTCAAAAACCAGCGGGTCACCGCTCGGTGGATCGGCAAGGATTACACCGTCGAGTCGCGCACTGCCGGCGCGGTAACGCAGTACCGGCGCGGGTGAGTCGACGATCTCAACGGATTCAACCAGGTCACTGGTGAGGTTACGGATCTCGACCTGGTAGGTGAGGATGTCGCCAACCTGTGCGGTTTCACGGTCGACGCCCTTGTTCAGATCGAGCACCATGCCTTGAGTAAACGTAACGACCGGTTGTGATGGCAGCACAAAACCGCTGGCGGCATCGGTCGCGATAATCGTTACCGGACCCGGTGTAAGAGAACTGATCGTTGCCGTCAGTACTCCATCGGCATCCGTGATACCGGATATCGGCGTGATGCTATCGAGCACGCCGCGACTACTGGCGAGGCTGACGCTTCTACCAGGCAAGGGCAAGTCGCCCGCATCACGCAGGCGCACGGTGATTGTGCTGGTTGCCACACCGTCAGCGACCACAATTGGTATGTCGACCAGAACTTCGGAATTGCCACCGTCGACAATTGCTGCAGTGACAGCGACAGTCAAACTGTCTGCATCTGTGGCGTCGCCATCGGCATCGCCGGCAACGGCCGGCAAACTGGTCGAACTGGGTGTATGAGTGATTGTTGCGGCGAAATCTGCACTACCGGCACTTGCCGGTGTGCGGGCACGGAACTCAGCATGTATCTGGGTCGATGCGGTGTTGAGTGTTTCGCCCAAAGCAATATTGAATGTGTTGCCGCTCACTGTCGCACAGTACTGGCCGGCGGCCGGTAAGGGGCAGTTAGCGCTAAAGCCGACGCCACCAACTGACAGGGCGTCATATAAAAGACTGGTGTATCCGGCGGGTACAATAATGTCGAACGCATCAAAACCAGTATTCGTGACAGCTATGCTGGCCAGCAGGTCAAAGTCGAAAGCGACTTCTGTGCTGGTTGGTGCCGTCGCTGGCGTGACTTCGGCAACGACACTACTCGCGACACCAGAGGTCCGTGTCAGGGTGACAGTCGCCTGGGTCAGATCGAGCGTGACGCTATTGAGGTCGCCGCTAGCTGTGTTTTCTATCGCATGGGCAGGCGCAGTTATGCCGCTCAGTGCCAACGCGATAATAGAGACTAGTCGCCATCGCTGGCGTGTGTCTCTGCCTAAGATTTGCATTATCCGCTTCATGGCTTAGTCCACCGTCACGCGGAAACGCACCGCCAAAAGGGTATTGGCGGAAATAGTTACAGGATCGTTCATTTGCCCGGGTACTTCGCCGATCGTGAGCCTGTCCTTGTCCGGCGGCCCACCGGTGTCGGTAATCGAAGCAATATCGTCGGGGGCACCGACAGCATCCGTTAATGACGACCAGGCCCTGGACCATATCGTGGCGTCATTAGCACCACTGACTGCAGTGGCACTTTCTAAGCTATCGGGAACGTAGGTGAACTCCGACTCGTCGAGTACGTCGCTGATGCGTATACCTGCGGCCGGGAAATTGGTGACGTTGTCAATGTACAACACAAACCAGATCTGTTGACCCGGTGTTACATCTGCACCATCGGCAAGGACATTGCCAGACGCATCGCGCGCCTGTTTGACCAGAGCCAATTTGACTGAATCGAGCGTGATCGCTGCTTCGCCGGTTCCATCGCCACCATCAAAGGTGCCGTTGTTAATGCCAGCAATACCACCAAAGGCGCGGTTTGTAGCCGCGTTAGCGTTTGGCGGGCCGAGCGCTATCGTCCAGCCCAGGAGGGCTGACATAAATAGCAGCGCGGTACGACGTACACGCACGCTCATACTGTTGCCAGTAGTCACCGTGTGGACGGTTTCACACTGATACCAAACACAGACAGCACAGCTGCCTGTCAATACATGCGACAGGGAGCGTCGCCATCAGGCGACGCCCCCGTCACATAGACGGTAGATCAGTGATTCATCGCTGCCTTATTGCATCTGCACGGTGAACACAAGCGCGAGCACACTATTAGCCGGTGCGTCCATCTGGCCGTTGGCCACTGCCTGGTTACCGGCATCCACGGTGACACCCGCAAAGCTGGCAACATCGGCGTCTACTCCGTCACTCAATGCACCACTGGCATCTGCAGCGGCAAAGACCGCTGCTTCCTCAGCCGGTGTGCAGGCAGCCAACGCACAATTGGCGACGGAACTGTCGACCTTGATCGTCCCTGCCTGATACAGGAACAATGGATCGAGCACGTCCTGCATACTGGTGTCATTGATCTGGATCGAACTGGTGTTGTTCACGTAGATCATGAACTTGACCATCGTACCCGTGGGCAAAGTCGAACCAGTTGATATTGGCGTACCGTCCGCAAGGAAGGCGCGCTTGACCAGTGTTAAAGCCGAACCGGTGCTCAACAGGTTGAACACATTCGAGTCGACCAGTGCGTTGGTATCACCCGCAACATCACCGGTACCTTGGTTAGGCGCGGCGACAGCCACACCCGACGCGAACAAGGCGCTAAGGCCCGTCACGATTATTGCGTGCAAAACTCCACGCGAGCGTTCTCTTATTGAGAATTTCATCATCTAATCTCCGTCTTGGTTAGTAATAAACGGGCCGACCGCGATAAAACGCTTTCGAGTTCAATCACAGGTTTCCCGCACATGCTGAATGCCGGACGTCTTCCGTCACCCATCGCATCCGTGCCGACAAGAACCACAACCAAACTGAACAGACGCATGCTTCCGGCAAACACACCGGTAGCGCTGCAACTGAAACAAAGTCATCGCTCTCATCAAAAATCCCAGGCGCAAAGCAGTGCGTACGGATCCTCTCGGATACGCACACACAACCAGTCGACCCATACGGGCCAAACGGCGTTCCTGCACCTTGGTTTATGCAAAAAAGGTATTTTGGCGAGGCGCCGGGAGGACGTGCTCGACTGAGTTCACAAAACGTCCGGCGACTGATGTTATAAGGAGGGTCTGACGCTGAGTTGTCCCAATAATGTGACTGCCGTCACACTTGATACTGGGCAACCCGGCAGGAGGCCGGAGTGTATTTGCTTACTGGATCTTGGCCGAAAACACGACTGCCAGCACGGAATTGGCAGCAATTGAGCTGTCCATTCGCAACAAACTGGTTACCGACATCAACAGTATCGGTACCGTTAAAACTCATAACATCGGCATCGACTATATCGCTAAGAAACGGCGTTGCGATGGCGGATGTCAAGATTGCGTTTTCTTCTGCCGGCGTGCACGCCACCAGCGCGCACGCAGCGATTGAGTTATCCACCTGCAGCGTGCCCGGTTGAAATGCAAACAACGGATCCAAAACGTCACGAATACTGGCGTCGTTGGAAGCGCCATCTTTATTGTTGATATAGAGCAAAAACTTGAATTCAACACCAACTGGCAATGACGCGCCGTCTGTGACAGGTGTACCGTCGGGTAGAAAGGCCCGCTTGATGATGTTGTCGGGTACCGCAACCGTTACATTGGGGCCGAATTCTGACGTGTCGTTAGTCGTGTCGATAGAGATCGCTGATAGGTCCTCGCCGATTACCAGCCCTGCTGGCGCTGGGACTACGAAACGGAATCGTTCTGCGGCGGTATCCGAACCGTAATCAGGCGACGCGTAAAACCCTGTCGTGGCATCTGTATCGGCACCCGCGCCTTCGGTCCTTGTAAACAAATAGCCAATTCCCTCGCCATGCGGTGTGGCGCCGGTGTTGTGGTCATTGACCGCGCCGACTGCCTCATAGAATTCCATGTCGACACCGGGCCGCGCAAAACCAGTTACCGTCAGATTGCCAGCGGCAATCACGGCCGATTCGATAATGGGGAAATTGTGCAACTCGTTAGCACCACCGCTATCGGAATCGAGATCGTCATTGAGGGTAATTCCATCTGAATTGACCCCATTGGCAATGAGGTCGATAGCGAGCTGCCCGTTGTTACCAAACTGATTTTGTGAAATTCGTGTTTGCGAGGATGCCGGGTAACCCGGGAGATTGTCGCCAATGATTAGCAAACCGATACCCGAATTATCCGTAACGACATTGCCGGTTACAGTATTTTGTACACCATAGACGGTGGCCCCATGGCTGCCGCCGAGTCGCAGGGTGTTCTCATCGAGCGTAATCTGATTCAGCGACTGAGTCGTATTAATACCGTGCGAGCCACTGGACTCGATCAGATTGCCGCGGATGGTGTCCCGCGCGGGTTGCTGGCCTGTACCGGCAACGCCTCCCAGGTAGATACCATAGGTGCCACTGCCACGAATCTCGTTCGCTTCAATGGTGCTGTCGAAGGTATCGAACTGTATCTGCAGCCCCAGTCACAACTCAAAGTACAACACAGCCAGCGAGCGCCGACGAGCTTTACTGCATTCGAATCGTGTAGACCAACGCCCATACGCTGTCGGCTGCCAGGTCAAGCTGTGCGTTGTTGGTGTTGTTCTGGTCACCCACATCGAGGGTGACGGTTCCGCTGTCGTAACTGGCTTCG
>Ga0224508_10000080_pt1 | contig 108646 bp, 97 predicted proteins | sample SF_Jan12_sed_USG_4_FD_170157 | JGI IMG/M metagenome (GOLD analysis project Ga0224508, IMG submission 170157) | Sediment microbial communities from San Francisco Bay, California, United States - SF_Jan12_sed_USGS_21 | ecosystem: Environmental > Aquatic > Marine > Sediment | place: USA... | reverse complement strand
GTGGCGTGCAAAGCGCGTAGCGGATTGCGCGTCCATCTGCATGCCCTTGTTATGTGAATCGCTTCGATTTCTAAAGCCATAGCTAGCAATCGCCCCATCCTGAATCGAATGGCCCACCACTGCCTTCAATGTTATTTCTTTTTTTCCTTTTCCTTCTTTCTTCAATCCCTCGAATTTTTTCTTCGTAAGCTTCCTCGTTTTCATGAATTTCTTCTTCAGTAAATAGCAACTCTTTAGGGATTGATTCTCCGCAGTACAAGCATCGATCGACAGCTCTATTAACTATTTCTCGACCACAAGCCTGGCAGCAGTATTTTTGTTTTTGTTGCTTAGTCATAGAACGTCATAGAGAGTCACATAACAACCAAATTAAAAGGTCTGCGACCTTTAATTATTATTATCGGGTTGACCTGATTATTGAGCCAGGTCATGACGGGTCTGAAAAAGTTATTGAAATTCATGCTCTTTTCCCCCGGGGGATTTTTTCCTTTTCCTTGTTATCGGGTCTTTGACCCGATAATCGCTAATCCCGGGTCGGTGCCCGGTCAATCATACACAGGTATATTTTTGTATTCACCTGTGTGTCGACGGATACCTTTCTCGAGGGGAGAGCTTATCGTTCGCAGTTTTCCATTCACCCCAATTAATCCCCTCAATAATCTGCATTGGTTTTGGCGGAGGCTGTTCCAAATCCGCGAACTCATGTTATTCTGCGCGTGCCTGGTGGAGCAAACCACCCATAACTAGAGGTTATACCATGAACGAGGAAGCCATCGGCCTTCCCGAGCGCCCGCGTGTTCGTCCTGCGGATCCGCGCTTTTCTTCGGGGCCGTGCAAGAAATATCCCGGCTGGGATCTCAGCCATTTGAATACCGATTATCTTGGCCGCAGTCACCGCGCCAAGCTCCCCAAACAACGCCTGAAAGACGCCATCGACCTGTCGCACCAGCTGCTGGGCCTGCCCGCGGACTGGAAGCTCGGCATCGTGCCCGGGTCCGATACCGGCGCCTTCGAGATCGCGATGTGGTCGCTGCTCGGCTCGCGCCCGGTCGACGTGCTGGTGTGGGAGAGTTTTTCCAGTGACTGGGCCAAAGATTTACAGGCGCTCGGCATCGACGAGCTCAACCTGCTGCAGGCCGAATACGGCGAATTGCCCGACCTCGAGCAGGTCGGCGACGACAGCGATGTCGTCATGGTCTACAACGGCACCACCAGCGGCGTTTGCCTGCCCGATCTCGACTGGCTCGAGCGCGACCGTGCTGGCCTGGTGCTGTGCGACGCGACCTCGGCCGCCTACGCCATGCCGATGGATTTCGACAAGCTCGACGTAGTCACCTGGTCGTGGCAGAAGGTGCTCGGCAGCGAGGCCGCGCACGGCATGCTCGCATTGAGCCCGCGCGCGGTCGAGCGGCTCGAAACCAGCCTGCCGCGTTACCCGTTGCCGAAGCTGTTCCGCCTGACCAAGGGCAACAAGCTGGTCGACGGCATCTTCAGCGGCGCCACCATCAACACGCCCAGCATGCTGGCGCTGGAAGACCTGCACGCGGCGCTCGACTGGGCCAAATCCATCGGCGGGCGCGAGGCGCTGTGGCAGCGCACGCGCGACAATTTCAACTGTATCGACCGCTGGGTCGAGCAAACCCCCTGGATCGACTGGCTGGCGCGCGACCCGGCGACACGTTCGCCGACCTCGATGTGTTTGCAGGTGGTCGACCCGGAATTCAGTCAACTCGCCGAAGACCAGCGCCAGCCCGCGATCAACGCGATGCTGGCCAAACTCGAACAGGAAAACGTCGCGCTCGACATTGGCAACTATCGCAGCGCGCCCCCGGGATTTCGCCTGTGGGGCGGCGCCACCGTCGACAGCAGCGATCTTGAAGCGCTGACCCCATGGCTTGACTGGGTCTTCGCCGATTTCAAACAGAACATGCAGGAGAAATAAAATGACTAAACCCAGGGTTTTGATTTCAGATTCCATGTCGAGCCAGGCGGTTTCGGTATTCGAGGAACGCGGCGTCGAGGTGGTGAATTCGAGCAAGCTCAGCGAAGCCGAGCTGTTCGACATGATCGACCAGTTCGACGGGCTGGCGATCCGCTCGGCAACCAAAGTCAGCGACGAGTTGCTGGAACGCGCAAGCCGCCTCAAGGCGGTCGGCCGCGCCGGCATCGGTGTCGACAATGTCGACGTACCGGCCTGCACCCGGCGCGGCATAGTGGTAATGAACACGCCGCTCGGCAACGCCATCACCACCGCCGAGCATGCGATGGCGATGATGCTCTCGCTGGCGCGCCATATCCCGCAGGCCAACAGTTCGACCCGTGAAGGCAAGTGGGAAAAGTCCCGTTTCATGGGCATCGAGCTGACCGGCAAGATGCTGGGCCTGATCGGCGCCGGCAATATCGGTTCCATCGTCGCCAGGAAGGCGATCGGTTACGGGCTGCACGTGCAGGCCTACGATCCGTTCCTGACCGAGGAGCGCGCCGACAAGCTCGGTGTGAAGAAGGTCGAGCTCGATGAACTGCTGCAATCCTCCGACATTATTTCGCTGCACGTGCCGAAAACGCCTGAAACCAGCAACATCATCAGCGCCAGCGCGTTGAACCAGATGAAAAAGGGCAGCATGTTGATCAACTGCGCGCGCGGCGGGCTGGTCGACGAACTGGCGCTCAAGGCTGCGCTCGAGAGCGGTCATCTCAAGGGCGCCGCGCTCGACGTCTACGAGGTCGAGCCGGCGCGCGAAAACCCGTTGTTCGAACTCGACAACGTCATCTGCACACCGCACCTCGGCGCCTCGACCATCGAGGCGCAGGAAAAGGTCGCGATCCAGATCGCCGAGCAGATCAGCGATTTCCTGCTCACCGGCGCGGTCAACAACGCCATCAACGCGCCCAGCATCAGTGCCGAGGAGGCGCAGGTGCTGAGACCTTACCTGCAGCTGGCGCAGTGCCTGGGTTCGTTTGTCGGCCAGCTGACGCAGGATCCGATCAAGACGCTGACCGTTACCTACCGTGGCGAGGCCAACGATCTCAACGTATCGCCGTTGACGGTGCAGGTGGTGCAGTCGGTGCTCGAGCATCACAGCAGCTATGTCAATTCGGTGAATGCGCGCGAGGTCGCGCGTGATCGCAACATCAACGTCATCGAGGCGCACAACGAGGGGCGGGACGAATACCCCTGCCGCATCACCGTCGGCGTCGAAACCGAAACCAAGTCGCGCAGCATTTGCGGCACCCTGATCCAGAATCGTCCGCGGGTAATCGACGTCAAGGGCATTCCGCTGGAGTCCAAGCTCGGTGAGCACATGCTTTATATCACCAACGACGACAAGCCGGGCGTGATCGGCGACATCGGCAGCAGCACCGCGCAGCGCGGCATCAATATCGCCAACATGCACCTCGGGCGCGATGCGCAAAACGGCAATGCGATCGTGTTGATCGAAGTCGACGAAGCGCTCGGTAGCGACGATCTCGAGCATCTGCGCTCGCTGCCGAACATCAATAACGCGCAATACCTGCACTTCCCGTCGCTGCAATGAGCGCGACGGCGAAGGGCGAGCCCGGGTGGCTGCGGCAGGGAGATACGCCGCAGCCGTTCGTCGTCACCATCTGCACTGGTGCTTCGCTGCAACAGGATATCGAGATTTTTCGATCCCGCGCCGGCGAATTAGCGACTGGCGCGGAGCAGCGGCTGGCGGATGATGCCTGCCGCATCGATATCGACTGCAGTGCCGCCCGCGCCTGGGCGCTACAGCTGGAACTGAACGATTGCCTGGCGTCCGCCGACGTTTGTATTCGGCCCGCGTCGGAGCCGCGCAAGCGCCTGTTGATCTGCGATATGGACATGACCATCGTCGATGACGAAACCCTCGACGTGGTCGCCGAGCGGCTCGGCTACGGCGAACGCATCTCGGCGATCACGCAACGCGCAATGCGCGGTGAAATCGAATTCGACGCCGCGCTACGCGAGCGCATCGCGATTCTTGCCGGCCAGCCGGAACAGGTGTTTCACGACGTCGCGCGCGAGCTTCGCCTGAACCCGGGCGCCCGCGAGTTGATCGACGGCGCTCGCGCCGCGGGCGTGCATACGATCCTGGTTACCGGCGGTTTTGCACAGCTCGCCGAACCGCTGGCGCTGGAACTCGGCTTCGACGAGGTGCATTGCAATTACCTCGACCTCGAAGCAAGGACTTTAACCGGCCGCGTTCGCGAACCACTGATCAACGCCGATCTGAAGCGGCAGGTAATGCTGCATAGCGCGAAATCGCTGGGATTGAGGCCCGAGGAATGCTGCGCGATCGGCGATGGCGCCAACGACCTGCCGATGCTGGCCGCCGCCGGCCTCGGTATCGCCTACCGCGCCAAACCGGTGCTGCGCGGCGCCGCCAGCTGCCGTATCGACGCCACCGACCTCGGCTCCGCGCTCCATTTCATGGGCTTGGAGAGGCCCTAGCCCCGGTATCGAGCCTTGCCGGTTGTCGAGACCACGGCGTCAACCGACTTTCGGTAAACGTTCCAGCGACGCCTTGATTTCGTCTTCCGGGTACTCGTAGTTTTCCAGCTCGCCGGCGTAGAAGCGATCGTAGGACGCCATGTCGAAATGGCCGTGCCCGGAGAGGTTGAAAAACAGGGTCTTCGCTTCGCCGCTCTGCTTGCAGGCCAGCGCCTCGGAAATGACGGCGGCGATCGCATGGTTCGATTCGGGCGCGGGAATAATCCCTTCCTGGCGGGCGAAGGTGGCGCCGGCTTCGAAAGTCTCCAGCTGGTTGACCGCCTGCGCCTCGATCAGTCCCTCGTTGTAAAGCTGCGAAACGATGGCCGAGTCGCCGTGGTAGCGCAGGCCACCGGCGTGGATTCCGGGCGGCATGAAGTCGTGGCCGAGGGTGTACATCTTGGTCAGCGGCGTCAGGCCCGCGGTATCGCCGAAATCGTAGGCGTAATTGCCGCGGGTCAGGGTCGGGCAGGAGGTGGGCTCGACCGCGACCAGGCGTAAATCCCTGCCGGCGGCTTTTTCGGTGAAAAACGGGAAGGCCACGCCGCCGAAGTTGGATCCGCCGCCGCAGGGCGCGAAGATCATGTCGGGAAAGTCACCGGCGATTTCGAATTGCTTCCTCGCCTCGAGCCCGATAATGGTCTGGTGCAGCAACACGTGGTTGAGCACGGAGCCGAGGGCATAGTTGGTGTCTTCGCGAGACGCCGCCTCTTCGACCGCCTCGGAAATGGCGATACCCAGCGAACCGTCGGAGTCCGGGTGTTCGGCCAGCACGTTACGACCCGACTGGGTCTTGTCGCTCGGGCTCGCGACCACCTCGGCGCCCCAGGTCTCCATCATCGAGCGGCGAAAGGGCTTTTGCTGGTAGCTGATATTGACCATGTAAACGATGACTTCGAGGCCAAACATCTGTCCCGCCAGCGCCAGCGACGAGCCCCACTGGCCGGCGCCGGTTTCGGTCGACAGCCGCTTGATGCCTTCCTGCTTGTTGTAATAGGCCTGCGCCACGGCGCTGTTCGGCTTGTGCGATCCGGCCGGGCTGACGCCTTCGTACTTGTAATAGATTTTTGCCGGCGTATCGAGCGCCTGTTCGAGGCGCACGGCCCTATGCAGCGGCGAAGGGCGCCACAGCCGGTAGATTTCGCGCACTTCATCGGGAATTGGGATCCACCTTTCCGAGGAAACTTCCTGCTCTATAATTCCCATCGGGAAAATCGGCGTCAGCGCATCCGGCGTAACCGGATTGCCGTCCGGCCCCAGTACCGGGTGCGGCGGATTGGGCATATCGGCGACGATGTTGTACCAATGGTCGGGCATGTCGTTTTCGGGCAGGGCGATCTTGTAATCAGTCATATCGGGCCTTCTGGTTTCTGGAGTTCGGTAATTTTGGAGGCACAATACTAAATTTAGAGTTTCGACGACACCTTGATTTAAGTCAGGCGATACCGGTTTTCGAGTGAGGTGTTAAAGCCTTCCCCGGGGCCGTTAATCGGGCATTTCGCCGGTTACAGTTCGAACAGGACGTCGCTGCGGATGATGTATTTGCTGCCGCAGGTAATTTCCTGCGAGCTGTGCACGCAGTGTTGTGGATGCGTGCCGTGCGGAAAGCATAGCGCGCCACCGAGCGCTGTGCGCACATCGATGATTTCAGTATCGTCGGGGTGTTTTGCAGGGCGCGATGAATCGGTCTTGCTGACATGGAAGCGGGTCGCGCCGCCTTCGTAGTCGTCGCTGAGGAAAAGCAGGAAGGTCAGTTGGCTCCAGCGGTCGCCGTAGGCATTGGCCACCAGTTCGCCGTCGATAATTCGCGAGCCGGGCCATGAGCCGTCGGTGTGCGGCGCGAAGTAATCCCCGGGACGGTAGCGGTAAAAACGGAAACGCGCGTTCAAACCGAGCACCGCCTTACCGGCATTGTATTCACTGTCATCGAAAAGCTGCGCTCGGCCGCGCTGCCAGATGATATCGCAGGTTTCGTCGTCGGCGACCCAGGTAAAGCTGTCGTTGTGCCGAATCGATCGCGGCAGCGACACCGCCGCGTCTTCGAGATAGCCGATTGTTTCGCTGAGGTCGCGCAGGCGTTGGCATTCCCCGGCTGAAAGCAGGTTCAGCAGCTGAAAAGCACCCGGTACCGAGTCGATATCCCTGCGCTGCACGCGCGTCTCCGGGGCCGGCGCCAGCGCGGCCGGGTTGGCAGCTCGGCATGCCCAGGTCGGAATCGCGCGGTTGTCCGCGCCGGGCTCGCGCGCGACGACGAAAAAGTCCGCCGCGGCAGCAGTTTCGTCAGCCGGCAATGAACTCAAGCTGAAACCGGGTCGCAGCAGTTGATTTGACCGCCTGTGGGCATCAGGCAGGTACCGTGCTGGCCAGGCTTTCGCGCTGCATCATCTGCTCGAACCATTGAGTCAGCGCGGGTCGTCCACTGCGCCAGTCCTTATCCGCGAAACGGAAATCCCGGTAACCGAGCGCGCAGGCGACGGTTATTTCACCGATCAGCGGCGACGGCTCGAATTCGCCGCAGCGGGATTCGAGCACATCGAGCGCGCGCTCGATTTTGGCGTTCTGGTTGTCGATCCAGGTTTGCCACTGCAGTTCAGCGGGTCGCATCGCGGTTTCGTAACGCAAGGCCACCGACAGGTCGAGGATACCGTCGGCGAGCGCCTGCAGGCGCAGCGTTTTAAATCTGCGATCCGCATCCGACGGGAAAAACGGCCCGCCCGCCAGCTGGTTCAGGTACTCGCAGATGAGCGGGGAATCGGTCAGGCTGTCGCCGTCGTCGAGTTCCAGCGCGGGTATCAGACCCAGCGGGTTGATCGCGTTTAGACTGTCGTTGTTCGAGATCGGCGTAATCTGGCCTGGATCGACCAGCGTCACGGCGTCCTGCAGTCCGAGCTCGAGGATTAATATGCGCACTTTACGCACAAAGGGCGAGGCGTCGGCGGTGATCAGTTTCATGGGGCAATTTCCGTGGCTAGTTATCGCCCGGTATTGAACGTCAGATTCAGGGTGATGGCAAGGACTGCTGAAGCGGCTACTCGACCAGCCTTGGAAGCTTCGTGGTGAAGCCGAAGAATATCGCCGCGCCCAAAGCGATCGCGCGACCCCCAATCTGGCTTTTATTCATGTTAAAGTATGCGCGTTAGCCAACCTGACGAGGGTGAATTATGAGCCAGCCGGCGAGCAAGGCAATCGAAGAAACGATGCTGATAGAACATTTACCTTACGATACGGACGGCGGTATCGCGCAGCGTGCGTCGATCGGGCTGATCGTGCTGGCGACCGACTATACAATCGAGCACGAGTGGCGCCAGGTGTTCGCCGAGGTCGACGGCGTCGCGCTCTACCAGAGCCGAATTCACAATGAAAACCTGATCACGCCGGAAACCCTGCGCGCGATGGAGCCGCGCATCGTCGAATGCGCGCGCGTGATCACGCCGGATACCCCGGTCGACGTCGTCGCCTATGGTTGTACCTCGGCTTCGATGGCAATCGGCGAGGAGGGCGTGTTCGCCAATATCAGGAAGGCGAAGCCCGATTCGAAGTGCAGCACGCCGATTACGGCCGCGTTCGCGGCCTTTGATGCCTTCAAGGCAAAACGCATTGGCGTCCTGACGCCTTATCCGGCCGACGTCAACAAGATCGTATCCGACTACATCAGCGCCCGCGGTTACCAGGTGCCGGTGTTTGGCTCCTTCAACTGCGATCGCGACACCGTGGTCGCCCGTATTACGCCGCAATCGATTGAAGACGGCGTACGTGAACTGGTCAGGCACGCCGCGCTCGACGCGATCTTCGTTTCCTGCACCTCGGTGCGGCTGATGGAGGCCTGCGCCGAGCTGGAGAAACACCTCGGTATCCCGCTGACCTCGTCGAACCATGCAATGGCGTGGCACGCGCTCAGGCTGGCCGGAATCGACGATCGGCTCGGCCAGTTCGGTTCACTCTACGATTTGCCGCTGGCATAAAGAATGAAATGATTTCGCGCCTGCCACTGTTGTTGCTCGCCGCATTGCTGTCCTTGCCAGCACAGGCGACGAATCTCGAATTGACCTTTGTTTCCTCGAGTCCGGCCGTACTTGGCAACCCTCACGATCTCAAGCTTTCGCCGAACGGCAGATTTCTGTTTGTTGCCGATGTCGATAACGACCGTGTCGCGATCCTGGACCCCGAATCGCTGGCGCTGGTGGGCGAATTCGGCGCCGACCATCAGGACGGCACCCACGATATCGATTTCGATGCACGCGGCCGCGCCTATGTCGCCGATACGCACAACAACCGGGTGACCATCTACGAGATGGAGAACACCCGGGCGCGCCTGGTGGGTGAACTCGGTGAGCGCATTCGCGGACCGGAGGGCGTGCTGGCCCATCCCAACGGGATAATTTACGTGGCTGGAGCCTGGTCAGGTAATGTCGTGGCCTACCGCGAAGGCGATATTGTCGGCGAACTGGGCGGCCTGTCGTCGCCGCACGATCTCGAACTGGCGCGCAATGGCGATATCTGGCTTGCCGATGCCGGCAATAGCCGCCTGTTGCTACTGTCCCCTGAACTCGAAATAAAACGGGAACTCGCGCAACAGAAGTATGATTTCAATGGCGTACGTTACCTGGACCTGAGCGACGAAGGTATCCTGATTGCCGCCGACAAGTACAGTCATGCCGTCAAGTTCATCGCTGCCGACGGCAAGTTGCTTCACGTGCTGGGCGATGGCAGGGCGGGGCAGGGCGAAAACCGTTTCACCACACCCGAAGGCGTCGAAGTTCGGGGTAGTGAGTTATGGCTATCCGACTCCGGCAACGACAGGGTCGTCAAATACAGATTCGTTGTCGAGTAACGCCGCGCAAGCAGTCTAAGCCTGACGATCGATTTGTATATACAATGTAATATCGTGTCGTATTTATGCTTGCGGCAGGTAGAATAGAAAACGATTCACGATATCGCCCGGCTGTCGGCGGTCTAGATTTCCATTGAGTTGTGGCATGGCAAAAGAAAAAATCATCAACATCCGGGTCGAGGCCGATCTGAAAAAGAAGGCGAAAAAGCTGGCCGAGGCCGATGGTCGAAGCCTTTCCAACTGGATTCTGCGTTTGATACAGAACGAAATTAAGAATTCGCGCGCACCGGGTTCCAAAAAATAAGTTGCCGCTGATCTCGATTCGTTGCCAAAGCGAATTATTACGCAACCACCGGATTGAACCACCAGGCGAGTCTCGCCTCTAAGATTCCATGTATTCGCAATACTCAGGCCCTGGCGACAGCGGCGGTAAACCCGCCGTTTCCTTCGCTGGGTGAGTTCGCGAACTATACCGAGCTAAAGGCCTGCGTTTGTGGATTTGCCTTTGTCGCCATGGGCACGATGATCTGGGCCTATGGCGATCTGCTCGGTTGCCTGCTGCCCTGGAGTTCGTCGTGTCCGATCTGAATTGGGAGCGACATCTCTGATGAACAAAACTCGCAGATTAATGGTAAACGCAGTGAGGCCGGTGCTTGTGGCCTTGCCCGTGCTCGGTTTTACGGGATCGATTCCGGTGCTGGCGGCGGACGATCCCGAGCCTTGCAAAAGCGTAAAAATTTGACAGTTTGCGGCAACTGGCGGTTTATTGCCGCCACCGGCTTGCCACGCCCGAAACTGAGGACTAGTTCGCGAAATGATTATAACTTATTGAAATAAATGAATTTTCGTACTATTAGATATATGTACGACAGCCTGGAAACCAGGTTACGATCGATTGGCGCGAAAATTGCTCCAGATTTACTAACAAGCAATTAGAAAAACCTAACCGTGGAGGCATCACCCGAATTCAAACGAGGTGACGCATGAACAGGAAGAGTACGATACTTTGGCGGATGGCCGTTATAGGCCTGTTTGTTAGCCTGGTACCGCTTGGCATTTACACGCTGGAACGCCATAACCAGATCGACACCGAGGCCATGCTCGACGTCTCGGTTTCCATTCGCACCATGTCCCACGTGACCGTCGATAAATTCGGCGACTCGGTGTGGGAAGTCAACAACGGATCCGGAGTCCTGGTCGCGACGCGCAATTGCGAAGTCTGGACCAACCATCATGTTATCGAAGATGCGGCGCTGATCGAGGTCTTTCCCCGGGGCTGGAATCGCACCACGGGCATTGCCGCCAGAGTGGTCAATGCAACTCCTCGACACGACGTCGCTATTCTCGAGCTCGAAAGCTGTGCCGATCTACCGCAGGCGGTGCTCGGCAATTCCAGCCAGGTGCAGGCCGGCGATGAAACCTTCGCCGTCGGCAACCCGCTTGGACGCAATCCCGATTCCATCAGTCGCGGAATTATTTCGCACACGCAGCGATTTCGAGATAGCACCACGCCTTACCTGCAGACCGATGCCGCCATCAACCCGGGTAACTCGGGCGGCGCGCTTTTCGATCGCAACGGCCATGTCATCGGTATCAACACGGCGATCGACTCGACCCGTCTCGGTGCAAACGTCGGTGTCGGCTTCGCGGTACCGATCAACCTGGTGATGCAGACGGTTGCCGCTTTGCGTCTTGGGCCTCCGAGCTGGGGCGACGCCGGCTTTTCCGGTATCGTCAGCACGCTGACACCCGACGAAGCCGAGGTGCTCGAGGTTCCGGATGGAGGCGGTGCGTTGGTGGTGACAAAAACACCCGATGAAGGCCCGAGCCGGGAAAAGCTGCAGGCACATGACGTTATTTTTCGTATCAACGATACCGCGATCAAGAGCACCGAACAGGCCGTGCGCCTGGTCGGTCAATACGACGTCGGCGAGACGCTGGAACTGGATCTGATTCGTGCGGGCGTTGAACACAAGGTTGAAATCGTGCTCGGAGAAGGCTGGAAGGCCGACGCGGCACCGTCCCCGGATAACTATGAAGGATTTCTCGGCATGACCGTCGAAATGTGGGATTCGGCCGAGGGCGATCGCGGACAGTTCAAGAAACCGGTGATCACCAAGGTGCATAGCATGGGGCCGGCACACCGCGCGCGAATTTCGAGTTCGCAGAAATCGGTGGTGATAAACGGTCCCTATGTCATTCCCTATCTGCTCGACGTCAAGACCGTGACCGGTGTCGCCTATCTGGGTGAGTTTCATTCGATCGCCAGCGTGGAAGACCTCGATGCCTTTGCCGCGCGCGCCTATCGCGAGGGCAAACCGTTACTGCTGGAGATCGAATACTGGGCGCGCAGCAATCCGCAGAATCACAAGGAAGATCTGGCGCTCGCAAGTACGGCATTTTTCAAGCTCATGCCGGAGCGGGCGATTGCCGCGGTTAGCGATTCCGAGATCGAGCGGATTGTCAGCCGAGGGCGGGCAGGGCCGCATCTCGAGGTCGATGGCTTGCACGCCAGTTCGAAAACGCTTTAGCCCGCCAGTAACAAGATCGGTAAGACAGGTGGGCCAGCCTAGTCGACCGGCGCGCCGCCTTCGGCGCTGCGGCGCTCTATAAAGGCCTGCAATTCCTCCAGCCTGGCCGGGTCCATCGGCGGCGCCTCGAAATCCCGCAAAATCTGTTTCCAGATTCCGTTGGCGCGCTGGGTCGCGGTTTTGCTGCCATTTTCTGTCCACTGCCCGAAATTACTCCAGTCGGAAACCAGCGGTTCGTAAAAAGCCGTCTGGTAGCGCGCCATGGTGTGCTCGCAGCCGAAGAAATGGGACCCGGGTTCGACACTGGCGATCGCTTCGTAGGCAAGCTCGGCGTCGCTGCTGTCCAGCGGGTCGAAAATCTCGGCGAAGGTTTGCAGCATTTCAACATCGAGGATGAATTTTTCCATCGATCCGGTAAGACCGCCTTCGAGCCAGCCGGCGGCATGCACCATCAGGTTGACGCCGCCGAGTATGCTACCCCAGGCCGACATCAGGAATTCGTAGACGGACTGCTCGTCGGGCGCATTCGACGCCGTCGCCGCCGATCCGCGCCAGGGCAGGCCGATATGGCGCGCCAGCTGCCCGGCGCCAAACGCCGCCTGCACGAATTCCGGGGTACCGAATGCAGGCGAACCCGATTTCATATCGACATTCGAGGTAAACGAACCGTAAACCACCGGCGCGCCGGGGCGCACCAACTGTGACAGCAGGATGCCGGCCAGCGCCTCGGCGTGTTGCAGCACCAGCGCCCCGGGCATGGTCACCGGCGCCATTGCGCCGGCCAGCGTAAACGGCGTAATGACAGACACCTGTCCGGCGCGGGCGAAGTCAATAATGCCCTGGCACATGGGTACATCGAGCTGGCGCGGCGAGTTGGTGTTGATCACCGTGTAACACCAGGGTTTTGCCTCGAATTCCGACTGGCTTAATCCGCGCGCGATGCGCGTCATCGCAAACGCATCCTCGACCTGCGCGCTGCCGCGGGAGAAGATGAAAAAAGGTTTGCGGCTCAAGGTCAGCTGGGCCTCGGTCGCCGCGTAGTGACGCAGGTGTACCGGCACATCCTGCGACTCGACGTTGGGCGATTGCAGGTGCAACACGTCGAAGTGTTCGCTCAGCTTGATAATGTTGCGCGTGTCTTCCAGCGTGCCCGGGCGCTTGCCGTGATCGAGGTCGGAAATATGCGGCGCGCCGCCGACGCAGGTAAAGGCGATATTGTCGCCGCCGAGGGTCACATCCGCTGCCGACTCCGAACCGTGGAGGACGAATTCTGCGGGCGCTGTTTCGAGCGCCGACGCGATCAGCGAGGGATCGATCCTGACCAGTTGCGTGCTTTCGTCGACGTTTGCGCCGCCCTGCCTGAAGTAGTCGCGGGCTTCTGCATTGAGTACCTTGATGCCCAGCTCCTCGATCACGCGCAGCGCGGTGCGGTGGACAGCGTCGAGTCGATCCTCGCTGAACGCGGGCTGGCGCAGCAGGGGGTTGCTAAGCCTGCTGTAATTAACCACGCGCTTATGCGAGGTATCGGCGACACCATGGTGGCGTCCGCGTCTTGATCGTCTGCTCACGATAGCGTATCTCCGTAAGTGTCGAGAATATGTTGGCGAAACTTTTCAGCCTGCCTTGAATCGAGTTGCTGACCGGTGAAGCATTCGAAATAGGATTCGGTGTAGCCCAGACGGGTGATCAAAGGTTCTTCGATTTCGAGTGCATAGAATCCGATCTGCGAGTAATAGAGCACGCGCGCGCGGATCAGGGCCTGCGGCATCGGATAATCGTAACTGGAATAGAACAATCTCAGGGCTTCGATGCGCGCCGCGTCTTCGCGGTCGACCAGTTCACGAATTGGCGCCGAGCGCCGTGACCATTCGCGGATCGCCAGGTCGAGCCGGGGATCGAAGGAGGCGGCGTCGATGCAGGTTTCGAAGAAACGGAAAATACCGTCGGCCAGGCTGGTCGCGGTGGTCACCGAGTGGATAATCGCCGCCGTATTCTTGTCTTTCCAGTAACTCACCAGCGCGTCGATCAAGTCTTCACGGTTTTCGAAATGCCAGTAGAAACTGCCGCGGGTGACGCCGAGATCATCGGCCAGGCGGGTGATGCGTACCGCGTCGATGCCCTCGGAGACGAATACCTCGAGCGCTCGCTGCAGCCAGTCGAAACGCTGTAGCTGTTTACGATCCGGGGTTGGGGCGCCGCGCGCGGCGACCGCCTTGAGCAGGCTGGTATCAGGCATTGGTTGCACCATACATGGTTGTATGTTTGAATATACAGAACTGTATGTTTAATGCAATCGATAATTCAGATGACTACTGCTAAAGCTGCTACCCGGCTGGTACGTTTCGACGAGCTCGAATTCACCCCGCGTTTCGAATATGGCGAGATGGCGCAGGTGGCCGGCGTCTGTGGCTCGGACGACGGCAGCGAGCTCGGAACCGGCTGGGGCCGGATGAGCAACGCGCGCATACCCTGGGCGATAAAATACGACGAAGTGCTGACCGTATTTGAAGACCTGCTCCGCCTGCATGCCAATGGCGAGGTGTATGAGCTGCATCCGCGTGACTGTATCTGGCTGCCGGCCGGCACCGAGCTCGTCTACGAGGCCGAATCGGAATGACTTCGCAAGCGATATCGCACCTGCCGATAAACGACAGCAGCAACGGCTGGAGCCGTGTCCTGCCGCCGCGCTCGGCGAGGGCGGCGGCGAGCGGTCAGCAGCAGGCCGACTGGATTGTTATCGGCGCCGGTTACGCCGGCCTCGCCGCGGCCAGACGACTCGCCGAAAATCGCCCGCAGGATCGAATCGCGCTGCTCGAAGCCGGGGAAGTTGGCGAGAACGCGTCGGGGCGTAATTCGGGATTTGCCATCGATCTGCCGCATGTGGTCAGCAGTTCGATGGACGAGCTCGAGAATTCGCATCGCTACATGGCGCTGTCGCGTGCCGCCATCGATTACCATGAAACCCAGATCGAGCGTTACGCGATCGATTGCGACTGGAGCCAGCCGGGCAAGTATCAAACCGCAAGCTCCGACGAGGGCGTACGCGATTTTCTCGAACCCTTTGCGCGCGAACTCGAAGCGCTCGAGGAGCCCTATACCTGGATCGACAAAGACGATCTCGCACGGCGCCTGGGCACCTCGCATTTCAAGGCGGCGATATACACGCCCGGTTGCCGCTTGCTCAATCCGGCGGCGCTGGTTCGCGGTCTGGCCGACAATCTGCCTGAGAATGTCAGCCTGTATGAAAATTCGCCGGTTACGGGTCTTGAAACCGGGAGCAATATTAAAGTCAGCACCGCCATGGGTGAAATCAACGCGCCGCAATTGATCCTCGGGGTCAACGGTTTCGCCAGTTACTTCGGCTACTACCAGCGCCATTTGCTGCCGTTTGCCGCCAACGCCAGTCTCAGCCGCCGGCTGACCGCGGCGGAACGCGAGGCGATCGGCTGTGAGGATAACTGGGGCGTTACCCCGGCCAACGCTTTTGCCTCGATTACGATGCGTTTCACCAACGATCACCGCATCCTGATTCGCAACAATATTTACTACAATCCGAAAATGCGCGAAAGCGCTGCTTACCAGGCCGAAATTGGTCGTCGGCACAAGCGCCTGTTCGATGAGCGTTTTCCGATGCTGCCCGAGGTCGAGATGGAGTACACCTGGACCGGTTTCGTCTGCCTGTCGCAAAACGGCTGCCCCGGTTTTGGCAGGCTGGCGGACAACGTCCATACCTCGGTTTGCCAGAACGCGATCGGTGTCACCAAGGGTACCGCGGGCGGCATGCTGGCGGCCGACATGGCCTGCGGCATCGACAATGAACTAATCGGTTACATGCAAAGTCTGGGCTCACCCAACCAGCTGCCGATCCAGCCTTTTCTTGGCATCGGCGTCAAGGCGCGTCTCGCCTGGGAGTTATGGAAAGCGCGCAAAGAAGTCTAGTAACTGCTGCGCCACAGAATCGGAAACCAGTCCTCGCGCATCCTGTCTCCCGGTTTCATGCCATGATCGGCATAGGGCGGTGAAGTCTCGCCCGGGCGCTGGCAATAGCTGACATCGTCGCCCAGCCATCGTGTCGAAAAGGCGCGCCGAATCTTGTTGACGGTCGCATTGCCGGTGCCGTGCAGGGTGCGAAAATCGAATACGATGGTGTCGCCCGGCTGCAGCGGCCAGGCGGCAATATCGTAATCTTGTCGATTGGCATCGATGTCCGGTACGGCTTCCATCGCGGCCGCGGGCTGATCATCGTTGAAGGCGCTGCCGTCTTCGAAAACTCGGGGATAGTAGAGCTTGTTCCAGCGATGCGATCCGCGCACGAACTGCACCGCGACATCGACATCGGCGTGGTCCAGCGCCACGTATACGCTCGCGGTATTCAATCCGTCGACGCAATAATAGGGTAAATCCTGATGCCACGGGGTCGCGCGCTGGGTGCCGGGCGCTTTCATGAAAGCGTGCTCGTGAAAAAACTGCGCATGGTCGCCGTGCATGAACTGGCCGGCGATCGATGCGGCGCAGGAATGCGATACGTAGTCCAGATATTCAGGGATCAACTGCCAGTTGCAGTAACTGTCGAAAAATCTTCCCGGCTCGCCAGCGGGATTGCTTTCGCAGGGAAAAGCGAATTGCTGCGGATTGTCGAGGTTGCGCTGTAATCCGGCGCGCAGGCTGTCGACCCATTCGCTGCAGGCGCCGCGCAGCAAAACCACGCCGTCGCGCCTGAAAGTCTCGATATCTTCCTGCTTCGCCGCAAACGAAACCAGGCCGCAGGTATCGATCGAGACTCCGGGCTTTTGCCAGTCGACCGTCACCTGGTTAAATTGATTGTCCTGCTGCATTCGACCTCCCGTGCCGGAAACGAGTTTATGCTTATCGAATAGTGCTGTAAAACGGCGCGGGACAGGATGCAACTAAAGCTTTGTTTTCCGATGACCTTCGATTAATCTCGGGCAGCGGAAATTTAAAGCGAAAATTCCACCGATGCACGATACCTTTGCAGCAGAAATCAAAGCGCCAGGCCTGAGCTACGTCAACGGCGTCATACTGGTGTTACTGGCTGGCGTCTTCTGGTCATCGATGGGCATAGGCATTCGCCTGATCGAAGAGGCCAACGTGTGGCAAATCCTGCTCTATCGCTCATCGGCACTGGCGGCGTTTCTGTTCGTGATTATCAGCTTCAGGTCGGGTTACCAGCCGATCAGGGCGATCAGGAAAGCCGGCATTGCCGGCGCCATCGGCGGCGCTGGCCTGGTGGTTGCCTTTGCCGGCGGCATTTACGCATTGCAGACCACCAGCGTCGCCAATGCGATGTTCCTGTTCGCCGCGGCGCCGTTCCTGGCGGCCTTTCTCGGCTGGGTCATACTGCGCGAAAACGTGCGTAGGGCCACCTGGATCGCGATGCTGATCGCCATAGTCGGAATCGCCATCATGGTGCTCAACGGCATGTCGGCGGGCCGGCTGGTGGGTAATCTCAGCGCCATACTGTCGGCCGCCGGCTTCGCGATATTTACCATCGCGCTGCGCTGGGGCAAGCTCGAGGACATGATGCCATCGGTGTTCCTGGCCGGTATTTTCGCCCTCGTCACCTCGGCGCTGGTTTGCTGGTTCGAGGGCTTCAGTTTTTCAATTCCCGCTAACGATATCGCCGTCGCGCTGGCGCTCGGCGTGTTCCAGGTCGGGCTCGGGCTCACCGTTTTTACCATCGGCTCGAAGGTCGTGCCGGCGGCCGAGCTGGCGCTGCTGTCGATGACCGAAGTATTGCTCGGACCTTTCTGGGTGTGGCTGTTTCTCGGCGAAACCGCGGATTTTTACACACTGGCGGGCGGCGCCGTGCTGATGCTGGCGATCGCCGGCAACGCGCTTAGCGGCCTGCGCCGCAAACCGGTACCGGTGATCTGATGAACGAAAATCATTTGTTCGATGGCCTGCTGGCCGGGCGTGAAACCGATTCGCGTAACCTGCTGCGGGTGCCTGGCGGCGCCGACTGGAGCTATGCCGAGATCGTCGGCTTAAGCGGACGACTCGCCAATCTGCTGCGATCCGAGGGCGTCGAGCCCGGCGATCGCGTCGCGGTGCAGGTGTCGAAATCGGTGCAGGCGATCGCGCTCTACCTGGCCACGGTGCGAGCCGGCGCGGTTTTCCTGCCGCTCAATACCGCCTATACGGGTGCCGAGGTCGGCTATTTTCTCGAAGATGCCGAGCCTGCCATGTTCGTCTGCGACAGCAGCCGCGAGCAGGAATTCGCGGATATCGAGGCCAGGGTTTTTACCCTCGACGGCGATGCCGGCGGCAGCTTGATGCCGGCGGCGAACGCCATGCCAGGCGAATTCGCCAATGTCGAGCGCGGGCCGCGGGATCTGGCGGCGATTCTGTATACCTCCGGTACCACCGGTTTGTCGAAGGGGGCGATGTTGAGCCACGACAACCTGTTGTCGAACGCGCTGACGCTGGTCGACTACTGGCGTTTCAGCGCCGACGACGTGTTGCTGCACGCGCTGCCGATTTTCCATACCCACGGCCTGTTCGTGGCGACCAACATCATCATGATCTGCGGCGGCTCGATGATTTTCCTGTCGCGCTTCGACGTCGATGCGCTGATCGAGCAGCTGCCGCGGGCGACCTCGTTGATGGGCGTGCCGACTTTTTACACGCGCCTGCTGGCCGACGCGCGTTTCGATCGCGATCTGGTTGCGCACATGCGCCTGTTCGTATCCGGCAGTGCGCCGATGCTGGCGGAAACCCATGTTCAGTTCGAAGCTACCACCGGGCATCGCATCCTCGAGCGTTACGGCATGACCGAAACCAACATGAATACCTCTAACCCTTACGATGGCGAGCGCCGCGCCGGCAGCGTTGGTTTTGCCCTGCCGGGCGTGGAGATCAAGATTACCGACCCGGAAAACGGCGCCGCGCTGGCGCAGGGCGAAACCGGCATCATCGAGATACGCGGACCCAACGTTTTTCTGGGTTACTGGCGCAAGCCCGAAAAAACCGCGCTCGAACTGCGCGAGGACGGTTTTTTCATTAGCGGCGATATGGGCATGATCGACGATGATGGCTACCTGCATATCCTCGGCCGCGAAAAAGACCTGGTCATTTCCGGCGGTTACAACATCTACCCGAAACAGATCGAAACCGAGATCGATGCGCTCGACGGCGTGGTCGAATCCGCCGTTTTCGGCATCGCCGAGGCGGACCTGGGCGAGGTCGTGGCCGCGGCGGTGGTGCTCGAAGCCGGCGCGCGGCTGGATCAGGAGCAGTTGCTCGATGCCTTACGCCCCAGGCTTGCGCGTTTCAAGCTGCCGCGCAAGCTGGTGCTGCTCGACCAGTTGCCGCGCAACGCGATGGGCAAGGTGCAGAAGAACCTGTTGAGAGACCGCTATGGATGAACTGATTAGCAAAAGCGCCAGCGAAATCGTCGCCCTGCTGCGCGGCGGAGACATTGCTATAGAGGACACGCTGGCCGCGCTCGAGGCCCGCATTGACGAGGTCGACGGCGACATCAACGCGCTGCCGACGCTGTGTTTCGAACGTGCGCGCGCGCAGGCGAAGCAGCGCGACTATGGCAGCAGCCTGCTCGGCGGTATCCCGGTCGCGATCAAGGATCTCGAAGACGTCGCCGGCGTGCGCACCACCTACGGTTCGAAGATTTCCGAAAACCACGTACCCGAGGAGTCCGACCTGCTGGTGGAGAATATCGAACAGCAGGGCGGTATTGTTTACGCAAAGTCGAATACGCCCGAGTTCGGATCGGGCGCCAACACTTTCAACGATGTCTTCGGCGCCACCCGTAACCCACACGACCTGTCGCGCAGCGCGGCCGGCTCCTCCGGCGGCGCCGCCGCCGCGCTGGCAAGCGGCAGCGCATGGCTTGCGCAGGGCTCGGATCTCGGCGGTTCATTGCGCACCCCGGCCAGCTTTTGTGGCGTCACCAGTTTGCGACCGTCGCCCGGTCTGATTCCGTCGAGTCCCGGTCAGACACCCTTCGGGGTCTACTCGCAAAAGGGGCCAATGGCGCGCGACCTTACCGACCTTGCGCTTTTTGCCGACGCGATGGCGGGCTGCAGTTCGCTAGCCGGGCTAGGCAAGCCGCACCACCCGAGCAGATTTCGCGACGCCGCGGCGCAGCCTTGCCAGCCGCGAAAAATTGCCTTCAGTTGCGACCTCGGCGTTACCGAAACCAGTGCCGAGGTGGCGTCGATTTGCAGCGCGGCGGTGGCGCGGCTGGAACATGAAGACACCGTCATCGAACAGGCCCACCCGGATCTGAGCGCGTCGCACCGCGCCTTCGACCTGTCGCGCGGGCTCGATTACGCGCTCTCCTATGGCCCCGATCTGGAGCGTATCCGAGCGCAGATCAAGCCTGAAAATGTCTGGAACATCGAGTTCGGTCTCGGCATAACAAAGGATGACGTACTCGAAATGATGGCGGCCCAGGCGCAGGTATTCCACAATGCGTCGCGTTTCATGCAGGATTATGACTTGCTGATCTGCCCGGCGGCCATCGTTACGCCTTACCCGGTCGAGGAACGCTACCCGGGTTACGCCGACGGCCTCGCGTATTCCGAATATTATCGCTGGCTCGCCATCGTCTACGCCATCACCGTCACCACCCTGCCGGTGATTACCATACCCTGCGGCAAGACCGACGGCGGGCTGCCGGTTGGGCTGCAGCTGATCGGCAAGGCGCACGGCGAACGCGACCTGTTCGCCTGCGCGCGTTATCTCGAGCAGGTGTTCGACTGGGATCCGCTGCAGCGTATCGTGACCTGATCGCCATCTTCGCTGCTGCCCGGCCGGCCTCAAAATCCCGGGATATGAACTAGTATTCAGATCTATGGCTTACCGATTTCGACGCATGTTCCGTTCCTTGTTCGGCCGCCCTGGCGCCAGGCGGTTGTTGCGCTGGTGCGGGCGCCTGCTGCTGGCGCTGGTGCTGATGGACGCCGGCTACCTGATCGGAATCTGGCCGCAGTGGGATCTCTACGCCAGCGGTCCGGTGCAGCGCTCCAATTTCATTCGCGCCTACGAGTTCGAGCGCGGTCGCCAGACGAACTGGCCCGCCCTGCGCTGGAACCCGGTCGCCATCGAGGCCATACCGCAGGACATGATATGGGCTGTCGTCGTCGCCGAGGACGCGCGCTTTTTCGAGCACGACGGTGTCGATATCGAGGCGCTCAGGGATGCGATGGAGTACAACCTGTCGCGCAAGAAAATGATATACGGCGCCAGCACCATTTCGCAGCAAACCGTCAAAAACGTGTTCCTGAACTCGTCGCGGGATCCGTTGCGCAAGTGGCATGAACTGTTGTTGACCATCGGCATGGAAAGAAATCTCTCCAAGAAACGAATTCTCGAACACTACCTCAACCTGGCCGAGTTCGGTCGCGGCGTTTACGGCGTCGACGCCGCGGCGCGCTACTACTGGGGAATTCCGGTATCCCGGATCAACCGGCGCCAGGCGATCGAGCTCGCGGCAACCCTGCCGTCACCGGTGAAAAACAATCCGCGCACCGATACGCGGGCGTTTCGGCGGCGGGTAAAGAAAATCCGGCGATACTTCTAGCCGAGACTGTTGCTGTCCCGCCGATGGTATGGCATAGAGTGCAGCCGAATCGTCCGCCAGCCGAAACCAATAGACGATATTGGTCTACAATCATTTATTAATGCGAGCCCGATCAGCGATCGGGGCCGCTTCAATTAATCGAACAACCTGGTAAGGGCCACACATGGATAACATATACGCATCCCCGAATTCCGACGTTTCTCCAGCCGAAAGCGATATCACCTATTCAGGTTTCTGGATTCGCGTGCTGGCGGCCTTGCTTGACTCAATCTGGCTACTGCTGCTGACCTTCACCCTGGGCTGGATGGTGTATGGCGCGGTTTATTTCGAATCGGCCGAATTCAGCCAGGGTACGGCCGATATATTCATCAGCTGGGTGCTGCCCTTCGCGCTGACGATCATGTTCTGGCATTTCAAATCTGCGACCCCGGGAAAGATGATACTGGGAATCAAGATCGTCGATGCCAACACCATGGGCAAGGCCTCCCCCGGAAAGCTGCTGATCAGGTACCTGGGTTACTATATTTCGATGATACCCCTGTGCCTCGGTATTTTCTGGGTCGGTTGGGACAAGCGCAAGCAGGGCTGGCACGACAAGATTGCCGGTACCTTGGTGATCAAGGAAAAGTAGGCTGCGGCTCGGCAGGGAACTGCCGGATATAGAGTCGACGCGGCAGTCGAAGTCGATGCCTCGATCGATAGTGCTTTACATTTTCGCCGTCACGGCATAAACCTTCGCCCTGAACTCACCGCCATTAAGGATGGATATCCATGTCGTCACAGCTTGATGTCGTAATTATCGGCGCCGGCGCCGCCGGCCTTTCGGCGGCGCAGGAACTTGATAGCATGGGAATCAGCTACCGAGTCGTCGAAGGCTCGCACCGTATCGGCGGCCGCGCCTACAGCGAGGAAATCGCGCCTGGCGTCTGGTTCGACCTCGGATGCAGTTACCTGCACCAGGCTCAGGTCAACCCGTTTGTCGGCATTGCCGACCAGCTGGGAATCGCGATCGGCAAGGACAAGGCCGATCTTTTCGATGACCACAACATGAAGCTGTACGGCAATGGCGTGGCGCTCGACGCCGACCAGCGCCAGGCCTATTTCGCATACTACGAGCGCTGTTACGCATCGATGAAAGATTCGGCGCAACGCGGCGAGGATGTGGCGGTTGCCGAGCTGGTCGATCTGGAGCACGAGTACGCCCTGTCTTTCATGCATTTCATGGCGGAACTGAACGCGGTCGATATCGATGCTACCTCGAACCTGGATTTCGTTTCCTCCGACGGCGGTCCGGATGTTCCGGTGTTGAACGGCTATGGCAACCTGGTCGCCGCCTGGGGCGCCGATGTCGCGGTCGAGCTAAACACCCGGGTCGAGCGGGTAAACTGGTCCGGCCGCGAGGTCAGAATCGAGACCGCCAGGGGTGACTTGCGCGCCCGCGCGGCGCTATGCACCGTATCCACCGGCATTCTTGCCGCCGGGGATATCGATTTTACGCCCGCGCTGCCGGACTGGAAAATGGAAGCGATTGCGGGCGTTCCGACCGGCATCGAAAACAAGACCTGCCTGCATTTCGATCGCGATGTGTTCGGCCCGCAAGGACGCGGCTTTCACAAGACCTGGAACGATGCCGGGGAGGCTTGCGGATTCGAGGCCAGCGTCATGGGTCAGAATACGGCGATCGTGTTCAGCGGCGGCCGTTTTGCCGCCTGGCTCGAAAAGCAGGGGCAGCAAGCCGGGCATGATTACGCCGTGGACCGGGTTGCCGAGGTATTCGGCAACGATATTCGCAAACGGGTCACGCGTTCGATCGTCACCGCATGGGCAGGCGAGCCCTGGACCCGCGGTTCGTATTCCGCCGCCCTTCCGGGGCAGGCCCACCAGCGCGAGCAACTGGCGAAGCCGCTGGACGAGTGTTTGTTTTTTGCCGGCGAGGCGACAACGGTCGGCGCTCAGGCCTGCTGTCATGGTGCCTATCGCTCCGGCATTCGCGCGGCACGGGAAATCGGCGAAGCCCTCGATTAACGATGTTTTGTTACGCGACTTTGCGCTTGCCGCGCTCCTTTCTGCTTGCGACGGTCGTTCTGACCCTGTTCGGCTGCGGCACCACCGGTTTGCCGGATTACGCCGCGCCGACGGTGGCGGTCGTCAAGGATGCCGAACTGGATTTGTCAGATGTCATTACCTATCGCCGGCTTAGGCGATCCGACTTCAAGGGTAGCAAGCCTCCGACCCATTTCGATGAGCGCATGGCCGCCGTAACCTGCGTCTATACGCGACCTGTGATCGATGAAGACGCGGTTCATATCGAGCCGGTAATAAGCGCCGACGGCCAGCAGGCCTACGATGTCACCTACAACAACCTCGGCTTCCGCGCGCTGATGAATCGCAATTGCTCCTGGTGGAACGCCGAGTCGCAGAATGTCGACGAAGACTATGTGCTCGAACACGAGCAAATTCATTTTGCGCTTTTCGAGATTGCGGCGCGCGAGTGGAGCCAGATGCCGGCATTGAAATTCCAGCTTAAGGCGGATGACGCCGAAACCATGAAAAGCGAGCTGCAGACGCTTTTCGAGCAATACCTGCAGCAGCGGCTCGATGTCCTGCTGGCGCAAAATCGCGAGTTCGACGAAGAAACATCGCTAGGCCACAATCCCGAAAAGCAGGCTAAATGGCTGAAAATGGTGCGTTCCAAACTGCCGTTCGATGACGCGCTCGAGGTCGAGCAGTAAGTCGGCCGCGGCCCGCTGCAGTGCGTGAATGGATTTAAATCGAGGGACCGAGAACGAGCTTGCTGCCGTCGCTGAATCGACCGAGGCGGAAGCGGCGCAGGTCGTAGTCGACGGAATTGTTCTGTATCAGCTCGGCCATCACGCGGCCGGCCCCCGGACCGATGCCGAAACCGTGTCCGCTGAACCCGGTCGAAATCCACAGTCCGTCTATTTCGGCCCTGTCGAGCACCGGCACCACGTCGGGTAAGGCGTCGATCATCCCGGACCAGGCCTCGACCAGCTCGATGCCGCGCAGCGCCGGCAGCCTGTCGGCGAGTCGAGCCTTGATGCGGGCCACGGTTTTCGCCGTCGGCAGCGGATCGAGGATGCGCTGCCGGCTATAGTTGCCGTCGACCTGCAGCTCCGGAATGCGCAGCCTGAGTTTGCCCAGCGATGACATAGCCAGCGGCAGGAAGTCGCGCAGAAACCCGAGATGGCCGAAAGACGGGAAGATTTCGAGGTAGTCGGACGAGGCGATGGTGTAACCGCCGTCGAGCCTGCGACGGAAAGATACCTGGCTGCCCGAGGCGTTGCCGTTAAATATCAGCGGCGCCTCGGCGGTACGCGCCACGCTCGCCTTGACCGTCAGCTGCGGCAGGCGGATGCCGCAGTCGCGCAGCAAAAAGGTCGACCAGGCGCCGGCCGCGACCAGCACCGTGTCGGTCCTGATCTCGCCGTGCTCGGTAACGACCGCGCTCACCCGGCGATTTTGCGTGTCGATTTTCTCGACCGCGCAATTCTCCACGATATCTACCCCGCGTGCGCGCAAGGTCTGTGCCATCGCCTGCACCGCCAGCGAGGGCTCGGCGCGGGCGTCGTCCGGGGTGTAGAGCGCGCTGCGCCAGCGCGCGGGGCAGTCGGCGACCAGCATTTCGAGCTGCTCGCGGTTGAGACGGCGGGTTTCCAGCCCGTAATCCGGCGCGAACGACATGAAGCGATCGTGGTTGGCCATTTCGGCGTCGTTTTCGCACAGGTAAAGGCTGCCTTCACGGCGGAAACCGATGTCGGTTTCGAGTTCGTCCGCAATTTGCTGCCACAGGCGCAGGCTTTCGATGACGATCGGTAACTCGTCCTGGTCGCGGCCCTGTTGCCGGCACCAGCCCCAGTTGCGGCTCGATTGCTCGCCGGCGACGATGCCCTTTTCGCAGACGCTGACGCGCAGGCCGGATTTGTTCAAAAACCACGCCGCGGCGATGCCGGCGATGCCGGCGCCGATGATGACGACATCGGTAGTTTCGGGCAGATTGGGTCGATTGGCGTTCATCGCGACGGGCCGTGCTTGCAAGTGACAGAAAATCGGGTGAATGATACGATGATTCTATCGATTCTGCGTGCAGTTTCTCAACCGCCTAAGGAATATTACAACGTGGAAGTCATCCCCCAGTCGAATGGCATCGGTGCCGAGCTTCGAGGCCTGGATCTGGCGGCCGGGCTGAGTGATTCGCAGTTCGAGCAGCTCAATCAGGCTTTTCTCGACTACCAGGTTATCTTCTGCCGCGACCAGCCGCTGTCGGCGCGACAGTACAACGATTTCGCGCTCCGCTTCGGCAGGCTCAAGGAATACCTGTTCGCCGACGGCCTCGACGGCTTTCCCTATATTACCGAGATCGTAAAGACCGAGACCGAAACCGAAAGCTTCGGCAGTTTCTGGCATTCCGATTCGGCCTATACCGAGCTGCCGCCGAAGATCACCATGCTGCATGCGAAACAGGTCCCGCCGCGCGGCGGCGATACCCTGTTTGCCGACATGTATGCGGCCTATGACGATTTATCGCCGGGCCTGCAGTCCGCGCTGGCGCAACTGCGGGCGATCAACTCCGCCAGCGTGGTGCCGCGGGATGAAGACATCTACCAGGAAGTCAAAAGCAGGAACAGTGAACTGAGCGAACAGTTCGCGATTCATCCGGTGATTCGCCGTCATGACGAAACCGGGAAAAACGCGCTTTACGTCAACAGCATCCATACGCTCCGCTTCGACGGCATGAGCCGCGAGGAGAGTCTGCCGCTGCTGAGCTACCTGTGCCGGCAGGTCACCCGGCCCGAGTACAGCTATCGCCTGAGCTGGCAGCCGGATACCTTGGCCATGTGGGATAACCGCTGTACGCAGCATTACGCGTTGAATGACTATCACGGTTACCGCCGGGTCATGCATCGCATCATCATCGAAGGCGAGCGGCCGCGATAACGGCGCCGCGAATAAAGCTTTCAGCAACATAACCGGGGGAAATCGATATGGCGGGTTACTGGGTAGTTAGGGGTTCAGAAATTCGGGATCAGGATTCGTTGCAGGAGTATGGCAAACTCTGGGCCGGCATCGCCGAGCGCTTCGGCGCCGAGGTGATTGCCGGCAAGGGCTCTATCGATACGCGCGAAGGCAAAAGCTATCCCAGGCAATTGATCGTGCGTTTCGATAGCTATCAGCAGGCGGTTGACTGTTACGAAGATCCCGAGTATCAACGAGCAATGGCCTTTGCGCTCAAGGCTTACGACTATCGTGAGCTGTCGATCCTGGAGGGATAGCCTGCATGCCATATGCAGGCTAGAGGCGGTATTGATACAGATGCCGGTAGTGGGGCAGAAAAGCGTCGTACAATTCCTGCAGCCGGGGCGGTAACTCGCCGATGTCGACCGGCTTGCGCACCTGCGCCTTGAGGCTATCCGAGTTTTTCAGGGTTTCGTGCCATACACTGTCGTCGCCGTCGTACCACAGCACTTCGCTGCGGCTGCCCGGCTCCCAGTGCAACGCCGAGGCGATAAATGGAATGCCGATGGCTTCGCAGTAGGCCTTGACCATCAGCGGCGGATCATCGAGCAGGTCGTCGCTGTCGATTACCACCGGCGGGCTGCCGGTTTTATCGTGCAGCCAGTCGAACAGTTGGCGTTGCTCATCGAAGCCGATCTCGTTGCGGGTAAATCCTTCGCTGCCCGTCTTAAGCCAGCTGCGCTGCAGCGAGGCAAGTACCCTGGCCGGATCGCGTATTAGGAAACTATGCTCGAAGCGATCGAGGAAATCGTCGCTCCACAGGTGGTCGGTAAACTGCGGCATGTCTTTGGCAAACACCGCTCGACCGGCCGCGGCCTGCTGCAGGTTATGCAGCACGCGGTCAAAATTCAGCCCCGGCTTACGCGGACTGGCGGCGGTTAGCCGTGGGGCGCGGGCGTCGTCTCCCTGGTACCAGGCCTCGCCAAACGGTTCATGAAAGCAGGCCAGGTCGCCGCGCATGCGCATCATCCACTCGAAGGCGGTCGAGGTCGAGCGCGGCGTTGCCCAGAGAATGAAAATCGGATGCATCGGGATTCAGTGCGGTTTTATCGTTATTACCGCATCGACCGCGACCGCGCCATGGTCTTCGGCGCGCAGTATCAGCGGATTGATTTCGACTTCGACAATGTCGCTGCGGGACTGGACGAATTGCGCCAACGCCTCGATCGCATCGAGCGCGCTGTCGACGTCGGCGGCGCTGCCGCCGCGAAGACCGCAGAGACTCGGGTACAGTTTGAGGCTTTGCAGCGCCTGCCTGATCTGCTCGCGATCGCAGGGCAGCAGCAGATTGACGCAATCGTTCAGCAACTCGACGGCGATGCCGCCGATAGCCATCGTCAGGGAATAACCGATACCCGGCGCCAGGCGGATGCCGACCAGCAACTCGGCCAGGGCGCCGCGAATCGATTCCTCGACCAGGAAATGTTGCGCGATTATGCCGTGTTGCCGTAGGCTCGCGATCATTTGCTCGCGCGCAAAGCCGAGCAGTTCCGCGTTGACCAGGTTCAGGCTGACGCCGCCGACTTCGGTTTTTTGCAGTATCGAGGCATCGCATACCTTGAGTACCACCGGAAACGCGATATCCTTTGGCAACTCGCCGCGAGCGCTCACGCGGCGGCCGCGTGGCACCGGAACGGCATGCGCGTCGAGCAGGGTCTTGGATTCGGCTTCGTCGAGCTGAATGCCGCTTGCCGGCCCGGTCGACGCCGAATCGGGAAGCAGCATGTTTTCCGCCTTCAGCCGCTTGCGCCGCTGGTGCCAGATGAGCGCATGCGCGATGGCACGCATACCCTGTTCGAATTCCTGCAGCGGCGCCACCCCCAGTTCGATCAGCATGTCGCGAGCTTTTGCCGGCAATCCTTCCTGGATCGGGGAAACGAAGGCCGCGGGTAGCCCGGCGCTTTTTGCCGCCTGCGCAAACACCGTCGCCGAGCGATACCAGCTTTCGTCCGCCCAGGTATCTTCCGCCGGGAAAGACATGCTCTGCACGGCGATGTCGAATTGGTCGCCGAGAAAACAGTCGAATATTTTCCGCTGCACTTCGTCTGGCGCGAACCGCGTGGTGCCGATATCGAGCGGATTATTGGCCGTCAGAAAATCAGCCATCAGCGCTTGCAGCTTGTCGCGTATTGCCTCGGACAATGGCGCTACCGACAAACCCTGGCTTTCGGCGAAGTCCGCGCCCATCACCGCGTAAGTGCCGGAACTGGTTGCCAGCGCCACGCGCGGGCCGCGCGGCGCCGCTGTCAGGGTTAACATTTTCAGGGTTTCCAGCGCCTCGCTTGCGGATCTGGCCTCGACGAAACCAAGCCGCTCGAAGAGCGCGGACGCGATCGCGCTATCGCTTGCCATCGACCCCGTATGGCTGCTTGCCGCACGCTTGCCGGCCTCCGTCCTGCCGGCTTTGATCGCCACCACCGGTATGCCCCTCTGGTGCGCCTTGAGCGCGCATTGCGACAGGCGGGCGACATCGCGAATGCATTCGAAATGCAGGTTGACCGCGCTGATCCGATCGTCGTCGAGAATCACCTCCAGCAGCTCGGCGATGCTGAGCGAGGCCTGGTTGCCGAGGCCCGCAACCAGGGCGATCGGCAGCGAGCGATCGGAAGCGGTGATATCGGCCAGCCAGGCGCCGCCGTTGGCCAGCACCGCAACGCCGCGCTGTGCGCTGCTGTTGCCGATATGGCCGAGCATGGCGCCGAAGCGGTCGAGAAAATTGGCGATGCCCGGGCAGTTGGGCCCCATCAGCGGCATCTCTCCGGCGGCTTGCAGCAGGTTCTCTTCCAGCGCCGCGCCCTGCTCGCCGGTTTCGGCGAAGCCCGAACTGTTTACGATCGCGGCGCCGACGCCGGCGGCCGACAGTTCCCGCACCGCGTCGATCGCCGCCGCGCCGGGGACCGCGACAAAGGCGACATCGGGTGGTTTCGGCAGCATGGCCACGCTGTGAACGCAGTCGATTCCGGCAAGTTGTTTGCGCCGCGGGTTGATGGCGTGAAATTCACCGCCAAAGCCGAGCGCGCGCGCGTAACTTATTGCCGGTTCGAGCGCCGCGCCGCCGACAAATACCAGGCTGGCGGGATTCATCAGCCGTTTGAGACGCAGGTAACGGCTGTTATCGTTCATTACGCTGCAACGACAATTGTCGCCGTGTTATGCCGATGGCGAGCGCGAAGTAAACCAGCGCCAGGCCGACCGGTAATCCATGGGAACCGAAGCCGAGCATCGCCCAGCCTCCGGCAACCGACCCGATCAGCGCGCCAAAGCCCCAGACGATTGCAAATGACGCGGTGCCGTTAACCAGTTCGGCGCCGCTGAAGCGGTTACCGAGCGACGCCAGCGATACCGTGTAAACGCCGTAACCGGCGGTGCCCATAAGAATCAGCAATGGCCACTTCAGCGTCGAATCGAGCACTATCGGCAACAGCAATAATGTCACGGTGGTCGTCAGCGCGCAGCCGGCCAGCACCCATCGATGGGGAAAATGATCGGCCAGCCAGCCGACCGGAATCTGCAACACCATGTTGCCGAGGATTAGTGCGGTCAGGATATTGGCCGAGGTGGCGAGATCGAGACCGTTCTGTATGCCATACACCGGGAACAGCGACAGCGAGGCGGCGTCGAAAACGGAAAAGGCGGCCACCGCGAACAACAGCATTGGCGCCTTCGGCGCGAAATCGAAGACGCCGGAGGGATGGGTTTCCTCGGGCGCGGATTCGGCGTCTTCACGAATGAAAAAGAATGGAATCGTGCCGACCGCGATTACGATTGCGCCGAGCGCAAACGGGGTCCAGCCCTCGATGCCGATGAAACTGAGCATCAGCGGGCCGGCGCCGAAGCTGGCCGATAAAACGCAGGCGTAAATCGCGACCACCTTGCCGCGGTTCTCATCGCCGGCGGAGCCGACGATCCAGGCTTCGCTCAACACGAACAGCACCGACATGCTCATGCCCTGGACCAGGCGGATGAGGAACCATGCGGCGAGAGTGTCGAACGCCTTGTAGGAAACCATTACTACAGCGGTGACGATGGCGGCCGCTATCGCCACGTTGCGCGCGCCGATACGCTTGGCCGCCACCGGGATCACCGGTGAAAACAGCAAAATGCCGAGCGGCATCATCGCCGAATTGATGCCGATCATGTCGCTCGAGACGCCACGCGATTCGAGAATCAGCGACATCAACGGATAGCTCATGCCAAAGGCGAAGCCGAACACGGTAATGGCCGAGCAGGCGGCGACCAGGTTGCGGATGTTGGCGGACTGGGGCGCATTCATGCCGGGATGGTATCGCAGCTGCGGGTCAAAGGCATGCAGGTTTTAGACGACAGAAAATCATTCCCTTGTCGCGATTTCCGTCCTAATATTGCCGCAGATCAAGCACGGACTCTTTCCATGGCCAATGAAGCGATAGTCGACCTTCGCAGCGATACGGTAACCCGGCCGACCGCGGGTATGTACGAAACCATGATGGCGGCCCCGGTGGGTGACGACGTCTACGGCGAGGATGAAACCGTAAACCGGCTGCAAGCGACCGCGGCGCGGATACTGGGCAAACCGGCGGGCCTGTTTCTGAGCAGCGCCACCCAGGCCAACCTGGCGGCGATGCTGGCGCACAATGCGCGCGGCGAGGAAATTCTGCTGGGCGACTGTTACCACATCTTCGTTTCCGAGGCCGGCGGAACTTCCGCGCTGGGCGGTATTATCATGCACCCGTTGGCAACCGATGAATCGGGCGCCATAACGCTTGACCAGGTTCTGGCGGCGATCAAGGAAGACGATCCGCATAATCCGATCACACGCACGCTGGCGCTGGAAAATACCGTTTCCGGGCAGGTGCAGGACCCGGCGCATCACCGCCGGCTGGCCGAGGCCGTGCGCGAGCGGGGGCTCAGGGTGCACCTGGACGGCGCGCGCCTGATGAACGCGTCGGTCGCGTTGGCGATGCCCGCGGCCGAAATCGCCGAGCCCTTCGATAGCGTCATGATGTGCCTGTCGAAAGGCCTTGGTGCGCCGGTCGGGGCGCTGCTTTGCGGCAGCGAAGATTTTATCGCGCGTGCGCGGCGCCTGCGTAAGATGCTGGGCGGCGGCATGCGCCAGGCAGGGGTGCTGGCGGCCTGTGGCCTGTACGCGCTGGAAAACCAGGTCGAGCGCCTGGCCGAGGATCACGAAAACGCGCGTCAGCTGGGCGAAGGTCTGGCCGGGATCCCGGATTTGCCGGTGCGTTACCAGACCAACATGGTGTTTGTCGAGCCGAGGGCGGAAGACCTCGAGCCGCTGCGGCAACACCTGTTGCAACAGGGGATCGAGACAGGCCATCAAAGCCCGCGCCTGCGGCTGGTGACGCATCTCGATATCGATGGCGCCGCCATAGACCGCGCCATTACGGCGTTCCAGTCCTACTACGGCTGACCGCGACATGAGCGCCAATCCCGTCGACAAGTTGATTTTCGATGACGACTGGAGCGATCTCAGCCGCTTTCGCGAAGTGCCGCAGATCAACCTCGAGCGCATGTCCGCCTATCGCATGGCGCGGCTCAAGCAGCAGCTGAAACTGCATGATGCGGCGATGGTGATGCTGGTCAACCCGATCAGCCTGCGCTACGCGGTCGATTATCGCAGTTACATGCTGTTCCAGTCGCACATTCCCCAGGTTTACCTGTTCCTGCCGCAGGACGGGCCGAACGTGTTTTACGGCTGCTATTACGACGTGCCGCAGGTGCAGGATTTCCGCCCCGGCCGGCCGCACGCATTTTTCGACGGCGGCACCAGTATCGACCAGGCCGCGCAGGGGCTGGCCGACGATGTCGACGACTATCTGAATGAAATCGGTAGCAGTAACCGCCGCGTCGCGCTCGAATACGTCAATCCGTCGATCGTGCAGGCGCTGGAAGCGCGTGATATAGAAGTGATCGACGGCGTGCGCATCGCCGAGCTCGCGCGCCTGATCAAGTCCGAGGATGAAATTGCCTGCATGCGCTGGGCGATCGCGGTCGGCCAGCACGGCGCCGATATGGTCAAAAAAGCGCTGCGCCCCGGGGTCAGCGAGCTACAGCTGTGGGGCTTGCTCAACTACACCAATATCGCCAACAATGGCGACTGGCACGAGGGTCGCATGCTGTCCTCCGGCTCGCGCATCAACCCGTGGCTGCAGGAGGCGAGCGAGCGCAAGGTCGAATCCGGCGACCTGGTCGGTTTCGACACCGACATGGTCGGTCCGTTCGGTTATTTCGTCGACCTGTCGCGCACTTTTCACTGCGGCCCGGCCAAACCGACGCGTCGGCAAAAGCAGATCTACCGAATGGCGGTCGATGAGATCGAACACAACCTCAAACTGGTCTACCCCGGCATGACGCTGCTGGAGATGCAGCGCCAGGCTTACCCGGTGCCGGAAGAATGCCGCCAAAACGCCTATCCCTGCCTGATGCACGCGGTCGGCATGTGCGACGAGTATCCGCAGGTCAAGCACCTGTTCCGCCAGCAAAACCCTTGCGACTGCACGCTCGAGGCCGGCATGGTGGTATGCATCGAAAGCTACATGGGCCCCGAGGGCGAACGCGACGGCGTCAAGCTCGAGCAGCAGGTGCTGATCACCGACGATGGTTACGAATTGTTGACGACTTACCCGTGGGAAGAGTCCCTGCTCGACTAGGCCTCGGATATCCATTACAAACTCGCGCCACTACTAACTCGCTTCTCCCGATCGATGCTGCTGAAGGCTAGCAAATCGATTCCGCTGCGAACGGGGGCTGAAGCCGCGCAGGCTTTCGCCTGTATGGCGGCATGCATTCGTTTGCAGTAGCCAGGTTTTGGCTTGCAGGGATTCGTGTTTGAGAAAGCGATCGGTTAACGGGATGTCAAAAGAAACCCACCGGATCGCGGCGGGTTAATTAAGTCATACAACTGACTTAAGGGTAACTTCATTCTGATATATTTTTTGACAGAAATCATCGCCTGTTTGGGGTAAATCCACAGTCGTCCCAAACAGCTGAAATCAGTAGTCGATAGATAATCTTTGCCGATTGCGAACGCTTAAATTCTTAGGCCAGGCGTCAGAAGACGACTCAATTGAGACACTCAACTAGGTTGAGTCGTTCCCGGTCATTGCTGTACATGAACTCATCTCGAACGACCAGACTGCCTGCATTCAGTGTAAATTTCCATGCAAATGAATTCCATTGATCCCGACCAATGGACAGGTCTTGCAGCTTCGCTTCCAGATTCTCCGAATGCTGCGAATCTTACCCCGAAATTATTTTGAACGACAGCGTATTGGTTTCAGGTAAATGCGTTGTAATGCGCTCTTTGTTGATACCTGGTTGACAGAAATCAAGCATAGACCTTACCGTGAGGTATATGTTTTGTTGTTGTGAGAATCGTAAATTTTCTAAACTCCGTCGTCAGACTGACCTTTGTGATTTCACTCGGTGTGACGCCTGCAGAGAACATTGCAGCCGGGGATATGGACTGGCTCGAAGAACGGTGGGATCGTATGGATTGGTCGCAATGGAAACGACTGCAGTATTACAAAGAGCATTACTCGCCAGAAGTTTTCAAATTTTGCGATGAATTGCATGGTGGCAGTGTAAGTCGGATCGGCTCGTGCGTGAATCAGCAGCAGGGCATCAAAAGTAGAATCATTCGTAATGCATGGGTCCAGCTGGGTAGCCAGTCTCTGGCGATTGTCCTATACAACGATTGTCTCGATTACTATCCCTTGTACGGAGTCGCTAGGATCGGCCGTTGCGTCGATACCCGATTGAAGCTAAGAGACAGGGTGAAGAATGAAGCAATCGAAACGCAAATCTATCAAAAATGCGAAGACAAGTGGCGCAAACATGGCTTCAGGGCAATCCATAATTGCTGTGTTCACGAGGGTAGATACTTCCGTGAAAGAGGAAAACTGCGGGACTGATAGAAATAAAGGGTACCGTCCCCTTTATACTCCGACTTCAGCCGGGGCTGCGCGAAAACTCCCGGGGCATGTAGCGAATCGCCGGCACGTGGTTTAAGGTGGTACAACTTCCGGGATGGTCTAAAAGTCATTTGATAAATTTTGGCAGATTACTCCTCGCAGAGCGGTTTATTTACGGCGCTTTAATGCCTTGTTTAATCTGGGCCTGATTCCAGCAGGCCCCACTTACACAACTGGTCCACAAATTCGTGAATTGGTACGCCAAACTCGATTGAAAGCTCGGCCACTGAACGCGATCCATCTAATCGTTGCACCAACGCCCGCCCACCTTCATCCAACGGCCACATCGTATGCAGAGGGGTGGTTAGGATATTACCGCGCGCGGCCTCGAATCGCGCCAAAGCGTGCGCCTTTGGATAGCCAGAATACGTACCTCCCCAAACTGGTTCGCGCAAACGTATATTAACATCCCCACTTTGAAATGACGCAAGTAGGCTATTTTCGGCGCTGTCCACTCGCGTGCCGTGTGGCCAATTCACAGCAAGATCGCCCGAATCAGAAGCTACAGTAATCTCACCAAAATCCTGCGTCGAAAAGGGCTGCGCTCGCTTCGCATCCGACCGACAAAGCAGCGACATGCGGAACTGTCGATAGCAAATCGCATCGACCATTTCTTCGGCGTGCAAGCCGGTGATTCCCGTTTCAGCCAAGGCCTCGTACAAATCCGCCGGCACCCGCCCCTCCGGTCGATTGAATTGCATCTCGGCGACGTAATCCAATCCGAATTTCTCCGCTATCTCCACAAAATCCCTGAACCAGAACGCGTAGTTGTGCTCGGAAAAATATTCATGGGCGAGATACGAATCTTCGTGGTTGAACAACCGATCAAACTCTTCTTCCAAAAGTGCCGCGTATTTATTATCGCGCGAGGGCAGTAAGGGTTTGAGGCGCTCCACCAGGTCACGCGAGGGCGAAACTGGATCACCTTCAGTGGGTAACACGCCTGATCGACGAATCAAATCGCGAACCACCCCTCGAACTGACCAACCGGGTAGGGTGTTGTAACTGATGTAAGCAATACCGTCTTCGCCAAGAAGCTCATGGCAAAACTCCAATATCGCAGCGCGGGCGGTATCATCGATCCAGGAAAACACGCCATGCACGATGATATAATGAAACGGTTCCGAAAAAGCAGCGGCACGCGCTTGCGCATCACCAAAGGAAAACTGGATATTTTTCAGTTCCAGTGTCTGTGCTCCCTCCCGCGCCTGTGCGATATGCAACGGCGATTTATCGACGCCGAATAGTTCGGCATCTGGCCGATAAAATGCGAGTCCCAGGAGATTGGTCCCATCCCCGCATCCGATTTCCAACGCACGAAATTCTTCCACAGGCGGTCGAGGCCCACCGTGATACCAGGACGTCATCGCCATCAATTCCGGAGCCGTTGTCGGAATTGGCAACGATGCATAGGGAATAAGTTCGTAATCAGCGATAGGCGGAGCCGGCATGTCTCAGTGAATGGTACCAACCAATAAATTTTAATTAAATAACAAGCAGAAATTTATGTAAGTGAATATGAGTGTCCGAAAGTGGCTGAAGATTGCCTCCTGGCTCGGCCAATCGAGGGTCTCCTTTGGAGAAAACTGACACTCAAACGAAATGAGTCAGCGGCAAAAAACGACCCGACTGTACGCGTTTGTTAGCCATGCATTTCGTGTCTGCCTTAATCCTCGCAACCGCGCTAATTCTTATCGTCGGAGAATTTTACATACCAATGAGTACCGTCACAAAATGGCTTATTTTTTGAGCTACCACAACGGCACAAGGTATATTCATTCTTAGACACACCTTCCCCCCAAGTCGTATCTGAAAGTTCAATTCCCCCTGACACGACATAGGGACCATTTGGTGCAATCAGGATTGCCGGTTCATCTTCTGCGGTGTAATTTTCGGCATTATCGACCGAGTAGCTCAGTGCGCCTGAGGGACAGTTTCGAATCGCCACAATAATCTCATCAACACTTGCAGCATCCGGATCTATCCACGGCTCTTCTTTCATTCGGAAAACCGAAGCCAGGTTTTCGGTGCAATAGCCCGCATGAGCGCAAACGCTCCGGTTGTCGTGAATGGTGATTTTTTTGCCTTTGTAGCTCACATTTTTGTCTTCAAGACGCCCTTCAAGTTTGTCCGATGAGAACCCGATTTTTGTGTGTGTCCCATCGCAAAAAGGTTTGTTATTCGACGCGCCGCATCGGCAAAGAGCCATTGTTTCTCTAGCTTCCATCAATCCATTTTTATTGGTGCATTTCTTAAGAGCCTTCACGATGTAAGGACCGTTCGGTGCTGGAGTTATGCTCGGCTTCTTTTCTGAACTCATACAAATTCCCTCCCTTCATTTGTTCGTAAATATACCATCAAAAATTGCAGAAGCACTTTCCTATATTTAAGAATATAGCCTGATAATGCTGCTGGTTACTCTATTCGCAGCCAATCATACTCTGATGACATTGAAGTGTAATTTGGGAACCTAAGATATAAGGGGGTCTGCTACTGGCCCTTTTTCATATTACGGGAGTGGTATGAACTCGGTCTCACCCGGTATCGCATCATAGCGGTTCTCTTGCCAGTCGATCTTGGCCTGCTCGATTCGTTCTTTCGAACTTGAAACAAAATTCCACCAGATATGCCGTTTGCCGAGGGATGTACCGCCAATGACCATCACATGACTATTGGTGATTGCCTCGAGCCGTAGGGTGTTACCCGGACAAGCCATGGCCATCAGTCCGTCAGTTACCGACCGATCACCGGCACGGCAATCTCCCGACACGACGTAGATGGCTAGTTCATCGTAGGTATCGGGCAAGGTCAACTTCGATCGCGCTGGAAGAAGGCACTCGAGGTACAGCGTGGGCGCATAGGTAGTGACCGGTGAAACATGACCGTAAGCCTCGCCCATGATAACGCGCACCGTTACTCCTTCGATTTCAATCGAGATCAATTCGTTCGCAGGGTAATGAACGAAATCAGGTTTGTGTTCTTCCATATCACTTGGAAGTGCCATCCAGGACTGTATCCCATGAAGGCGAGATAACTTTTGTAGATCGTCGCCTGCGCGTTCAGAGTGGACTATCCCTCGCCCTGCAGTCATCAGATTTACCGCGCCCGCCTGTATGGGCTGAACGAAGCCCAAACTGTCTCGGTGCAGGATTTCGCCCTCAAATAAATAGGTCACCGTGGAAAGACCGATGTGCGGATGCGGACGAACCTGGATTCCTTCGCCATGTGGAAATTCGGCGGGTCCCATGTGATCGAAGAATACAAACGGTCCAACCATTCGTCGTTCACTCGCAGGTAACACGCGGCTTACACTGAATCCACCAAGGTTTTTTTATGTGGCTTGATGATAAGTTCGACTGCACCCTCGGTACCGGTACATGTTGGCTCAATTGCTGTGTGATAACTCATGTTTTCTCCCATTTGAACTTGTTTCGATTAGCACGAGACAGGCCACCTCAAGAGCAGTTTTTCTTACGAACAAACAATGATGATCTTAAGCCTAATGAGCAACTTCAACAAGCAGGGTGTAAGGCGATAATAAGGTGCATTGTATTGATGGTACTGTATAGGCAAAAGAGAACTCATTTATTTGTTTCATGCAATTATTGAGCGTCTCTTGTTGGCCTATGATTGCCGCTATATCCGCTTTCTTAAGCGTCCGCATGCGAGAAAACTTACCCTGTTCGGGAATGAAGAAATTGTAATGCCTATGCAAAGGAGCCTTTGGTGGATTGTTGCGGTGAAATTTCGGCGTTGCTCTTGAGCTACTTTGTCCTTGCGTTATTTAGCCGGGCCCTTGCAGCCGGCTAGTTGAATCTCCAGGCTCTTTATGTCGTCTCGTATGCAGACCGTGCGTCTCGACGGTCCGGTAGTGGTTTCGATTCGAAATAGATCGAGCCGAAGCTTTGATAGCAATTCCAGTATTTGATCTTCCTCAAGGCCTGTGTCGTGACTTTCCAAATGTTCACTGCCCATATCCGATTCTTCAAGACTCATATATATCTGGTGGTTTTGCCACCCTTACGATTCGACATATTTAAGTCTAGGTTAATAATTACATTTTTTTTGACAAATTCTTGCCGATGAAATGAAGCGGCCATTTATAGACCCCGATACGTAGGACGCTGCTTGCGCGTTGATGCCAACAACCGAAACCGTTCCCGCCTAAACCTGTGCGGCCCAACGGGAATCTTGTAAACTTGGCCCGGCATTTAGCGGGAGAAGGATATGTCTGAATTCGATCTGGATAGCTTCGTTATGGAGTTGCGCGAGGCGGCACAAACCGATGAGCCGGTTAAAACGGTGCGCGAATTGATGAGCAATGCATTTCGCGATCCGGAGGCGATCAGGGCGGCGATGCCGGAGTTCGAAAACGACGATGAAATTCTGTTCGAGGATGACGGCGTGTCGATCTGGTTCGTGCGCTTCGTGCCGGGCCTGCACGTGCCGCCGCACGATCATCAGACCACGGCGACGATCGGGGTTTACGATGGCGCGGAAGACAATCATTTTTATCTGCGCCAAGCGGGAAAACTGGTGCATAAAACTACCCGCCGAGTCGGCGCGGGCGAGGTGATCGCAATCAAACCGGACGGCATTCACTCGGTCGAGGCGGCCGATGGAAAAACCTCCTGCGGCATTCATGTCTATCTCGCAGCGTTATCCCGAATAAATCGCTCGTTATTCGACTGGGAGTCGGGCGAAACCTGCCCTTTTACCGATGAAAACTACGACCAGATGAAGCGAGAGACGGCCTAGGTTTCGAGCTATAGTGGGCAATTGCCCACAAAACTTTCCCCAAAATTTGATGGGAAGAAATCTTGCCTTTACGTTTTTGTGAGCGTAGGGTAAGGCTTCAGCCTGGATTCGCGATCTCCGATATGAGCGGCGCCACCGAGTCACTATTAAAAGAAGTAGAGCAGTACTGCCGCGCGGCCGGCCTGGCCGAATCGACTTTCGGCCGGCAGGCGGTCAACGATGGCAAGCTGTGCGCACGTTTACGCGCCGGTAAGAATGTAACCCTGGAAACCGCGCAGCGGATTCGGGATTACATCGATCGACAATCGAATATCGGCGAAGCGGAAATCGCGCAAACCGAGGCAGATGCGGAGCAGGCAAAAACCCGGGGAGGCAGCATGACACATGTAACCGACGATCGACCGTTTCGGTTCTACGACAATCGCCAGAAATACCTGGCTTTCGTCAATACCTGCAACGAAAAATGGAAAGTGGCCGAGCGCGCTTCGCAGGAGCTGACGCATATCCGGCCATCGCCGCCGTCGTTGCGGCTGTTCGACGCCGGGGTCGGTGACGGCACCGTGCTGGGGCACATGATGCGCGCCCTGCATCGGCGTTTTCCGACCATACCGTTTTTCATCGTCGGCAAGGAAGTCAGCCTCGAAGACGTTCGCCTGACGCTGGATAAATTGCCCGACCGCTTTATCGAGCATCCGTCGAGCGTCATTATCGTGACCAATCTCTACTACGCCGAGGCGCCGTGGCTGATGCCTAACGATGTTGCCAAGGCGGCCGCGCTGAACTGGATCGAAATGCCGTTGCAGGGCGCTTCCGCGCACGAGTTCGGCGAACAGTTGCGCGGTATCGACAAGGAGCTGGTTGACGGTTGGCAGGTCAAGGCAAACGAAAAAACCGGCAATCCGATGTACGTGCGACCATCGGTGCTGGTGATATTCCGCGAGGATCACCGTTTCCTGCTCGACGATGTCATCCCCAAACGCGGCCAGGCCGCCGGCGGAGATTACGACCTGGTGCTGGCTTCGCAGCCGTGGCGCGCGCGCATGGACGCCGACTTCAAGATCAAGCACGTGCTCGCGCCGCTGGCAAAGAGCCTGCGTGCCGGCGGACGGTTGTTGACGGCGCAATCCTGCGGTGATGATCCCGGGCTCGAACTGGTGCGTAAGATCTGGCCCGACGAGGATCCGTTCCAGGTCGATCGTCACGAATTGATCAAGGTATTGAAGGAGTATCTTGGCCGCGCCGCACAGAACTATAATTTCAATGCCGGCTCCGACGCCAAGTCGGTGTTTCAGTATCAAATGCATACCCTGCCGACCGAAATCGGCGAATCGATCGGCACCTCGACGCTGTTCGCCGCCTGGAACGCGGCGATATACGTCGGCCAGATCGAGGACGAGCGCCTCGAGCCGGTGATTTCATCGGGCGAGTATCTCGACGCCACCGCCGAAATTTTGCACAAGCACAACGGTATCTGGTTCAATGACGAAACCTTCGTCGTTTCGAGGAAACGTGACAGCTGACCATGTTCCGTTTGCTTCGCGGGATTGCAATCCTTGCGCTTTTACCGACAATAGCCGGCATTATGACCAGCAATGCCAGCGAAACTTTATCGACCCGGCGCGTAGCGGCCGAGTGGGAACCGCAGGAGGCCATCTGGCTACAGTGGCCGAGCGAATTCGAGCGCGTGTTCCAGCCCGCCTTCGCGCAAATGAGCGCGATCATCAGTCGCTATGAAAAACTGAATATCCTGTTCGATTCACCCGCCGACCAGGCGCAGGCGAGAGCCGCGCTGGAGGCGGCCGGCGCCGATCCGGATCATGTCAACATCGACTGGCTGCATATTCCCAACGACAGCGCCTGGATGCGCGACAACGGTCCTGTCTATGTCGTCGAGAATGGCGAGCTGCGTATTCAGAACTGGGAGTTTAACGCCTGGGGTGGGGCTTTCGGTCTCGATATCCCCTACGACCAGGATAATCGCGTGCCGTCGCTGCTCGGAGAGCGTTTCGATATTCCGGTTGAGCTGGTCGACATCGTGCACGAGCGCGGCAATCTCGAATTCAACGGCGTCGATACCGTGCTGCTGAACTGGAGCACCATCGGTGATCCCGCGCGTAATTCCGGTTATAGCCGCGAGCAGGCGGAAAAGGATCTGAAGGAACACTTCGGCGTGTCGCGAGTGGTTATGGTCGAGGGTTTCGCCAGGGGTGAGCTTACGCGCGGGCATATCGACGGTTTTGCGCGATTTATCAATGCCGATACCGTGGTGGTGGCGCAATGCACGGACGGTTCACGCTGCCGCCCCGGGGATGGCGACGCCGGGTCACTTTACGACAGCGCCGCTGAAACCATTGCCGCCGCGGGTTTTAACGTTATTCGTGACCCGATTCTCGGGCAGGTCGAATATCGAGACAAGGTTTTCAATACCAAGTACCTGAACTGGCTGGTCGGTAACGGCTTCGTCATCGCCGGTGGCTTTGGCCATGAAGAGCAGGATGCCGCCGCGAAAAAGCGCATCGAGGGATATTTCCCGGGACGCGACGTCTATGTCATCGAAATTCTCGAATCCTGGTACGACGGTGGCGGTGTGCACTGCCATACCAACGATCAACCCGCGATATGAAGAAACTGGCTAACATCCTGTTGCTCGTCTTCGCCATCAGTGGCGTCGCGTTGGCGGATCACGAACAGGGCGCGCAATGGTCCTGGCACGTGTTATCGGGCGGGCTCGACGAAAGCAGGGTGTCGATTTACCGGCAAAAGAATTTGATCGGAATTTATAATTTCAGTTGCGATTTGACCACTGCCGTCAATGGTGAAATGCCCGACGCCAATGCCAGTCTGCAGCTGGTGCAACCCGCGTCGAATCCCGAGGGCTTGCTGATCGTCACCTGCAACGTCGGCGCTCACTCGCAACACATCGCAATCGTCGATCCGGCCAGTAAGTCGCATCAAACGGTGTTCGAGCGCAGCGGCAGTTACTTCGTCAAGTGGGAGATCGAGGACGGCGAGTTATGGATTAGCTACGACCAGGCCTGCGACGGCGGCCCCAGCGTCGATTGCCCCGACGGTTTCGAAACTGTTTTCGAGCAGTACCCGGCGCAACCGTAAAGCGATTTTCCCGCTTCTTCGCTAGCCTCGTCCCGTTGTTTCGAGCGTTAGCCGCACTTTGAGTCGCCGCAATGCAGGCAGGTGAGGCAATTGTCGAGGTTGATAACGGCGCGCGTCTGGCATTTCTTGCATAGCTGCGCAGAGGCCGGGAAGTCGTCGCCGGATTCCGCCGGCTGGCTCCTGGCTTCGAATTCCTCGCGTTTGGCTTCGATATGCGCCTGCTGATGCGCGTCGGGTTCCGCCTTTTTTAGCATGCCGATGGCCATCATGTGCTGCTCGATGACGTCACCGATTTCGGCCACGATCGATGGGGTGTAGCGCCCGCCCTTCTTGAAGTAGCCGCCCTGTGGATCGAACACGCTGCGCAATTCGTCGACCAGGAAGATGACGTCACCACCCTTGCGAAACACCGCCGACAGGATGCGGGTGAGCGCGATAATCCACTGGAAATGCTCCATGTTTTTTGAATTGATGAAGATTTCGAACGGGCGGCGCAGCTCGTGCTCGGTGCCTGGATTCAAAACGATGTCGTTAATGGTGACGTACATCGCGTGTTCGGACAGCGGTGTTTTGATCTTGTAGGTCATGCCATGCAGGGATTCCGGGCGCGCCAGGTTTTCGTGCATCTGGATGACTTCTGCGACGGTCTCGGTTTGAGCCTCGGGTTGTATTTTTTCCACCACCGTCGAGTCGACGATTTTCTGATCTATTTTGATAGTCATTGAGCTGTTCCCATGTGCTAGCTAATGCTTGCCGTAATAGCCTTCTTTGAGGGCGTCGTGCAGGTTGGCGGCGGTATGCTGCTCGCCGTCGTAGTCGATGATTTCATTGCCCCTGGCCTCGATACTGCTGCCGTCGGCCAGCGTGAAACGGTAAACGGTACGGGCCAGGTTTTCATCCTTGACCAGCACGCCCTGGAAGGCGTCCGGATTGAAACGGAAAGTGGTGCAACCCTTGAGTTTCTTGCGGTAGGCGTAGAGATAAATGTCCTTGAAGTCTTCGTAAGGAAAATCGGTCGGTACGTTGGCGGTCTTGGAGATCGACGAGTCGATCCATTTTTGCGCCGCCGCCTGTACATCGACATGCTGCATCGGCGTTATGTCGTCGGCGTTGACGAAATAATCGGGCAACGACTGCGCGGATTCGCCGTCCCCGGGCATGGCCTGCGCGTCGACCAGGTGGCGGTAGGCCAGCAGCTCGTAGGAGAAAACGTCGACCTTTTCCTTGCTCTTCTTGCCGGCGCGAATCACGTTGCGCGCGTAGTGGTGCGCAAAACTGGGCTCGATACCGTTGCTGGCGTTGTTTGCCAGCGACAGCGCGATGGTGCCGGTAGGCGCAATCGAGCTGTGGTGGGTAAAGCGGGCGCCGTGCTCGGCCAGCGCGGCCACCAGTTCGGGTTCTATTTGCGCCAGTTGCTGCATGTAACGACTGTAACGCGCGTGCAGTTCGCGGCCCTTGATTTTCATCCCCGGCCGCCAGCCGTCGCTGCGCATTTCGGGGCGCTGCTGCAACATTTCCTCGGTCACCTTGAAGCTCTGCTGCATGATCGGCGCCGGGCCTTTTTCCTGCGCCAGTTCAAGCCCCGTTTTCCAGCCGGCGACGGCGAGCTCGCGGCTGACCTGCTCGGTGAAGTCGATCGACTGCTCGCTGCCATAGGCCATTCGCAGCATCGCCAGCGTCGAGCCGAGGCCGAGGAAACCCATGCCGTGACGGCGCTTCTCGGTGATTTCGGTTTGCTGCCGGGGCAACGGCAGGCCGTTGATTTCGACCACGTTGTCGAGCATGCGGGTAAATACGCCGACGACTTCGCGAAACAGCGGCCAGTCGAAGCTCGCCTTGTCGCTGAAAGGCTGGCGCACGAAACCGGTCAGGTTGACGGATCCGAGCAGGCAGGCGCCATAGGGCGGCAAACCCTGTTCGCCGCAGGGATTGGTGGCGCGGATATTTTCGCAGAACCAGTTGTTGTTCATCTCGTTGTAGCGATCGATCAGGATGAATCCCGGTTCGGCATAGTCGTAGGTCGAACGCATGATGCTATCCCACAATTGCTCTGCGCTGACGCGGCGAGCAATCCGGCAGGCTACCTGCCCGGCCTCGTTGGCGATGTATCCCTCGCGCGTGGGCCAGTAGCGCCAGACTATCTTTTCGGCGTCGTCTAGATCCAGCTCCTCGGCCGCCTGCTCGTCCCGGGTCAGCGGGAATGCCAGCGGCCAGTCACGCTGCTCGATGACCGCCTGCATGAATTCGTCGGTGATCAGCAGCGACAGGTTGAACTGGCGCAGGTAGCCGTCCTGGCGCTTGGCCTCGATGAAATCGACGACGTCGGGGTGGCCGATGTCAAAGGTGGCCATCTGCGCGCCGCGCCGCCCGCCGGCGGAAGAAATGGTGAAACACATGCGGTCGTAGATTTCCATGAACGACAGCGGGCCCGAGGTGTGCGCGCCGGCGCCGGAGACATAGGCGCCGCGCGGGCGCAGCGTGGAAAATTCGTAACCGATGCCGGCCCCGGACTTGAGCGTGATGCCGGCCTCGTGCAGCTTGTCGAGGATGCCGTCCATCGAGTCGGGGATGGTATCCGATACCGTGCAGTTTATGGTCGAGGTCGCCGGCTTGTGCCCCTGGGCGCCGGCGTTGGACATGATACGGCCCGCCGGTATCGCGCCCTGATGCAGCGCCCACAGAAATCGCTCATACCACTGTTCGCGCAGTTCGTCGGTGGTTTCGATATCGGCCAGCGCGCGCGCCACCCGCCGATAACTGTGATCGATGTCCTGGTCGACCGCCTGGCCCTGGCGATCCTTCAATTGATACTTTTGTTGCCAGATATCCAGCGAGGCAGCCTGCATCGGCACAGCGCGGGGTTTACTGTCAACCGCGCGCAGCGTGTCAGCTTTACTCATGTGTGGAAGCCCTCTCCATTATTATAACGACGCATACCAGATGTTGTGCTTTTGGATTCGCCCGGTAGCGATATGTAGCGGTTCATTGTCTCGCGATGAATTTGGCCGTGACTTGACATAGATCAATTGGGGGCGTGTGCAGAAAAAAAAGGCTCGGTGAGAGGATTTTACACCATCTCACCGAGCCCCGGATAGCGCTGGTCGGGGCAGTGCCCGCGGTTATTACTTGTCGGGCAGGATGACGGTCGTTTTCGCCAGTTTCGCCTTCTTGTCGGCGACCAGTTTGAAGTCGGTAAAGGCGATGCGGATATAGTCGAAATTCTGCAATTGTTGACGCTTCACCGGCGCCTGGTTGACGTAGGTGCCGTTGGTGCTGCCGAGATCCTCGATGAAAATATCGATCAGGCCATCCATCAACTGGTTCGGGATCAGATCGATGCGCGCGTGCTCGGTGCTGACCGAGTCCTCGTCAATTACGATATTGTTGTCCGGGGAACGCCCGATCATTATGGTGGCCTGTTTGAGCGGAAAACTCTTCATCACCACGTCGTCGACTAACAATTGCAATTCGGCCAAAACGGTAATCTCTTTTTAAAAAGTACTTAAGGAGTATAAACCGGGTCTGGCCGCTTTCAAGGTAACTTGTTCATTAGTTTGGACCCGCGGTGGTCTGAGAGCGACTATCGGGCTTCATTCAGGGCCCGAGGATTGTCGCCCAGGAAATCGGCGGCGCGTTCGGCCATCATGATGATCGCGGCGCTCGGGTTGCCGCTGATCTGGTCGGGGAAAGCCGACGCGTCGACCACGCGCAAACCCTCAACGCCGCGCACCCGGAAGCGCTCGTCGAGCACGGCCCCGGGATCGTTATCGGCGCCGATTCGACAGGTCGAAACCGGGTGATGTCCGGTGGTCACATGTTGGCGCAAGGCGCTGGCGATTTCTGCCTTGCTGCGAGCCTGTGCGCCGATCGCGATTTCCTCGCCGACGATACCGTCGAATGCCGCTTGCGAGGTGATGTCGCGCATCAGCTCGACCGCTTGAACCGCATCGTCGATATCTCGCTGTTTGCGCAAAAAGTCAGCATCGATCAGCGGCGGATCGTCGGCGCTGCTCGACGCCAGGCGCACTCTGCCGCGCCCCGCGGGGCGCATCAGGTTGGTGTCGAACTGTATGCCCGGTGCGGCGATTTTACCGCGCGCGATCACCGCCTTGCCGGGATTGAGCAGGTTCTGCAGGTTCCAACCGGCGCCCGCGGCTTCTTCCTTGACCACCATCGGGGTGCAGTAAGCCTGGACATCGGGCAGGTCGCCACCGTCGAAAGCGTGGAACAGCGCGCTGCTCCAGAAAGTTCCGCAGGCTGGCCCTTTACGGGTAAACAGGTAACGCAGGCCCAGCCAGATGGCGCGGTCGAGCCGCTGGTAACGAGAGTAACTCAGCGCTTTATTTTTGATTGTGAAGGTCAGTGGAATATTCGGGTGATCCTGCAGGTCGCTGCCGACCCCGGGCAGATCGACCAGGGTCGGGATATCGAAATTCGAAAGATGTTGCGTCGGACCGATGCCCGACAGCATCAGCAGCCTGGGCGATTCGAAAGCCCCGAGACAGGAAATCACTTCACGCTCCGCGCGAATCGACTCGGTGCGCCCGCGGCGACTGATTTTAACGCCGATCGCGCGTCGTCCCTGTAGTTCAATTTTCCGCACCTGCGTATGGGTCAGGATGGTCAGGTTGGCGGGAAGCCGTTTCAGGTAGCTGGCGCTGGTGGATTGCCGTTGACCGTTGTAAACCATCGCGTCGATACGACCGACACCGATCTGCGAGGCGCCGTTGAAGTCGGCGTTGTGCCGCGCGCCCGCCTGCATCGCGGCCTCGACGAAGGCCTGGTTTACCGGTTCGTAGTTAACCGCCGGGGTTACCCGAAGCGGACCGTCGTGACCGTGGAAATGCGAGTCGTGGTGCGGCGCGGATTCCAGTTTTTTGAAGTAGGGCAGCAGCTCGTCGTAACCCCAGCCGGGGATTCCCATCGCCCGCCAGCGATCGAAATCCTGGCGGTTGCCGCGCATGTAGATCAGGCCGTTGAGCAGCGAAGTGCCGCCGAGCCCCTTGCCGCGGGGATAGTAAATCTTTCTGCCGTCGAGTCCCGGCTGCGGAGCGCTTTCGTAGCCCCAGTCGAATTTCGGATTACCGAAAATGAAACCATTGCCGGCGGGCATGCGCACGAACAGGCTGTTGCCGTTGCCGCCGGCCTCGATCAGGCAGACCGAGACATCAGGGTTTTCGCACAGGCGCGCCGCCAGCGCGCAACCCGCCGAGCCGGCGCCGGCAATGATGTAGTCGTAGCGCTGTTGCTGGCTCATGGACGGGTATCGTGTTTATATCCATGTTTCGAATTGGCTGGCATCATAGCAACAGATTTTTTGCCTTGAAGTTAATTTGTAAGTCTGGAGAAATTATTTAGTGATGTCGACTGAAATGATGATGCGCGCGCTGCGCGCGGGTTCGTTTGACTGGATCCCGTCGGTCCGACGCATCGGACCAGGTCACGGATGACAATTAAGGCGTGAGAACGGAGTGAAAGATCGACCGATTTTATTGCTGGCGGTGGCGCAGATGCTGGTCTGGGCCTGTATTTATTACAGCTTCCCGGCGCTGCTGCTGCACTGGGAGCAGGCGCTCGGCTGGAGCCGCGCCGATCTGACCGCGGCGATCACGCTGGCGGTGTTCGTGTCGGCATTTTGCTCGCCGCTGTACGGACGCCTGATCGACGCCGGCAAGGGCGCGCTGATGATGACCGCGGCGACGGTGCTCGGCGGTTGCTGCATGATGCTGTTGACCCAGGTTGAGTACCGCTGGCAGTTTTACCTGATCTGGGCGGTGATCGGAATGTGTATGTCAGGCAGCCTGTACGAACCCTGCTTCGCAATGATTACGCGCGCGCGCGGCGAACAGGCCAAACGCTCGATCATATTCGTTACCCTGGTTGCCGGTTTTGCCGGCACCATCAGTTTCCCGGTTGCGCACGGTATTGCCAGCGCCTTTGGCTGGCGTGCCGCGGTCCTGTTTTTCGGCGCCACCGCGATCCTGGTGGTGGCGCCGATTATGTGGCTGGGCGCCAGTGCCGTGGAACGGGCGGGCGAGCATCGGCACCTCGACAATCCTCATTTGTCGCTGGCGGAGCGATCGTTTTTGCGCTCGCCGGTGTTCTGGTGCCTGGCGCTCGGCTTCGGCCTGGGCGCGGTGATGCACGGCATCACCCTGCATCACCTGTTACCGATTCTCGATGAGCGTGAAATCAATCCCGAGGTCGCGGTGCTGGCGATTTCGTTTATCGGGCCGATGCAGGTGGCTGGCCGGCTGGCGATGATGGCCAGTGAGCGCCACGTATCCAATCACGCAATCGCGATCACCAGTTTCGTATTGATGGCGGCGTCGATCTTGCTGCTGATCGGCGCCGGCGCCACGCCGCTGCTGCTGGTCGGTTTCGTCATCCTGTTCGGCGGCGCCTATGGCATGGTCAGCATTATCCGACCGGTGATCGCGCGCGAACTGCTTGGCGAGCGTCAGTTCGGCTCCAAGTCGGGCGCGCTGGCGCTGGTTTATCTGGCCGGCTCGGCCTCGGCGCCGTTTCTCGGTTCCATCGGCTGGTCCTGGGGCGGTTATCGACTGGTGTTGCCCAGCCTGATCCTGCTGGCGCTGTCCGGTCTCGGCCTTTACCTGTTGGCACAACGGATGGTGGAGAAAAAACAACACTAAACGCTTTATCGAATTCGAAATTGGGATATATTGGATTGCCTGTCGAGTGGGAGCCTGCTTATGTCAATCAAACTCATCCATCACATGGAAACGCTGCTGGACGATATTCGCGAACAGGGCCTGTTCAAGCAGGAGCGCCCGCTCGAGTCCCCACAGGGTGCCAGCATACATGCGCTGCGCTGGGACGACGAGCTGATCAACCTTTGCGCCAACAATTACCTTGGCCTGGCAAATCATCCCGAGATGATCGCCGCCGCGCGCCGGGGGCTCGATAGTCACGGTTTCGGCATGGCTTCGGTACGGTTTATCTGCGGCACCCAGGATATTCACAAGGCGCTCGAACGCAAGGTCGCCGACTTTCTTAAAATGGATGACGCCATCCTGTTTTCTTCCTGTTTCGACGCCAACGGCGGTATCTTCGAAGTCTTGCTGGATAATGTCGATGCGGTTATTTCCGACAGTCTCAATCATGCCTCGATCATCGACGGCATCCGCCTGTGCAAGGCTCGGCGCTATCGTTACGCCAATAACGATATGGCGGATCTCGAGGCCAGGCTGGTCGAGGCAAAAGACGCGCGATTCCGCCTGGTCGTTACCGACGGTGTGTTTTCGATGGATGGCACCTATGCCAACCTGCCGGCGATTTGCGATCTGGCCGAGGCGCATGACGCACTGGTGATGGTCGACGACAGTCATGCCATCGGCTTTATCGGCGAGCGCGGCTCCGGCACGCCCGAGATGCACGGTGTCGAGGGCAGGGTGCATATCACCAGCGGCACCTTCGGCAAAGCGCTCGGCGGCGCCAGCGGAGGGTACATCACCGCGCCGCAGCCGGTCATCGACATGCTGCGCCAGCGCGCCAGGCCCTATCTGTTTTCCAACAGCCTGGCGCCGAGCATCGTCAGCGCGACGCTGGCTGCAATCGACCTGCTCGAGCGCGGCGCCGAGTTGCGTCGGCAGCTGGCGGATAACACCGAATATTTTCGCCAGCGTATCGTTGGTGCCGGTTTCGATGTCATAGCGGGCAGCCATCCGATCGTGCCGATCATGACCGGCGACGCGGTCAAGGCGCAGCAGCTGGCGAGCGAACTGATGCAGCACGGCATATACGTCACCGCGTTTTCTTTTCCGGTGGTGCCGCAGGGGATGGCGCGCGTGCGCACCCAGATGAGCGCCGCGCACAGTCGAGAGCAACTCGATCGCGCCATCGACGCCTTTATCGCCGTTGGCAACCAACTCGAACTCATTCCCCGGAGTCCCTCATGAAAGCCCTGGTAAAAGCCCACGACAAACCCGGCCTGTGGATGCAGGATGTGCCCAAACCCGAGGTCGGTCCCGAGGACGTTTTGATCAAGGTCAACGAGGTCGCCATCTGCGGCACCGATCTGCATATCTACAACTGGGATCAGTGGGCGCAGGAGCATGTGCCGGTGCCGATGACGGTCGGGCACGAGTATATCGGCGTCATCGAAGAGATTGGCGAGCTGGTGCATTCGGCAAAGGTCGGCGACCGGGTATCGGGCGAAGGGCATATCATGTGCGGCGAGTGCCGCAACTGCCGCGCCGGGCGCGGCCACCTGTGCCGCGACATGCGCGGTGTCGGGGTCAACCGCCCCGGCGCCTTCGCCGAGTACGTCTGCATCCCGGCGCAGAACGCTTACAGGATTCCCGAGGAGATCAGCGACGACATCGCCTCCATCCTCGATCCGCTCGGAAACGCCGTGCATACGGCGCTGTCCTTCGATCTGGTCGGCGAAGACGTTTTGATCACCGGCGCCGGACCGATAGGTTTGATGGCGACCGCGGTCGCGCGCCACGTCGGCGCGCGCCATGTAGTCATTACCGACGTCAACAAGAAACGTCTCGCCATGGCCGAGCAGTTCGGCGCCTCGCGCACCGTCATCGCCGGGGAGGAAGATTTGCACTCGGTGATGGAAGAGCTCGGTATGCTAGAAGGTTTCGACGTCGGCCTGGAAATGTCGGGTAACGAAAACGCGCTGCACGACCTTATCGATATCATCAACCATGGCGGCAAGATCGCATTGCTCGGTATTTACCCGAACATACCGCGCGTCAACCTGAACCAGGCGATATTCAAGGGCCTCAGCCTGAAGGGCATTTACGGCCGTGAAATGTTCGAGACCTGGCACAAGATGGTGGCCATGCTCGGCAGCGGTCTCGACGTCACCGCGGTGATTACCGATCACATCGATTTCGACGATTTCGAAACCGGTTTCCGGCGCCTTAACGCTGGCGAAGCCTGCAAGGTCGTGATGCGGCTGTAATTTTCGCGGTCATCCCCGCGGGTCCTGGCGGTTTTACAATGGCGACTAATTGGTCATTCCCGCGCAAGCGGGAATCTAATAACGGCGCCGCTTTTGCAAGATCTCCACTTGCGCGGGGATGACTTCATGAAACTGGGGATGGCCTCAGGAATCCAGGCATGACGTAGATACTAGATGACGCCGCCGCTGAACTGGTAAACGAAGCCGGCGATGGTTGCGCCGGTCAATCCCAGCGCCAGGTAAAGCAGGAATACGGGTTTCTTCACCAGCGCCCAGACCGCGATCGCGGCCGGAATCGAGGATACCGCGCCGGCGGTGGCAAAGGCCATCGCGGCACCGGGTGTCATGCCGATTTCGATCAGTCCGGAGATCAATGGAATCGCCGCATAGCCGTTCAGATAGGAGGGCGCGCCGACGATAGCAGACAGTGGAATCGCGAACGGATTGTCGGCGCCGACGTAGCCGGCGATCCAGTCCGATGAAACATAGGCCAGCATCAGGCTTTCCAGGAAAAAGGCCAGCGTCAGCCACTTGCCAAGGAAAATTCCGATGGCGGCGGACTCCGCGTTGAATGCCTTCACGCGTACCGGCTGTTGCCAGAATTTCCACAACACCGTTTTCGGGGCGGCGGCCGAACAGCCGCTATCGCAACAGCCGGTGACCTCGGCGCGCAGCGGCGATTCGAGCCCGCCCAGGCGCTGGATCAGCAGAATCGAAAGGCCGGCCATCAGGCCCATCGCCATCGCCGCCACGGTCTTGGCGACGGCAAAATTGAAGCCGATACCGGCTGCGGTGAGAACGAACATTTCAGGATCCATAATCGGCGACGCGATCCAGAAAGCCATGACTGGCGCCAAAGGCACGCCGGCGCCGAGCATTGCCGCGATCAAAGGAATCACGCCACAGGAGCAAAAAGGCGAAATCGCGCCGACCAGAGCCGCAGCCACCGTCGCGCGCACCGGGTTGCCGCTGAAGGCTTTGGCGATCAACAGGTCGGCGCTGGTGGCCTTGGCGTAGGCGGCGATACCGATCGCGAGTGCGAAAAACGGCAGCATTTCCCACAGCGCCTCGAGCGTGAACAGGATGCTGGGTGAAAGCTGGGGCAGGTCGATTGCCGCCAGCAGGAGCAGCATCAGTGTCATCGCCCTGAACACGCGGTCCTTCGCGATCGCACCGAGGGAGGTCATTAATTGCTGGCTGCGGCTGGGAGTGTCGACGATGGTGTTCATATTTCTAGTAATCTCGAAATAAAGTAATTAAAAAATTACGCGGCGTCTTCTTTCGATGCCACGTCCGCGCAGCATTCCTCGGTAAGGTAATCGACCAGCTCTCGCAAAACGTCGAACTCCATCTTGCAGATCAGGGACGCCTGGCGGCGGTCCTGCCGAATCACGCCGGCGGATTTCAAATGGGAGATGTGATGTGTCAGAGTCGAGCCCGGGATGCCGAGTTTTTTCTGGATCATGCCGACGGGCAAGCCATCGTCACCGGCGCGCACCAGCAGGCGCACGATCTTGAGCCGGGTCGGGTTGCCGATCTTGGCGAGTATATTGGCGGCGGTATCCAGTTTCATAATCGCGATTCTAGGCCTGGCTTGTGTTGCTGTCAACCATATTACTAGAATTATCGAAATAACTTATCGATTATGTTATCCGTGCGCAAGTGATAGTTCGATGCGTCGGGATCTTGCAACAAGCCGCCATTGCAAGATCCCGGCTCGGGGGTCGGGATGACTCGGAAAACTGTTATCCCAGCGCCCAGAAGTCATCCCCGAGTCCAGAAGTCATCCCCGAGTCCAGAAGTCATCCCCGAGTCCAGAAGTCATCCCCGAGTCCAGAAGTCATCCCCGAGTCCAGAAGTCATCCCCGAGTCCAGAAGTCATCCCCGAGTCCAGAAGTCACCCCCGAGTCCAGAAGTCATCCCCGCGAAAGCGGGGATCTTGCAATGGTGGCTTTTTTACAAGACGCCAGACCACCGCTTTCGCGGGGATGACTCGAGCCTGGAGCGCTAACGGATTTTGAGGTGATCGAGGAAGTCTGAAAACAGGGTTGGCGATTCCGCGGTCGCTGGCATGCCGAGGACGTTGTCACAGACCCGATCTGCGGCCGCCTCGTCGAGGCCGCCGTATTGCAACAGCCCCATCGCCTTGGCGCGCATTTCGTCATTATCGAGCGCCAGTTCAGGATCGCCTTTGCAGTCCTTGCGCGACACCTTGATGGCTTCGCCGGATTCGGCCAGCGCGGTTACTTCGGCGCCCCAGGACAGCGGGTAATTCGACGCGTAGGGGTTGTCGATGGTGACACGGGTTGCGTTGCGCAGGTTTTCTGCGCGCTGGCGCGCGGCGGCGTCGAAGGAATCGAGCCCGACTACGCCGTCGGTGAGCGCGATTGCGGCCGTGTGATAAAGCGAAAACTTGGCTTGGTACTCGTTCTGCGGCTGCGGGCAATCGCAGACATCGAGCGCCGCCTGGTAGGTTTTGATACGGATCTCGCTCGCCGTTTTGCCCTCTAGCAACTGGTGAATTTCGAGCGCACAATCGATGATCGGGTGCGTGTGCCGGCATGACGGCCAGGGTTTGATCGAGGTTAGCGAAAGCTGCCATTTGTCGTCTGGCTGGCGCAGGATATTTTCCGGCTCGGGGTCGGGACAGGTGCCCGCGAAAAAGCCTTTATCGCCTTCGAGTATCTCCGCCGGTCCGGTGAATCCGACCGCCGCCAGTTCGGCGGCCAGCCAGCCCGATTCGCTGGCGCGGCCGGCGTGCAGATGCTTGCTCATGGCGCCGGTTTGCATGAATTGCCACAGGCCGCTGGACTGGGTGCCGGCGTTGCCGAACGCGTCGAGGGTTTGTTCGTCGCTCAAGCCGAGCAGGCTTGCCGCCGCCATCGCCGAACCGAAGGGTCCGCAGGTCGCGGTGTTGTGCCAGATGCGGTAGTGCGCCGGCCCGACCGCGGCGCCGATACGGCACATGGCTTCGAAACCCTGCAGTATCGCGCAAAGCATCTGTTCACCGCTGGCGCCGGTTTTCTCGCCCAGCGCCAGCACCGTCGGCACCACCACGCAGCCGGGATGGGTAACCGAGGCGCGGTGCAGGTCATCGGTTTCGGTGATATGGGTCAAGGCGCCCATTAGCAGCGCGCGGCGTTTCAGGTCGAGATCGTTGCTGTCGGCCCAGTCTCTCAGAATGGCGCCGACCGGCGTTGCGCTGCCGGCGTAAGCGGTCGCTACCGCGTCCAGCGTAAACATCGCGGCATCGTCGAGATCGGCGGATGAAATCGGCTTGTTACGAATCAGCGCGATCAAATCTTGTGTCAGGCTCATCGAGGCTCCAGAATAGTTGTTTGCCCGGGGGGCGGGCTCCCCGGAATATAACGCAACATTTATCGGGAGGACAGGCCATGTCGGCGAAACAGGTAATCGGCGGTCCGCTGGAGATCGGCGGGCGGGTGCTATCGCTATCGAAGGCAATCCGCGCCGGCGACTTTGTTTTTATCACCGGTCAGGTGCCGATGCGCGACGGCAAGCCGATGACCGACGGCAGTATCGAGGATCAGACCCGCGCCTGTCTCGATAGCCTGAAAGACATTCTCGACGAGGCCGGATGCGAACTCGGCGACGTGGTCAAGTCGATGGTGTGGCTGAAAAGGCGCGAAGATTTTCCGGGTTTCAACGCGGTTTATGCCGAGTACTTTGCCAGCGAACCGCCGACACGCTCGGCGCTGGTCAGCGATTTCCTGATCGATATCCTGGTCGAAATCGAATGCGTGGCCTATCGTCCACTCTCATAGATTGACAGGATCAGTTCGCCTCGGCGGGGCGGTTGCCAAAGCTACCGAGCCACTGGAAAAGGTAGCCCCTGGGCTTGTCAACCCCGGTTACCAGGTAATCCAGGGTATAGCCGTTGTTCATCGATGCCGACAGCATGCGCTCGCCGAATTCGGTACCGCAAAACAGCAATTCGTCCCCGGCCTGCAGCACTTCGCTGTCGGACGGCAGCATGATGCGCTGACCGTGACGCGCGATCGATAGCGGCATACAGGGCAGCGAACCGTCGAGATTATGCGGATCGCGCCTGAGTTCGCCTAGCGTCAGCGGCGACCCTTGCAGCAGCAGCTCAATCACCGCCGAAGCCTGCTTTTCACGTATCGCCACCTGCCACAGGTGAGGTTGATTGTCGCCGATATGTGCCTTTAGCCGCGTCACCGTCTGTTCGCAGATGTCTTCACCCTGCTGGCGCAGGTAATCGACGAAAATCTGTACCTGCGGCGAAATCAGGTGCTTGAGCACCCGCCGCGCCGTGGTCAGGCTGGATTGCAGCACCAGGTTTGCCTCGACCCGGTCGAAGGCGATCTGGTTTTCATGGTCGTTCTGGCGAACGATGGTAAATGCATCGGGCTTCAGCGCGCGTACGCTCATCAGGATGCTGAGATTGGCGTGATCGCTGTCGGTGCCGGCGACGACGCCGGCGGCGTAATCGAGGCCGGCGGCGATCAACGATTCACGGTTGGCCTGGTCGTTGATGATGCGCGCCGCGCCCTCTACCTTTTCGATCTTGGGGTCGATGATCACCGGGCTGATTCCGTTATGCACGAAATAGCGATACATCCAGCGCCCCATGCGGCCATAACCACAGATAATCCAGTTGCCGGTCGGCACCGCGATCGGTTTCCCCAGTTTCACACCCGGGCTGTGCACCAGGCAGCCGTTGAGGTTGTGCAGCCGCGGCGCGGTAATCGCCATGCTCAACAACTGCGCGAAGATCTCGAACGGATTGATGATGGTGATGTGGCCCAGCGAATTCAGGTGTTCGATATGTCTTTTCGAGCTCGAGCGGCACAGGATATGGATATCAGGATTGAGCAGGCGGGTCATGGTCGAGATGCGTGCGTTGATCTCTTCGTTGACGGTCAGAACCACCAGCGCCCTGCAGTTGGGCATCTGTACCCCGGCGTCGATCAGGTGCTTCGGCACCGCCGGGTCGGCGCACAGCCCGGGCATGTCGAGGTGATAGTCGCGCAGGCGCAGCGCCTTGATGCGTTCGGGATCGGTGTCGATGATGACCCCGCGCATCCAGTTATCGCTGAGGCCGCGCGCCAGCAGGCTGCCGGTGTCGCCGAATCCGCAAACGATGAAAAAGGGTTGCTGGATAGCGCGCACCGAACGCGCGAACTGATGCTCGTTAAGCGCCAGTAGAAAGTGCGGATTCTGCACCAGGCGGAAGATGGAGCCGATGGCGTAAAGCCAGGCTACAACGCCCATGTAGATGCAGACGATGGCCCACAGGCGCTGCGCATCGGTGAATTCGGTCGGTATTTCGCCAAATCCGGTAGTGGTCGCGGTGTAGGTGAAAAAGTAAAACGCGTGAAACAGGCTCATGTTCGCCGGATTGCCGTCGGCATCCTGCCCCGGAATCAGGGCCATGCCGATGATGCCGATAGCGTAGACCACGACGAGCGCGAAAATCGGGCCGCGCATATAGCGCAGCACGACCATGGACACCCGGTCGAGATCTGAGGTGCTAGCCATTGCCTGCGTCTAGCGGCGTGAGATCAGCGTGTCGCCGACCACGATGACAACGGTGACGATACTGGCGATCAGCGCGCCGCCGGCGAGCGATACGATGTTGGCCATGGAATCCGCTCCCGGGCCCGAGGCGGTTTCATTCTCGGCGATGATCCAGACCACGCGCGCGGCGATTAGCAGCACGTCGACCACCAGGCTGCTCGCCAGCAGCAGTGCGCCGACCTGCGAGCGGTCGCCGAGTTTTAATCCGGTGGCGATCAGGTTGATCAGGATGGCGATCGTTAGCATCCAGACGCTGTGGTGGCTGGCGTTGTCGAGGTCGCCCATGACGAAGGCGAAGGTGAAGGTAAGCGCCAGAATAATAACAAACCCAAAAACGACGCGTTCCAGGTTCATATCCATACCTCTCTTTGGTGTTGTTATGCTGACAAGAATACGCCGATGCGGTCGCCGCGTCACCTGCACGCAAAACAGTCGATTTATCCGCTACCGGTAGTATGATGTTTGCCGTCTCCATTTCAGCTTGAGTTCGAACATGAGCGACAATTTTCCGTCAATTGTCGATGCCGAGACCCAGCGCGGCATCCAGGCCTATCGTCTCGAGCAGGTGCGCAGGCGGCTGCTCGAGGTCGATTGTGCGGCCATCGTGCTGTTTGACCCGGTGCATATCCGCTACGCCACCGGCACGCGTAACATGCAGGTCTGGACCATGCACAACATCTGCCGCTACGCGGTGCTGTTCGCCAGCGGCGAGACGGTGTTGTTCGAGCTGCCGAGTTCGGCGCATTTGTCGCGCGGATTGATCGACGATATCCGCCCCGCGCTGACCACCGATTTCATGGCGGTAGGCCCACGCGCCAGCGAAATGGGGCGACGCTGGGCGGCGTCGATGATTTCGCTATTGCGCGAAAAGGGGATAGCGCAGAACCGACTCGCCATCGACCGTGCCGACCTGATCCTGGTGCTGGAAAGCCAGCGCCAGTCGTTGCAGTTGATCGAAGGCCAGTCGATCATGGAAAAGGCGCGCGCGGTCAAATCGCTCGACGAAGTCGAAGTCTTGCGTCGCTCGCTGCAAACCTGCGAACAAAGTGTCGCCGCGATGCGCGAAAAGCTGCAACCCGGCATGCGCGAATCCGATGCGCTCGCGCTGCTGATCGACGGCAGTATCCAGCGCGGCGGCGAATACCCCGAAACCCGCCTGCTGAGCAGCGGGCCGCGCACCAATCCCTGGTTCCAGGAAACCTCGGATCGCGTTATCGAAAACGGCGATATGATCGCCTTCGACACCGACCTGATCGGGCCGTTGGGTTACTACAACGATATCTCGCGCAGCTGGGTGGTGGGCGACAGCAAGCCCGACGACAAGCAGCGTCGGCTGTACGAGCTCGCCTATGCGCAGATGCAGCACAATACCGAGCTGCTGAAACCGGGAATTGGTTTTCTCGAGTATTCGGACAAGGCTTACCAGTTGCCCGACGAATGCATTCCCAACCGCTATGCAGATGTCGCCCACGGCTGCGGCCTCGGCGTCGAGTACCCGTTCATCTGGTACCGTGAAGACGAGGAATGGGGCGCCTACGACGGCCTGTTCGAGGAGAACATGGTGGTTTGCATCGAATGTTATGTCGGCGAACTCGGCGGTCACGAGGGCGTCAAGCTGGAACAGCCGGTATGGCTCAGCGCCGACGGCCCGGTGGTGCTGTCCGACTATCCCTTCGAGCTGGATTACCTGTAAATCCGCGGCGACTGGTTATCCGGCTTTCGAGGTATCGGGCGGCTTGGCGGATAACGATTGCTCAAGGAATGATGCTAACGGATGAAATTTCCGAGTAACCGTCGATATTACAGCTTCCGGTAACGTAGACACGCAGTCGAAGATTCGACTTTATTCCCTCGAGCAGCAGGTTAAACATTTTATCCGAGCCCAGCGAGCCATAGTCCTGGTAAAACCAGTTATTGTCTTTACAACCGCTCGGATTTTTCCTGACCGGCAGTCTGAATTTGTAATAGTGACGGCTGGTCGGAACCAGCTCGGCGACGTTCGCGTAATCTGTCCATCCCGCACTGGAATGAGCAACTTGCGAAAACAGTATTGCGGCAGTCGCGGCGATGATTAAAGCCTGTCTTTTCATTTCTGCTCCAGGTCTTTGCTTTTTATCTCTAGCCAGGACGGTATCATAAATCAAAGGCCTGATCCGAATGGCACTTACTTAAGCTGGTCATTGCGAGCGCAGCGAAGCAATCTTTTATTAAAATCAAGTATTTAGAGATTGCTTCGTCGCTAGCGCTCCTTTATGCCCTGTGGGTATCGCAATGACGGCATTTTTGGGCCTAAGTAAGTGCCATTGAGGCCTGACTCTCTATTCCTTCTCGCTGGACGATATTGTCGCCGAATCAGGGCATTCGATAAACCGGGGAAGCGAAAGACTGTCTTCACGATGCTATTGGCCCAGGTTATTCAGTAATCTCAAGTTAAACAGTGCAGAGGCATTTCCTGGCGATTGTTCCAGCAAATCGTTGAGAACTTTCCTGGCCAGCCTGTATTTTTTTAACTGAATTAACGTGCCGGCATAATTTTGCAGCAAGGAGATGTTTGTTCGATCAAACAAATACGCGCGGCTGAAATATTTTTCGGCCTCGTTGTATCGATTTGTAAACGCGTAGGCATTGGCCAGCAGGTATAGCGCATACTTGTCATTGGGGCCTAGCTTCAAGGCTGTTAGCAATGGCTGAATTGCCGATTGGTACTGCTGATGTTCCATGCGCGCCTGCGCCAGATATATGTACCCGCGCGGGATATTGGGGGCTGATTCGGTTATGTGGCTATAAAGTGTTTCCCGCGTGTTCCATACATAAGTCATCTGATGTGACTGGTATGTGAAATAAGCGGTCAATCCAGCCATTGCCAGTAAAATCGTCATGCGTAGTTTTTGCAGCCGGTTTGACAGGAATATACTCGCCAGCAGGATTGGCAGTAAGGCGAGGGTTAGTAAAAAATAATGATCGTAATGGACAATGAACTCGGGGAAGCCGTGCCGAAGCGGCATGATGTTCAGGTACGGGACAAGCACAATCAATGCAGCTAAAGCGCCGAACAAAACCTGGTATAAACGCTGGCGCCACAAGTATGCAAGCGTGACCAGGCAAATCAACGCTGGAAGCCATTCATGATTAGTGATTAGCTTCGTTGGTTTGGTTATCTCGTACTCGAAGGAAAGATTTGTCGGCATTAGCAGGTGTGAGGCGAATGTATAAAACGTCCTGACAATAGTGCTAACCCATATGCTGAAGTCCTGCCCCACCTGGCTGGCATCCGCTACGTGCTGCATGGCGATATAGAATTGATATCCGAATATGGGCCAGCATGCCGCGCTTATGGCGATTAGATGCCTGTATCGTACGTTTTTTTGTTCGATTTTTCGCCTGTATATAAACTCGTAGCCGGCAAACACAAGCGGCAAAATGAATGCGCTGCCCTTGGATAATTGTGCCAATGCGGCGTATGCGCAGGTTAAGGCCAGGCTATATTTTCCAAATGGCCGGGCGCTATAGGCATGTAGCGCGAGGACGCTGAATAATGCATACAGCAGCTCCTTTCTGCTGGATATGGAGGCGACGCTTTCTACATTCAGCGGGTGGGTGACACAGGCGCAAACAATGGCTAACAGGAAGAGTGAGTTATTGTGGTTTTGAGTGCCTGCTTCGAGCCCTGGCTGGAATCGCAGGGCCAGCTTCCAGGCGGCCAGCGCGAGCACGAACATCAAAAGAATATTTGTCAGTCGATAACCTTTAGGATTCGAACCCCATATGTGTTTCTCCAGGATAAAGGTCAGGTTTGTTAGCGGGGTATACAATTTGCCGATCGTATGCTCGAGCTGATGTACATACCCTGTGTCGTCACCGTTAAATTCAGCCGGCCCGGTTAAAAGCGGCAGGTAAATGGAAAACACGAGTATCAGTAAGATTGCCGAGGCGGCAAACCAGTGCATCGATGGCAAATTTCGAATTTTGTCTTCGCCATCGGTAGGCGACCTGTTTGTCGTAAAGCCAGGCTCCTTCATTAACATCCACCCGTCGTGCCTGCCGCTCCGGCAAATTCATAGATGCACTCGTCTGTAACGGAAAAATTCACTTTAAGCTGGAAATGGTGGCAATGATTCCCGGATTATAACCCAGTCATATGCATCGAGGTCAGCAAGCGAGCGATTGACATAGCCCTGAAATCGTTTGTGAGAGTCGCTTTTGATTGATCGTATTCCTCGTAGAGATTTCCTGGGCATTTCTCCTGTTCCCCTTTTTTTGGGGCGCTGCGCCCCGGTAGTGGCCCCGCGGGAAAATTACTGCGACTTGACGTATTCGATGACCTGGTCGCGCTCGGATAGCACCAGGAACAGCCCCAGGTCGTCGGCCTGCATTTCGGCGATCGCGAGCTTGACGCCGGCCAGCGGAGATTCAGCGAAATGGATTCGCTCTGCGGGCATGCCGGCGCGCAGGCAGGCGAGCTTCATGATTTCGCTGACTTCGCCGGGCTGGCGGCCGCGCAGGTAATCCTCGAGTTCGACGATGACGACGTGGTCGGGCTCGATCGAGCAGACGCCCTCGGCGATGGCGGCGATTTCGTCGTCGGAGCGATCGCCGGCGGAACCGAACAGGGCCCACTTGCGCCGCGCTTCCATGCTGCCGACGGTGTCGGTCACGGCCGCGACGCTGTGCGCATTGTGGGCAAAGTCGACGATAACGCGCGCCGAATTGGCCAGTGTAAAGCTGTTGAGCCGGCCCGGATTATCGGAATCATCGCTGTTAAAACGGCATAACCCGTCGCGCATCTGCTGGTTGCTGTATCCCAGCGCGCTGGCGATCGCGACGGCGCCGAGTGCGTTACGCACGTTGTGCGCCGCGGCGCCGTTGAGGGTCATCGGTATATCGGCTATGGCGCAGACCTGGTGGAATTCCTCGCCATCGAAACTGACGAGAAATCCGTTTTCGCTGAAACAGCAGCGACGCCGAAGATCGATTTGCTGCTGAATTCTCGGCTTCGAGCGGTGCAGGCTGAACCAGCACAAATGCTGCCCCGGGTCGTCCGCCAGGAATTCGACGATGCCGTCATCGTCGGCATTGACCACCAGGGTTGCGTCCCGCGCCAGCGCCTTCGATACCGTGAACTTGGTCTCGGTCAACGCCTTCAGGGTGTTGACGCCGTACTGGCCGAGATGATCGCTGGCCACGTTGGTCACCAGCGCCGCGCTGGCTCGCCTCAGCGGCAGCCCGCGCCGCAGGATGCCGCCGCGCGCGACCTCGAGGAAAGCGACTTCGAGCCGCGGGTCGCGCAGTAACAGGCGCGCGCCGCCCGGTCCGGAATAGTCGCCGCGATCGAGCAGGTCATCGCCGACGCGCACGAAATCGGTCGAGGTGACGCCGGAGGTTTGCCCGGCCGCGCGCGCGATGCCGTCGAGCAGGCGCACGCTGGTCGACTTGCCGTTGGTGCCGGTAATCAACGCAACCGGAATGTCGTGAATCGAGGCCCAGTCGATCGAGCCGGGTGCGGGGATCTGATCGACCGCGTAGCTGGCGCTACCGGCGCCGTGGCCGACGGAGACGAGTTCGTCGTCGGCGAGAAAATCGACGCCATGGCTGGCGGCCGCCGCCTGCAACTGGAGCAGCGGCGGATTTTTCTCTTTCCGCATTTGCTGGCGAATGGCCTCGATCAGCTCGTCGCCGGACTCGACGTCGAGGCCCAGCAATTCGCAGCTGCAGAAATACCAGGCTGTTTCGAGAACCTCTACCGCACTGTAGAGCTGGTCGATTGGGGCCGCGATCAGCAGATTGAAGCCGTTTTCGAAGCGGCGATGGGTGAGTTCGGTATTCTCCCAGCCGATTTGCGACAGCAGGCCGTCAAGCTGTCGATACCAGCAGTCGAGTACCTGTTCCATGTCCAGATCCTTGACCAGCGCGTCGAGAATGGCGCCGGTTTCGCTCCACACCAGCGACGGACCGGTGAGACGCCGACAGCTGTCGAGAATTAGTTGCTCGGAATCTATTTGCGGAATTTCCATGCAATCATCGCCTTGCCGGCGCGGGCTCAGTCGGCGTCCTCGGCATCGCTGCTGGCCAGGCGCACGCCGCGTTCGTCGATAATCAGCTCCTCGTCCTGGTCGAGCACGAAGCGTTTCGCCTTTTCCTGCACGAAAACCTTGGTGCCGGGAATGGTTTCCTTGGCCTCCGCCTTGTCGCTGTTGAGGTTGATGATCTGTTTCCAGGAGCGGGTCAGGTCATCCGCGGTAATCACCAGCAGGTCGCCTTCCTCGGCGTTGTTGAGCGCGTGGTCGATGGCTTCCTCTTCCTCGGGGATGACCGTGATATTGGCGTCGTCGATACCGAATTCCAGCAGGTACTTGCGCACCAGCTGCGGCACCTCGTCGTGACCGCGGCCGCGGCGGTTGAGGTCGGCCTTACAGACGAAATGGGTGAACTGCGGCAAGCAGGCCTCGACCGATTCGCGAATGTCCTCGTCGCGGCGATCGCCCGGCACCGAGAACACGATGGTTCGCCTGCCCGCCGGGTCGAGGCGTTCGGCGAGCTCGGCCATCGCGCGGAAGCTTGCCGGGTTGTGCGCGTAATCGAGAATAACCTTGAATGGGTGTTCGTTGTAAACGTTGGTACGCCCGGGACTCTGGAAGAACGAGGTATCGAAGGTACGCAGACCGTTGCGGATTTCGTCCAGATCCTTGTCGAAACTGTAGGCCATGGCGGCGGCGAACATCGCGTTTTGCACGTTGTGCATGGCCTTACCCTCGATGGTGGCCGGAATCAGGTGAGTCCACAACAGCGGGATGTGAGCGCCATTGTCGTAGATCGTGATCATGTCGCCGTTGATGCCTTTCTCCAGCACCACGGCGCGGCCGTTGGCGCGGATATGCTCGCGCACCAGCCCGTGGGTCGGATCCATGGTGACGTAACAGATGTGCGCGGCGCGGCAGTTGTCGGCCATCTTCAGGCACAGCTTGTCGTCGGCGTTGAGCACGGCGGTGTCGTTGGCGATTCGCACCACGGTTTCCTTGACCCGCGCCAGCTGTTCCAGCGTGTCGATGCCGCCCAGACCCATGTGATCGGCGGTAACGTTGATGCAGGCAGCAACGTCGCATTCGCTGAAACCGAGACCGGCGCGCAGGATGCCGCCGCGCGCGGTTTCCAGTACCGCGAAGTCGATGGTCGGATCGCGCAGCACGATCTTCGCCGATTGCGGGCCGGTCATGTCACCCTTTACCGTGACTCGGCCGTCGACCTGGATGCCGCCGGTGGAAGTCATGCCGACGATGTGGCCGCTGGTTTTCATGATATGGGTCAGCATCCGCGTGGTCGTGGTTTTGCCATTGGTGCCGGTAATCGCGGCCACCGGGATGCGGCTCGGCGTGCCCGGCGGGTAGAGCATGTCGAGCACCTTGCCGGCGACGTCGCGCGGTTCGCCTTCGCTGGGCGCGACATGCATGCGGAATCCGGGGCCGGCATTGACTTCGACGATGGCACCGCCGATGTCCTTGTACGACAGCGTGATATCGTCAGTGATGAAATCGACACCGCCGATATCGAGGCCGACCGCGCGCACAGCGCGCACCGCCATTTCGCGGTTGTCCGGGTGCACCACGTCGGTCAGATCGATGGCCGTGCCGCCGGTCGAAAGGTTGGCGGTCGAACGCAGAAAAAAGGTCTCGTCTTTTTTCAGTACGGTTTTTTCATCGTAACCGGCGTCTTCCATCAGGCGTTTCGCCTGGCTGTCGAGTTCGAGGCGCGTGAGCACCTTTTCGTGACCAATGCCGCGCCGTGGATCGGAATTGACCAGCTCGACCAGTTGTTCGATGGTCGATTTGCCGTCACCGACGACGTGCCCCGGCACGCGCTTGGCGACTGCGACCAGCTCGTTGTTGACCACCAGCATGCGATGGTCGTAGCCGGTGACGAAACTCTCGGCCAGCACGTAACGTGAGCGGCCCTGTTCGCGGGCGATGTGAAACGCCTCGCGCACCTGTTCGTCGGTGGTTAAATTAATGCTGATACCGCGCCCGTGATTGGCGTCGAGCGGCTTGATGACGACCGGGTAACCCATGCGATTGACCGCGGTTACCGCTTCGTCTTCGCTGGTGAACATGCGTTGCTTCGGCACCGGCAGCCCCATGTCCTGCAGCAGGCTGTGGGTGCCTTCCTTGTCGCTCGCCAGCGAAGTGGCGATAGTTCCGGTATCGCTGGTCACCGTGGCCTGGATGCGCTTCTGGTACTTACCGTGGCCGAATTGCACCAGGCTGTAGTCGTTCAGGCGCAGCCACGGAATATTGCGCTCGACCGCCGCGTCGACCAGCGACTGGGTGCTGGGTCCGAACTCGCGGCGCTGGGCGCGCAGCACGAAATCCTCGAGTTCTTTTTCGAAATTGAATTCGGCGTCGATTGGGTAGTCGACCTGTGCCTGCAGCGATTCGGGCAGCAGGTGCATCAGCAGTCGCAGCGCCAGGTGCCCGGCCTCGATTCCGACGTCGCGCTGCTTGTAGGCGTAGACCATGTTATACATGCCGGGTTCGCCGGTGGTGCGGGTGCGACCGAAGGAGACGCCCGACCCCGCAATGTTCTGAATTTCAAGCGCGACATGCTCCATGATATGGCCCATCCAGGTGCCTTCGTCTTCGGTCAGGCGGCGCAGAAAACCACCCTCGACCCGGTAGGAGCAACCGTGCTCCTGCAGGCTCGGCAATGCCTGTTGCAGGCCATCGGTAAAGCCCTTGCCGCATTTCACCGAGGGCCAGTCCACCAGCACGCCGATGTCGAGCACCATGCGAATAACCGGAAAATTGGCGTAGATGCTGGGGCCTACATAGACATTGGTTACGGTAATTTTCATCGCTTACCTCGATTTCTTCGGCGGATAGGGTTTACGTTCGTGGATGTCGAAGCGGCAACCCTTCGACAGTATGTGCAGCTTCAGATCGAGCAGGCTCAAGCTTTCGTTTTTCCTGGCCCGGTCCATCGACGAGTAGCTTAAATGTTCGGGGTCGATGATGGTAACGGTGCCGCTGCCTTCGACTTCGAAGGAATGGTCGGGACCGATAAACATCGCGGTGTCTTCGTCGATGCCGACGCCGAGCAGGAACGGATTGTACGATACCGCTGCCAACAGCCGGCCGAGGCGGTCGCGCTGGCTGAAATGCTGGTCGATGATCACCGCGTTGGTCAGGCCCAGGCCGGGTGCGAGATTGACGCCGTCGGCGCGTGCCGACAGGCCCATTGATCCGCCGGCGATCATGTGCTCGGGCATGATCGCGGCGCCGGCCGAGGTGCCGGCGACGTGCACGCCGGCGGCATTCAGGCGCCGAATTTTTACCGCAACCTGGGTGCCGCCAAGTATCGTCGACAGCCGCAGCTGGTTACCGCCGGTCATGAAAATGCCGCTGGCGCTATCGAGTTGATCGATGTATTCGGCGCGCTCGGCATCGGCGCGCTCGGTAATGGGCAGGGAAACGGCGTTGGCGACACCGATCTTGTTGAAAATCTCGATATAGCGATCGCCGGTATCTTCCAGGCTGGATGCGGTCGGGATGATCACGATGCGCGATTTGCGCCCGCCGCAAAGTTTGGCGAAACGCCGCAGTACCCGCATCGATCCGGTGTGTTCTTCGGCGCCGCCGATCGGTATCACGTAACCGCGGGTCTGTTCGTGATTGTGAGGCGATGGGCTCATAAATCTCTCTTCATTGTTATTCTTCGAACAGGCCGCTTACCAGTTGGCGGGCGTTTTTTACCTGCCATACGCCGCGGGCCATAACGCCGTCGACCTGGTTTTGCTCGTCCAGTACTACAAGGTCGGCATCGAGACCGGTGGCAATATTTCCTTTTTGATCCAGCTTGAGCAGCCTGGCGACGTTACTGCTCATAAACGGCAGCACGGTTTCTTCGGCCAGCCCGCCGTCGAGCATGGTCTTCAGACAGTCCGCCATCGCCGAGCAGCTGGCGAATCCCATTTTCAACAATTCTCCCTGTTCGTCGAAACTGGGCAGGCATCCGCCGCCATCGCTGCTGATGGTCAGCTTGCTACGGTCTCGGCCCTGGTCGAGATAACGCGCCACGGCCTCCGGCGCGGACCAGCCCTGGTCGCCGGAATCTTGCGGAAATGCCGTCAGGTCGACGTTACAGCCCAGTGCGCTGAGATCGCAGGCCTGTTCAAACAACGGTTTATTGCGATTGACGTGAGTCGGATTGAACACCCGCGCAGGGATTTCACTGATATCCAGGCAGTCGCGAATCATCGACAGGCCGCGTTCGCCGTCGCCCAGGTGAAAATGGACGATGCCTGCCTTGCCTGTCATCAGGCCGGCGACGTGCGCCTCGCTCGCGAGCCGTAAAATTTCGTCCTGCGTGGGTTGGCTCGAACGGTGGTCGCTAATTGCCACTTCGCCGACGCCGATTACCGGTTCCAGGTTGACGATATCGCTGCGCACCGAACCGGTCAGGGTGATAACCGGGACATGATAACCGCCGGTATAACACCAGGCCGACAAACCTTCCTCGCGCAGGCCCATGACCTGGCTGACCAGGTTTTGCGGTGTGCGCGTGAGATCGTCGGTACCCAGCAGGCCAACCACGCTGGTAACGCCGGCGCGGGTTATCTGGCTGAGCGCAAGCGGCGGCACCCGGGTCGAAGCGCCGGCCTCGCCGCCGCCTCCGGTGAGGTGGGTATGGGCATCGATCAGGCCCGGCACCAGCCTGGCGCCATCGAGATCGGTGACCTGCACGTCGAGCGCGTCGTCGAGCCGCGGTTGCTGCTCGCCGATATATGCGATCTTTCCCGCGCACACGAGCACGTGCCGGATACCCGTTGGCTCGGGCGCAAAAAGATTGGCATTGGTGATCAATTCAAACATGAACCGAAAGCAGGTTGTTACCCGCGCATAAACAGGCAGAGCGCGCTATTCTAAATTAAGCTTGTGTAAAAAACTCCTAGAATTTGGCATTGCATGGTTGTCGGAATCTGTTGTTGTGCCTGAGGGGAATTGAATGCCTGGTAGTAAACTGGTCATTCCCGCGCAAGCGGGAATCTTGCGCCGGGTGCTTTCCGGTTGTTTCGAGATACCCGCTTTCGCGGGTATGACGCCATAAGGACACGAGTATGGCGTTTCAGGTAAGCGATATTTTTTCTGGTCTGGTTTACAACCCGAGACGGCTTTAGTCTTTGCGGGTTCGGTGCAGCGGCCTGCCGCCGATCGCAAGCGCGACCGCGATCACCATTTCGTCGTTTTTGGGGGCATCGGCGATGGTTATTTCAGCGGCGTCCATGTGATCGAAACTCCAGATGCTGTTTTTCTCTGTGATCGGCATCAGCAGTACCGAGCCCGGGCCGCCGATTTTTTTGGTCGAAGGAATGATATCGTCGCCGTGGTCGACCGCCGCGCGCACCGGGCCGCCGAAACGCGGATGCAGCACCGCCGCCGCGTGTTCGAGCTCGCCGTCGACGCCGATAACGGCGCCCTTGCCGTAGGCTTCGACGCTGTCGGGTTCCACGCCGAGCGCCTCGACGCCGCGTTCGGCGAGCAGGCCGCCGATTTCCTTGCCGAGATCGTACAGCGGCTCGAGGTCTTCGACGTACTGCCCCGCGTAGGGATTCCTGATCACCGCCGCGACGGTTACCTTGCGCGTCGGCGGGCTTACCGCCTTGCCCATTTCGCGGTTCACCTGTTCGAGTTGCACGACGATTTTACGGATATCAAGTAACGACATTCTGTCTCCTGTTTTGATCTACCGGGGCTGCCCATCGATGCCCCTAAATACTGTTTTGCAACAGCCGCTTTAACTGGTAAAACGCAGGTTTCGAATTCTACCGGGTTTTGACGATGAAAATAGGATTTATCGGATTGGGTAACGTCGGCGCTAAACTCGCCGGCAGCCTGTTGCGTAACAATTTCGATTTGATGGTGCGCGATGCAGAGCAGGGCACCGCCCAGACTTTGCTCGACGCGGGTGCCAGCTGGGCTCAGTCGGGCGCGGAAATGGCGCGGCAATGCGATGTCGTAATTACCTGTCTGCCATCGCCGTCGGTTTCGGCCCAGGTCATGGAAGAACAGCAGGGCGTGCTCGAGGGATTGACTGCAGGCAAAATCTGGCTCGAGATGAGTTCCACCGACGCCGATGAAATTCGACGCCTGGGCGCCCTGGTCGAGGCCAAAGGCGCGATTCCGCTGGATTGCCCGGTTTCGGGCGGTTGCCATCGCGCCGCTACCGGCAATATCGCCATCTTCGCCGGTGGCAAACGCGACGCCTTCGAAAAGGTATTGCCGCTGTTGACCACGGTTGGTCGCAACGTGTTGCATACCGGCGAGCTCGGCAGCGCGTCGATCATGAAGGTGGCGACCAACTACCTCGCCGGCGTGCAGTTGATTTCTACCGGTGAAGCTTTCATGGTGGCGAAGAAGGCCGGCATCGATCTCGGCATCGCCTACGAGGCGATCCGCATTTCATCGGGCAATTCCTTTGTCCACGAAACCGAGGGGCAGCTGATCTTAAACGGCAGCTACAACATCAATTTCACCATGGACCACGAAGTCAAAGACCTGACTCTGTTCGACGATCTCGGCAGAAAATATGACGTGCCGCTGGAGCTGTCGCCGCTGGCGGTCGATATCATGCGCGACGGGCTCGCCAGATACGGTCCGCGGGTGTGGTCATCGATGGTGGTCAAGCGTCTCGAGGACGCCTGCGACGAGAGTTTGCGCGCGCCGGGTTTTCCCGAGTACCTGACCGACGAAGAGCCCGAAGCGGCCGGCGCGGAAGTGATCCCGCGCCGGGGCTAATCCGTTTATCTCGGTGAGATAAGCGGCTTAATTGTCCTTGTGCAGGATATCGCCATCGGTAAAACTAATGTTCTGTGCGTTGCGAATAATCATTTGCCACTCGTCATCCGACAGGCCCTCGAGAACGGTTATTCGTTCATTCTCGGATCCGCCGGCGCTTTTTTCGTCGTAGCCAAAATATGCCATAAGCCTCCCTGCTTGAAGCATTGATCATCCGTATCGGCTGATATTAGCCTTTAGGAAGCTGATTTGAAACTGCGGATATGGAAGCGTAGTATCGCGCTCCATGGGCAAGTCATTCAATACGATAGAAGTCGTGCCGGTCAGCCCGGCCCTCGGCGCCGAGATTAGCGGGGTTGATATTGCCGCCGGCATCGACGAAGAGCAGTTTGCCGAGCTACGTCAGGCATATGTCGATTACGGCGTGATTTTTTTGCGCGACCAGCATATTACCCCGGACCAGCATATCGAATTTGCACGGCGCTGGGGCGATATCAACGTCAATCGTTTTTTCCAGGCGGTGGCAACCCATCCGAGCATCGCCGAGGTCCGCAAGGAGGCCGATCAAATAGCCAATATCGGCTCCAGCTGGCATACCGATCATTCCTACGACCAGGTTCCGGCGATGGGTTCGATTCTGTATGCGCGCGAAGTGCCCAGCGTGGGCGGCGATACCCTGTTCGCCAGCATGTATGCGGCTTATGACGCGCTCTCCGATGGGCTCAAGGCGATGCTGTCGACGATGAACGCGCTGCATTCCAGCCGCCACGCCTTCGGTGACGGCGCTTACGTGGATACCGATATGGAAGATCTTGGCGGCCGCCTGGGGAATACCGAGGCCGCCACCCAGGACGCGATTCATCCGGTGATTATTCGCCACCCGTTGTCAGGCCGGCCGGCGCTTTATGTCAACGGTGATTTCACCGTTAAGTTCGAAGGCTGGAGCGAGGAAGAGTCGAAGCCGTTGCTCGATTATTTGTATGCCCATGCGAGCCGAAACGAGTTTACCTGCCGCTTTCACTGGCGACAGGGTTCGATGGCGATGTGGGACAATCGCGCCACGCATCATTGCGCGCTCAACGACTACCATGGCGAGCGGCGCCTGTTGCACCGCGTCACCATCGACGGCGTCGCGCTCGAAGCCGCGGCCTGACGATCGCCGCTATCTAAAACTCCGACCTCCCGCGGTTCGATCCGATGCTTCGGTAACGATACAGCCTGTCATACGTCGGCTTGGACCCGCGGGATGATAGCGGGATCGGTCAGGCCGCGGAATGACCGTTTGCCGGCTAGCCGACCGCCTTGACCTCGTGCATGTATACATCCTGTTGCGGGTACGGAATGCTGATGCCGGCCTCGTCGAACTTGACCTTGATGTTTTCCAGCAGGTCCGCGCGCACCGGCCAGTAATCGCCCGAGTTGACCCAGGGGCGCACGTTCAGGTTGACGCTCGAATCAGCGAGTTCGCCGACCGCCACCGCGGGTGCGGGGTCCTTCAGGATGCGCTCGTCAGTTTCCATCACGGCCATGATGATGTCGCGCGCCTGGCCAATGTTGTCCTCGTAGCCGATGCCGAAGACGAGATCGACGCGACGGGTTTCGAGCGCGCTGACGTTGGTAATATTTCCGCCGAGGATGGCCGAGTTCGGAACGATGATGCGCTGGTTGTCACCGGTGTGCATCAATGTTGCGAACAGCCCGATTTCGTCTACCACGCCGGCTGCGCCGCCTGCATTAATGAAATCGCCGATCTTGAACGGACGAAAAATGATGATCATGACGCCGGCAGCAAAATTTCCCAGCGAATCCTTCAGCGCCAGACCGACGGCGAGACCGGCGGCACCGAGAATCGCCATCAGCGAGGTGACGTTGACTCCCAGGGTGTCGACCGCGGCCAGCACCACGGCGACGAGCAGGATGCCGTAAGTGATATTGCCGAGAAATTTGATCAGCATTTCGTCGGTTTTGCCCTTGCGTAACGCGCGTTCGAGCAGATTGGATATGATACGCACAATGATTTTACCGACGATAAAAATCGCGATCGCAACCGCGATCTTAATTCCCCAGTCGACCCCGTTTTCCGAGATCCAGGTGGTTAGGTTTTCCATGATGTCTCCTATCGGTTGGATTTGTCTTGTTGGTTAATCGCGGCGCGATTGTGCCATTTTTGCATCGATTTGATTAGTTTTTTTTTGCAATTTATGAAAAATAAACAAATCGCCGATCGTTCTATTATGATTAGGGTCAAAACCACCTGATAAGAATAAAGAGGATTTTCCATGGAATTGCCATTTGTAGGGGATGCGGTTAATGCCTTCGTCTCGGGCTTCCTGTCGATTGCGGCGACTTTGCTGGTGCTGGCCTTTTGCGCTGCCCTGGTCGCGATCGTCGTGATTTACATCATCGACGTGACACAGACCAGGCAGGCGATCCGTCGCAACTATCCGGTGGTCGGCCGCTTCCGCTATTTCTTCGAACACCTCGGTGAGTTTTTCCGACAGTATTTCTTTTCCATGGATCGCGAGGAATTGCCGTTCAATCGCGCCGAGAGATCCTGGGTGTATCGCGCGGCAAAGCACGTCGACACCACGGTGGCTTTCGGCTCCACCCGTGACCTGAAACCCGCGGGTACGACGATATTCGTCAACTGTGCTTTCCCGACGCTGGGCGCCGACGCGGTGCCGCCCGGCGAAGTGACCATCGGTCCCGGCGCGGAAAAGCCCTATGTCACCCGCTCGCTTTACAATATTTCCGGCATGAGTTACGGCGCGCTGTCGGCGCCCGCGATCAGCGCACTGGCCAGGGGCGCGAAAAAGACCAGGTGCTGGATGAACACCGGCGAGGGCGGGGTGTCGCCTTTTCATCTCGAAGGCGGCTGTGACCTGGTGGTCCAGATCGGCACCGCCAAGTATGGCGTGCGCGATCTAGACGGCAATCTCAGCGATGAAAAACTGCGCCAGCTTGCGGCGCACGAGCAGGTGCGCATGTTCGAAATAAAGCTCAGCCAGGGCGCCAAGCCGGGCAAGGGTGGCATCCTGCCCGGTGCCAAGGTCAGCCCCGAAATAGCAAAAATCCGCGGCATTCACGTCGGCGAGGATTCGATCAGTCCGAATCGGCATCCGGATGTCAACTCGGTGGACGAATTGCTGGAGATGATCGACCGCATTCGCCGTGTTACTGGTCGCCCGGTAGGATTCAAGGCCGTGGTTGGCGCCCATGGATGGCTCGATGACCTGTTCGCGGAAATCAACCGCCGCGGAAGCGAAACCGCGCCCGACTTCATCACCGTCGATGGCGCCGAGGGCGGTACCGGCGCGGCGCCGATGCCGCTGATCGACGAAGTCGGCCTGCCGCTGCGCGAGGGTTTGCCGCTGGTGGTCGACAAGCTCAATCAGCACGGCTTGCGCGAACGCGTCAAGGTCATTGCCTCCGGCAAGCTGGTGCATCCCGCCAAGGTCGCCTGGGCGCTGTGCATCGGCGCCGATTTTTGCGTGTCGGCACGCGGCTTCATGTTCGCGCTCGGCTGTATCCAGGCGCTGCAATGTAACAAGAACACCTGCCCCACCGGCATAACCACGCACGATCCAAAGTTGCAGCGTGGGCTCGACGTGGCCGATAAATCCGAGCGGGTCGCCAACTTCCAGGACCAGATCGAATACGAGGTCGGCATTATCGCGCACTCCTGCGGCGTGCACGAGCCGCGCCAGCTGCGGCGTTTTCACTGTCGCGTGGTGATGGACAACGGCAGGTCTGTTCCGCTCGACGAGCTGTTCCCGGACCAGGCCCCGCCCGATACCTCTGCCTCCGAAGCGTTATCAGCAGAAGCCTCACCGGCATAAGGAATCAAAATGAAAGCAAGCGATCTGTTTGTACGCTGCCTCGAAAACGAGGGTGTCGAGTATGTATTCGGCATTCCCGGCGAAGAGAATCTCGACGTCATGGATTCGATGATCGGCAGCCCAATCGAGTTCATCACCACCCGGCACGAACAGGGCGCGGCCTTCATGGCCGACGTATACGGCCGCCTGACCGGCAAGGCCGGCGTCTGCCTGGCAACGCTGGGGCCGGGCGCGACCAACCTGGTGACCGGTTTCGCCGATGCCAACATGGATAGAGCGCCGATCATCGGCATTGCCGGGCAGGGAGCGACCACGCGCATGCACAAGGAGAGTCACCAGGTGCTCGACCTGGTCAACCTGTTTGAACCGATTTCGAAGTACAGCGTGCAAATTCGCGAACCGGAGATCGTCGCAGAAATCGTGCGCAAGGCGTTCAAGGCGGCCGAGGCGGAAAAGCCGGGCGGCAGTTTCATCGATTTCCCGGAAAACGTCGCCGCGATGCCGGTCGAGGGTAAGCAGCCGCTCAAGGTACAGAGCGCGAAGCCGCCGGTGCCGCCGACGGACAAGATCGCCCAGGCCGCGGAAATAATCTCCAGTGCCGGTTACCCGTTGATCATGGCCGGCAACGGCGTGGTGCGCGCCGACGCCAGCCAGGCGCTGGTCGAGTTTGCCGAAAAACTGAACATCCCGGTCGCCACCACCTTCATGGCCAAGGGCAGTATTCCTTTTTCACATGAACTGTCGCTCGGCACGGTCGGACTGCAGGCCAACGATTACGTCGCCTGCGGATTCGACCGCGCCGACGTCATTATTTGCGTCGGTTACGACATGATCGAGTACCACCCGCATCTGTGGAACAAGTCAAACGACAACAAGATCATCCATATCGACATGAGTCCTGCCGAAGTCGACGAGCACTATATCCTCGAATGCGGCGTGGTCGGTGACATCGGCGCCGGCTTGAGCGCGATCGCCGAGCAGGCGCAACCGCAGGCCGAATCGAAAGCGCAGCTGCTGCGCGAAACCATCGTTGACGAACTCAATGCGCATGCCGACGATGACAGTTTCCCGCTGGCGCCGCAGCGCATCATTCTCGACCTGCGTAAGGCGCTCGAGCCTGAAGACATCGTCGTTTCCGACGTCGGCGCGCACAAGATGTGGATGGCGCGCATGTACCAGGCGGAGCGCCCCAACACCTGTATCATCTCCAATGGATTTGCCTCCATGGGTATTGGTCTGCCGGGCGCGATTGCGGCCAGGCTGGCCTACCCCGACCGTACCGCCGTCACCGTCACCGGCGACGCCGGCTTTCTGATGAACTCGCAGGAAATCGAAACCGCGCTGCGCATCGGCGTCGCCATCGTCATCCTGGTGTGGAACGACAGCAAGTACGGTCTGATCAAGTGGCACCAGGACCGCCGCTTCGGCCGCGATACCCAGATCGAATTCAATAATCCGGATCTGGTCAAGTACGCCGAGAGCTTCGGCGCCAAAGGTTACCGCGTCGAATCAGCGGGCGACCTGCTGCCGACGCTGAAACAGGCGATCGCCGACGACACCGTGGTGCTGATCGATTGCCCGGTCGACTATTCCGAGAACATGAAACTCACCGAAAAACTCGGCAACCTGGTCTGCCCCATCTAAAAGGGGACGCTTCCCTTTTTGTCCCTCTATTTATCCTGTTTACTGGGTGTAAAACAGGGGGGGACGGGCGAAAGAAAGAGGAAAAAGGGAAGCGTCCCCTTTTTAGTCCCGGTTGAACTCGGGATACTCGCTGAGGAACTTGAGCCAATCTTCTTGCGCGGCGTCCCGAGGCGTTTTTTCTCCCCTGGTTACGGCGATGAAGCGCTCCTCCTCGGGATGTATCGGAGCGAGTCTGCCGTTTGTCAGCGCCATCAGGTATTTTCCATAGAAACGGATCGCATGCCGCGCCCTGGGAGAGTAGTCTTCTCCCAACGCTAGGTCGTAGCCGCCTTGCCGCAGTAAATCGAGACGGGATGGCGGGAAAATGTTTTTCACCATCGCCATTCGATCCTGGATGTGCGCGAACACGGCTTCACTGTCGAGAACATCCGAATGCGTGTTATCGAAACCGAATTGCCCGCTTGCCTGTTGTTGTGCCGGCGCATGCAGTTGACTGGTAAGCGCCACCACGCCATCGCTATTCTCTCCCAGCTTGATGGTATCGGGATTTTGATAGGCATAAATCAATTCATGGTGAACAAATTCGGGCAACGGTTTTCGGTACAAATTACCAATGAACGAATTCTCCGGGTTCAGATCCCGCCACGAGGGCAGCACGATCAGGCCGTGTTTTTCACCGCTCGCCGCCGCCGCGTGTCCGCCGAAGGGGCTTGCGATCGAGACGAACAGCTGCACCCTGTTTTCCCGGGCGTGTTCCCTGTACTTGTTGATCGCTGCTCTGACAACGAGCCCACCCATGCTATGGGCGACGACTATCAATGGCATCTCCGGCTGCCGATGCAGTTTTCCGGAGAGGAATATTTGATAAAAAAGTTCGGCTAACTGGTCGAGATCACCGCCGGATGGATAGTGAAAAAACCATGGCCTGTAGCGGTTTCGATCCAGCTTGTCGACGAAATTCTCGAAATCGCGTGCGCTGCCGTCGATGCCATGAACAAAAATGACCGGAATCTTGTAGCCCAGATCTTCCTCCAGCGCATAAAACATCGTCGGCGCCTGTTGGAGGAAGGATGCGGGATCGTACATGCCTAGCGTCGAGAAGTTTCTGTCGAAAATGGGGTCGTCGAGGCTGCGGATTGTCCCGGAAGGGTAAATCAGGGATTCGGAACGCCCGCTGGGAGCGGGTACCTCGATTGAAACATCCCAACCGATTGGGATGGGCTCGGATAATTGTATGTCTACCTGGCCAAGCACTTTTTCCGGCACGCTGGCTTTACTTAAATCAATCGACTGCTTGCCCACGACCTCGGACGAAGCGAATACGCCGTTGCCGTCGATATCAGCAAACACAAGCAGATCGTAATCACCCTCAGGCAAATTCAGTCCAAAATGCGATCCAGCGAACTCGAAATACATGGTGTCCACACGCTCGTTGGCCTGGTACTTACTGGAAAACGCGGCGATTGCCTTGGGTAATCCGGCATAGCTGCCTTTGATATCGACGCTACGTCCATTCACAAAATAGTTTTCCCTGTCGATCATGTGCTTGACGTTCAGCTGTTTCGGCTCGGCGTTTTGAATACGGGCGTACTCTGCCTGTACAAAGCTGTACTTGAGATAGGTGCAGGAGCAAATGAAAAATGTCAGACACAGGGTGAATACCAGCCTGAAGTAAACTGTCCGTAAATCGATTCGAAACCTGCCTGCCATGATATCCATTCTGCGCCTGCTTCCGGGCTAGCGTAAAATTTGGAATTCTGCAGACAGTATACCCATTTATCAATTTACCAGGCCTTTAGCGGCTAACCGATTAGAAAAAAAGCAAGCTGTCCCCTTTTATTACAGGGGTAAACGGGGAAAGAAAGAGGAAAAAGGGAAGCGTCCCCTTTTTCCACCGCTATGCGCGACAGCGGCTATGGTCCGGATCGTAGAATGCGTGCTTGCAGGCCTGCGCTGGCCGGGCTTTTCCCAGCACCTCGATTTCAGGGCTGAGTTCGCTTGTCGGCAAATGGCCGTCGATATATCCCAGCGCAACACATTGGCCGATGCGGTAACCGGCACTGGCCGATGTGACGTATCCTATGCACTTGCCCCGGGACAGGATCGGATCGCCGGGCAGGGGTTCGGCGTCGTCGATATCCACCGTCAGCCTGACGAAACGCCAGTCTGGCGTTTGCTGTTTTTGTGACATCACCGCGTCGCGGCCGATAAAGTCGGCTTTGTCGAAATCGATAAATTTTTCCAGGCCGGCGTCGAACATCGTGTACTCGCTGCCGAAATCCGATCCCCAGCCGTGATAGGCCTTTTCCACGCGCATCGCGTTCAACGCCCAGGAGCCAAAGTCGACCAGCCCCAGGTCTTCGCCAGGCCGACAAATTTCGTCATAAACTTTTACCAGGTCGCTGCAGGCCAGGTGTAACTCCCAGCCAAGCTCGCCGACGTATGAAACCCGCATCGCCGTGGTTTCACAGCCCGCAATCCGGATCTGCGCCACCGACATCCACGGCATGCTCTCGCTCGACAGGTCGTGATCAGTCAGTTGAGCCAGCAGCGCCCTCGATTGTGGCCCCATGACCAGCAGCGCGGCGTCATGCCGGTAGCCCCGCTGCAACTTGACCGAAGCATCGGCGGCAAGCTCGGCGTATAGCCAGTCATAGTCGCGCAAGTCGGCCAGGGTAGGGCCGCATAGCAGGTAACGATCGGGGCCGAGTCCTGCGATGGTGGCCTCACTCCAGATCTTGCCGCGGGGGGTTAGCAGGTAGGATAGCTTCACCCGTCCCTGCCGTGGCAATCTGCCGCAAAACAGGCGGTCGAGATAGGCGCTCGCCCCGGGGCCGCTGACTTCGTATTTGGTAAATCCGCCATGGTCCATGACGCCGACCCGGTCGCGTACCGATTCGCATTCCAGTTTGACCGCGGCCTGCCAGGGTTCGTGCTGTCGAAAACTCAAGGCCTCGGGATCGTTGCTATCGTTCAGATCGAACCAGAAGGCGCGTTCCCAGCCGCCGATTTGTCCGAACACCGCGCCTTTGTCTTTCAGCCTGTGGTAAAGCGGTGTTGCCTGTAGTGGCCGTCCGGACTCGATAATTCGATGCGGAAACGGGATCGCGTACTGTAAATCGTAGAGTTCGACGATGCGCTGTTGCGCGTATTCGGTTGTTGCCCAGTCGCCGAAGCGCCGCGGATCCCAGGCCGAATAGTCCCATTCGGTTTCACCCTCGGTAATCCATTCGCTAATCGCCTTGCCGACCGCCGCCGAATGCGTGATTCCGATCTGAATGCCGCAGGCGTGATAAAAATTCGGCAATCCGCTGGCCGGGCCGCATAGCGGCAGGGCGTCGGGGGAGTAGCCGATCGGTCCGTTGACGAAGCGTTGAATGCCGGCCTCGCCCAGCAGCGGCACGTGCTCGATGGCCTGTTCGATCAGGTCGACAATGTCATCGACCGAATCCTCGAACAGCGAATGCGCAAAGCGGTCGGGAATGCCGTCGGCGAAGGCCAGGCGGCCGGGATGGCCGTAGGATCCGAACAGCAGGCTGGCGCCTTCGCGTCGCAGGTAAAAACGGATGTCGGGATCGCGCACCAGCGGAAAAAGCCTGTCGTCCCGCCGCAATTGGTCGAGTGCGTCAGTCACCAGGTACTGGTGTTCGAGCACCGCCACCGGCAGTTGCTGGCCCAGCATGTTGCCGATTTCGGCACCGTAAAAGCCGGTCGCGTTGACAACGATTTCGCAGCAGACGTCGCCCTTGTCGGTTGATATTCGCCACTCGCGGTCGTGGTTGCGGCCGATGCCGGTTACGCGGGTAAAACGCGTAACTTCGGCACCGCCGGCGCGCGCGCCTTTGACCAGCGCCTGGGTGAGCTGACTCGGATCGATATCGCCCTCGTAGGGATCGTGGATCCCGCCGATGACCGAGTCGCCGGCGCGATAATGCGGATGCATGGCTTCCATTTCCGTTGGCGACAGCATCGCCAGCTCGAAGCCGGCCGATTTCGAAACCCCGACCAGGTGACTGAACAGGTCCATGCGGTCTCGAGTATGCGCCGGCCAAAATGCGCCGGTATGGCGATAGGTTATGGCCGATCCAACCTCTTCGGCGAGATCCTTGTACAGGCGCCAGGCGTAGTTGCCGGCGCGCATGCCGAGCCAGCTGTTGGCATAGGTCGGGATGTTGCCGGCCGCATGCCAGGTCGAACCGGAGGTAAGTTCGTCTTTTTCGATCAGCAGGCAGTCGTCGACGCCAGCCTTAGTCAGGTGATACATGCAAGCGGCGCCAACCGCGCCGCCGCCGATAACCACCACGCGTGCGCTAGATCGCATGATTAGTTGCCATCGCTAGGCTTCGCCGAGCAGGCGGCCGAAACCCGATACCGAGTCATTGATGCCTGATGCGCGCAGCGCCTGCCAGTAAACCGCCGCGTTACAGGCGACGATTGTTTTGCCGGTTTCCTGTTCGAGTTCCTCGATCAGGCCGACAAAAGGCAGCGCGGTGCCGATTTGAGCGATCGCGTCGCAGTCGCTCGCCGCCAGCTGCCGCGCCAGCTCACGGATTTGATCGAGCGGGGTTTCGCAGATTTGTGGCAGGCTCGGCGCCTCGGTACCCTTGATTGCGATAACCTCGAAACCGCCGGCTTCGATATTGGCCTTGACCAGCTGATCGATTTCGGCGTTGAACGGCGTCAGCACGGCGATGCGTTTGGCGCGCAAGGCATGCAAACCTTTCTGCGTCGCAATTGACGCATTGCACACCGGTATGCCGATGTGGCTCTGCAGCTGATCGCAAACGGATTTCAGTTTTTCCACGCCGCCGGCGCCGGCATCGGTGGTCAGGCCAATGGCGAGCGCAACCGGATTGGCGTCCATCAGCTTTTCCGCTTCGTCGAACAGATCGTCGGAAATGCGCTCGCCGCCGAGGCGAAAGCGCTGCATCTGGTTGCTGATGCCTGCGGGCCTCAGCTGTTCCAGTTCCGGCTGAACGACCGTATTCATCGCCGGGGTCATGACCCCGATAATGGCGCGGGGTGCGAGAGTGTCGCTCATGGTTGCTGCTCCTTTAGATACAGGTTGAGGCCGCGTTGTGCATCGCGGTAGATCATATCGCCGACAATGGTTTCGAGCTCGGCCGCATCCGCCGGGTCGCAATCGAACTCGCCCTGCCAGATGCCGAGCGTGCTGTCGCCATCGGTGATTTCGATGAAACGATGCGTGGAGACATAATTACTGCAGGCCAGCGGGCTTTCGATGATGTCGTAGCTATAGAAATGTTCGATATCGGAATGCGCCAGCAGGGTTTCGCGAAAGCGCGTGCCGTCGGCAATGTCGAGCGCGCGGATCGAGCCGACCGCGGTCGGCGATCCGCTTTCCATAACGGCTCCGATAACGCCGGGATTCCAGTTCACCACGCCGTCGAAACGGCGCACCGCGGCCCAGACGCGGTCTATCGGTGCATCGATGATGACGCTGCGTTTGACTTTCATTTGTTATCCTCGCTGATCTCCAGTCTTATATTGAATTTTTCGCGAATCGCGCGATCCGCCTTGTTCGACAGTTGCGTTGGCTGATGGTCCTGCAGGATATCGCCCACGATTCGACGGGCGCGTTCCCAGATCGGCGGGCTGCCCGCATCGATCCAGTCGGGCAGCGATTGCCGGTCGCCGACTTCGGGATACACGTATTCGGTTTTCATCAGCCTGAGCGTTAGCGCTTCACCCAGATAGTGACCGTCGCCGCAGACCACGCGTTCGATGGCGTCCAGATCGAGTGCATCGGCGTCGATCTCGATGCCGCGCACGGTGCGTAAAATCGCGCCACACATATCGTCGTCGATAACCAGGGCTTCCGGCGACGCCACCATGATCGATCCCAGCATGCCCACCGAAAGATTGATCATGTCGGCGCCGGCATTGGCGGCCAGCGCGATGCTGTAGCCTTTCTCGTAACCGGCCTGGGCGTCCTCGAGCTTGGAGTCGGTCATGCCGGCGGAAACGGTGGCGGGCAAATCGAGCTTGCGCAATAGCTGCGCGGCCGCCGCGTTGGCGACTGCGGATTCTCCGCCACCGCCGCTCATCGCACCGGTACGCAAATCGGAAATAAACGGCATAAAGGCATAAATACAGGGGTGCCCGGGTTTGATTGCGTCAACTACCATCAGGCCGGCCAGCGATTCGGCAAGGCCCTGCGCCAAAGCGCCGGCCAATGACGCCGGACTGGTTGCGCCTGCCTGACCGGCGGAACAGATTTGCAGCGGCATGCCGTTATCGATAGCCGCGCGCATGATGTCGACGCCTTCCGGCGCAAACTTCAGCGGCGGCACCACGTGTACGATGACGCCGAAGCAAAAAGGTTGTTTGCGAAAGCCCTGCTTATGCGCCAGCGCGATATCGAACATGCGGGTGACTTCGTCGACGTGGGCGGCATTGTCAAAACTGACGCCGATCGGTTTTCCGGTCGCGCGCAGGCAGGCGTAGGCGGTGTTGATATCGAGGTCGATTGCTGTCGGCATGTCTCGCGCTACCAGCGGACGAATGCCGTAGTGCACGTGCTCGCAGCGGTCGAGCACGCGCATCATTCGGTACAGATCGCGCAGCGTCGAATCGCGATACTCGCCGCTATCGCTATCCAGTGTTTGCACCGCGGCGCCGCCAGTGCCGATATGAACATGGCCGCCACCGATATCGAGCCCGCGATTGTCGTCAAAGCCCGGCAGGCTGACGCGGTGACTTGCGCGTCGCAACGCCTTTTCCACATCGCCGCGGGCGAACGTCAGGCGACCGTCCTGGCGTCGGCTGGCGCCGTTTTCGAGCATCGGGCCCTGTAACCAGTCGGGCACGTCGGCGATGCCGATTGTTTGCAGTATCTCAAGACTGCTGTCGATGATCTGCTCGCATTCATGGTCGCTCAGCGGTTGGTAGCGGCCGCCCTGGTAAACGGCCGCGGCCGCCGGCTCGACGGCTGCTGTTGCGCGACGTCGCCGGCTCGAACGCGTCATTAGTCGAGCTCGTTGTAGACGATATCGAGCGCTTTTTCGAGAATCGCGAGGGCGTCGTCGATTTCGTTCTCCTCGATGATCAGCGGCGGCATGAAACTGATGCGGTCGGGGGCAATCGAGCGCAGGTAAAGCCCGCCCGCGTGTGCGGCATCCTGTACCCGTTGCCCTACCTTAAGCGCCGGATCGTATTTTTCACGGGTTTTGCTGTCCTTCACCAGCTCGATACCGCAGAACAGGCCGATGCCGCGCGCATCGCCGACCAGCGGATGTTCCATTAACGCCTGGCAACCGCTTAAAAACCGATCGGATACGCGGCGCACGTGACCAATCAGATCGATTTCCTGGTAAATATCGAGGGCTTCGAGCGCGATGGCGGCGCCTACCGGATGACCCGAGTAGGTAAAACCGTGACCGAGCACGCCGGCTTCGTCGGAATTGCGCATCATGTCCTGGTAAAAATCTTCCTTGAACATCAGCGCCGACATCGGGAAGAAAGCCGCGGTCAGCGCCTTGGCGCAGGAGGTCGAATCCGGTTGCAGGTCAAAAGCCTCGGCGCCCCACCAGTATCCGGTGCGACCGAATCCACAGACCACCTCGTCGACATGGAAGTGGATGTCGTACTTACGAATTACCTGTTGCATCGCTTGCCAGTATCCGCGTGGTGGCAGGATCGCACCGCCGCCGCTTTGCATCGGCTCGGCGAAAAAAGCGGCGATGTTGTCGGGGCCGGTGTCGATAACGAGGTCTTCAAATTCCTGCGCCATGCGCGCCGAAAACTCCTCCTCGCTTTCCCCCGGGTGATGAAAATGGTAGTAGTTCGGGGTCGAAAGCTTGCGGAAATCGTCCATTGGCAGGCCGAAATTGGCGTGCATATGCGGCTGCCCCGACAGGCTGACCGCGGCAACGGTATTGCCGTAGTAACCTTTCCAGCGCGAGATCAGCTTGCGCCGCTGCGGTTGACCGCGCGCGATATTGCGGTACCACAGGAACTTGATCATGGCGTCGTTGGCCTCGGAGCCGGAGCACTGGAACATGACGCGATCCATCCGCACCGCAGCCATCTTGACCAGGCGCTCGGCGAGTTCGGCCACCTTGGGGTGCGAGCGGCCGTAGAAGGTCGGCGCAAACGGCAGCGTATCCATTTGCCGTTTGGCGGCCTCGGCGAGGCGATCGTTGTGGTAACCGAGCGAGGTGCAGCCGAGCCCGGAAAAGCCGTCGATCAACTCGCGACCGTCGTCGGTTTTGATATAAACCCCGTGACCTTCGGTCACCATAACCGCGGGTCCTTGCTGCTGGTGCTGGCGCAGGTTGGTCTGGCCGTGAACGTGATGATCGCGATCCTTTGCCTTCAGCGATTCGAGGATTGCCATGATTGCACCTCAAAGTGAAACTGGATTTTGATTTTTTATGATATATTGCTGAAAATCAATCACGATATATTCACAGTTTGATGAATTTAATTCATGGATAGGCCGACACTCGATATCAAGCACCTGGAAATGATCGTCGCGCTCGCTGAAACGCCGCGCGTTACCGAGGCCGCGGAAAAATTGCGCATCACGCCGTCGGCGCTGTCGCATCGGATTCGCGAAGTTGAGCGACGCCTGGAAGTGCCCCTGTTCATGCGCGTGCACAAGCGCCTGCGTCCGACGCCGGCCGCCGATTACCTGGCCCAGGTCGCCAAACGCCTGCTCGCGGATATGCGTCGCGCCGAGGATGACGTGCGTAAAATGGCGCGCGGGGTAAAACACGTGGTGCGGCTGGCGGTCGAGTCCTATAGCGCCTACCACTGGTTGCCTGATTTCCTGCGCTACCTGCGAGAAATCGAGCCCGATATCGGCGTCGAGGTGGTGGCCGCGGCTTCGCGAAATACGCTGTCGAGCCTGCACCAACGTACCGTCGACCTGATCATTATTTCAGGTGAAATCAATCCCGCCGGGATCAAGCTGGTGCCGATGTTCGAAGACCAGCTGCGTTTCGTGATGCCGCCGGGGCATCGATTGGCCGACAAGGCCTATATCGAGGGCGCCGATATCGTCGGCGAGGACTTTATCACCTATACCCGGGTGCCCGAACCCGATCGCGAGTACGAACGCCTGTTCCGGCCGAGCAATGCCTATCCAAACTGGATCGAAACCGTCGAGGTTCCCGAAGCGATCGTGGAAATGGTCGCCGCCGGGCTCGGCACTTCGGTGCTTGCCGGTTGGGCGGTGTCCGCCGCTATCGACAGTGGCCGCATCGTTGCCGCCAAGGTTGGTGAGCAGGGCATAAACCTGTGCTGGTATGCGGCAACGCGTAGCGGTAACAGTAACGAAGACGAACGTAATCAACGAGTTGCCGAGCTGCTGGCCAGGTGGTGCCAGCATAACGGCGGCCTCAGCGGAGGATAATGATGGCTACAGGTTTTATCGGTCTCGGTACCATGGGATTACCGATGGCGAACCGCCTCCAGCAACAGGGATTCGAACTGCTGGGCTGGGATACAGATCCGCGGGCGATAGCCAGCTTCAGCGCCGGCGCCGGTTCGCTGAAGGCTTTGGTCAGTCACTGCGACGTGTTTATTACCATGCTACCCGAAGGCGAGCATGTGCGGGCGGTAACTGAACAATTGCTTGCCGTCGGTGTTGGCGAAAACTGTTTGTTTATCGATTGCTCGACGATCGATATCGGCACTACCAGGGATCTCGCCGCGGAGCTGGCCCGGCACGGCCACGGATTTGTCGATGCGCCGGTCTCCGGTGGCCGCGAGGCTGCCGTCAATGGCGGCCTGAGTTTTATGATCGGTGGCGACAGCGACGCTATCGAACGCGCCAGACCCTGGCTCGAAGCCATGGGCGGCAAGCTCAACGAATTTGGCGCCGCCGGCGCCGGGCAGGCTGCCAAGGCCTGTCACAACATGATCTGTGGCATAACGGCACTCGGGGTTTGCGAGGCCTTCGCGCTGGCGGATTCACTCGACCTCGATCTCGAACGTTTTTACCAGCTTTGCAGCGGCGCCGCGGCACAAAGCTGGATTCTCGAGAACCGGTGTCCCATTCCGGGCCCGGCGCCCGATGCACCGGCCTCGCACGACTATGCGCCGGGTTTCGCCGCGCGCCTGATGGCCAAGGATCTCGGCCTCGCGCAGCAGGCAGCGGCGGCTAGCGGGCAGCAAACCAGCTTTGGCGAACAGGCGGCGCGCCGCTTTCGGGAGTTTGTCGAAGCCGGCAACGGCGATTTGGATTTCTCGGCGATTTATCGCCGCATACGCGAGTGAGTTCGACGCCGAACATTCTGTGGATTGTTAGCGATCATCAGATCCACGCCGGCAAACCGCCGGGGCTGGATTTATTTCCGCTGCAAAGCAAGCTTTCGCGTCTCGGGGTTGAGTTCAGCAGAGCCTTTTCGGTGTTACCGATATGCAGCCCGGCGCGCGCCTCGATGCTGACCGGGCTCTACCCGCATGCGCACGGCCTGACCGAAAACGATGGCCGCTTCGGCGGGCGAGCGGGTCTCGATGATAGCGACTGGATGGTTCATCATGCCCTGCAGCAGGCCGGCTATCGCTGCGGCTGGTTCGGTAAGTGGCATGTCGATAATCATCGATCGGCGATCGACTACGGTTTCGAGGGATTTTCGCTGCCGGGTTACGGTTACCCCTATGCCAGTGATGCCTATCGCGACTACCTGCGCGATCAGCAATTGCCCGATCCGCTGGCGCGTGTCGAAATTGCCGGCGAATCGGCAATGCCGATCGGCAGCGAGGTCTCGCTGCTCGAAGCGACCTCGTGGTTCGATTATGAATCCGGTGTCGCCAGGCTTGAAGGGCCGGCTCAGCTGCATGAAGCTTTCTTTGTTGCCGAGCAGGCGCGGCGATGGATCGAGTCGCTCGACCAGGGGCCGTTTTTTGCGCGTATCGATACCTGGGGTCCGCATCCGCCATACCTGCTAGCGCCGCCTTTTCATGGCATGCTCGACCCCTGCGAGATCGAGTTACCGGCCAGCTTTTACAGCCAGCTCGAGTCGCGCCCGCGCCATCATCGCGATTACCGCGATTACTGGCGCAGCACGCTGGGGCTCGACGCCGAAGACTGGCGCCAGATGTACCAGCGCGCGCTCGAACACGCGATTCTGGTCGAAAGCGCGCTATCCGTTTTATTGCAGCAGGTTGACCTTGAGCAGACCCTGGTGATATTCAATAGCGACCATGGCGACGCGGTCGGTTCCAACGGCGGCGTCGCCAACAAGGGCGGTCTGATGGTCGAGGCAACCATGCGCATCCCGTTGCTGATTGCCGGCGCCGGCATAAGCGCCGCGCAAACCCGCGACCAGCTGGTCAGCCAGCTCGACCTGGCGCCGACCATCCTCGATTTCTGTGGCCTCGAGGTCGATTCCCGCTTACACGGCTCGAGCCTGGCCGGGCTGATTGCCGACGACGATAGCCGCTGGCGCCAGGGATTAATGGCGCAGCACTATGGCTTGCATCGACCGATTCGTCAGCGCGCCTGGTACCAGGATGAGTGGAAGCTGGTTATTCAGGCGGACGGTTACCGCGAGCTGTACAACCTGCAACAGGATGCCGATGAACTCGACAATCTCGCCGCCGAGCCGCGTTATGCTGAAATCCTGTTATCCCTGCGTCGGCAGCTGGCGCAGGCGATGTCGGAAGTCGGTGACGACTATATGCTGCCATTTGGCGAATGATCGGGCCGCGCTGCCGGCGAGCAGGGCTGTGGCTCAGCGCCGCGTCAGGCCGGTATGGGCAATCGGTTTATCGCCGCTTTTCTGTTCGCGCCGCAGTACGTAGATACCCGAAAGAATTATGATGCTGATGCCGGTGATTGTCGCCAGGTCCGGAATCTCGGACCAGATCAGGTAACTCAACAGCGTCACCCAGATGATCATCACGTACTCGAAGGGTGCCAGCCGAGAGGCCTGGGCGTGCTTGTAGGCGTAGGACATGAACATGAAACCCAGCGCGCTGGTAAGCCCGGTCAAGGTCAGCAGCATCATGTCCAAGGACCCCGGCATGGTCCAGGGCAGCAGCATGGTCTTTTCGCTAGCTGTCGATGCCTGCACTGGATCGGCCTCGGATAACATCCATCCCATAACCGGCGCCAGCAGCGCAAAGGTGAGGCTGGCGTAGAGCGACATGATCGACGCCGGCGCGGTCATGCGCGCGTATCGCACCATGACCTGGCACAGCGCGTACAAAAAGGCGGCCAGGATCGGCAGCAACGCGACCAGGCTGAATTGCTCTGTATCCGGCCGCAGCACGATCAGCACGCCGATAAAACCGGCCAGGATTCCGAGCAGTCGGTGGAGGCCGACACGTTCTCCCAGCAGCGGAACCGATAGCAGGGTGATGAAAAAGGGGGCGGTAAAAAACAGCGCGGTCGCGGTCGTCAGCGAAATTTCCGCCAGCGCGATGTAATAGGCCATGAAGGCGGTAAACATCAGCAGGCCGCGAAGCAGGTGGAAACCGGGGTGATGCAGTTTCAACGCCGTCAGCCTGACGCTGAAATGAATCAGGATCAGCAACAATACGATGGCGACCATTCCGCGTATGGTCATGATTTGATGGATCGGGTAGGCGCCGCTCATTCCCTTGATAATGGCGTCCTGAATGGTGAACAGCAGTTTGCCGCTGGCCATGATCGCAACCGCCTGCGTTAGCGCACCGCTGGCGCTGGCTGGCGTCAACTTTTCGAAATTCCGAGCTCGAGTCCGGCGACTCTGAGCAAATCGACTTCCTGTTCGAGGTCGGCGGCGGTGAGTGGATGGTTCTCCAGCCAGCGTTGAGGGATACCGAGCGTCATCACCTGGGCCTCGTCGACGTGGACGTGGATGGCAGGTAACTCGATCGGCGTGCGGCCGCGATTGAACAATACCGCCAGCCGCAGCAGGCGCGTCATCAGCCCTAGGGCATCCGATCGCACGTAGACACTGTCTTCGATCAGTTCGGGGTGAAACCGGCGCCGGTGCTGGCGCACCATGATCGACAGCGCGCCTTGCTCCTGGCGCGAAAATCCGGGCAGGTCCATATTTTTCAACACATATGCGCCGTGACGATGGTGCTGGCTGTGCGCGATCATCAGGCCGATCTCGTGCAGCTGCGCGGCCCAGCCCAGCAGCCGCCGCTCGCGCTGCAGCAGTCCGTGCTGCTTGACCTGGTCAAACAGCATCAGCGTGGTCTGGCAGACGCGCTTGCCGTGCTCCAGGTCGATATGATGCCGCTTCATCAGTTCGAGCACGGTGACGGCTCGCCGATCTTCGTGCAGCACGCGACCGACGAGATCATGCAGCACCCCTTCGCGCAGCGAGCCATCCGACACCCGCATGAACTTCAGGTCCAGCGCCTTGAAAATGGCCATTAACACCGCTACGCCGCCGGCGAATACCGGGCGCCGCTCCTCGCTGAGCCCGCTGATGTGGAGGTTGTCGCTGTGGCCGGCCTTGACGATTGCCTTGACCAGTTTTTTCAGTCCCTTGCGCGTGATGCCGGTCTCGCTCCAGCCGTTCTCGCGAATCACGTTACTGATCGCGCGCGCCGTGCCCGAGGTGCCGATAATGTCCTTCGCCTGCAGCGCCTTGACCACGGCTATGTCGGGCTCCAGCTTGAGCCGTGCGCTCAAGATGGCGCGGCGCATGCGCAAATGGTTGATCTCGCCGTTGGGAAAGTATTTTTCGCTGCTGCTGACACAACCCATGGACAGGCTTTCGAGGAATACGGGTTCGCTCTTGTCGGCGACGATAATTTCGGTGCTGCCGCCGCCGATATCGACCACCATGCGCCGCCCACGGTCGCCCTGCAGGGTTTGCGCGGCGCCGAGGTAAACCAGTCGCGCCTCTTCGAATCCGGAAATTATTTCGATCGAAAAGCCGAGAGCTTTTTCCGCGTCGCGTATGAACTGGCGCGAATTTTCCGCCTTGCGCAGGGCGTTGGTGCCGACGATGCGCACGTTGTCGGGTTCCAGGCCACGTAGGCGCTGGCCGAAACGCGACAGGCAGCCGAGCGCTCGTTCGCTGGCCTCGGCGGTTAGCAGGTTGTTGGCATCGAGCCCGGCGGCAAGTCGCACCATGTCGCGTTCGCGATCGATGACGGTGAGCCCGTGTTCCTCGGCGCGCACGACCTTCATATGAAAACTGTTCGATCCAAGATCGATGGCTGCAAACTGCTCCACCCTAGTTAACTCCTCGATACTTTGACGGCAGCCGTTTACTGTGTTTTTTATCGCAACAAGACTTCATGTGGTCACGACAATATTGCCAACGTGCTTCCTTTGCAAAAAAGCTTCCTGTGCCAGGCCGAGATCTTCGAGCGGGAAAGCCTGCGCCAGCAGCGGTTGCAGTAAGTCCTGCTCGATCAGGCCGACCAGGCGCTGCATCGTGCCCGGCGGCACGATCGTGGCCCCGGTTAGCCGCAGGTCCTTGTAAACCAGCTGGCGCAGGTCGAACTCCACCAGCGGGCCGGCGATCGAGCCCGAGCTCGAGTATCGCCCGCCCTGGCGCAGCGCGTTGATCAGCGCCATGAACGAGTCGCCGCCGACGACATCGAGCGCGACATCGACGCTGCCGCCGGCCGCGTCGCGAATCGCGGATTCGAGGTCGCCCTGATTGCGATCGATAACCTGTGCGGCGCCCAGTTTACGCAACGGCTCCGTTTTCGACGCCGTGGCGATCGCGATTACGCGTGCGCCGCGCAGCCGACACAGCTGGATCGCGGCCGAGCCGACGCCGCCGGATGCACCGTTGATGACTACCGTTTCGCCGGGCTGTAGCCCGCTGCGTGCGGTCAGGTTTTCCGCGGTGCTGTAGGCGCAGGGGTAGGTCGCGAGCTCGGCGTCGGTTTGCGAGGTTTCGATTCGAATCGCGTTCTCGCTGCGAATCCTGGTGTAGTCGGCGAAACCGCCATCGCATTCGGAACCGAAGTAGATCGAGCGCGCCGCGTCGAGCCAGTCCCCGGTGGCGAGGATCCACGGGTCCAGCAGTACGCGCTCGCCGATACGAGAAGTATCGACATCGCTACCGACCGCGGCGATGGTGCCGGCGACGTCGGCGCCCTGTATTCGAGGAAAGCTGATCGATGAACTGCTCCAGCTGCCGCTGTCGGCGTCGGCGTTATCGAATCCGCCCTTGCCGCCGGCATCGGTTATCCCCTCGGTCACCGATTTCGAGTACCACGCGGTACGGGTGTTGATGTCGGTATTGTTGAGGCCGCAGGCGCCGACCTTGACAAGCACTTCGCCGCGACCCGGTTGCGGCGCAGGCCAGTCTTCATGGTATTCGAGCTTGTCCAGGCCGCCGTGGCCGGTTAATACGACGGCTCTCATTTTTGCTGGAACAGGCATTGCAGCTCCGATCTTTCGATTCCGCGATGGTATGCAATGGCAATCTGCGAGTCACTATATTTTTAAATATCGCTGCGGTTATGGCCCACGGCTCGGCGGCGGCGATAGCTGATTCGATTTTGCGCGGAATTGACTTCGCTTGCTGTCGGCCCCCCCAAGGTTTCGGGACCTCGAAACGGTAGCGCGTTACGAGATTCCCGCTTGCGCGGGAATGACAGTAGATGGTTTACTAGATGGCATGCCTGACCTGTCACCGGCAGGTTATGGGATTCGTTACGGTGCCGCGGTTTGCAGCGGCCCGGATGCGGATAAAAACCGGGAGGGGAGTTGATCGAGTCAATCACTATCGGAACCTTTCGTTCACTGTTCGACGGTGACGAAGCGTTTGCCGTGATCGATCCGCGTGAAGCGTCGGATTTCAACTCGAATCATTTACTCGCTGCCTCCAGCCTGCCGTTATCCCGCCTGCAAAGCCTGATTGCCGCCGCCGTGCCGCGGCACGATACGCTGTGCGTTTTGTGTGATACCGGTGAAGGCGAGGCCAGGTCGGCCGCGGAGCTGTTACAAACCCTCGGTTATACCCGGCTTGCCGTCCTCGACGGCGGTATCGCCGCATGGGAGGCCGGCGGCGGAAAGCTTTTTTCCGGCAGCAGCGTGCCGGGCAAGGCGTTCGGTGAATTCGTCGAAAAATCCTGTGCCACGCCGGCGATGACCGCGGCCGAGCTGCATCAACGACAGCTGCGTAACGAAGCCACCTTGTTGATCGATTCGCGTACCGCCGAGGAGCATGAAAGTTACTGTATCCCGGGCGCGATACTTTGCCCTGGCGCGGAACTCGTATACCGGGTGCTGCCGATCGTCAATGCGGACACCGAAGTCGTGGTCCACTGCGGTGGACGCACGCGCAGCATCATCGGCGCGCAAACCCTGATCGACGCCGGTTGCAGCAGGGTGCACGCGCTCGAAAACGGCACCATGGCCTGGCAGTTCGAGGGGCTCGAACTCGAACATGGCAACAGTGAAGCTTTGGCGCATCCCGATAGCAAGTCGCTGATACTGATTCGAGCCATCGCCGATCAACTTGCCGAGCGCTGGCATATCGATCGAATCGATTCGATCGCCGCGCGCGAGCAGCGTAACCGCTACCTGATCGACGTGCGCGGTCGAGAAGAGTTCGAAAGCGGGCATATTCCCGGATCCATGCATGTTCCGGGTGGGCACCTGCTGCAGAACGTCGATCGTTACCTGGTGGTGCGCAATTCGGTGGTGATTCTGATCGATTCGGACTGGGTGCGCTCGGTTACCACGGCGGTGTGGCTGCGGCGCATGGGCTGGCGGCGTGTTTACGTGTTTACCATCGATTCAGGCTACGACGATCTGCTGAGCGGGCCGGGCATAGGAGACGAGCCGCTCGAGGATCGAGACCTCGATCCCGCCGACTATGCCGATCACGAGGCCCTGATGCGCGAAAACAGGGCTTACCTGGAATGGGAGATTGCGCTTTTCGACAAGTTATCCGGCGAACCGGCCGCGCCTTACATGGACGCCTGAGTCGTCGATTTCAGTGGCTTCGGGGAGAGGCAATGGAGACAGTAATATGAGTAACCAGCAATCGCCGACCGAGCGTCTGTACGCCATCGTCGAGCAGGGGCTTTGCATTGGCTGCGGCCTGTGCCAGGCGGTTGCAGGCGCCGAGCGGCTGCGCGTAACCAGAACCGTGAGCGGTTACCTGCAGCCGGTGGTCGAGGGCGAACTCGACGACGAGACCGTCGATCTAATTTACCGGGTTTGCCCGGGTACCCGTATCGAAGGCCTGCCGCAGCGCCTGCTCGATGCGGATACGCGCCAGGATAATGTCTGGGGTCCGTGGCGACGCATCGTGCGCGCCTGGGCCGGTGATCCTGAAATTCGATTCGAAGGCTCCACCGGCGGAGTGCTGACCGCGCTGGCTAATTACCTGCTGGCCTCGAAACGGGTCGACTTCATCCTGCATGTCAAGACATCGGCCACCGAGCCCAGTTTTGGCGAAGCGACGCTGAGCTTCGACGAAGCCGACGTGTTCGAAGCCGCGGGTTCGCGCTACGGACCGGCGGCGCCGCTGGTCGACATCGAGGCAGCGCTCGAGCGAAACCAGCCGTTTGCCTTCATCGCCAAGCCCTGCGACGTTGCCGCGCTGCGCAATTACGCCGAACAGGACGAACGTGTCGATCGGCTGGTCAGGTATATGCTGGTCATGGTTTGCGGCGGCTACGGAACGCCGCAGGGCACTAACGACTTTTTCCGCCGCGTCGGCATCGATCCCGAGCAGGTGACCGCGCTGCGCTACCGCGGGCGCGGTTGCCCGGGACCGACCCGGGTCGAGGCCGCGGGTGAGGTGCGGGAGTTCCACTACATCGATTACTGGGGTGAGGACGAGGCCACCTGGACGCTGCCGTTTCGCTGCAAAATTTGCCCCGACGGTATCGGCGAAGCGGCCGATATAGCGGCTTCGGACACCTGGATCGGCGGCGGTCCGAACCGTGTCGATAGCGTCGACGACCCCGGCACCAACGCGCTGATTGCGCGCACCAGCGCAGGCGAGGAATTGATCGCGGCAGCGGCTGAGGCCGGCGCCCTGACGCTCGAGTACGACATCGTTCCCGACATCATGAGCGTTTACCAACCGCACCAGGTCAACAAGAAATATGCCGTCTGGGCACGCCACCAGGGTCTCGCCGACGCCGGCCGAATCGTGCCCCGGACCGAACGGCTGCGTATCGAGCAGCTGGCGCGGGATTTGCCGGATGAAAGCAACGACTTTCAACGCCAGGGAACGCTCAGGCGCATCGAAATCGGCAAGGCCACCGAGCCCACTCCCGTTGCCAGTGAGAACTAACGGCTCGATACGGCCGGCGCGATAAACTTCGAGCCAGCTGGCGGCCGCGACGACGAGATTTCAGGCTTCGAGATCTGACCCGAATGGCACTTACTTCAGGCTCGAAACCCAACTATGAAGTCATTCCCGCGCCAGCGGGAATCTTGTAGGCGTTTGGCTTCTTTGCGCCGAGCTTCCCCGATCTGGACGGAGTCTCCTTCGATGGCGGCTTCGAGACCGTTGACGAGGCGTCGCCACTGGATGCCAACAATGTTCGCGTCAGCGAGGCTGTCACCGGTTCGACAGATTTCCCCGCGGACGGGGCAGCGCATGGATGCAGCGCGCGCGCCGTTCTGCTAATATGCTGCAGCTTTTCTCATCATCCTGTTATCTATTTTCGAAGGACCGAGATCCATGCAGTTATCCGACTTTCCGGTTACCCCGGTCCAGCAGAGCCGCCTTTCGCGGGTCGATTTCGACAACCTGGGCTTCGGTTCGATCTTTTGCGATCACATGTTCAGCATGGAGTACGCGGACGGCGAGTGGCGAAATCCTGAAATCCAGCCTTACCAGGCGATACCGCTGGAGCCCGGGGTTGCGATGCTGCACTATGGCCAGACCGTTTTCGACGGCTACAAGGCTTTCCGCGGGGTGGATTCCGAGCTAAGGATCTTTCGACCGGATATGAATGCCCGGCGGTTGCATGATTCATGTCGTCGGCTGTGCATTCCGACGATGGGCGCGGATGAAATGCGCGACATCATGGTTAACGCCAGCCGCCAGTTGATCGAACTTGACCAGGACTGGATTCCGTCGCAATGGGGTCAGTCGCTGTATATCCGGCCGCTGATCATCGGCACCGAGGCTACGCTCGAAGTCCGGGCCGCCGACAGCTATCGTTTTATCATCATGACCTCTCCGGTGGGCAGTTATTTCACCAACCTGGAGCAGGGCGTTTCGCTGCGCGTGGAGGATCGGTTCACCCGTGCCGCCAGTATCGGCGGGCTGGGCGCGGCCAAGACCGCCGCCAACTATGCCGCCAGCCTGCTGCCGGGATACGAAAGCCGCCAGCAGGGCTTCGACCAGGTACTATGGCTCGACGGCAACGAGCATCGCTACGTCGAAGAGGTGGGCGCGATGAACATCTTCTTCAAGATCGGCGGCAAGGTCATGACGCCGCCGCTGGGTGGGTCCATCCTGCCGGGGGTGGTGCGCGACAGCGTGCTGACCCTGCTCGACGACTGGGGCATGCCCGCCGAGGAGCGCCGCATCGGCATCGCCGAAGTGGTCGACGCCTTTCGCGCCGGCGAGGTCGAAGAGATGTTTGGCGCCGGTACCGCCGCGGTAATCTGCCCGGTTGCGAGCATTGGTTACAAGGACGAAGTCTTTGCGCTCGCCTCGGCGTCGCCCGGCGAGCTGACGCAGCGCCTCTACGACGAAATCACCGGCATACAGTACGGCAAGCTGCCGGACCGCTACCACTGGACCGTGCGCGTATCCGTTTCGCGCAACGCTTCTACAGTCTAGGGCTCTTTTCGAAAACAGTTTGTTCTCAGCGATCAGTTGTCACCAGGTGCAATGGTCCTCAGTCGGTGCAGCTTCCAGGCAGGAAACACCAGCACCATAATCAACGCCGATAAAACCAGCAGCAACGCAAACAGATCGTTGAGGTCGACCCTTTCGTCGAGGATCAGGTGGCTCAACGAGGCGCCGACTACCGGCACCATCAACGTACCGATAGCGGCGATCGAGGCTCGCAAAAGCCCGACCGTATTTGTATTCGCTGCAAAAAATATTGTGCGGAGTTTGGCACAAACCGGTTTAGAATTCGCGCGATGGCGACGACTCCGGAAAACGCCTCGTGTGAAAGCGAGGGCTCGTGGCGCGACCTGTTCAATCGCGAATACCTGCCCAGGCTTGTCACGCTGGCGTTAGCGCTCTGGCTGCACGCGTCCAATTCGATGCTGACCGCGACCACGATGCCGAGCGCGATCGAGGAAATCGGCGGGCTTGAGCTGATTAGCTGGACCTTTGCGCTCTATCTCGCCGGCTCGATTTCGGCCGCGGCATCGATCAGCCTGCTGGTGGCGCGCCAGGGATTGAAAAAGACCATGATTTACGCCGCCTTCGTTTTTACAGGAGGCTGCGCGGTGGTCGCAACCGCGCCGAACATGCCGGTTCTACTGGTCGGCCGCGTGCTGCAGGGGCTTGGCGGCGGCGGCCTGATTGCGCTGGTTTATGTCTGCCAGGATCGATTTTTCCCGAATCACCTGGTGCCGAAAACAATCGCCTTGCTGTCGTCGGTGTGGATGCTGTCTTCCTTCAGCGGGCCGGTCATCGGCGGCGCTTTCGCCACAATTGGCGAATGGCGCCTGGCCTACTGGGCGTTTGCAGTGCAGGGATTGCTTCTTGTTCCGGCGGTACATTTTCTACTGGGCGGCTCCGAGCCCGAGGTGGATGTCAGTAGCGAGGGCATTCCGATTATCCGCCTGCTGCTGCTAAGCGCGGCGATACTGCTGGTGTCGCTGTCCGGCTCTTATTATCACCCGGTGGGTTCGCCCATCCTGATCGGCCTGGGGTGCCTGTCATTGTTCCTGTTCGTATTCCGCGACGTTTCGGCGACCCGTTCGCGCATGCTGCCGAGCCAGGTAACCGACCTGTCGCACGCCATCGGCTGCGGCATTCTCGCGACTTTCCTGCTGTCTATCAGCATCATGTCGTTCCTGGTGTATGGACCGCTGATCCTGATCGAACTGTACGGCCTGTCGCCGCTGCAGGCGGGGCTGGTCATCCTGGTGGAGACGATTTCCTGGGGCAGCGCGGCGATTCTGTTTTCAGGCACGCGCGCGGAGTCGGAACCTCTCCTGATCAAGGCCGGCGGCGCCTGCGCGTTGATCGGGCTGGCCGCAATAGCGATCTTCCTGCCGCGGGTTTCACTGCTCGGCGTCGTGCTTGCCGTTATCGTGCTCAACGGCGGTTTCGGCATGATGTGGGGCTTTATAATCAAGCGTGTTATCGGCGCCGCGCCGGCGGCGGAAAAGGATCGAACCTCGTCGCTGCTGCCGATTACCCAGCAAACCGGGTTTGCCATCGGCGCCGCGCTTAGCGGATTGATTGCCAACAGTCTCGGTATCGATCAGCAGGCCTCGGCAGGACAGATCAGGGACATCGCCTTTTGGCTGTTCGCCGGTTTCCTGCCGATTGCCGCGATCGGCAATGTCTTTGCCTGGCGCTTCGTCAGACCCGATACCGCGCGTTAAATCGTGTCCAGCCAGGGCCCACCGAACAGCAGTACCGCCATGCCGGTGCCGGTGGCGATCACTACGTTGTTGCTGCGCCACATGATCAGGATGACGCAGGCCATGGCGATAATTTCGCTGAGGCTGCCCTGGCGTACCGCCGGCGCCAGGATCGCCATGAAAGCGCATCCGGGCAGGGCCTCCAGTACCGGCTGAATGCCGCGTATATGTCGTAACTGAAGGCCGATGAAGTAGCCGGTTACGCGCGTCAGGTAAACGATCAGCGCCATCATCGCGATCGCGATCAGGGTTGTCTGCTGGTCAACCATAGGCGCGTCGAACCTGCACGATTGCCACTACCATGCCGGCCAGCACCGAACCCAGCAGGATCAGGTAGCCGGCGGCGCCGAGTTCATACAATAGCAGCGCCACGATACCCGACACGATCCAGGGCGTGGGCGGCGATTTCGAGCCCTTGAAAAACAGCATCATCATGGTCGCCATCACCAGCGGCCCGGCGAAATCGACCGCGCCCAGGTCCATACTCACAAAAAGGTGTGCGCTGTTAAGCCCGAGCAAGGTAGAGCACAACCAGGCCGTCATCATCGACAGGCCGTAGCCGGTGACGTAACCGAGCCGGTCGACTTTTTCGTCCTGACGGAAGCTGTTGACCACGCCGGGATCGTTGAGCATGTACAGCCAGACGATGCGTCGTCGCAGGCTGTGGCCGTCGAAATGGTGCGTCATCGCCATGCCCAGCAGGATGTTGCGCGTGCTCACCAGGAACACCGATAACGCGATCGTACCCAGTGGCAGCGGCGCCTGCCAGAATTCGAGCGCGGCGAACTGCCCGGAAGCGGTGAACACCGAAGCGCTCATCAGCAGCGCCTGCCAGTCCGCGATGCCGTTGGCGGCCGCGGCGATACCGAACATGACGCCGAACATGAAGGTCGACAGGAAATAGTCGGCGGAAGTGCGAAACCCGTGTTTTACGCTTTGCCAGGTCGTCATCGCCGCTCTCGCACCGGTTTTTCGAACACGAACAGGGCAGTGAGCACCACCGCGAAGCCATACCATTGCGCCGGACGAACCTGTGAAATTCCGGTCAGATGCTCCCAGGCGGCGATCATCATCGGAAACAGAAACAGGATCAACAGGGCGAGGCTGATGTTGATCGTCGAAATGGCGCCGTACATGCCGTAGACGAACAGCGCGGAGGCGACGCCGACGACCAGGCTGGGTAGCAGCAGTCGCAGGTTCTGGATGACCATTATCGCCACCAGCAGTAAAACCGCGGTGGCGACGATACCACGCGCGAAGGCGACCGAGAGCAGGTCGCTGCCGTTTTGCAGTGCAAGCTTGGCGGTGGTCGGCAGAAAGATAACGCCGGTCGCGGATAGCGCCATGTAGACGTACCCCAGCGACGCCGATTTCGGCAACGGGCTGCTGCTGATTTGGCTGGACAAGTTGTGCGGCCTGAAATTCGCGGGTTGTTGTTAGCAGGCGCGACCATACCACAGGCGCTGGCGCGCCGGCGCAAATTATTTGACCTCCGCGGCGGTAAAATTTACGCGGGCCAAAATCTGGCCTGGAGGCGCCACGGGCAAGGTCGTAAGACGAACAACGAATCGCTTAAATTCGATTGACCTGCATCAATTCGATTGTCATCCGGCATGATAGTTTGCGCCGCATTGATAACAGCCGAGAATCACAATGTTTAAACGATTACTGCCGATTGTATTTATGTTCCCCTTGGTTGCGAATGCCGCCGAAGGAACAGAATCCGACCAGTCTGGATGGAAGGGTGAAGGTGAACTTGGTTATACCACGACATCCGGCAATACCGACTCCGAAAACCTCAATGCCAGCCTCGGCGTTTCGAGGCAGGCGGGTAGCTGGAAACACGCCGCGTTGATCAAATCCATCAGAAACAAAGCCGACGATGTGACCAGTGCCGACAGCCTGGTGTTGAAAGCTCGGTCGGAGTACCAGTTGGGCGAAAAATCTTATGCTTTCGGACAACTGCGCTACGAGGAAGACGAATTCAGCGGTTACGATCGGCAGACTTCACTCGCCTTCGGCCTGGGTTCGCGAGTTCTCGAGAACGAGCGGCATTTTCTCGATCTATCAGCCGGTCTGGGTTACCGCTATCTGGAGCAGAGTGACCCAGGTGACGAAACCGACGAAGCTATTCTGACCGCGAGTCTCGACTACCAATACAAGATCAGCGAGACGGCGACTTTTGGCGAGGCCATTCTGGTCGAGAGTGGCGACGACAACACCCACTCGGAGTCAGAGACTTCGCTCAAAGCAAAAATTGATGGAAACCTCGCAACTAAAATCAGCTACCTGGTAAAACATAATTCGGATGTGCCAGACGGCACCGACAAGACCGATAAAATCGTCACGGTATCGCTGGTTTATGGATTTTAGTTAATACCTTAGACTGCCTGTCACCGCAGGTCATTTCGAATTATCAAGGATTGACTCCAGGTAAAACTTAACCCTGTTTGCAGTCAATTCCGCGCAAGCGACGGTCCCAGGTATCGGCATCCTGTAACGCAGCACTGTTTCAAGATGCCGTCTCGGAGGCCGGGATAACCGATGACCAACGCCCATCCGGAGCAACAACATGCGCAAATATGGCAAAGATGACATCCCCGCAAATCTCGAGCCCTGGCCGTTCGACAATCCGGATTCCGATTACCGCATCCTGCGCGGTGATCCGTGCGCCAGCGGGCGGCTGGACCACGGGGGTAATACAGGGCAGCATCGACTGGGCATCTGGGCCTGCACCGAGGGGGCGTTCGAATGCACCGAGCTCGGAGACGAATTGCAAACCGTCATCAGCGGGCGGCTGACGCTGACCCGGGTCGGCGGCGAGTCGATCGAATGCGGCCCGGGCGACAGCATTTTCACGCGCAAGGGTGAACGCGTGATCTGGGACATTCATCAAGACGTGGTCAAGGTCTTCTTCACCTACAACCGCGACGGCAGCCCGGATTAGTCGCTGGATTTACCCCCGAGCAGGGGGCGCATTGCCAATAGTCCCAGCAGCGGGCCCGGAATCAACAGCCAGAACAGGTACTGCGCGCCGATCAGCGGCAGCAGCGAACTCGCCAGCTGGATGCTGAACACCGTGATCAGGAAGCCGATCGAGTTGACTATGGTCAGCGCCGAGCCGACGTATTCGCGCGGGGCATTGTCAGCGTTCAGGGCGGAAAACTGCGGCGAGTCGCCGACCACGGTGACGCCCCATAACAGCAGAAATGCCAGCATTGGAACAACAGCGGTATTGAACATAAATGGGGCTAGCAGGCAGAACAATCCGGAAACGGCTAGCTGCACCGTCGCTACCGGTGCGCTGCCGAACCGATTAGAGAACAGGCCGCCGACGGTGCAGCCGAGGAACCCGGAGGCGATGACCAGAAATGACCACAACGGGATGTTCAACGAGATATCGTGACTTGTTGCATAGGCCAGCAGCCATAACGGGATAAAGGCCCACAGCGTGTACAGCTCCCACATGTGCCCGAAGTAACCGAAAGCCGAGGCGCGAAATCGGCGCAAGCGAAAGATCGAACCCAGTACGCGCGGATTGAATGCGGATCCGCTCGACAGATGGGGCCCGTCGGGAACCGCTAGCAGCATCGCGAATCCACCGGCCGTGGCCAGAATCGATACGCCGATGATGACCTGTTGCCAGGGCAGCTCGGCGGCGTCGCTGCGAATCAAGTGCGGAAAAGCAGTGCCGACGACCAGCGCGCCGACCAGGTAACCGAGCGCGCGTCCGAGCCCCTTTCGGTACCAACCGGCGGCGATTTTCATGCCCACCGGGTAGATACCGGCGAGGAAAAAACCGGTACTGAAACGCAGTATCAGTAGTGCGACCAGTCCCGGCGTAACCGCCAGTAGCGCAACATTGGCTACAGCGCCTGCCAGCGAGCAGCAGAAAAAGACCTTGCGCGGTGAAAAACGATCGGCGATGAGTAGCAGCGCGAACAGCAGGGTACCGCAGATAAACCCGAGTTGTACCGCGGAAGTGATGTAAGCCAGCGACTGATCACCCAGGCCCCAGTCGAGCTGCAAGTCACCGATCACCGCGTTACCGGCAAACCACAGCGAGCTGCCGGTAAACTGGGAGAATATGATCAGGGGCAAGATGCGAGCCGGTCGAGTCACGAATTATCTTCTTTGGCAGGTTCTCATCATAGGAAGGCCAGTTGAGGCAGTCAAAATGTTTTAACAGTCCCTGAACCAATCTAAAAAAAAGCGGCGCAAATAAATGCGCCGCTCCTCCTGCAGAGATTTGATTCCGAAATTGTTTACTGCATGACCTTGGTCCAGACCTTGTCGATCAGCGACTGCGCCTTGGGCGAGCAGGTCGGGGCGAAAAACACCTTCAGATCGCTCGGCGGATTGATTTCCGGCGCGGATTTCAGTTCATCCGAATAATAGGCCGCCGTGCCCTTGACGGCATCGCCATAGCCCTGGTTTTCGGTCAGCATCGCCATGTTGACCGGATCCATCATGAAGTTCATGAACTTCTTGGCGTTTTCGACGTTCTTGGCGCTGGTTGGTACGACCATACTGTCATACCAGCCGACCACGCCTTCTTTCGGATAGGCGTAGACGATAGGCGCACCGGTCAAACGACCCAGCCGGGAGAAACCACTCCAGTGATTGGTCATCATCGCCTCGCCGCTGGTGAGCAGGTCGCTCATGGTCTCGGAGTTGTAAGCGACCACGGATTCCTTCTGCTTGACCAGCATGTCCTGGATCTTTTTCATTTGCTTCGCGTCTTCGGAGCAAAAAGGAATGCCGAGATAAATGTTGGCCAGGCTAATGACTTCGTCCGGCGTCTGGAAAACGCTCAGGCGTCCGCTGAGTTCGCCGGACGGTTCAAAGAATTCCTTCAGCGATTCACCCTTGCCGGAATAGAGTTCGCTGTTGTATGAAAAGGACGTCGTGCCCCACTGCCATGGCCCGGAATACTCCTGCTTCGGGTCCCATTCAGGATAGGCCCAGCGTTCTTCCAGGTTTTTGAAATTCGACATTTTATGCACGCCGACTTTCTGGATCAGGCCTTCGTTGATCATGATCGGAACGAAGTTCTGGCTGGGTACGACAATATCGTATCCGGTGGCACCGGCCTGCAGTTTTGCCAGCAGGGTTTCATTGGAATCGTAAGTGTCCACCGAGACCTTGATGCCGGTTTCCTTCTCGAACTTGGCGATCAGTTCCGGCGGGGTGTATTCCGTCCAGTTATAGATGAACAGTTCGCCCGAGGCCTGTGCCAATCCCGAGATCAGCATCGCGGCGGCCGCAGCGAACAGGGTTGAAATGCGTTTCATTTGGTTTTCCTCCAGTTGGTACGATTGGTTTTACTACACGGTTAATTATGTCAATGCACAGTATCGGTCTGTGACTTTTTCGAGACGATCCAGTATGCCGTAACGATACCGATCGAAACAAGCAGCAACAAGGTGGAGACTGCGTTGATTTCGGGCGTCAGGCCCCGGCGAATCATCGAATAGATATAGACGGGCAGGGTGGTCGAACCAGCGCCACCGACCATCAGCGTGATGATGAAGTCATCCATCGAAATGACGAACGCCAGCATGGCGCCGGCGACGATGCCCGGCATCAGTAAAGGCACGGTGACAAATCGGAAGGTTTCCCATTCCGAGGCGTAAAGATCACGCGCGGCCTGCTCCAGCGACGTGTCCATGCCTTCGAGTCGCGCGCGAATCGGCATAAAGGCAAACGGAATACAGAAAGTGACATGGGCGATGATGACATTGCCCAGGCCCCAGTTCAGGCCGATCGCGGAAAAGAATATCAGCACCGCCACGGCGGTTACGATTTCCGGCACCATCAGCGGCAGCGTAATCAATCCGAGCGAGACGGTTTTGCCGCGGAAGTTGCCGCCGCGGGCCAGCACCAGCGCGCCGATGGTGGCAATACCGGTCGCAAAAATCGTCGACACAGTGGCGACGATAAGCGAGTTCCACACCGCCTTCTGGATATCCTCGTTCTGAAACGCCTTGATATACCAGTCGATGCCGAATCCGCCCCAGTTCATTACCATGCGGTTGGCGTTGAATGAATAAAAGATCAGCACCACGATGGGCAGGTAAAGAAAGATGAAGAAAAAGATCGTCCAGCCACCGAGTCCGCGATAGTGACCTACCGGAAGCACTTTCTTGCCTGCGCGCGAGGATGGTTTTTGCATGGCTTCGCTCATGATCAGGCCCCTTCCATGGCGGCGCGTTTCTTGGCCGACCTGGCGTAGAAAATCAGCATCACGATTACAGCGGACAGCAGCAGCATCGACAGGGCTGCACCAAAGGGCCAGTTACGCGCCGACGCGAACTGAAACTGAACCAGGCTGCCCAGCATCAGTTTCTTGCCCCCGCCGAGCAGGTTCGGCGCAATGAACGCACCCAGGCAGGGGATGAATACCAGTATGCAACCGGCAATTATTCCGGGCTTGCACAGCGGGATAACGACCTTGGTCATGACTTCTAGGCGGTTGGCGTATAGATCGCTGGCGGCTTCCAGTAGTCGGAAATCGAGTTTTTCCAGGCTGGCATAGATGGGTAACACCATCAACGGCAGGTAACTGTAAGTCAGGCCGATGGCGATGGCGCCGTCGGTATACATCATGCGCAACGAATCTTCGATGATGCCAGCCGCGAGCAGGGGGGTCTCGATGACGCCGCCTCGGCCGAGAATGATGATCCAGGCAAAGGTTCGGATCAACAGGTTGGTCCAGAATGGGATGGTGACCAGGTAAATATAGAAATTGCGGCGGTTTTCGGGTTGCAGCGTGATGAAGTAGGCCACCGGGAAACCGAAAACCAGGCACAACAGGGTAGCGCCGAAGGATAGCTGGAAAGAGCGCCAGATAATGTTGATATAACCCGGGTTGAATACCAGCTGGTCTTCCAGGTCGTATTCAAAAAATAGCTTGACGTAGGCGGCCAGTGAACCGACCGGTTTGACGCCGCCATAGGGATTCGGTTCGAGAAAGGAAAACACGCCCATGATGATCATCGGCACCAGCATGAAAATACCGATGACGAAGTAACTCGGCGCAAGCCCCAGCCAGCGCTTTCCGGCTGCGCTTCTGGGCAGCCAACTGCTCATTGCGGCAGCACCCGCAGCGCCCGTGCCGAAAATCCAACCGCAAGCGGATCGTCGATGACGAAAGGCAGATTGCCATCTTCGCGCGGACGCGCCTGCGCGATCAGTTCAATACCATCGCCCATGTCGACGGTATAAGCGGCCTGGTTACCCAGGTAGGCGATGTTTGCGACCTTGCCGGGACGCGAATCCGAAACGCTTGCCTCGGATTGCGCTGACAGCGTGATTTTTTCAGGCCGCAGGAACAGCGTTACCTGGTCGCCGACCTTGTGACCGCCGCTGTTTTCGGCCTCGAACATGCTCTGCTCGCCAATCTTGCAGGTGACCAGGTCGTCGTTTATGGAGACGATCTCGCCGTCCAGAAAATTGGTGTCTCCGATGAAATCGGCGACGAAACGATTGACCGGATGTTCGTAAATCTCCGTCGGTCCGCCGATTTGCTGCACCTCGCCTTCGGACATAACCGCGATGCGATCGCTCATGGCGAGTGCCTCTTCCTGGTCGTGAGTCACGAAGACGAAGGTAATGCCGGTCTCTTTCTGCAGTTGCTTGAGTTCTTCGCGCATCGCCTGGCGCAGCTTCAGGTCGAGCGCCGACAGCGGTTCGTCGAGCAGCAATACCTTGGGGCTTGGCGCCAGCGCACGCGCCAACGCGACCCGCTGCTGCTGGCCGCCGGAAAGCTGGTTGGGGCGGCGGTCACCGAGGTGTTTCATCTTCACCAGGTTCAAAACCTGGTCGACCGTGGATTCGATTTCAGTTTTGGGTTTCTTCAGGCGCTGCAGGCCAAAAGAGACGTTTTCGCCGACCGTCATGTGCGGAAAAAGCGCGTAGTGCTGGAACACCGTATTCACCGGGCGACGGTTCGGTTCCAGGTTTTCGATCTCCTCATCGAATAGCATGATTTCACCGCCGGTAACCTGCTCGAATCCCGCGATCAGCCGCAACAGGGTGGTTTTGCCGCAGCCGGAAGGGCCCAGCAGGGTGAAAAACTCGTTGTCGCCGATGGTCAGGGAAACATTGTCGAGCGCCGTGACCGCCTGGTTCGAGCCCGGGTTATAGGTCTTGGTAACACCGCGAATATCGATAGCAGCAGTCATTTTGTGCCCTTAGCTCCAGGTTATTGCCGATGATTGAGAGGTAAACATTTCAGGCTCTGCGTAATAATAGCGGGTGTCGTTAGCTGCTGATTCCCGCAAAGGCGCAGTTTGACGACATGACGTCTACGGCATGAAAGCCACTGGTAGTGGTGGTGTTAATGGTTTCCGACACGCTCCCTCACTTTCTATAATAATTATCGATGTTTGTGATCACACCGTTAGCGTATTATTAAACCCCAGATTAAAAATAATGGAAAGCATTGATTATTTATCACCTGGATCAGAAATCCTGATCCACTCAAGGAGTTGATATTGAAAAAGCGTAAACCGGCAATCAGCGCCCAGATCAGCTGGGTTTACACCCGAAATCTCGACGCGACAACGGACTTTTATGCCCGCATTCTCGAACTCGAGTGCAGCCGCGACGAGGGCGGAGCGAGAGTTTTCAGGACTGCCGATAGCGCCTTCATTGGTGTGTGCGAGGTATTTGCCGACCGCGTGGTAGAACCGCAAGGCGGCATGATTTCAATCGTCAGCGATGATGTCGATGCCTGGTATCATCGACTGATCGATAACGGACTGCAGATCGACAAGCCGCCGCAGCGGCTGCAGCAGTTCGGTATTTACAGCTTTTTCGTCAGGGATCCGAATGGCTACCTTATCGAATTTCAGCAGTTCGACTGAAATTCGGCGCCGGCAAATTCTGCCGACAGGCGTCGAAGACAACCGATGCCGGCTCAGGCCGCCTGCGCGCTGGCGATGGCTTCGCCCGTGGTCTCGGGCACTTGCTTGCGATGGTAGTATCCCGGCTCGCGTTGTTGACGCGCGACCGTGGTCAGGATTTCGCGGTATACGCCGACCAGGCCCTTGCACGGTTCGGGCATCTGCGAGCTTAACTCCGCCGCCAGTTGCGGCAGATTGTAAAACGGCACCAGCGGAAACATGTGGTGCTCGATGTGGTAATTCATGTTGAAGTAGCAATAGCGCGTCAGCGGGCCCGCGCTGAAGCTGCGCGTCGAGTAGCGGTGGTCGCGAATGTTCATCTGCAGGCCGGTGTGCTGGGTCAGGTGCAGGAAACCGGTTACCGGACCGCCGATCAGGCGCGGTGCGAAAGCGAGCACGATCGGTATCCAGCTTTGTAGCAGCAGGCCGCCGACAATGACTGCAAGGTAGACCGCCAGCATGTATCGGGCGTTGCGGATCGCCCTGGGGATGGCGCCGTCGGGAATGACCGCGCGCATTTCCGGCGTGATCGAACCGAAGCCCTGCCAGATCAGCGACTTCCAGTAAAACAGCGCGCCCCATAATCCGAGCCCGACATTACAGAAATTGGCCCAGCTGACCGGATTCGGTTCGGAAAGCTCGGTATCGCCCTCGTCGAAGTGGGTGTGGCTGTGGTGGCCGGTATGCCCCCAGCGCACCGAGTGCGGCTCCATTTGTACCATCCAGCCGAACAACCATAACGCCGCCCTGTTCAGCCAGCGAGTGCGAAACGGCGTGTGGTGGCAGGTCTCGTGCACCGCCGACGGCGCCAGGCCCCAGAGCGCGCCGTAGACCGCAAGCCAGGCCCAGACCCAGGGCGTATTCCAGCTGAGCGCGAGCGCGCCGCCGCTGGCGATGACGAGCAGGATGTAACTGCCGAACCACAGCAGCGGGGTGCGGTCGTTGCGCTGCGACAGTTGTTTGAGGCGCTGTTTGTCGATCTTGCAGCGAAACCATTCGGCGTTGGTGTCGGGCATGTGTTAATCCGGGTTGGGATGCGAATGCTCGCAATATCGCACGGGAATTCGATGTTTTTAAGCAAAACATATTGCATTTGAGGCTAAGTTTTACTTAATCTCCTTTTTATGCCGCATCGACAGATACCATCCTTCAACTGGTTGCGCGTGTTCGAAGCCGCCGCCAGTTGCCAGAGTTTCGCGCGCGCCGCCGAGCAGCTGGCGATGAGTCCGGCCGCGGTCAGCCAGCAGATCAAGGCGCTCGAAAGCCATTTCAAACAGGCGCTTTTCTTGCGCGGCGCGCACAGCGTCACGCTGACCGATGCCGGCAGAGCGTTCTTGCCGGTGGTGCAGCAATCGCTGCGCTCGATCGATACCACCGCGGCGGCGCTGTTCGGCAACCCGCAACAAAAGGCGCTGTCGCTCGAAAGCAGCCTGATGTTCAACTGCAGCTGGCTGGCGGCCAGGCTGCCCGATTTTCAAAAGAAGTTTGCCGACGTGCATCTGCAGCTTTCGACCTCCGACGAGGTCGCCGTTTACGGTCGCGGTGACAAGGATTTACAGATCACCTTCGGCATGGGGCCGAATTACGGTCAGGAAGGCGATCGATTGTACGGCGAGCTACTGTACCCGGTTTCAACCCCCGAAATAGCCGGATCTATCGAGTCGATGGCCGATTTGCTCGATTATCAATTGATCGAAATCAATACTCACCGCACCAGCTGGTTCCAGGTTTTAACCCGTGACGATCCCGCGCTGATCGATCGCGCGCGCTTCTGTTTCGCCGACAATACCGTAATCGCGCTGAGCATGGCGGCGGCAGGTTTCGGTATCGCGCTGGCGCGAGCGCCGGCAAGCGACCGACTCTGTGAGATCTGTAATCTGCTGCCCTGTTTGCCGGAGTTTTCGATCAGCAGTCCGCAGGAGTATTACCTGATTTACCCGGCGCTTTCTGGATTGAGTGCTACAGCGCGGGATTTTCGCGACTGGTTGCTGCAAACCATTGCCGACGAGGCCATTGAGGTATGAAGCTTGAGTTAATGCCAAACGATGCAGAGCTCGAGTTGAGTTTCGTGTCGCCGGTGCTCGCTGTCTACGTCGACGGCCTGCAAATGACGGAACAGAACCTGGCGCAATCGGCGGCGCGTATTCGCGAGCCGCTCGACCGCTATCTGGTGGTGATCCTGCGACAAAAGTCACTGCCAGCGGCTCCGCAACGCGCTCGAAGCGTGAATCCGCTACACCAGTAATTCCGCCGTTAACGTGATCCATTTCACGCCAATTGGCGATCAATCGTTCAAAAATGATGTTTTGCAGGTTTCAGGGTGTTTATATGCATCACTCCGATGATACCGATACGAAACAACATACCGAAAAGGCGGAGGAGCATCGCCTGGTTCTGGACGGGACAGCGAGCCTGGATTATTCCGATGACGAACAGATTCCGCGTGTCAAAGGTTTGATCGAACTATTGAGTCAGTATTTCAGCAACCGCCCGAAGTAAAAATCCACCTGGTAAGAAAATTATGCTGGCTGCGGTTGTGGCCTGATCCGGGCTGGAGCGAGGCGGTAGCGGTGCAGATGTTGATAGTGCGGTAGCACGATATCATAAATTTCTTTTACCCTGTCGGGTGCGTCGGAGATATCGATGTAGCGGCGAGGCTGCGCCTTGAAACCATCAGAATCACGCAGATTGGCGTGCCACGATCCGCCGTCGTACCAGCTCACCTCTTTGCGTTCGCCGGGTTCCCAGCTGAGCGCGTCCTCGATGTAGGGAATGCCTACCGCGTTGCAATAAGCCTCGACAATGCCCTGCGGGTTTTCCAGCAGATCGTCGCTGTCGATCACCGGCGGTGCGTGGCCGAGCCGGTCGCCGAGGCGGTCGAATAGCGCGCGCTGTTCGACGAAGGCGATTTCCTTGAGCAGAAAATCTGGCCAGTGCTTGTACATTGAGGTCGTAACCTTGGCCGGATCTCGAATCAGGAAACTGTGATTGAAATGGTCGAGAAATTCGTCGCACCACATGTGTTCGATGTGGTGCGGGAACTCCTTGGAGAAAACCGGTCGCGCGGCCGCCGCCTGCCTCAGCCTTTGCCATACGCAATCGCTGGTCAACCCCTCGATGCGAGGGCTATCGGCCTTGATGCGCGGCCAGCGCGCATCCTCGCCCTTGTACCAGGCTTCGCCAAACGGTTCGTGAAAACAATCCATGTCGCCGC
>Ga0224508_10000079_pt1 | contig 108649 bp, 91 predicted proteins | sample SF_Jan12_sed_USG_4_FD_170157 | JGI IMG/M metagenome (GOLD analysis project Ga0224508, IMG submission 170157) | Sediment microbial communities from San Francisco Bay, California, United States - SF_Jan12_sed_USGS_21 | ecosystem: Environmental > Aquatic > Marine > Sediment | place: USA... | reverse complement strand
TCGCCGATACCACGAGAGCCTCGGCAACCTAACGCCCGCCGACGTCTACCACGGTCGCGAAGCCCAAATCCTGAAGATGAGAGAGGAGATCAAGCTGAAGACAATCTGGAACCGGCGCTTGCAGCACCAATCCGCCGCCGCCTAAACTGCAACAGAAATCGGACCAGAGCCTCCGTTACGAAAGCACCCGCGCTCTCCGAAAAACCCTGACGACGGACAGGCAGATAGGTCAGCGTGAACTCCTGTCCCGAGTATCGGTGCAAAGATATGGTGTTGGTGATGAGACACATTTTGATGACCACCGCGTGTGTGCTTATGGCTGGATGCCAGGGTGCATCGAATGTAGCGGACCTAAAGGCTGATCACTTGCCCACTGAAAGGGTGGCCAGCGCCAAGACCGCCGAGCACTTCATTGGATGCCTGATCCCAAGGCTTGAAACGATGCCGAGCGCCAGCAGCGCACCCGCTCAGCAAAGGACCACCCAAACTGGGTATGAGATAATTATGCTCGGCGGATACCAAAACGTATTTATCATGGCGATGGTTGTTGTAGATCGTGATGGAACTGGGTCCACTGCTGTGGGCTATGCGACCGACGATTATCTTTGGTCGGATGATTTGGTAGCGGATGTGAGCCGTGCAATGACGGACTGCGTCTAGGCGGCATTGGTCATCGCCTCATCCTCCCGCGCCTAATCGGTAAGCCAAACCAAGACGCACAATTCGGCGCACAAAATCACATGGGTACTGGTGAGGTCGAAGCAATTAGATCAAAAAAATCGTTTATTTCTATATTGGTCCGGGCGCCGGGACTCGAACCCGGATGACCTAAGTCGAGGGATTTTAAGTCCCTTGCGTCTACCAGTTCCGCCACGCCCGGCGCGGCCACCATAGCGGAAAATCCGTTCCCGGCAATCGCGAGGCCCCGCCCGCGGTAAGCGTTCGTTAACCCAATTGCCCCAGTCCTGAGGAGAGTCGCCGCGAGAGCTCCAAATGCCACAAAACACATCCGGAAAAACCCGGGCAAAGGGGTTCAACGACCAAGCGGGACCGAGACTCTTCGATCGCTCCGCCGACCGTCCCGAACCCGATGAAACGCCCCATTTCCACAACCACCGTGCCCGGCTCCGGAAACGTTTCCTGGAAGCCGGCTCCGCGAGCCTGGCCGATTACGAGATGCTGGAGTTGGTCCTGTTCCGCGCCATTCCGCGCCGCGACGTCAAGCCGCTCGCCAAGCGCCTGCTGACCCAGTTCGGCGATTTCAACGGCGTCATCTCGGCCCCGCCCACACGTCTGGCCGAGGTCACGGGCACCGGCGAGGCGGTGATCTGCGAACTGAAGATCGTCGAGGCCGCCGCGCAAAGGCTGGCCCGCGCCCGGGTGATGAACCGCCCGGCGCTCACAAGCTGGGGCGCGCTGCTGGAATACTGCAAGACGGTCATGGCACACCGCGAGATCGAGCAGTTCCGAATCCTGTTCCTCGACCGCAAGAACGTCCTGGTCGCCGACGAAGAACAAGCCCGCGGCACCGTCGATCACGCGCCGGTCTACCCGCGCGAGGTCGCCAAGCGCGCACTCGAGCTCAACGCCTCGGCGCTGATCCTGGTCCACAACCACCCCTCCGGCGACCCGACACCCAGCCAGTCCGACATCGAGATGACCAAGCAGATCGCGCTGGCCGCCCGCGCCGTCGGTGTCGTGGTCCACGACCATGTCGTCGTCGGCAAGGAACGCGACGCCAGCTTCCGTTCGTTGGGATTGCTATGAGGGCGGCGCCCGGTGTATAGCCCACCCCCGACGCACCCGTAGCTCAGCTGGATAGAGCGCTGCCCTCCGAAGGCAGAGGTCACAGGTTCGAATCCTGTCGGGTGCGCCAATTATAATAAGGGGATAGATGAAGGCTAATGGCAGGGCGAACAGTATCTGTCCGCAATCTGTCCGCGGAATCAACCTGACTTTGTTTCGGCAAGAGCCCGTTTTCGTTCCGCCCTCCGGGCCATCGGGGCTCTCCGAGGTCAAGGCGCAATTGACGAGCCTCAAATGAGCCATCCGCTCCGTCTGCTATTTTAATCTTAAAAGGCACCATGATTGGCGCTGCATAAACGGAGAATCCGATGAGTACGTCTGCCGTCTGGCGGGTCCTTTTTCTCTTTGCGCCTTTGGCGCTGACGGCAGCCGTGGTCGCCGCCAGTTATGAGCGCGCGCATGGACAACAGCGTGAGCCAGACCTGGAGATGGGCGCGCGACTTGTCGAGGCACGCTGCGTCTTCTGCCACCAGGAAAAGTCTCTTCCAGATCTAGTCGACCGGTGCTCGCGTGAGCATGGATCGGAATATCTAGACGAGTTCCTCAAAGACCATCACGCACCCGACGACGACGCGCGGCAAGACATCATCGCCTATCTGACCTGCCCGCCGCACCTGCTCCCGCCCAAATAGGGATAGATCGGTATCGGAACGAAATGGCTCAGCAGACGCCGATAGGGCCGATCAGAATCCGCAACGGGTTGGACATTTCGCTCGCCGGCGCGCCAGCTCAGGAGATCACGGACGCTCGGGAACCAGGTGAACTGGGCGTGTTGGGGCGCGATTACCGCGGCTTGGTTCCCCGGGTCCTTGTCGATGAGGGCGATCGGGTCGCCGCCGGGCAGGCGCTCTTCGAGGATCTGAGGCGGCCCGACATCAAAGTGACCACGCCCGCGAGCGGCCGGATCCGCGCGATCAATCGTGGCGCGCGCCGGGCGCTGAGCTCGATCGTCGTCGCGTGCGAAGGCGACGAAGAATGCGTCTTCCCGCATTTCGCACACCAGAACCTTGCGGGTCTGCCGCGCGGCGAGGTGGCTGATCTATTGCTTCGATCCGGCCTTTGGACGGCGATGCGGACGCGTCCTTTCGGCAATGTCCCGGATCCAACGAGCGAACCATCCTCGATATTCGTGACGGCGATCGACACAAACCCGCTGGCGGCCGATCCCGCTGTCGTCATCGGCGGGCACACGAACGATTTTACCACTGGCCTGACGGTCTTGACACGGTTGACGGCGGGGCCGGTCTTTCTGTGTCGGAAGACGGGTAGCGCAATTCCCTGCGGCGATGCCGAGGAAATTAGGGTTGCCGAGTTCGAAGGCCCGCACCCCGCCGGCTTACCCGGAACGCATATCAATCTGCTCGATCCGGTCGGCCCTGGGCGTGCCGCTTGGCATTTGGGTTACCAGGACGTCATCGCCATCGGGAAACTGTTCGCGACCGGGCGGCTATGGGCCGAGCGGGTTATCTCGCTGGCCGGGCCCGGCGTGCTCAAGCCGCGTCTGATCCGGACCCTATGCGGTGCCTCGATCGAGGCGATCGTCGCAGGCGAGCTTGCTGAACGGGCGTGGCGGCTGATATCCGGTCCGGTGCTCTCAGGCCATCGGGCACAGGGTGCCCTCGGATATCTTGGCCGTCATCACATCCAGATCATTGCTCTGCCCGAAAGCGAGCTGTCCGAATCCGCAAGGCCGGCGGATCTGCCGCGCAAATTGGTCTCGGCCGGCAGTCCGGTCAGCAGGTTCATGAACCGAACACGCGAACAGAACATGACCTTGGCCACCAACGGGCGGCCGAGTGCTCTGATCCCGATCGATGCATTCGAGCGCGTCTTGCCTTTCGATATCCTGCCGGTGCCCTTGTTCCGGGCGTTGCTGGTGGGCGACCTGGAGATGGCAGTCGGACTTGGATGCATGGAACTCGATGAGGAGGACCTCGCGCTCGCGAGTTTTCTGTGCCCCGGCAGACAAGACTACGGTGAGGCCCTGCGCGCCATGCTTGACCGCGTAGCGGCCGAGGGGCCGTGATGCGCCTTGGCGGACCATCGTCGGCGCGCACGAGTGCACTGGGTACGAATGCGCCGGCGGGTGGGGCAGGCTTGGCCCGAAGCTCGCACATGGTCACGGGACGGGCGCCGCATGTGCGCGACCCCATGAACTTGTCAACGCTCCGGATTTGCCTGGTGGCTGCGCTTCTGCCGAGCTTGCTTCTGGTAATCTACAGCGCGGGCCAGCAGGCCGGACTAGGCCTCGCGCGGGCGGGGCTCGATACCTTGCCAGGCTGGCGCGGCCCATTGCTTGCCGCGATCGAGCCTCGCTGGGCGGCTGCGGCAGAAATTTATCGCGGGATGCTCTATGTCCTACCGATCTTGGCCGTCGCGGTCCTGACCGGTCTGTTCTGGAGATGGGCGTTCGCCAGATTGCGGCGGCGGGAATTCGATGGTTTCCCGCTCTCCACCGCGCTGATTTTCACGCTCGTCGTCCCGCCCGGCGCACCGCTCTGGCAGGTGGCGCTGGGTATGTCCTTCGGGATCGTGGTTGGCAAGGAGATCTTCGGCGGCACTGGGAAGAACTTCATGAACCCGGCGCTGGTCGGCCTGGCCTTTCTCTATCTCGCCTATCCGCGTGATCCAGCCGCTGGTCCGATCTGGACCGGCAGTTCAGGTTACGGGGGAACCACGATTTTCGCCGAGATCGCAGCGGGTGGTATGGAAACGTCGGCGCTGGGAGCGTCGGTCTGGTGGGAAGCCGTCATCGGAATCGGGCCGAGTGCTCCCGTTATCGGTTCGGCGGCCACCTCTCTGATGGGCGCCGCCGTGCTCTTGGCCACCGGCGCGGCTTCGTGGCGGATCATGCTTGCGGTTACGTTGGGCGGTGCCCTCGCGGCGCTTGCGGCCAACACCTTTGGGCATGGCGCCGGGCCGATCTACGCGCTGCCTTGGTATTGGCATCTGATCCTCGGCGGCTTCCCAATCGGCGCCGTTTTCCTGGCGACCGAACCGGTCAGCGCCGCTTCGACCAATCCGGGCCGGTGGATCTATGGGCTCCTCATAGGGGCCACGATCGTGCTCGTGCGCGTTGCCAACCCAGCCCATCCGGACGGCGTGCTGATGGCCGTCTTGCTAGGCAATGTCTTTGCGCCACTGATCGACTATGGGGTCGTTTGGGCAAATATCCGGCGGAGGGCTAGGCGCAGTGTCTGATGGAAGCAAGAAAGGCTGGTTGCAGCGGTTCGCCGAGATGCCGAACGAGCGCCCCGCCAAGGCACTGTTGGTGGCATTTGGCGTCTCGCTGGTCTGTGCAGTCATCGTCTCGGTCGCGGCGGTGCTACTCGAACCTCTGCATCGGGCCAACAAGGAACGGGATCGCCAACAGCGCATCGCCGAGATTGTCGAGCGGCTGCCCGGGAGCGAGGAGCTTCTTGGTGCAGCCGAGGCCGCGAAGATCACGACCGAGATGGTCGAACTTGCGACGGGCAATCTTGTGCGCTCGATCGATCCTGCCTCATATGACCAGCGCGCCGCCGCATCGGATCCGGCGCAAAGCGTCGCGATCCCGAAAGAGTACGACATCGCCGGCGTCAAGCGCCGTGCGAAGTTCGCGCCGGTCACGTTTGTGGAACGTCAGGGTCAGGTCGAGCTGATCATCCTGCCGGTGCACGGCGCCGGCTACGCTTCCACGATCTATGGCTTCTTGGCGCTGCGCGGCGACGGCAACACCGTCGTCGCGCTGAGCATTTTTGAACATGCAGAGACCCCGGGCCTGGGCGCGGAAGTCGCGTCGAAGGACTGGCTAGGCAAATGGCCGGGCAAGCGCGTGCGCGACGACTCGGGCGCGATCAGGATCGGCGTGATCAAGGGGCGCGTCGAGCCCGGCTCGCCCAGTGCAGCCTACCAAGTCGACGGCATATCCGGCGCCACGCGCACCAGCGACGGTGTCACCAAATTTCTGCGCTTCTGGCTGGGCGAATACGGCTTCGGTCCGTTCCTCGAGAGGATCAGATCATGAGCGATCAGCAACCCCGGAACGAAGCGCGACGGGTCCTGCTCGACCCGTTGATCGACAACAATCCGATCACGCTGCAAATTCTGGGTATCTGTTCGGCACTGGCGGTCACGACCAAGGTCTCGACCGCGCTCGTCATGAGTCTTTCGGTGATTGTGGTCCTGGCCGCGTCGTGCGCCGCGATCAGCCTGATCAGGCACCACCTGCCACGCGGCATCCGGATCATTGTGCAGGTGACGATCATCGCCTCTTTCGTGATCGTCGTCGATCTGGTGCTCCAAGCCTTCCTCTACGAGATCAGCAAGCAGCTTTCGGTTTTTGTCAGCCTGATTGTCACCAATTGCATCGTGCTTGGCCGCACCGAAGGATTCGCGACGAAGAATCCCGTTGGGCTGAGTGTGCTCGACGGCATCGGTAACGGGCTTGGATATTCCCTTATTCTGATTGCGGTTGGCGCGATCCGTGAACTTTTCGGTTCAGGAAGCTTGCTGGGGACCGAGGTGCTTCCGCTGACCGGGGAGGGGGGCTGGTTCACGCCCGTCGGCATCATGCTTCTGCCGCCGAGCGCGTTCTTCATCATCGGTCTGATGATCTGGGCGATCCGTAGTTGGAAGACGGTGCAGGTCGAGGTGCGGGAATTCTCGATCCGGACATCGGAGGAACGGCGATGAGCCTCTTCAACCTCTTCATTGACGCGGTGTTCGTCGAGAATCTGGCGCTGGCCTTCTTCCTCGGCATATGCACGTTTCTCGCGGTCTCGAAGCGGGTGGAGACGGCGGTCGGCCTGGGCGTCGCCATGGTCCTGGTGCAGGCGATTACGGTTCCGGTCAACAACCTGATCTTCACCTATCTGCTGCGCGAGGGCGCCTGGGCCTGGGCCGGGATGCCAGAGGTTGATCTGCAGTTTCTCGGCCTGATCACCTATGTGGGCGTGATCGCGGCCATGGTGCAGATCCTCGAGATGACGCTCGACCGGTTCTTCCCGGCGCTGCACCGGGCGTTGGGCGTGTTCCTGCCGCTGATCACGGTGAACTGCGCGGTTCTGGGCGGCTCGCTCTTCATGGTCGAGCGCGAATACAGCTTCTCCGAGAGCGTCGTCTATGGCGTCGGCAGCGGCACCGGTTGGGCGATCGCCATCGCGGCGCTGGCAGGCATACGCGAGCGGCTGAAATACAGCAATATCCCGGACGGGCTTCAGGGACTTGGCATCGCGTTCATCGTGGTCGGGCTCATGTCTATCGGCTTTCTCGCCTTCACGGGCATCCAGCTGGGATGAGGGTGGAGATGGCGCTCCTCGAAATCCTTCTCGGCGTTGTGCTCTTCACCGCGATCGTGGTGCTGTTGTCCGCCGTGGTCATGGCGGCGCGGTCGCGGCTGGTGCCGGCTGGGGCGGTGCAAATCACAATCAATGGCAAGCGCGAAATCACCGCCCGGATCGGCGACCGGCTGCTCGGTGCGCTGACTGATGCGGGGATCAACCTGGCCTCGGCCTGCGGCGGGCTCGGCACCTGCGGGCTCTGCCGGGTCTCGGTGCTGGAGGGTGGCGGCGGGGTCCTGCCGTCCGAGCGGGCGCTCTTCACCCGGCGCGATCTCAAGGCGGGGGTGCGGCTCGCCTGCCAGCAGGTGGTGAAGCGGCCGATGGCGCTGGAGGTTCCCGAAGAGGTGCTTGGCGTACGCCAATGGGCTTGCCGCGTGCGTTCAAACCGCAATGTGGGCGCGTTGATCAAGGAGCTGATCCTCGACCTGCCCGAGGGTGAGGCGATGACGTTCCGCGCCGGGGCCTTCGTGCAGGTCGTCTGCCCGCCGCACGAGATCGACTTCGCCACGTTCGACATCGATCCCGCCTTCGAGGGCGAATGGGAGAAGTTCGGGCTGCGCCGCCTGCGCTCGGTCTCGGCCCATCCCGTGACGCGGGCCTATTCGATGGCGAACTATCCGGGCGAGGCGGGAATGGTGATCCTGGACGTCCGGATTGCCTTGCCGCCGCCGGGCGCGCCCGAAGGGACGCCCCCCGGTGTCGTCTCGTCATGGCTCTTCAACCTGCGGCCGGGGGATGAGGTCGTTCTCGCTGGTCCCTTCGGCCACTTCTTCGCGGAAGAGTCCGACCGTGAGATGATTTTGATCGGCGGCGGGGTCGGCATGGCGCCGATGCGCGCCCATATCCTGGACCAGTTGGAACGGCTCAATTCGGGCCGCGAGATCAGCTTCTGGTATGGCGCGCGCAGCCGCCAGGAGATCTTCTACGCCGATCTTTTCGACCGGCTTCAGCAGGAAAACGAAAACTTCACGTGGCACGTCGCGCTCTCTGAGCCGAAACCGTCGGACAATTGGGACGGTCCGGCCGGCTTCATCCATCAAGTCGTCCACGATGCCTATCTGTATGACCACCCGGCACCGGAGGATTGCGAGTATTTCGTGTGCGGTCCGCCGATGATGACGCGCGCGGTGCTCAACATGTTGGACAATCTGGGCGTCACGCGGGAAAGCATCCATTATGACGATTTCGGAGGGTAGGTGATGGGGCGACATATCTCACGCCGGGCCGTGGTTGCCGGAGCTTCCGCCCTTTTCGGGCTTGCTGCCTGCGGCGAGAACGCGCGCAGAAGGCAGGTCTCACTTTTCGGCGAGACGATGGGCACAAGCTACCGTGTGACGCTGGTCGCGCCGCCCCGGCATCTCGATCTTGGCGCCTTTGATGTGGAGATCGGATCGATCCTGGGATCAATCGACGAGCGGATGTCCACTTATCGGGGCAACTCCGAATTGTCGCACTTCAACCGAGCTGACGCGTCGAAATGGACTCCGGTCTCCGCCGATACGATGACCGTGGTCCGGGCGGGGTTGGAGTTGGGACGGCACATGTCCGGCGCCTTCGATATCACGGTGGGTCCCGCGGTCGATCGTTGGGGCTTCGGGCCTTCGGGCCGCGGTCAGACGCCGAGCGTTGCCGAGCAGGGCGCGCTGCGCCGTCGAATCGACTACCGGTCCATCGAAGTCTCGCAGGAGCGCGGCGCCATTCGCAAGACGCGGGCCAATGCCGCGATCGACCTCTCAGGCATTGCCAAGGGCTTCGCCGTCGACCGGCTCGCCGGATATATCTCCTCGGTCGGCGTGGAGCATTACCTGGTCGAGGTCGGCGGAGAGTTCCGCGTTGCAGGTCTAAGTCCTGACGACGGTCCCTGGACGTTGGGGATCGAACAGCCATTTTCCGAAGCAATCGGCATCCACTGCATGGCGCGATTGACTGGCGGAGCACTCGCCACTTCTGGCGACTATCGGCAATGGTTCGAACGCCACGGTCAGCGGTTCTCACATATCATCGATCCGCGAGCCGGGCGGCCGGTCCTTGGAGATCTTGCCTCGGTCTCCGTGATCGCCCACACCGCAATGCAAGCGGATGCGTTGTCCACCGCGCTGATGGTGCTGGGTCCGCAGGATGGCTGGACGTGCGCGCGGCGCGAAAAGATTGCTGCGATCTTCATCAGGCGAGGCGTAGACGGCTTCGCCGGACGCGCCACGCCCGAATTCGAACGACATCTGGTTGGATAGAGGCCGCAATGGAATTCTTTCTCGCAAGCCTAACCATCTTCAGTGTCGCGTTCCTTGCCATGTCGCTGGGTGTCCTCGCGGGCCGGCCGCCGATTCGCAGTTCATGCGGTGGGAACTGCGTGAACTGCGCGCGCGGATGTGCCAACCGCGCTGGCCAGAATGGGACCGAGCAGTCATGACAAAACCGGCGGTGGTCCGCGACTACATGTCAAAGCGTCTGGTGGCGTTCGATCCGGCGGCGCCGATTCATCAGGCAATCGAAACGCTGTTGCAGAACCACATTTCGGGCGCTCCAGTGATCGATATGCAAGGGCGGTTGGTGGGGATCCTGTCCAAGAAAGATTGCTTGAAGGTTGCCTTCGGTTCCAGCTATCACCGCGATCTGGGCGGAACCGTAGGCGAGTATATGACGCCCGATCCCGAAACCATCGATGCTGACGCGGATATTCTGCAAGCGGCCGAGCGGTTCCTGGCGGGACCATATCGCCGGTTCCCCGTCATCGCCGACGGGCAAACCGTTGGCGTGATCGCCCGTTACGATGTCCTGCGCGCGCTTGCGGACCTCTGGTGATCGCACGGCCATGAGAAATTGATGACCATCGACATAGCGATCGTTCTTGGTCTTCTTGCCGTCGCAATACTCTTCTTCGCGATGGAGTGGCTGCCTGTCGATGCCATCACCCTCTTTCTGATCGTCTCGCTCGTGGTGACAGGGGTGTTGACGCCCGGTGAGGCGTTCTCGGGGTTTGCCAATGAAATGGTCGTCATCCTAGCCTCGGTCTTCGTTTTATCAGGCGCGATGGTCAAATCCGGAGTGATGGACGGCCTCGGTCGTCTCATCCAACGCTTCGGGGGCGTGTCCGATCGCCGCGGCGCGGGTGCGCTATTGACGCTTTCGGCGGTCACATCCGCGTTCTTCAGCAACACCGTCGCGACTGCTGTCATGATGCCGGCCGTCCTCCGCAATTCGCGGGAGGCTGGGATCAGTCCCAGCAAATTTCTGATGCCGGTCGCCTATGCCTCGATTCTGGGCGGCACGTGCACGTTGATCGGCACATCGACCAATCTTGCGGGCAGCGCCATGGCAGTGCGCTTGGGCCTCGAGCCGTTTTCGATGTTCGAATTCGCGGGTATTGGATTGATGATGGCGATCGCCGGGGTTCTTTGGCTCGTTTTTTTCGGCGGGCGCCTGCTACCGGAGCGTGCGCGCGTCGATCCGCTCGGCGATTACGATAGGCAATTGTTCCTCTCTGCCCTGATCGTGCCGGAAGGATCGCGCGCCCAAGATCGCCGCGTCCACGATCTCAAGCTTGGTGCGATCGACGTCCATCTGCTTTCGATCATCCGCGATGGCCAGCGCCATTCACCAAACCACAGCCGCAAGGTAAGGTCCGGCGACAAACTGATCGTCAGGGCGCCGCGAGAGAACCTGCTTAAGGCAAAATCCGGTCTGGGGCTGGAAATCGACGCCAATCGGTATCTTGAAGGCCATGAGCGCGAGGGAGACGAAATGGTCATGGCCGAAGCGGTGGTTCTGCCGCAATCGAACCTCGTGGGCAGAACCCTCAGGCAGCTCAATATTCCTGGAAGGTTTGGATCGACAGTCGTCGCCATTCACCGGCCCGGCCGTGCGCGGCCGGCGGAGATCGAGAATCTGCGCCTTCGGGTCGGTGACGTTCTGCTGCTCCAGGGCACGCGCCAGAACCTGGCAAGACTTAGCGGCAATACCAATCTCTGGGGGCTCATCGAAGTCGAGACCAAGTTGCTTTCACGCCCGCAAGCAGCACTGATCCTCGGCCTCGTTGCAACAGCGCTCATACTCAGCGCTGCCGGCGTGATCGCCTTGTCGATCGGGCTGCTTTCGGCGGTCCTATTGCTGGCGGCAGCGCGGATTATCACGATGGAGGAGGCGTATCGTTCGATCGAATGGCGATTGCTTATCCTGATCGCAGGATTAACCAGCTTCGGTGGCGCGATGATCAAGACCGGCGCGGCCGATTTGGTTGCCAGCGGCGTTGTCGAGGCGACCATGCCCTATGGGACAACGGTCAGCATGGCCGCTTTCGCGTTGCTGACGGTCCTACTCACACAGCCAATGTCGAACGCCGCGGCCGCCCTCACCGTCCTGCCGGTCGCGGTCGCGTCCGCGAACGCGCTCGGCGTCGATCCTAGGTCAATGGCGATCTTGGTAACGCTCTCAGCCTCGCTGTCCTTCATCACGCCGCTCGAGCCTGCATGCCTTCTGGTCTATGGGCCCGGTCGCTACCGGTTCAAGGACTATGCCCGTGCAGGCCTGCCACTGACAGCGATTTGCCTAGTGTTTCTGCTGGCACTCGTGCCGGTGTTCTGGCCGTTGTGATCAAATCCCCCGAGGTGGCGCTTAAGAACGCTGTCCCAGCGCGCGGTCCGCGGTTTGATCTTCCGCATTCCTTCTTTTCGGCGTGGTGGCCCAATGGCGGTGCCATGGAGTTCTGGGAGAATCGGCATGGATAGCGATCCGAACGGCCCCTGGGTTGCCGCGCGCGCCGGTCAAGTCGCGATCTCCGCCATCAAGGAAATGGCGATGCTGAGCGCCAAGGTCGAGGGAGCGGCGTCGCTGGCCTGGGGCCTCCCGTCGTTTCAGACACCCGAACCGATCCGCAAAGCCGTGGAAGCCCAATTGGAGAGTGATCCTGAAATCGGCATGTATGCGCTGCCGGACGGCCTGCCAGAACTGCGCGCCGCGGTGGCCGAGCGGCACCGGGAAAGCACCGACATCACCGTTGATCCCGACGACAACGTGATGATCACCGCAGGAAACATGGAGGGGGTTAATTGCCTGCTGCAGGCCATCTTGGACCCCGGTGACGAGGTCATCGTGACCGATCCCGGATTCGTCTCGCATATCGAGCAGATCCGGGTGCATGGCGGGACGCCGGTGTTCTGGCCAATGGACGAGGCGGCGGATTGGCAGATCGATCTCGATGCGCTGCCTGGTCTGGTCACCGACCGGACCAAGGCGATCATTCTTGTCAGCCCCTCGAACCCGACCGGGAAGATCTTTTCCCGCGATACCCTTTGTCAGGTCGGCGCCATCGCGCAAGAGCACGGCTTGCTGGTGATCATCGACGATCCCTATCGATATTTCACCTATGAGAACCAGACGCGATACTTCAACCTTGCTTCCGAGCCGGAGTTTGCCGGCAACGTCGCTTATCTCTTCACGTTCTCGAAGTGCTTCGCGATGAGCGGGTGGCGGGTCGGATACATGATCCTTCCGGCGCACCTAAAGCGCCAGGCCGTCAAGCTGCACGATCTCACGATGATCTGTACGCCGCGGATATCGCAAGTGGCGGCCCTTGCGGCGCTCGAAGGCGATCCGGAGCACCTAAGCGAGTTCGAGGCGATCCTCGAGCGGCGGCGCAAGCTGATCTGCGAGCGGCTGGATGCCGTGCCGCATGTCTTCCAATATGTGAAGCCCGAGGGCGCGTATTATGTGTTTCCCCGGATCGTCGCACAGCACACCAATTCATCCGCTTTCGCGCGAGGCCTGTTGCGTGAGGCCCGGGTCACGGTGACCCCGGGCCGCGCTTTCGGGCCTTCGGGCGAAAATCATGTGCGGATGGCGTTTTGTGTCAGCGACGACGCGATCAATCTCGCCTTCGATCGGATTGAGAAGCACTTTCCGGCATAGGATCCTTCCGAGCGGGATCGCTCGTTAAGGCTCCGTGGACCCCTCTCGTAACCGGACGGTGCGTCCCGCGGCGGATGTCACTTCCCAGCCCACCTATCCCGCTCGCGGCGGCGCGACAGGCTCTCGTTCTCGATCTCGCGCCGCTCCTCGCGATCCAAACGGCGTTGCCGCGCTCTCTCGTGCCGTTGCTCCACTCTCTCGCGCCGCCGTTCCACGCGTTCGCGGCGCTGTTCGGCTTTCTCCTGGCGCAGTTCATCTCTCCGCGTGCGGCGTTTGTCACTACGTCTTTGCCGCGGAGGCTTGGTCCGGTCACGCGATTCTCGCCGGTCACGCTCGCGGCGGCGCTCGCGCTCCCATTCCCGGCGATGCTCGCGATTCCTGAGATAAGGTCGCGGCTCGCGAACGTAGAGCCGGCGGCGCCGGTGCTTTCGCAGGCGGAAACGATATGGCAGACGTCGCGAGCGATGCCACCGGTTCTTGTCGTAATAATAGTAATTACCCGACCGCACGTGAAAGTATACGTTTGAATCTGGATAGTAATAGTATTCATAGGACGGATCGCGGCGGCCATAGCGCCGGTCGTACCGCCCATCGTATTCGCAGCCGGCGAGAACGTTGGTCAGTACGACCGCCGTGCCGCCCCAGAGTAGCCTGAGAAAATGCCGCCGTTCCATGCCGGTTCCTTTAACCTCGGTCGCGTCGGGGCTGGGCCCCTTGAGTTCTACGAAGGCTGCCACCATTCACCGTGCCGCGCATTGATGGCGCTCAATTGCCTGACGACCGTTCCCGGCCAGTCTGACGCCGATGAGGAAAGGGGCGCGACTATCTCCGTGCGTGCGATCGACTTGGCGCAACAAGAGCGGGATCCTGCGAATCTCAGTTGCATTGGCCGTGCTGACGTCGATCGGCCCTCGAGGCGGCGGGACGTGCTGGCCGGATCGGGACGAATGACAATCCGTTGGCTCGCTATAGTTGGTCTAACGCTCTTCACGTGCGTTCTGGCGGTGCATCCGGCGGCCTTGTCCGAGCCACTCCCCCTCTGCCGTCCAGGGACGCCTGCGGCCGCGCCTGCTTACGCGGAGTTGGGCGCGCCGCCGACGATCGCACAATGGCGCGATGTTTTGATTGGCCCTGACAACTGTTTCCAGCAGGCTGACGGCCCGATGGAATTGGTTGTCACGCTGGCTGCCCGGTTTCGGCATTCTGGCGGCCTCGAAGACCTGGCTGCCCGCGCCGGTGCGATTTCGGCAACGCGGAGTATCCGGTATTGGTCCGTCACCGATGACCGCTGGCGCCCTCTGATATCCAATGCGTTTGCGGTCTCCGACGCCGAGACGCGCGTGCCGCGGTTCGATTTCACTTCGGATGAGGTGCTTTCCGGAGCACCGCTTCATTTCTTACAGGACGACAATCGCTCCAAAGGCCTTAACCTCTATGGCCTAACGGGTCGAAGGCTTGGGAGGGCCCGATTTGCTGCTGAGTTTGTAAACTTGGCCGCCATTCGCGCGTTTCTGGCGAAGATCTACGAGGCTCGGGCATTGACCTCGGTCCATGTCTTCGAGCACCTCGACGGCGACATTTGGGGGTACTACGGGATCTTTGCTGCCCGCGACGGCGTGGCCATGGGAACGATCGCGTCATTCAAGAACAGGGCGGCGGCCTACCAGCGATTTATAACGGGCGTTCCGACGGATTCCGAGCCGCCACTGGCCCGCTGACATACCTTTGACGGAAATTCTGTGTGTCCATTCTGGACGCATTGATTCAGACATCACCTCGCGTGCACGAAATTCGCGTTCGCACGACCCTTACAGAAACGGCATCCGTCAGATTGCCGGGGATCATTGTGAAGACATTCGAGGCCAGCGAGGTTTCCTCGGTCAAATCCGGATCGCGGCGCACCAAAGCGACTTGGAAATTTCGATGGACGAGGTGGAGCGCATTCTGCCCGGGGTGCTGGCTCGCTTCGGCGGGCTCTCGGGCGGAGCGCCGGGATAGGCTTGAGTGTGCCCCGGATCACGGCTGTTCTGCGATGGATCATCGATCGATGGTCCGACCGTCCCCGGCACGTCACCCGCCGTTCGATGCTGCAGAGATCTATTCCTTCCTCAGCCGCGCAAGTGCTTCGGACGCAATCGTTTCGGCCTTTTCCTGCGTTTCCGACAACGCCATGAAATGCAGCCCCAGTCCCTTCTCCAGGCAGTTGGCCGAAAGCGGAACAATCCCCTCGTCGCTGCCGCTGCGGAACAAAAGATTGCCTAGTCTTTCGTGTGTCTCCGAAACATCATTCACGGCAAGCGGCACGTTCATATTCTGGACGATAACGATGCCTTGGCCGGTGGCCGGCGCCCGGAGGCGGTTTGCGAGCGTCATTGGAACCGAGACCCCGCCCCACCGGCCGTTGCATTCGACCCAGTGAATTCTCTGCGCATCGGAAGATGGCGACGTGATCAGGCAATCGAGACTGCATCGGCCGAAATAGCCCATGGTTTGGAACAGGCGCGCGAGCCGCATCGCCTGCCCCGCCATGCGATCCACGAAAGACCGTGGCATTTGCGACGGGACAGCACCGACGAATTCTGCGGTCGGACCGGCGAGGCGCTGCTCGAACACACCGTCAATGACCGGATGGCCCTGGCCTAGCAGCGGGATCCAGAGTTGGACCGACGGGCTGGCTAGGATGTCCGATTCCCACAAACCCACAAGCACGGGGTAACGTCCACGCCAGCCCCGTCCACGCAGCATTGATAGGACCAGCTTGCGTATATTTGCGGCGGACAACCGGCGCACGAGGTCTGCGTCGATCGCGACGTTTCCCATCGACCCGGCACTGTTCGGCGTCTTCACGATCACCCGATTCGAGTTGCGCGCGATTCGGGCAATCTTCGCGGCGATCGCCGCTGGGCCGAAGGCGGCTGATGTGGGCGGAAGCGCATCCTTGCCCAAGAGTTGGCGCACGCGGTTCGAGAACCAGATCTTGTCGTTCACCCGGCGGGTCAGCCGCGGCGGAGGCGCGCTGACAAGAACCGGAACGTCCGCTTTGCGCGCGATCGCTCCGGCCAACGCCCAGGCGGAACCGGCCCCAATATGCGGCACGATCTGAAACCGACCCGCCGCCCTTGCAGTGTCGGCAAACTGTTGAAGCAAAACGTCCGAGTCGCGGCACCTGGCTGCAATCGGACGGGGCCGTCCGGAGGGCGGTCCTAGTGCAGCAACGCGGAAGCCTTCGATGCCCAAGAGCTGGCGGATATAGGCCTCATGCACTGGCGACGCTCGCTCGACGACCAGTGTATCGTCTGCGCCTGCCAGCATCCCGATCCGATGCTCCAACATTTGCTCGCGCAGCGACTCGTGGAGCCCGATCTCGCGCTGATCGCCGACAAGAATGGCGGGCCCGTCATTCAAGCCGGAATCCACGCCAGGCCCGAAAAGATCGGCCCGGCAGATCGAAGGGTCGTCCCGCATCAGTTTCTGGGCAAGTTCATCTACGCGCGAGACTTCTTCCTCGGTGACAGTGGCGCGATAGCGCTCGACGATCGGGATCGCGGGGCGGGGAGAAGATACTGGTGCGTTTTCCGCTTCGATCGGGTGTCCCATCGATCTGCCCCAGGCAACAAGTGCCCAAATCTGTCATGCGGCTGCGCGGCCCGATTTGAGCGAGATCATCCGGCGCCCGCGCAATCTCGATTAAATCGCGTGACCGAGGAGAGTGCGATGTGCCGTCTCTATTCGCTCCGCGCCAACGAGCCGACCCGTGTCGAATGCAGCCTGGTGCGCGCGCAAAACAACCTGATGCGCCAAAGCCAGGGCGATGCCGAAGGCTTAGACCATCTGCATGGTTGGGGCGTCGCCGACTTTGCGGATGGCGTGCCCTCGATCGAAAAGGACGCCTGGGCCGCCGATCGTGGGGAGTATTTCACCAAGAAGGCGGCGCGGGTCTACGCACATACCGTGCTTGCACATGTCCGGCGCGCCACGGTCGGCGCGCCATCGGACCAGAACACCCATCCCTTCGGATTCGGCCGCTTCGTCTTCGCGCATAACGGCACCTTGCCGGGGTTCGAAATGCTCCGGTCGGTCTTGCTCGAACACATCGATCCGCTGCACCGGGCCGAGATCCGTGGCCAGACCGACAGCGAGCACATCTTCCATTATCTGCTGACGATGTGGTCACATGGCCCTCAGACAGATTTGCTGGAGACCGTCCGGCGGAGCCTCGAGCAGATCATTTCCTGGTGCAATGATCTCACACCCGGCAAGACCGTCGGTCTCAATGTCATGTTCAGTGACGGCGAAACCCTTGTCGGTTCGCGGTTCAACCGGACCCTTTGGTTTATCGAGCGCGACAAGGAATTCGTTTGCGGCATATGCGGTCGGCCGCATGTGCATCACGTCCCGGGCACCGATTATCGCGCGGTCGAGGTCGCCTCGGAGCCCCTGACGCCCGGAGAGAATTGGAAGGCAGTGCCGAATGGAACCGTCTTTGCAGTCGACCCCGACTACCGGTTGCGGTTCTTGCCATTGCGGGTATGCGAGGCAAGCGATCGAATGCCGGTTTGAAGCGTTCGCGATACCCTGTTTCTTTGTACGCGTGAGACGGGAATCTCGGGGAATCGGAGAATGAGTTTTCACCGAGCATCGCCTTGCCAAGAGTTCCTGCTCACCGACCTCTATCAGCTGGCGATGATGCAGGCTTATGTTGAAGAGGGCGAGACGTCGACCGCGGTTTTCGAATTCTTCGTCCGTAAACTGCCGGAGCGCCGCGGTTTTCTGATCGCCGCTGGGCTCGAACAGGCCCTCGATTTCTTGGAGCGCCTGCGGGTGTCCCCCGACGACCTCGATTGGCTGATGCACAGCGAGCGCTTCGGACAGAGCCTGATCGACTACTTGGCGGACTTCCGCTTCACGGGCGACGTGCACGCGATGCCCGAGGGAACCGTGTTCTTCGCGGATGAGCCGATCCTGCGGGTGACCGCACCCCTGCCGCAGGCGCAGTATGTCGAGACGCGCATGATCAACATCCTGCACTTTCAGTCGCTGATTGCGGCCAAGGCGGCGCGCATGGCACTGGCGGCACCTGGCAAGCTGCTGGTCGATTTCGGATTGCGCCGCGCCCATGGCGCCGAGGCCGGACTGTGGGCAGCGCGCGCCAGCTTTATCGGCGGCTTCGGAGGGACGGCTACGGTGCAGGCAGGGCGCGATTTCGGCGTTCCGATCTATGGCACGATGGCCCATTCGTTCGTCCAGGCATTCGACGATGAAGCGGCCGCCTTCGAAAGCTTTGCCCGGGCCCGGCCCGAAGGCCTGGTGCTGCTGATTGACACCTACGACACCGAGGCAGCGGCAAGGAAAGTCGTCGCCCTGGCACCAAGATTGGCCGAGATGGGTGTGAGATTGCAGGGCGTGCGCCTGGATAGCGGCGATCTGAACGTTCTGGCGAAGCAGGTGCGCACAATCCTCGATGAAGGGGGCCTGAAGCATGTCTCGATCTTTGCGAGCGGGGGCCTGAACGAGGACAAAATCCTGGCGCTGATGCGGGCCGGGGCACCGATCGACGGCTTCGGAGTCGGCAGCAGCCTGACCACGTCCTCGGATCTGCCAGCCCTCGACTGTGCCTACAAGTTGCAGGAATACCGTGCGATCGCACGCCGAAAGCGGTCGGAGGGCAAAGCAACCTGGCCAGGGCGCAAGCAGGTCTGGCGGCGCTACGATAGCGACGGGCGCATGGCCGGCGACGTGCTTTCGACCGAAGACGACCGGCAGGATGGCACCGCCCTCATTCAACATGTCATGCGAAACGGTCAACGGGTCGAACACACTCCGACCGTTTCCGAGATCCGCGAGCGTGCCGCCGAGGACATGGCCCGCTTGCCCGAGGCTCTGCGGCGCCTCGAGCCAGGTGCAACCTATCCGGTCCGCATAACAGACCGGCTGCGCGCCCTGGCGGCCGAAGTTGACCGACGGATCGACCAGCAGAAAGGGCCGAAAACGTGCAAGCATCCCTGACACCAAATGACGATGACGTGTTGCTGGTGGTGGACGTTCAGAATGACTTCTGCCCCGGCGGCGCCCTGGCGGTTCCGCGTGGCGATGAAGTCGTTCCGGTGATCAACAATCTTGCCGAACGCTTCAAGCATGTTGTGCTGACGCAGGATTGGCATCCAGCCGGACATGCCTCCTTCGCCTCGTCGCATCCGGGCCGAAATCCTATGGAGACAATCACCGTGGCTTATGGAGACCAGGTGCTGTGGCCCGACCATTGCGTCCAGGAGCGCGCGGGCGCGGAATTTCACCGGGATCTGTCCATCCCCCATGCGGAATTGATCCTCCGCAAGGGCTACAATCACGATATCGATTCCTATTCGGCGTTCTTCGAGAACGACCGCCGGACTGCCACCGGGTTGGCCGGATACCTGCACGAGCGCGGTCTGGCCCGCGTTTTTCTGGCCGGACTGGCGTTCGATTTCTGCGTCAGGTTCTCGGCGGAGGATGCGGTCAACGCGGGTTTCTCGGCCATCGTCCTAGAGGATGCTTGCCGGGCGATTGACCTGGATGGGTCGGCGGACGCAACAAGAGCAGGTCTCGAAGCACTCGGGGTCCGCCGTCTCGAAACCAGCAAGGCCATTTGAACGTCCACGACGCCACGCAACTCGCCGTCGCAAAGTTTCTGGGACCGAAAATCGCGGTGTGTTGGGGTCACCTCCTTTTCGCGATAATTACTTTGCCTGCTTGGACCAAAACGACCGGGAGCAGGCTAAGTACTACGACGATGCCCCAAACCTGCATTGGCAATGGTGATAAATGCAGTGCCCCGGCGAGCGGCGGGATGTGGACCACCAACACCAAGAGCAAAGTGCAGCCGGAAAGCGCCGCCCAGACGAACTGGTTTCGGATAATGTCGCACTTGAAGAGCGGCACCCGCGGATCGCGCATGTTGAAGACGTTCCATAGCTGCGCGAAGGCGAGCACCAGGAAGGACACGGTCACCGTCGCGTCTCCCTCCAGCCCCAGCCAGGTGCGTGCAAGGACGAATCCGGCCAGCGTGGTGGCCGTGATCGCGAGGCCGGCAATGACGATCAAAATCCAGACCGAGCGGGTCAGGATCGGCTTTCGCGGATCACGGGGCGGCCTTTGCAGGATTGTCGCGTCCCCGGCCCCGACGCCCAGCGCAAATGCCGGGAAGACATCCGTCACCAGGTTTAGGAACAGGATCTGCAAAGGCAGAAGCGGCAGCGGCAATCCGGCGAGGACCGCCAACCCCACGACCAGGATCTCGCTCAGATTGCAGGACAGCAGATAAGCGACAAAGCGCTGGATATTGCGGAAGATGATGCGCCCCTCGCGGATCGCGTGGACGATAGTCGCGAAGGCGTCATCCGTCAGAACGATGGCCGCCGCCTGTTTCGCGACCTGGGTTCCGCGCATCCCCATCGCGACGCCAATATCGGCCTTCTTCAGCGCCGGCGCATCGTTGACCCCGTCGCCCGTCATCGCCACGACCTCACCCTCGGCTTGATGCAGCGCGATTAGCTCGAGCTTCTTGGCGGGGCTCACACGCGCGAAGATCTGGGCATCCAAGAGCCGCCGGCGCTCGGTCGCGGTCAGTTCCTCCAATGGTTTGAGCGCACGCCCCTCGATGACCGTTGCCTCACCATCGGCTAAACCGATCGCCGCTGCGATCTTGCGGGCTGTGACCGCATGATCGCCGGTGATCATGACAACCCGGATCCCGGCGTCGTGGCAGGCGCGGATCGCCTCGGGGACATCCGCGCGCGGCGGGTCTTCGAGGCCGACCAGGCCCAGGAAGGTGAGGTCCGAATACGGGTGGGCCGCAGGTGTCGACTCGCGTTTCATCGCGACCGCGAGCACTCTAAGCCCGTCTTCGGCAAGCTCACGCGTGCGCGAAAGCCAAGCGGCTATTTCCGCGTCACCGAGAGGCGCCTCGCCGGCAACGCCACGCATCTTCGACGACGCTTGCAGTACTGCCTCGGGCGCCCCCTTCACGCAGGTCATCACCGTGTCCCCGTCGCGATGAAGCGTGGCCATCATCGCGGTCTCGGATTCGAACGCGATCCCGCCGATCCTAGGGTAGTGTTCCGCGAGCGCTGCGTGGCCCAGGCCACCCCTTTGTCCGGCCCGCAGAAGCGCCAATTCGACCGGATCGCCCGATGCCGACCGGCCATCGGAGGGAAGTTCGGCGTTGTTGCACAGAACCGCAACCGTAAGCGCCTGCTGCAACACAGGATCGAATTGGTCTAATCCTCCGGTCGCTTCATGGGCCTTTGAGACCTCGGCCAGGGGCAAATCGTCCGATTCAAGCACGATCCGGCGCGCCGAAAGCCGGTTCTCGGTCAGCGTCCCGGTCTTGTCCGTGAAGATCAGCGTAGTGGCCCCCAGGGTCTCGACAGCCGCCAGGCGCTCAATCAAAGCGTTCTTGCGCGCCATCCGCCACATGCCGCGCGCCAGCGCCATGGTCGTGACAATCGGCAAGCCTTCGGGGATCGCGGCCACCGCCAGGGCGATGGCGGCCTCGACCATCAGGAAAAGATCCTCTCCCGACGCGATCCCGACCGCTCCAATCGCCGCGCAAAGCGCCAACGTCACCCAGATCAGATGACGCGCCAGGCGATCTAGTTGGCGCTCGAGCGGCGAGCGCTCAGGTTTGGCCTCGGCGACCAAGGCCGAGATCCGGCCGAGTTCGGTCTGCATTCCGGTGCCGACGACCACGCCAATGCCACCTCCCCGCGTGATTGCCGTGCCTTTGAAGGCCATGCAGCCGCGTTCCGCGACGGGCGTCGCTGCGGCAACCAGCGCGGCCGACTTCTCGACTGGAACGGACTCGCCGGTCAGGGCGGATTCGTCCGCGGCAAGGTTCGGCGCTTCGATCAGCCTCAGATCGGCAGTGACGATGTCACCGCCCTCGAGCAGGACGATATCGCCGGGCACAAGGTCCTGCGCGGGCACTTCCATGATGCGCCCCGCACGACGGATGCGGGTTGTGACGGTGCCGAGCCGGCGCAGCGCTTCCATCGATCGGATCGCCCGGCTCTCGGTCAGATAACCGATCATCGTATTGAGCAGCAGCACGGCCCCAATCGCCAGCGCCTCGATCGTCTGACCATAGGCGAACGACACGGCGGCGGCGGCGGCCAAAAGCGCGACGACCGGGCTCGCGAGTTGTCCGATCAGGATTGCGAGCGCTGTTACAGGCCGGCGATGAGCCAGCAGGTTCGGGCCGTATTCGGCGCGCCGCGCCCGCACTTCCTCCTCGTCGAGACCGGATGCGGGTGCTGCGCCGAGCGCGGCCAACACCTCGTTTTCGGGAGAAGCATGAGGTGCGTGGAGCGGTCGCGCAACGTCATACGAGCTGTGGTTTCCCATTGCGTTCCGTCATCTCTCCCAAAGTGTGGACGACATTGGGTCATGGCGCTGGGCAATGCCTTGCGCTCGGTCAAACGCCGTCGTGCCCGCGCTGTTGATTTCCGTCAATATGGCCGGCTGCCAAGTTGCCATCATTGAGAGGTGACGTCCGCGATCGATCGCGGCGCGGAGGGGTGCGCCGCCCGAGCCAGAATGGAGAGGGTCCGTGACCACTGTCCGCAACTGCCCGCAGGCGATCAGCTATCTTCATGGCGCCTCGGCCGAGCCCCTCCTGGGGCTGACCGTGGGTCAGCTGTTTGACCAGACGGTCGCGCGCCACGGGGATGCCGATGCGCTGGTCGTTCCCCATCAGGGATTGCGATGGACCTGGAGCCAGCTTGGCGCCGAAGTCGACCGGATGGCCGCGGGCCTGTTGGCCCTGGGACTCGAGCCAGGCGACAGGATCGGCATCTGGGCGCCGAACATGGCCGAGTGGGTGGTGACCCAATTCGCCACCGCGAAAGCGGGGCTGATCCTGGTCAACGTCAACCCCGCCTACCGCCTGCCCGAGCTAGAGTTTGCGCTGAATCAAGTCGAGGCCCGTGCGCTGATCACCGTGCCGCGCTTCAAGACCAGCGACTACACGGCAATGCTCGAGGAATTGCTGCCGGAGCTTCGCAATGCCACGCCTGGGGAATTGCATGCGGAGCGAATTCCCAGCCTCCGGTGGGTAATCCGGCTCGGTGAGGACCGTTCGCCGGGCACGGTGACCTGGGGCGACGTGCAGGGGCGAGGCGACGCCGCCGCGCGCGAACAGGTGGCGGAACTGGCGGACATGCTTCAGTTCGACGACCCGATCAACATCCAGTTTACCTCGGGCACGACCGGACGGCCAAAGGCGGCGACGCTGAGCCACCACAACATCGTCAACAACGCTTGGTTCACGGGCCTTCAGATGAAGCTGACGCACGAGGACCGGATGTGCATCCCGGTTCCGATGTATCACTGCTTCGGCATGGTGCTCGGGACGCTCTGCTGTGTCGCTCACGGCGCGACCATGGTCTTCGCCTCGGCCGGCTTTGACGCGGGCGCTACGCTGGAGGCGATTCAGGATAAGCGGTGCACGGTGCTTCACGGGGTGCCGACCATGTTCATAGCCGCGCTCGACGAACCCGATTTCGCCGAATTCGACCTGACCAGTCTGCGCACGGGCATCATGGCCGGCGCGCCATGCCCGGCCGAGCTGATGAAGCGGGTCATGGGCGAGATGCACCTGACCGAGATCACCATCGCCTATGGCATGACCGAGACCGGCCCCGTCAGCACCCAGACCTCGGTCGATGATCCGGTCGAGCGCCGAGTCGAGACGGTGGGGCGCGTGCTACCCCATACGGAAATCAAGATCGTCAACGCGGAGGGCCGGATCGTGCAGCGGGGTGAGCCGGGCGAGCTATTGACCCGCGGCTATTGCGTGATGCCGAAATACTGGAACGATCCCGATCGCACGGCCAAGGCGATCGACGAGGCGCGCTGGATCGCCAGCGGCGATGTCGCCGTGGTGGATGACGCGGGCTATTTCCAAATTGTCGGACGGATCAAGGACATGCTGATCCGCGGCGGTGAGAACATCTTCCCGCGCGAGATCGAGGATTTCCTCTATACCCACCCGAAAATCGAGCAGGCCGAGGTGATCGGCGTGCCCGACCCGAAATATGGCGAGGAGATCTGCGCCTGGATCAAGCTGCGCGAGGGCGAAGAGACGACCGACGACGAGATCCGTAATTTCTGCAAGGGCCAGATCGCGCATTTCAAGATCCCGAAGATCATCCGGTTCGTCGATGAATTCCCCATGACGATCACCGGCAAGGTCCAGAAATTCGTGATGCGCGAGCAGATGGCCTCCGAATTGGCAGGCAAACCGGCGGCGGAGTGATCGATGCGCAAGCATATGGCGAGCTTCGAGATCGATTGCACCGCTTATCTGAATGCGGATGGGGCACCGCTCGGTGACCTGCCGGACTTCGCGGGCGATACTGAGACGGTGGTCGCGCTCTACCGCGCGATGGTGCGGACGCGGGCCTTCGATACCAAGGCGATCGCGCTCCAGCGCACCGGACGGCTGGGGACATACGCCTCGTGCCTCGGCCAGGAGGCCATCGGTGTGGGGGCTGCCAGCGCTATGGAGCCCGGGGACGTGCTCCTGCCGTCCTTCCGCGAGCATGCGGCCCAGCTTAGGCGCGGCGTGACGCCGGTGGAGTCGCTTCTCTACTGGGGCGGCGACGAGCGCGGCAGCGATTTCGCCGGGCCCCGCAACGATTTCCCGGTCTGCATCCCGGTGGCGAGCCAGTTCCCTCATGCGGCTGGGGTCGCGCTCGCCATGTCGCTGAACCGCGAGAAAGCTGTTGCCGTTGCAATTGGCGGCGATGGTTCGACCTCGAAGGGCGAATTTTATGAAGCACTGAACCTGGTCGGGCTCTGGACGCTGCCAGCGGTCTTCGTGATCAACAATAATCAATGGGCCATCTCGGTGCGCCGACGCGAGCAGTCTGCGGCCAAGACCTTGGCGCAGAAGGCAATCGCGGCGGGGATGCCCGGCGAGCAAGCCGACGGCAACGACGTAATCGCTGTGCGCGATGCGGTTTCGCGCGCGCTTGCCCGTGCGCGCGAAGGCGCGGGCGGGACACTGATCGAGTGCCTCAGCTATCGGCTGGGCGACCACACGACCGCGGATGATGCGCGCCGCTACCGCGAGGACGAGGAGGTCAAGGCGCATTGGAAGGAAGAGCCAATCGCCCGCCTGCGTGCCTGGCTGGTCGCCGAGCACGGCTGGTCGAAGACAGACGAGGAGTCCCTGCTGCGCGGGGCGGCGGACGAGATGGATGCCGCCGCCGAGGCCTATCTCGCCACCGAGCCGGAACAGGCAGCGTCGATGTTCGACCACCTCTACGAAACGTTGCCTGGCGATTTGACGACCCAGCGCGCGGAGGTCTCGGATGGCTGAGTTGACTTTGGTCGAGGCGGTCCGCGCGGCGCTGGGTCGGGCGCTGGAGGAAGACCCGAAGGTCATTCTCTTCGGCGAGGATGTCGGTATCGACGGCGGTGTCTTCCGGGCGACCGACGGCTTGGTGCAGCGCTACGGTTTCGACCGGGTGCGCGACACCCCACTTTCAGAGGCATTGATCGCGGGCATGGCGGTGGGCGCGGCGGCGCACGGAATGCGACCGGTAGCCGAGGTCCAGTTCATGGGTTTCATTTACCCCGCCATCGATCAGTTGGTGAACCACGCCTCGCGGTTGCGCACCCGGACGCGCGGGCGGCTGACCTGCCCGATGGTGCTCCGCGCGCCCTATGGCGGCGGCATTCACGCGCCCGAGCACCATTCCGAGAGCACCGAGTCGATGCTGGCGCATATCCCGGGCCTGCGCGTCGTCGTGCCGTCTTCCCCAGCGCGCGCCTACGGGCTGTTGCTGGCGGCGATCCGTGACCCCGATCCCGTGGTCTTCCTCGAGCCCAAGCGCATCTATCGCGCCCTGCGCGAGGACGTGAACGATGATGGGACGGCCCTGCCGCTCGACCAGGCGTTTCTGCTGCGCGAAGGCAGTGATGTCACGCTGGTCACCTGGGGCGCGATGGTCGTGGAGACATTGGAGGCGGCAAGCGCCCTCGCCGGACGCGGCATCCAGGCCGAGGTGATTGACCTGGCGACCCTGAAGCCGCTGGACACCGCGACGATCCTCGCTTCGGTCGCCAAGACCGGGCGCTGCGTGATCGTCCACGAAGCCGCGATGACCGCCGGGCTCGGCGCCGAGGTCGCAGCGCAGATTGCCGAGCGTGGCCTGACCAGCCTGCTGGCGCCGGTGCGCCGCGTTGCCGGCTACGACACCGTTATGCCGCTTCCCCGCCTCGAAGGCCGCTATATGCCCGGTGCCGGCCGGATCGTCCTCGCGGTCGAAGATGCGATGGCCTTCGCATGACCACCTTCGCGCTCCCCGACCTTGGCGAGGGCCTGACCGAGGCCGAGATCGTCGCCTGGCATGTCTCGCCCGGCGATCATGTCATCGCCGATCAGCCGCTGGTCTCGATTGAGACGGATAAGGCGGTCGTCGAGGTGCCTAGCCCGTGGTCGGGGACGGTCGAGAAGACCTATGGCGGCCCGGGCGACGTTCTGAAAATTGGCGCGGCACTGGCCGAGATCGGTACTGGCGGCGCCGAGGACAAGGGTGCCATCGTCGGCGAGGTAGCCGAGCCCGATCGTGAAATCACGGCGGGGCCGGCCGATGCGGTGGAACGCACGCCGTCACGTGGTGCTGGAGTCTCTGCCGCCCCCGCCGTGCGGCAGCTTGCGCGCCGCCTCGGCGTCGACTTGAGCGCCGTGACCGGAACCGGTCCGGGCGGTGCCATTCTATCGGCAGACGTGGAGGCGGCCGGTGAAGGAGAAGCGCTGCGCGGCGTGCGCCGGGCGATGGCGAAGGCGATGACGGCATCCGGGGCTGCGGTTGTCCCGGCCACGCTGACCGACCGTGTGGATATCAGCGGTTGGGGCAAGGACGCGGACCCGACCTTGCGGCTGATCCGGGCGATCTGCCGGGCCTCTGCCGCCGAGCCATCCCTGAATGCCCGGTTTGATGGGACGCGACGGACGGTGAGGGAACGCGTCGACCTTTCGGTCGCCGTCGACACGCCTGACGGCCTGTTCGCGCCGGTCCTAAAATCGGTCGACACGCTGTCTCCTGGCGGGCTGGCGGCCCGCCTGGAAGCTCTGAAGGTCGCGGCCCGCGACCGGAGCCTGACCCCGGCCGACCTGAGCGGGGGCACGATCACCCTCTCGAACTTTGGAATTCTGGGCGGCGAATACGCCGTCCTAGTGGTCACGCCGCCGCAAGTTGCCATCCTGGGTGCCGGGCGAATTCACGATGCGGTCCTGGCGGTTGGTGGAGTGCCCGCCGTCCGGCGCATCCTGCCGCTGTCGCTGACCTTCGATCATCGTGCGGTCACCGGAGGCGAGGCAGCGCGGTTCATGGCAGCCGTATGTAGCGATCTCGAGGCCCCCGAATGAAGATGGAGCGACTGATGCACGACGTTTTCGATGTCACCGACGAGCTCGGTCCGGACAAGGTCATCCACATCTCGAAACCTGCTGCAGGCCTGAAGGCTATCCTGGTGGTCGATAACGTCGCCGCGGGCCCGGCGATCGGCGGCGCGCGAATGGCCCCTGACGTGACGCTGAGCGAATGCGCCCGGCTGGCCCGCGCAATGACCCTGAAGAATGCGGCCGCTGGTCTACCTCATGGCGGCGGCAAGTCGGTCGTCTTCGGCGATCCGCGGATGCCGTCGCCGCAGAAGGAGCGGCTGATCCGCGCCTTTGCCCAGGCGATCGGCCAGATCGAAGACTACATCGTCGGCCCCGACATGGGCACCGACGAGCGTTGCATGGCCTGGGCCAAGGACGAGATCGGCCGTGCAGTCGGATTGCCGCGCGAAATCGGCGGCATTCCGCTCGACGAAATCGGCGCCACCGGATTCGGACTCGCGGTTGCCGCTGCGGCAGCCGAGGACCCTTCGGGCGTCAAGCTCGACGGGGCCCGGGTCGCGGTGCAGGGCTTTGGCGCCGTCGGCTATCACGCGGCGCGGTTTCTTGCCGAGCATGGCGCGCGGCTTGTCGCGGCCTCGGATTCGAAGGGCTGCATCAGCAACTCGAGCGGCCTCGACATCGCCGCCCTGGCGCAAATCAAATCCTCTGGCGGAAGCGTCGTGGATCTTGGCAAGGGCGACATGTCGGACCGGGACGCCATCATCGCCGCCGATTGCGATATCCTGATCCCAGCCGCCCGGCCCGACGCGATCCGCGAAGACAATACCGGGGCAATCCGGGCGCGCCTCATTCTCGAGGGTGCGAACATCCCGGCGACGGAGGCCGCCGAACGCCGCCTTCACGGCCGCGGGGTGACGGTCATCCCGGATTTCATAGCCAATGCGGGCGGTGTGATTTGCGCTTCGATCGAGTATCACGGCGGCTCGGAGTCGCAGGCCTTTGCCGCGATCGAGGAAAAGATCGCGCGCAACACGACCGAGGTCCTGGCGCGGACCAAATCCGCCGGCATGACCCCGCGCGGCGCGGCGGACGCATTGGCGCAGGAGCGGGTTCGGACGGCACAGCACCTGCGCCGGTTCGGCTGAGATGGCGAAAACAAAGAGGAAAAGGAATGCTCATTCAGCTCTTCGTTGGCGCGGGCCTGCTCGTCGTTTGTGTCTCGCTGCACGTCTTGGTGCTTGAGCAGATCACCAGCCGATTGCAGATCATCTCCCGCCGCGAGCGGATCCCGTCCGGCCTGACATACCGGGTTACCCTGCTGATCTTCGCCGCTCTCGGCGCTTTTCTCTCCCATATCGCGCAGATCTGGATCTGGGCGGTCGTCTATATCCTGCTGGGCGAGTTCGATGCGGTCGAGCCAGCGCTCTATTTCTCGACCGTCGCATTTACGACCGTTGGTTTCGGCGACATCATCCTGTCCCAGGAATGGCGCCTGCTGACCAGTTTCGAAGCCGCTGCGGGCCTCTTCCTGTTTGGCCTCTCGACCGCCTTCCTGTTCGAAATTCTGCGCGAAATCAGGCTGCAGAGGCGGACGTCGGCCGAAGCCAATGTGAGCGAACGCGGCAAGAACCCTCATTGAGCCCGGTCAAGGTGAAGGCCGGTTGTCTCGCTAAGATTCGGCAGCGGTCCAACGGGCGGAGGTATCGCGGATGATGGGAATGGTCTTGAGACGGCAAGGAGAACGCCTTCGCCCGGAGGAGCTCGATCTGCCGGACCCCGGGCCCGGGCAGGTCAGTATCGACATCGCCGCCTGCGGGGTATGCCGGACCGATCTGCACATAGTGGACGGTGATCTGACCAACCCTGCTCTGCCACTGATCCCGGGCCACGAAATTGTCGGGCATATACGCTCTCTAGGTCCTAACGTGTCGAGCTTTTTGGCCGGCGACAGGGTTGGCGTTCCATGGCTCGGGCACACCTGTGGCGCGTGCCGATATTGCCGCATGGGTGCCGAAAACCTGTGCGACCAACCGGGCTTCACCGGCTATACGATCAACGGCGGCTATGCTGAGGCCTGTATCGCAGATGCCGGTTACGTCTTCCACCTGCCCGGCGACGCCGACCCTGTCGAGCTTGCGCCGCTGCTCTGCGCCGGGCTGATCGGCCACCGGTCGCTCAAGAAGGCGGGCTCGGGGGAACGCCTTGGAATCTATGGGTTCGGCGCGGCAGCACATATCGTCGCCCAGGTCGCAATCTGGGAGGGGCGCAGCGTCTTCGCGCTGACGCGGCCCGGCGACGACGTGGCTCAAGCCTTTGCAAAGGATCTCGGCTGCGCCTGGGCGGGCGGATCGGACCAGACACCCCCGGCCGAGCTGGACGCCGCGATCATTTTCGCGCCCGTGGGCGCGCTGGTTCCGGCGGCTCTGCGCGGCGTCCGGAAGGGGGGAACCGTTGTCTGCGGCGGCATCCATATGAGCGATATACCGGCCTTCCCCTACGAGAATCTTTGGGGTGAGCGGACGATTTGCTCGGTCGCGAATCTCACGCGAGCAGACGCCGAGGAGTTCCTCGCCCTAGCACCGCGCGCCGGCATCCGGACGCAGACCGAGGTCTTCCCGCTAACGGAGGCCAACGAAGCACTGGACCGCTTGCGCGCGGGCCACCTGACCGGTGCTGCGGTCCTGGTTCCCGGGACACCCCGGACCGTCCGGCGATAGGTGCTGAGGTGGAGCTGCATCGGGCATTTCTGGCGTTAGGCGTTCTATTTCTGCTCGGCCTCGTCGCCGACAGTCTCGGCAGACGCGTCCACATCCCGCGCGTGACCCTGCTTATGCTGCTGGGAATAGCGGTCGGCGGCAGCGGCCTCGACCTGATCCCGGCCGAGATCGAGGCCTCGTTCGATTTTCTTGTGACCGCCGCGCTCTCCATGGTCGCCTTTGTCTTGGGAGGACATTTGAGCCGCGCGAATCTTCGCCTGCACGGGCGCGAGATCATCTGGATATCCATCACGGTGGTCGTCGTGACAGCGATCGCAGTCTCGTTGAGCCTTATGGTGATTGGCGTTCCAGCGCATCTGGCATTGCTGCTCGGCGCGATCGCCACCGCAACCGCGCCCGCGGCGATGCATGACGTGGTTAAACAGACAGGCGCCAAGGGCGCTTTCGCCGAGCGCCTGATGGGGATCGTCGCCGTCGATGACGGTTGGGGGTTGATCGTCTTCGGCGTGATCCTTGTCCTTGCGAAGGCCCTGATCGGTGAAACCGCCTCAGACGTCACGCTATTAATCGCATGGGAGATCGGCGGTTCATTGCTGGTGGGTCTTTTGGTTGGAATTCCCGCAGCGCTGCTGACCGGCCGCCTTCGCCCGGGCCAGCCGATGCAGATCGAAGCCTTGGGCGTGGTTTTCATCTGTGCCGGTTTCGCGATCTGGTTGGACGTGTCGTATCTGCTGGCCGGCATGGTTGCCGGAACCGTGGTGGCGAACTTCGCGCGCCACCACGAGCGGCCGTTCCACGAGATCGAAAATATCCAGCTGCCGTTTCTGATCCTGTTCTTCCTCTTGGCGGGCGCGTCACTCGACGTCAGCGCCCTGAACGGTCTTGGGGTTATTGGCGTTTTTTATATCGCCCTGCGCCTCGCTGGCCGCGTTCTGGGCAGCTGGATTGGTGGCCGGTGGGCCGGGATCGGAACACGCGAAAGCCTCTTGACCGGATTGGCGCTCACCCCACAGGCCGGCGTCGCGGTGGGCATGGGCTTGGTCGCCGCCGATCAATTCCCCGAATCGCGCGAGACTATCCTGGGCCTCGTCGTTGCGACGACGATCGTTTTCGAGATCTTCGGGCCAGCACTCACACGCTACGCCCTCATTAAACAACCGGCCAAAATCGATGGCCCGAGTAGTTCGTCCGATTAACCTTCCTTCACGCGAGGCGCGTCATCGCCGCGAAGCTGCGGCAGGTTGAAGTGCTGGCCGGGCAGGGGATGGGCCGTATCGACGCCATCCGGGAGAAGCGGAGCGTCCGACTGCGAGCGCCAAACCGACCAAATTTAACCACGTCGTTTCAGCCGGAGGTTTATGTCTGCTGTGCGGATGAAGCGGTCATCTACCAAATCGCTCAGATGACCGGTGCTGACCCAAAGGCGACGATCAATTTTGGGCCGGTCATCGCTTCCTGGGCGAAGGCAAAGGTGGCCGCTTCTTTTCATTGGGAGCGAAGCGGCCACCGCACGCATGGCGCACGCGTGCGCATATCAATCTACACGCGCGCAATCGCGGAAAAAATTGTCGGAGTGCAACCGGTTGTCGATCACTACGGTCGAGACGAGATCGCCGCCCGAACATCCTGGCGGGCCACACTCAAAGTGGGTCGCTCTTCGCTGTCACCGATATTACCGGATTCCAATGTGAAGGCGACCACCTCAATTCGAGGGGAGTGAGGCGATCACCTTCGCGGACAGCAACCGTTCTTCGCTTGTCGAAAGTTGGCACGCGATGTGGCGATTGTTGGATTGTTGTGACCCGACGCCGATGGAAGACATCACCGGGAATTTCCTTGGGCGAGAAACACGCCAACAAGAACCGTCAAAGTTGCAAAACTCAAAGAGAGACGGAAATGTGAACTGAATGTGAAACGTTTCGTTCCCTGATGGGTTGTTTGCATGACGAGCGCCGGAAGATTGGCGATCGTTCGCGTAAGAGGGGAACTGTAGTGCTTGAACAGATCGATAATTGGCACAATCACCGTAGATTGAGCACAGCGTCAATGGATGTCCATTTTTTGACACTGAAAGTCACTCTAATCGTATTTCTCGGTACACTCGGAGTCATTGGCGTCCAGATCTAATGCCACCCGGTTACCGAACCGCAACGCACACCACAATCTCGTCGGGGGGCATAGGCGCGCACTCGCGGCCTCTCTGAACCCGCTCTAGGATCCGACGGTCAACCGGCATTCGACCACAAAGGTCCGCAGTTTGACCGCAGTCCAGTTCTTCGGATCCCTGGCGAAGGGCGTTCGCTGAGCGCGGCCCGTCGCTGCGCTCAGCGTTCAAGCCGACGCGATCACAGCGCCGAGCAAGAGCAACAAAATAGCACCGGGGTAAAGCACGTAGTACAATGCTGCCTCCTGAACATTGACCATCACGTCTGTCAGGAAGGGAATGTCCGTGCATGGTCCTTGCAGGTTCGATACGCGAACCGTGACGACAAGTCTGTGAATTTGATCACATGAGCGACGCTGCGCAGTTCTCTCGGCGCGTCTTCAATCGTGATAGATCGATGTGCCAGTCAATCCGTCTCCGGGAACTGCTAATTTGGCGCAGAGCGGACGTTAAATGAAGCCAGCTCCGACCTCCGTTAAGGGCTCAGAGCAGGCTGTCGCTGCGTCCGCAAATACGACCGATTGAGCGCTGATCGTGAATGTCTGTTCAGCGACGCTTTCCGGATGTAGTCCAGACCGGATTGAATGCGTGCTTCTGACCCGTTTCGGACAGCCGCTTCAATTGCCTAGGAAGATCCCAAAGACAATTCGCCTGTCCGGTCTAGGTAAACCGCAGCCCGCCCGACCTGTGTGTCACCTAGGCCAGTCTTACCGAACTGCATTATATCCAGATGCCAAAGGGAATTGACCTCGATCAAGACCGGTCCATCAGGAGTTATTGCAACATCCCAGCCAAGCGTAGGCAACTCGGGCAGGATTGAAGCGGCCCGAGTGACGAGTGCGCGCAACTCGGACCAGAACGGGACTTGCACGTCTGTAAACGAAGCACCGGTCTCCGGGTGAGTAGTGAATGCCTCGGCCCCAAATCGCGCCTTCTGTCGCGCCTCGCCAATTAGCCGTCCGGTCTCGATATCTATCTGAATTATCAGCCCACCGAAGCCAGCGTTGTCTACCGGCGCATCACCACGACCGATCTTAAGAACCGCTGCATTGCTTATACACTTATCGCCGATCAAGAGCGTGTCGATGCGAACGCAGTTGATCACGTCGGGCTTCAGGGCCGCGAGCACCTCATGTTGCTGAAGGAACGGTTGAAATATGCAGCCAGTGCAGGACCGAAAATCTATATCGTCTCCGAGCGGCACGACGAATGCCCCTTTGCCGAGCGTTCCCAGCGTTGGCTTCACGAATACCGGCGTGTTCTGCTCCGCGAGGATTTGTCTAGCGGCGGTCTCGTCAATCTTTTGATTGTTTGCGTCACGAATCTCGCCAGTTTCGGTGATCTGAAAGAGCTCTCGGACCACCGGCAACCCGTGTCCCTCTAATGTCTTCCGAAAGACAAACTTGTCTTCTGAGAGGTTGCGCGCCGACGGATCGTTCAGCCGCTCTTGCAGTTCTATTAGTTGGATGGGCGGCATTAATGACAAGATGTCTCGGGGCGCGCATTTGCGGTATAGCATGTTGGACAGATACTGTGTCGGTAACCGTCCGTATCTTCGATACAAATGCCACAAATCCACCAACTGAACAGTGAGCGGCTTCCTGTCTGGCATCTTAAAGTACGGGACGATGTGATGGCTAATTTTGTCTTTCATCCGCCCCACAGGTTTTACTCCTTCACTGATCCGTTCCGATGACGAGAATGGCCATCCTTTGAAATCAGCGTTTGTTTCTTAGTGTAAGTTGAGTTGCCGACAATCTCGATCGCACTCGATGTCGTTGCCGACGGTAACAGACTCCCACAAAGCCGCCGATCAACCCGATCGTCCGAAAAGCGTGGAAGTCGGCGCGAACCGACCGAATCTGAGTAATTCGGTTCGAATTCACAGTATCACCAATTTATCAGCGATCGATTTTGACCCATATCATTGCGGCGCCGGTCACCGGCATCCCGCGATCATCGAAGAAGTTAGTTTAGCGTCGCAGGGCCTACTTTGACGCCGAAGCGGGAAGGTGAGAACGGCCGCGGCCCTAAGGCCGGGATATGACTATCGCCTCACAGCCGCATGCTGGGCCTGATTCCTGGTCAATGTGATTGCCACGCGGCGGTGCACATGCCGTGCCCCGGCGAATGCCGGTCAGCAAATGCAATCACGGCATCACATTGATGCCGCCCCTTATGATGACTCAGATCAATCAGCACATTTGCCAAAGGAGAACGTGCTGCCTGGTAGTCTCCCCGGTGCCTGTCTCGCGATAGTCCGCATCAGGGGATCCTGGCCGCACTTAAAATGGATGCCCGGTTCATGAAACCGGTTTCCCTTGCAGGCACGAACGCGCGGTTGTACCCGTATTCCATCCCATTCGTGTCCGATCACGGCGGTGCTGCGGCATCTGCCAGTCAATGGAGAGGCATATGGACCTCGAGAGAGTCCGGGACCGCATAACGAGCGATATCTGCAAGATCATCCCCACCGAACTATCGGAAGAGACGCAGGCCGAAATCGCGAGGCTTGTCGATGCTGCATTGCTCGAGGCCACTGGCGTTGTCCACGACAAGTCAAAGCAAGCCGTAGTATTTTGCTGTGGCCCCGAGGCTGACCTCGCCCACAAGATCCAGCATAGAATGGACCAACAGCGGGACATGCTAATAGCAAACTTGATGGCGATGCGGTAACGATCAGGCGCTGCTTCTTACCGCCCCGCGGGTTCGATCCTCAGCGCTAATCCCCATGGCGCGATCGCCGCGCCCGCTCTCCCCGGGCGCCCGAGGTCCAGTTCGGCTGGCCTCATCCGTCAAAGCCGCGGGGAGAACGAGCACGGGGCAGTATGCCGGTCCGAATTTGTCCCTGAAAGAGCGTCGGATCACGATATCTCAAGGGGCTGCGGGCAAATCCAGAGCCCCCCGAAGGCAGAGGCCACAGTCTCGAATCCCCTCGGCTGCGCCAGCCACGCTCAGGCCTACCGGCAACCGTCACCCCACGGCCCGCGCCGCGTCGTCGATGTAGCCCAAGAACATCGCCACGGTCAGGGCGCCCAGATACGAGGTCACCCCGGTGCCGACCTCCAAGGGCGGGTTCACCTCGACGAAATCGAAGCCCACGACGTTCAGCCGCTGGCTAATCGCCCGCAAGGCCGCCTGCATCTCCTCGAAGGTCAACCCGCCAGGCTCGGCCGAGACGCAGCCGGGGCAAAGCGACATGTCATAGGCGTCGATATCGATCGTCACATAGACATCCGCCCCCTGGGGCAGGTGATCGGCAACCGCCCCCGCGCCGTCGCGGCGAATTGCGGGCATGGTCATGATCCGCCCGCCATTGGCCCGAGCGTCATCGGCGTTCTTCTTCATGTCGCGCATGCTGCGTATGCCGACCTGGGTCAGGCTTTCCACGTGACCCAGCTGATGGATCAGCCGCATCGAGGTGCTGTTCACATAAGTCATGCCCTGGACCACTTCGGAATAGTCCAGATGCGCGTCCAGCTGCATCACATGGATCGGCCGGCTGAAGGCACGGACCACGGGATAAGTCAGCGTGTGATCACCCCCCAGAACGATCGGCATCGCATCCCGCGCCAGAATCCGCCCCACATCGCGGGTCAGGTTCGCCATCGTGACATCCCCGCGGCTGGGCGCCACGTCCACGTCGCCGCAATCAACCAGCCGGCGCTCGGCCAGAGCCGCGCGCAGATATTCCTTGTCCTCGGCGATGTCGTAAAGCGCCCCGCCGCCGAAGCGCAGCGAATGCTCCCTGACCGCGCGGGCGCAGAACCGCGAGCCGCCGACAAAGGGCGAGCCGTCATCATAGGGCACCCCGATGACCACGTAATCCGCGTCCAGCGCATCGATATCGTCGCAATAGTCGCTGCGCAGAAAAGTCGGCACTCCGCTATAGGCACGGTTCAGCCGCTCGCCCGGGCCTCGCATATCGGCGGTCATTCTCTCCCCCGCTCAGATTCGCACGAAATCCACTGATTCCCGCAAACTCGGGAAACCCGCACAACCCCGCCGAGCATCAGGAATCGCCCTTACAAACAGAGGCGGGTAATTTGACACGGATAGGGCAAAGAAATCACCCAACCGTCTTATTCCCAAGGTCTGGGCGCCAATTTCGACACACATTTTGACGAGTATCTCAATCCATCGAACGACGGACAAAACGGCTACGAAAGATTAAGACTTTTCGCTCAGAAAGAATTTCGACCGGGACTTTCGCGACGCATACACACCCGGATACAGGGGCGGCACCTGGCACACATGCCGCCCCTAACCTTTTCCAGAACGATCATCCTGACTAAGCCGCCGAAAGGGCGCGCGCCCACTCAAATGGCGTCGGTGATCCAGCTCTCGATCCCGTTCTTCGAATCGGCGCCGACCTTGCGGTCGACCAGCTCGCCGTCCTTGAACATCAAAAGCGTCGGGATACCGCGGATCCCGTAGCGCGACGGCGCCTGGGGATTGTCGTCGATATTCACCTTCGCGACCCGAATCCGGCCGTTCATCTCGGACGCGATCTCCTCCAAAGCGGGGCTGATCTGCTTGCAGGGGCCACACCACTCGGCCCAGAAATCGACGATGACAGGAACGTCCGCCTTCAGAACATCCGTGTCGAAACTATTGTCGGTAACGTCGATGCTCGACATGCCAAGTTTCCCTTCTCCGAGACCCCCGCCCGTGAGCGTTTCATCTGGGGCGGTTTCATGCGGGGTCGTTTCTTCCCGACCGCCAAACTAGGGTTGAGAGGGCGCTTAATCAAGGCGCAGGACTTGCGATATCCGCAAGGCTGGCCTGCAAATCCGCCTGGTCGAGCGGCATCAAATTCGGCACCGCGGTCCAAAGAATCGCCGCCTCGACAGAATGTTGCGGATAGATCGCCGAAATCGCCTCGCGATAACAGGCAAGCTGCGCCAGATACGCGCGCGGCACGGCACGGGGATCGCTCGGCGGACGCGCATCGGTCTTGAAGTCGACGACCAATACCCGATCCCGCGTCACCAGCAGCCGGTCGATTCGGCCAAGCCGCAGCGCCGGCGAGATATCCGGCAAATCCAACGCGACCGACACTTCCGCGAGCGCATCCGCGCCGAAGACCTCGCCCGCGAAGGGCGCTCTCAAAACCGCCAAAGCCTCCTCGATCGCCTCCCCGCTCACGGACGCATCCAACTCCGGAAAAGCTTGGTCCAAGAGACGCCGCCCCAACACGGCCAGATCAGGCTCTGAAACATCTGGCAGGCGTTCCAGCAACAGATGCACCGCAGCTCCGCGCTGCAGCGACACGTCGCGCCCACGCCCCGCCCCGCCGGCCTCCTCATGCGGGAATATTGTCGCGGGGCTCATACGCTGGACCCGCTCCTCCCGCAGCGCGGGCGCCAGCCATCCTGGCCGGGTGACCGGAGTTTCGGCGCCTTCCAGGGCATCCGGTTGCGCTGGTCCGGTCACGGGCACCGGCTGATACTCTACCCGCCGGATCGGGCCCGCCAAGCCCGCCGGCCCGCCGGCAGGGCGGTCCAACCCCAACCGGCCCATGCCCTCGGCCAGCGCCGCATACCAGTGATCCGGCTTGCTCCCCGCCCCGCACAGGATCAGCCAATCCTCGGCCCGGGTCAGCGCCACATACAGAAGGCGCCACCGCTCGTCGGCCTCGCGCCGGTCCGCCTCGGCGCGCGCTCGCGCGGTCACATCGTCATCCAGCGCCTTTGCCCGCCCCCACAGCATCAGCGGCGGCACATCCTCGCCGCCCGCTGCCGGGAAAAGCGCCGGGCGCGCGCCTCTCCCGCCCCGGTAAAGCGTATCCGGCAAGATCACCACCGGCGCCTCCAATCCCTTGGCACCGTGCACGGTCATCACCCGGATATCGCCCGATCCCTGCTCCATCTCGCGCTTAACCTGAATGTCGCCCGCCTCGATCCAGGCGACGAACGCCGCAAGGGTCGGCGCCTCGCGCGACTCGTAGACCAGAGCCTGCACCAGCAGCTCGTCGATCGGATCCTCTGCTTCGTGCCCCAGCCGCGCCAGCAGGGACCGGCGCCCGTCATGGCGGATCAGAGCACGGTCAAGGAACTCGTAAGGCCGCAGGAAATCCGCCTGCCCGGCCATGTCGCGCAGCATCTCGCCCACCTCCGGGCATAGCGATTCCGGCGCCGTCACCGCCTGCCATAACGTCCCCTCGCGCCCATGCGCCAGTTCGAACAATGCCTCTTCCGAGACCCCGCAGATTGGCGAGCGCAACAAGGCGGCCAGGCTCAGATCGTCCGACGGCGTCACCGCCACCTTGATCAAGGCCATGAGGTCCTTCACCGCCAGCTCGCCGGTCAGCGTCAGCCGGTCGGCCCCCGCCACCGACAGCCCTTCCGCCTTCAAGGCGCGGATCAGCCCTTCGGCCAAGGCATCCCGGTGCTGGACCAGGACCAAGATGTCTCCCGCCCGAACGCGCCGCCCCGGCACGCCCTCTCGCGCGGGCAACCGCTCGTCGCGGATCATCCGCGCGATCTCGGCCGCCAGCATCCGCGCCAAGCGCTGCTTGGCATGCCCCGGCGCCGGCAGATCGACCGGCGTCCACCAAGGCGGCGGATCCTCCTTCGGATCGGTCTCGACCAAGGGCCAGAGATCGATCCGCGACGCATCGCGCTCGCGATCGGCATGATGTTCGATCGCCCCGCCGGCCGCCGTCAGCGCCGCGCCCGCGGGACCCGAGAAAACCGCGTCCACATAGGCCAGAATCCCCGGCGCCGATCGGAACGAAGTGATCAAGTCCGGTTGGACCATTGCCATGTCCATGCCCGCGAGCCAATCGGCGAAATGATCCCGATTGACGCCGAACGCCGCCGGCTCGGCCCCCTGGAACGAGTAAATCGACTGCTTCACATCCCCGACAACGAACAGCGTCCGGTTCACATCCCGCGCGCCCACGCCCGCGTGAAACTCGCGCGCGATCGCCCGGATCACCGCCCACTGCCCGGGCGCCGTATCCTGAGCCTCGTCGACCAGGATATGGTCAATCCCCTGGTCCAGCCGGTAAAGCGCCCAAGCGGCCATATCCGACCGGGTCAGTAATTCCGCCGCCCGCGAGACCAGATCGTCGAAATCAAGCAAGGCCCGCGACCGCTTGGCCTGCGCGTAACGCGACAAAAGCTCGGTCGCGAACAGGCTCAGATCGCGCGCACGCTCGACCGCCGCGGCGCCTTTCAGCGCCGCAAGCGCCTCCATCGACCACTCGATCATCAAGTCGGTCAGTGAACTCGCCTCTGGATGGAGGCCCAAGACCGGCTTTGTCGGAAAGCCCTTGCGGCTGCGCCGCTCGCCGCTCTGAGTCGTGAAACCGCTGGCCAACACAGTAGCGGCACCAACCGGATCGTCCGCGCACAATGCCTGGCCCCGTGTCATCGCTTCCGCCGCCCGCCGGTCATTGACGCCACCGTCGCGCAGCCACTCGGCAAACGCGGCCAATTGATCCCAGGACACGCCCTCCAATGCCCGCCGCGCGGCGTGCTCCGCGCCTGCCCGCAAAGCTGCGTCGAAATGAGCGCCGAGCCGTCCATCCAGATCCCCGCCTGAGAACCCTCCGCGCGCCGCCAGCACCGACGCGATCAGGTCGTCCAAGGCCCCTTCGTTCAAGCGCCCCACGACCCGGTCGAACCCCTCCGAGCCACCGGCTTCCGCCACCAACGCCATTTCGGTCCGGATCGCGTCGATCATCAGCGCGCTCTGGCGCTCGTCGATCACCTCAAACCTGGGCGACACCCGGGCCTCGAGCGGAAAGCGTCGCAGCAGCGCATCGCAAAACGCATGGATCGTCTGGATCTTCAGCCCGCCCGGCGTCTCCAGCGCCCGCGCGAACAGCCGCCGCGCTTCCGAGAGAACCACGCCATCGGCCAGGGGCGCACCATGCCCTTGGATCGCCGCCAATTCGCGCCCCAGCCAGCCGTCGTCCGCCATCGCCCAGCTGCCCAGCATCGCGAACAGCCGGTTCTGCATCTCGGCCGCCGCCGCCTTGGTGTAGGTCAGGCACAAAATCCGCTCGGGCTCGGCCCCACCCAGCAACAGCCGCGCTACACGCTGCGCCAGGACCCGGGTCTTGCCCGACCCCGCATTCGCTCCGACCCAGGCCCAAACCTCGGGATCGGCGGCTGCGATCTGCGCCGCGGTCGGTTGCTGGATCGCAGGCTGGTCACCCATTGCCGCCCACACCCCACTCACCACGCCGTGCCAGGTGGTCGTAATCGCCCTCATCGGTCGTCAGCATCGGACGCCCATGGGAAACATACGCCTGCTCGGGCCGGTCATAGGCGGCGATCAGCGCATCCAGCCGCGCCATATGCTCGGCGACCTCGCGCGCCAATTCCTCCACCGCCTGCTCTTTGCCCCCTTCGCCCGACCCAGTGAGCCCCAGATATGCGCCGGAAACGGCTTCGATTGCGGCCATCCCCTCAAATCCGCCAGCCATCAGGATCGCGGCCTGCAGATGAAGCTGGTGATTGAAACCGTTGTCGATCTGATCCTTCGACGGCGGACCACCGGCCTTGTAGTCATAGATCGCCGCCCCGCCGCCGTTCAGGAGATCGATCCGGTCGGCACGGGCCGTCAGCTCGAAATCCCCGGCCGGCGCGCCCAGCGTCAACCGCCCCTTCACTTCCAGCCCTTCCGGATGGCCCTGCGCGCGGCGGCGCCTCTCCCCTTCCAGGAACCAATCGGCAAACCGCCCGATCCGCGCGCGCCAGATGCGCCGCGTATCCGGCCAGGGCACGTCTTTGACCAGAACGGTGTCCGCCGCTTCCATCAGCTTCGCCCGCGCCGCCTCCCCGCCGGGCCAATCGTCCATGGTTTCCCGGCCGAAGCGCTCCATGATCCGGTGAACCACCATGCCCCGTTCGCGGAAATCCGGCGGCTTGCCCAATGGATCGAGTGGTCGTAATCGCAACACCGTCTCCGCATAGACCGCGTAGGCGTCCCGGATCAGCCGCTCGATGCGGGTGACCGACAGGCGCCGCGGCCGGGCCTCGACCGGCGGGCAGGGGCGTGGACGCTCGGCCAGCGGCACCGGCGCCTCCGGCTGATGCTGGATGTCGGCGATGGCCAACAAACGATCGCCCCGCGCCCGCATCGTCTTCAGCGCCGCGCCGTCTTCGAGCCCGCCCAGCAAGGTCTCCAGCCGGATCAGCCAGCGCGAGGCAACCGTCGGTGTCCCTTCGAGCTTGCGCGACCGGGTCAGGATCACCCGCTCGCGCGCCGCGCCCTGCAGGAAGTCATGCGCCGACAGCCCGATCACCCGGTCCGGGCTTGGCAGCCCCAGCCGGTCGCGCATCGGGCGGCTCAACCACGGGTCCGGCGTCACCGCTTGCGGCCAAACCCCCTCGTTGAGCCCACCCAGGATCACCAGATCCGCGTCTTGAATCCGCGCCTCCTGCGTGCCCCAGATCATCACCCGGGGATGCGGCAGCTCGGGCGCCGGCGGCAGGGTCTCGCCCGCCATGGCCGCATCGAGCAAGGCCAGATAGGCCGGCGCCGGCCCGTCGCCATGGGCATCGCTGTTGCGCGCCAGGCGCGTGACCACCAGGCGCAGGGCGGCCCCGGCCGCCCGCTCCCAAATCTCCGGCTCCCCGCGGTCGCCGCCCCGCGACAGCGCCACGGCCGCCGCGATATGCGCCTCGGCCAGGGCTCTGAGCGAGCCGCCGCCGGCCGCGACCCCGGCCATGCGCGCCAGCGGCGCCTCGATCCCGGCCAGCCAGGCCTCCTCTTCCGCCGATGCCCTCTCCCAATCCGGCATCCGCCCCGGCGCCAGCCCTGGCTGCGGATGTTCGCGCAGCACCGCGCTCTCATAGCGCCGCGCCAATTGCAAATGCGCGCCCCGCTCCTGTCCCGCCCGCATAATCGGATGCTGCAGCAATCCCGCCAGCCGCACCGGCTCGGCCCCCGACAATGCCACCTGTGCGACCAGCCGGAAGAACACCCCCGGCGGGGTCTGCGCCAAAGGCCGGCCCAACGAGTCGTCGGGCAAAATCTCGAACCGGCCAAGCTCCGCCGTCACCCGCCGCGCAAGGGACGCATCCGGGGTCACCAGGGCCACCCGTTCGCCCGACCGCTCCAAGGCCTCGCGGATCGCCACCGCAATCGCGCCGGCCTCCTGCCGGGGGCCCGGCGCTTCGACAAGGCACAAACCCCCAGTAGCCGCACCGGCCTCCGCCGCCAGGCCATCCGCCGCCGCTTGCCAGGCATCCGCCACCGGCGCCGGCCGCAACGCCTGGGTCAAGAGCGCCAGGCGCGGCCCACGCCCAGCCTCGCCGCTCCAGGGCCGCACATCGCCCGGCACCATCCCCAACGCACCCAGCAACCGCGTGAACGGCGCCATCGGATGGTCTGGGCCGGCGCTCTCCCAAATCTCGGGCGAAAGCCCTACATCGAATCCCGGCAACACCACCGCCCCCTGCGGCAGCCGCGCGACCGCCGCCATCAGCTCCGCCGTCGACGCCACCGACCCCGTCGAGCCCGCCGCGATCACCGGCTGCGCGGGCGGCGCTGAACCCCAATCCGCCACCAGCCGCGCGATTGCTTGGCGCTGGCGCATCTTCGGATCCAGCGCCCCGCCCTCCGCCTCGGCCCGGATCTCGGGCCAGGCCTTGCGCACGATATCGACGAAATTCAGCGTGTTCTGCCAATGGGCCGCCACCCGCTCGGGCAATTCGCCCGCGACCAACCCGTCCAGGGCCGCCCCGTCGACGCCCTCCTCCTGCAACTCGTCCAGCAGACGCCCCAACGCATCGGCCAAGGCGGGCGCCGCCTGTGGCGGAGCCCCTTCGGCGCCCTCGAGATACGCCTCGACCAGCCGCGTCAGCCGCAATTGCCGCCGCAGCGGATCGATCGCCGGCGCCAGATCAGCGCAGGAAAGCGGATCCTCCCCTAACTCTCCCAGCAACAACAGCCGGGGCAACAGCGCCGAACCGGGCACCGCATCGATCAAGGCTTCCTCGATCGCCCGCATCCCGCGCCGCGTATTGACCATGACCTGGATCTGCGCCACCGCCTCGGGCGCGGAGCCGATCATCCGGTCAACGAGACCGCGCGCGAAGGCCCGCGAGAAATCCACCCCGGGCGGCACCGCAAAGACCCGGGGGCCAGACCCCTCACACAGGATCACCGCGCAGCCTCCTCCAGCGCCGCACTGGCGACCGCCAGGCCTTCGGGCGTCCCGACATCGACCCAAGCCCCGGGGTAGACCACCGCCGCCACCCGGTCGTGGGCCAATAGCGCATCCCAGATCACATTCATCGAGAACGGCCCCGAGCGCGCGTCCGAAAACACCTCCGGTGCGACGATCTGCGCCCCCGAATAGACATACGGCGCGCTTGCCTCGGCCCCGCGGCGCACTGGCCGCGCACCCTCCAGGAAGAAGTCGCCATGCCTCGAGTAGTTCTTCGCCCGCGCGCACGGCACCACAAGCAACAGCGCGTCCATCGCCGGCGCGTCCCAAGCTCCGGCCAAAACCTCCAACGGATTGGGCCCGGCCCAAACCGCGTCACTGTTGAGCGCATAGAACGGCCTTGCGCCCAGCAGCGGCAAGGCCCGGACGATCCCGCCGCCCGTATCCAGGATTTCCGGCTCTTCCTCCGAAAACAGAAGCTCCGGCACCTCGCGCCCCGCCAAGCGATCGCGGATCATCCCGCCCAGGTAGTGCAAATTGATCACCGCCCGTCGCACACCGGCCGCTTCCGCATGGTCCAGCACCAAATCGATCATCGGCCGGCCCGCGACCGGCAGCAGCGGCTTCGGACATATGTTCGTCAGGGGCTGCATCCGCGTGCCGAACCCAGCGGCCAGGATCATCGCGGTATCTGGTCCGTTCATGTCCCGACCCGGCCAGCGAACCGCGCCAACACATCCTCGCTTGGGATCGGCACTCGGCGCGACACCCAAGCCGCCAGCTCTCCCAGCGCCGGATGCGCCAGATCGCGCTGTAAATGCCTCCAAACCCGCGGAATCATCGACAAATACCGGGGCTTGCCGTCGCGCAAGGCCAGCCGCGCGAAGATGCCAACGATCTTCATGTTGCGCTGCGCGCCCAGCGCCGCATAGGCCGCGCGGAACGCCCCGGGCTCCAGCTCCGGCCGCCGCGCCAGATACCGCTCGATCATCGCCTCGCGCAGCGCATCCGATGTGTCGCGCCGGGCATCCTCCAATAGCGACATCAGGTCATAAGCCGGATGCCCGGCCAGCGCGTCCTGGTAATCCAACAGGCCAACCCGCGCGGTCCCGTCGCGCTCGGGCAACCAGATCAGATTGTCCGCGTGATAGTCGCGCAGAACAACGACATCGCGCGCCGCCTCCGCCTCGGCGGTCGCCGCGATCACCAGCACGTCGAGCTCGTCCGACATCGCGCCGGACGCATCCTCGTCGGTCGCCGCCGGCACCCACCACTCGGTCATAAGCCGCGCCTCGCGGGTCAGGACCGCCGCACCGTAGGGCGCCAGCTCCACCCGGCATCCCGGCGGCCCGATCTCATCAGGCGCAGATACCCCGGCCGCGTCGGCCAACAGATCGACCGCCGCGCAGTAAAGCGCCTCCTCGTCCGCCGCGCCATCGCGCAGCATGGCCGAGAATAGCCCTTCGCCCAAATCCTCGAGCAGCAGGAAACCGTGCTGATCATCCGCCGCCAAGACCTCGGGCGCCGACAGACCCAGGGCCCGCAGCCAATGAGTGACCGCGATGAACGGGCGCACGTCCTCGCCGAGCTCCGGCGGCGCATCCATCAGGATATGCCCGCCGGCCCGGAAATACCGCCGGTTCGAGGCGTCTCCCGCTAAGGGCGCCGCCGATTCCGGGGTGACTCCGGCCGCCGCCAGGAAGGCCGCGCGCCGTTCGCCGCGTGCGTCTGGGCGCCGGTCCATCAATGCGAACCCTCCAATGCGGCGCGGAGCCTTTCCCACCCCTCGCCGTGGAATGCAATCGCCGCGTCGCGCCCGCCCCCGTCAGTCATGTCCAAGCGGATCGACAGATACCGCTCCGGAAGCGCGGCCCCCAGCCGGTCCGGCCATTCGACGAATAGGATGACCCGGCCCATCGCCTCGTCCAGGCCAAGCTCGGCCATCTCGTCGCCGCCGCCGCCCAGCCGGTAGAGATCGGCGTGCCAGACCGGCCCCGCCTCCGTGTCGTAGACATTGATCAGCGTGTAGCTCGGCGAGGGCACCTCGGCGCGCCAATCGCCCAGCAGCCGCCGGATCGCCGCCCGCGCCAGGGCTGACTTACCGGCCCCCAACGGCCCCGACAGCAGCACCGTATCGCCCGCGGCCATGGCGCCGCCCAGCGCCGCGCCAAAAGCCTCGGTCGCGGCCTCGTCAGGCAAATGCAGGGTCATCGAATGCGGCAAGGTCAGCAAGAGCATCGAGCGCCCAGAAAAAACGGATCACGTCTCCCCTGTTAACCTGATTTCCCGCCGTGCAATACCCCCGCCAGGATGGGTTGCCGGATCAATTGGCCACGCTGGTCCGAGTCAATTCGGGAGCCGACCGGCCGCCCAATCGTGTTATCGCGCTCAGCATGGCCCCGGCACCGGGGCCGCCCGCCACCGTTTTAAAATCGATCGAGCCGCCCTCCTGCTCGATCAGCCGCCGCAAATACGGCAGCGCCAGGCTCTCCGCCTCCGCCTCGGCGGCGTCCTGGGCCGCGTCGTCACCCGCGGGCTCGAGCGTGAATATCTCCACCTCGCCGGTCGCGCCCACCCGCGCGCTCAGCGTGATCGTGCCGCCATCGCGGTTGCGGTGGATCGCGTCAGTCATCATCCCGAACGAGATCTGGCGCAGCCGCGCCGGCTCGCATTCCGGCGCGCAGCCCGCCTCCGGCGCTGTGATCTCGATCGAGACCCCGGCCTCGGTCGCGCGCTTCTCCAGCAATTGCCCGGTGACCAGCAACACCTCGCCCAGCGACGTGGCGCTCCGCTCGTCCGGAAGCGGCTCGATCTCCAGCGACGCAAGCTCGGTCACATCGTTCACCGTGTCCAGCAGATGGCTCGCCGCCTCCAAGATCCCGACCGCATAGCCCCGCTGCGCATCGGTCAGCGGACCAAGGCGACTGTCCGTGATCAACTGTCCGAAGCCAAAGATCGTGTTCAACGGCGTGCGCAGCCGGTGCGAGATCCGGTCCAGCACCGCGGCCCGCATCTCCTCGACCGCCTCCAGCGCCTCGTTGCGCTCGCGCAGTGCCAACGCGATCCGCTCCCTGTCCGTCTCGTCTGCGAATGCCGCCATGGTCGAGCCGTCCGGCAGGGGCGCGAACCGCGCGCCCAGGATCCGCCCGTCGCCCATGGTCAGACGCGCCGTCCATATCTCCCGGGTCGCGGCCGAGGTGATCACCGTCATCAGCCGGTCCCAGACCTCCGTTTCGACCGTCAGCCCGCGCACCAACGGCAGGATTTCGCTCACATGCATCGCCGGGCGCACGGTCTCGCCATCGGTGCCCCAAATGTCGTGGAACGCCTGATTGACCAGCTCCAAGCGCCCGTCCGGCCCGAAGACGGTCAGGCCCTCGTCCAAATGATCCAGCGTTGCCCGGCGCAGATCGACCGAGTGCCGGAAACGCTGTTCCAGCCGCAGCCGTTCGGTCACGTCCTCGAAGACAAATGCCAGCGAGCCGCGCGGATGCGGCCGGGCCAGCACCCGGATGTCGGTGCCGTCCGAGAGATGCCACAACTCTTCGAAGTCCGCCTGTTCCGGGTTCTCGAAAAGCGCGAAAAGCGTCTCGCGCCAAGTGTGGAAATCAGCCATCTCCGGCATCCGGCGGTTGGCGCGCAATTCATCCAGCACGTCCCACAAGGTCGGGCGCCGCGCCAATTGCGCCGGATCGGCCTGCCACATGCCGGCGACCGCCGGATTGAACAAAACCAGCGTCTGATTCTGATCGAAGATCGCCAGGCCAACGTTCAGATGCGCGAACGTATCGGTCATGGTGCGCACAAACCGCGACAGGGTCCGCTCGGCGCTCAGCGCGCCAGAGGTATCGACCGCGACGCCCAAACGCGTCCCATCCGGCCCGTCGGTCTCGACCGCGTCCAGTACGATCGTATCGTCGAGCTCGATAAAGAACCGCTCGGACCCTTCCCCAACGGTTTTACTGCCGCCGCGCTCCCGCTCAGCCGCCAATCGCGCCGCCTGATCGGCACCGATCTCGCCGCCAGCCGCGTGGATTGCCCCTGCGGACCAGATGATTCGCCCATCCGGGCCACGCCGCCAGGCTACCAAGGGCGCCTCCGACAGCATATTGGCCAAGGCACCGGTCTCGCGTTCGCGCGCCGCCAATTCGCCTTCGCGGACGCTGAATGCCTCGGACTGGCGGTCACGCTCGGCCTTGAGGATCGCGGCCGGCCGAAGCGCCACGCGCACTTGCGCGCCGCGCGGACGGCCAACCAGTTCGACCGGCGTCCCGTCCGGCCCGTCGATCAGTTGGTCGAATGGCTCTCCGTCGCTATCAAGTTGCGACATTGCTGCGGAAACTGCGTCAAATTCTCCGCCAAACCAACCTCTTAGGACTGAATGCAGTGTCTTTCCCCGCAGATCTCCAAGCAGCGACCGGGCTGGACCGTTCGCCTCGATCACCTGGCCACCCTCAGCGATCAGAACCGCGTCGTCGGTCAGCCGTTCCAGACTTCGGATCTGGCGCCGCGCCCGTGCCAAAGCGCGCGCACAAAGCCAATGCCACCACCAGGATGGCCATGACGGCAACCAGAACGAGGACTCTAGAATCTGCCAGCTGCAAACAAACGTCCCCCCACGCGAACCACGGCGTGACACCAGCCGCGTTCGCCCGGCAATGTTAACCGCCGGGCGCGACCCATGGCCACCAATGGTTGACCATGGATGGTTAACGAGTTGCTAAGGCCGCCCGGCAAAGGGCTGATTCGGGCCTAGCGCCCGGCGGGTCTCGGCCTTTGGCGTCACCACGTTCGCCGCTGGCCAGATCATCTCGATAATCGCACCGGGCGGCCGTGCCAAAGCCGCCGCATCCGGCTCCGCCAGCGCGCTCCGGCGTAGGTCCGTCCCGTTGGCGAAGGCCATCGTCGCGCCGGTGCGCTCGAGCAGCGTCCGGGCGATGAAAAGCCCCAATCCCATGCCCTCGTACTCGCCCTCGTCCCCAGTCGCGCGCACCTCGCCCCGCTGCCGCGTGCTCACATAGGGCTCGCCCAGCCGCGGCAACACCTCGGCGCTGAAGCCCGGCCCGTCATCCCCGATCGCGATCCGCAGCTCCTCGCCGTCATAGTCAATGTCCGCCCAGACCGTCGCCGCGGCGAAATCGACGCCGTTCTGGATCACGTTCCGCAAGCCATGGATCAGCTCCGGGCTGCGCGGGACCATCGGCTGATCCGCATCCGCTTCTCCCGCCAACGCACCGTTGAAGCGGATCACCACCACCTTGCCGCGATTTCGATGCGGCGCCGCCGCCTCCTCGACCAGCGCCACGACGGGCGAGCTGCGGATCTGACTGTCATCGCGCGCGCTCTGGCTCAGATCGGTCATGATCTCGCCGCACCGCTCGGCCTCGCGCCGGATCAGGTCCACATCCTCGGCCAGTTCGGGCTGGTCACGCACCTCACGCGCCAGCTCGCCCGCCACCAACTTGATCGTCGCCAGCGGCGTGCCCAGCTCGTGCGCCGTGGCTGCCGCGATGCCGCCGATCGCCGCCAGCCGCTGCTCGCGCGAAAGCGCGATCTGGGTCGCGGCCAGCGCCTGGTTCATCGCATAGCCCTCGACCGTGACCCGCCGCGCATAAACCGAAAGGAACACCACCGCGATCGCCAGGGCGGCCGATTTCCCGGACCGGAAGATCTCCGGCGTCTCCATAAGTGAGCCGTCCGCCAGCACCAGCGGCATGTAGAAATTCGCCATCAGCGCCACCGCCGCCATGGCCGCGATGCCCAACCACAGCGTCGATTGCAGCCTCAACGCGGTCGCCGAGATCGTCACCGGCGCCAGGATCAGCACGGCGAAGGGATTGTTCAGCCCGCCGGTCACCATCAACAGCGTCACCAGCTGCGCCAGATCGAAGAACAGCGACAACAGCGTTCCCTGCTCGGTCAGGCGCTTCTCCGAGGGATACACGAACTGCGCGACGATATTGACCGAGGCCGAGGCCGAGATCAGCAGCGCGCAAAAAAGCAGCGGCAGCTGAAACCCCATGGCAAAGCTCGCCGCCAGCACCGCGGTGGTCTGGCCCACGATCGCAATCCAGCGCACAGTGACCAAGGTGCGCAACCGCACCCAATCCCCGCGCGCCTGTAAATTCAGCAGAAAGCTGCCGCCACCGTCGAACATGGGCGGGAATATTGCGCCTGGGCGCGGCAAAGGGAAGCGCAGATGCGCCAGGCCCTTGCCCGCCCGCGCCCACGCGCTTTCATATAGGACGAATCTTCAACGGAGTCGCCGATGCGCAAAATGGTGATGGGCCTTGCCGGAACCGTCTTCGTGCTGCTCGCGGCGGCGGCGATTTTCCAGGCGGTCAAGGAACCCGAGGGCCCGGTCTCGCCGGCCATGGTCAACGTCGCGGGCGCCGAGATCGGCGGCGCCTTCGCTCTGACCGACCAAAACGGCGCCGAGGTGACTAGTGCCGGCCTGATCGACGGCCCGGTGCTGATCTATTTCGGCTACACTTTCTGCCCGGATATCTGCCCGGTGGACGTCGCCGTCATGGCCGATGCCGTCGACCTTTTGGCCGCGGAAGGCCACCAGGTCACTCCCGTTTTCATCAGCATCGACCCGGCGCGCGACACCCCCAAAGCCCTGGCCTACTACGCCGATGCGATGCACCCGCGCATGGTCGCGCTGACCGGTAGCGAGGACCAGATCGCCGAGGTGGCCAAGGCCTACAAGGTGTTCTACGAGCGGGTCGATCTCGAGGATTCGGCCGCCGGCTACCTGATGAACCACTCGACCTTCACCTACCTGATGACCCCGGATGGCGCCGCCGCCCTATTCCGCAACGGCTTCCCGGCCGAGGAGATCGCGGGCGCCGTGGCCCAGATTCTCAGCCGCGGTTGAAGACATCGGGCCGGTTCACCATCAGGACACCGGCCGCCGTCATCGAGACACCGGCGACCTCGACTGGCCCAAGAACCTCGCCGAACAGCGGCCAAGCCATCAGTGCCGTCGCGGGCGGTACCAGAAAGAATAGGCTCGCCACATGCGAGGCCGCGCCCCGCCTCAGCAGATAGAGGAACAGACTCCAGCCGCCCAGCGAGAGCGCCAGCACCAGCCAGGCCAGGGACAGGCTGAACTGCGCGGTCCAGGCAATCTCGCCGGTCTCGAACAGAAAACTCAGCGGAATCAGGAACAAACAAGCCGCTCCCAGCTGCACCGCCGTGGTCGACCTCATCGGGTGGTCCCCCGCCAGGCGTTTCTGCAACACCGTCGCGATGACAATGGCCACCAGCGAGATCATGCAAAAGGCCACCCCCAACCAGGTGCCCGCACCCCCCTCGATCTTGCGCAGGACCACCAGCGCGACCCCGGCACAGCCAAGCCCGATCCCGCCCCACTGGACCCGGTTCAGCCGCTCGCCCAGGAGCTGTCGCGCAACCAGGGCGGTGAAGACCGGCTGCAGCGCCACGATCAGCGCCGAAAGCCCTGCCTCGATGCCAAGCGCGATCCCCTGATAGACCCCGCCCAGATAGACCGCATGCAGCAGAATCCCGATCATCGCCGCGTGCCCCGCCTGGCGCCAGGACGGCCAGGGCGCCCGCGCCAGCCAGACCCACGTCGCCAGCAGCGCCGCGGCAAGCGCGAAGCGCAGCGCCAGGAACGTGGCGGGCTCCGCATAGGGGAGCCCATATTTCGCCCCGATGAATCCGGTCGACCATAGAAACACGAAGACCGGTGCCGCCATGCTCTCGAGCCGTGGGGAGGATTGCATCGATCGGGCTCTCATCATGGTTTGTGGGATTGCGCTGGAAGCAACAAGGAGGGGCTGTTTGACTTGCGGTCCCAATCCGGGAAAAATCAAGCCCCAATGACGCCGGCGAGGATACGCCGGTGCGAAGGGAAAACATATGTCTGAAAACACAAACGAAATTGGCGCGGAAGAGATCGGCTCCGACAACTCGCTCCTGGTGGTCGACGACGATGCCCCGTTCCGTCAGCGCCTGGCACGGGCTATGGAGAAGCGCGGCTTCGCCCCGGTCATGGCGGAAAGCGTGGCCGAGGGCCTGGCGGTGGTGCGCTCCACCCCGCCGGCCTATGCAGTGATCGATCTGCGTCTCGAGGACGGCAACGGGCTCGACGTGGTCGAGGCGCTGCGCGAGGTCCGGCCCGAGGCCAAGGCGGTGGTGCTGACCGGCTACGGTGCCATCGCCACCGCAGTCGCGGCAGTCAAGATCGGCGCGGCGGACTACCTCTCGAAACCGGCCGATGCCGAGGACGTGCTGAACGCGCTCCTCAGCCGCGGCGGCGACAAGCCGCCCCCGCCTGAAAACCCGATGTCGGCCGACCGGGTCAGGTGGGAACACATCCAGCGGGTCTTCGAGCTTTGCGACCGCAACGTCTCCGAGACCGCGAGGCGCCTCAACATGCACCGCAGGACCCTGCAGCGGATCCTGGCGAAACGCAGCCCCCGGTAGATGGGGCACGAGTGAGCAAGGCCGCCATAGTCACCGGCGCCGCGCGCGGGATCGGCCGCGCGATTGCCCAGCGGATGGCGCAAGAAGGGTGGCGGGTCTTGGTTGCCGACCTCGACAGCGCCGCCGCCGAGGAAACCGCCGCTGAAATCGGCGCCACCCCATGCCAGGTCAATGTGCTCGATGCCGGCAGCGTCACGGCAATGGTCGAGGCGGCCAACGCCGCTTTCGGCTGCCTTGACGTGCTGGTCAGCAATGCGGGCATCATGGACCGGATGCCCTTCCTCGAGATGACCGAGGATTTCTGGCACCGGGTCATCGACACCAACCTGACCGGCACCTTCCTCTGCGGCCAGGCGGCCGCGCGCCGGATGGTAGTGCAGGGCGCCGGCGGGCGGATCGTCAACGTCGCCTCGAATTCCGGCCTCTTCGGCGGGCGCGGCCGCGCCGCCTACGGCGCCAGCAAGGCCGGGATCATCAACCTAACCCAGACGATGGCGATCGAACTGGCCGAGCACGGCATCCTGGTCAACGCCGTCGCTCCCGGCCCCACCAAGACCAGCGACGCCCAGCCCGACGAGCCCTGGCCCAGCGTCAAGGCCCGGATGCCGCTTGGCCGTTGGGGAAAACCGCGTGAGATCGCCGAGGTCGCGCTCTTCCTGGCCTCGGATGCCTGCAGCTTCACCACCGGCCATGTCTGGTGCGCCGATGGCGGCTATACGGTGGCCGGGATCATGGAGGGGTAGGGCCGTCCAGGGCGATTGATTCCGGCTGGCCTCGATCAATCCACACGCGAAAACAACAGTTTACGCCCACCCGCCTACAGACGAATACGTGATTCTGTTAAATTCGGCTCCTGTCGCTTGCATAGAGGGGAGCACCATGTTTGACCCGAGAATGACTGTCCGCCATCGCCTGACGAAGCTTTCGATTCCGCTTCTGGCGGCGCTTGCATTCGCGATTGGGGCCGTGACATCCCCGACCGTCGACGGAGACTTTGCCATCGGCACCGCCCAGGCCAAGGGCGGAGCTGCCAAGGGCGGAGGTGCCAAGGGCGGGGCTGCCAAGGGCGGGGCTGCCAAGGCAGAAAAGGCCCGTGGCGGCGGCCGGGACACCCGGGTGGAAAAGGGCCACGGGCGCGGCGGCGGCCGGCCAGACAAAGCAGATCGTGACCCGAAACACGTCAAGACCGAGACCCGTGGCCAGGGCCAAGGCCGAGGCGATGCAAAGCACGGCGCGGTCGACACGTCCGGGACCGAGGAATCCGGAAGCTGGGGCGGCACCGCGAGCCAGCTGAGGCAGCGCAACGCCGCGACCGCCAATGAGAGCGCCTTCGAGAATGCCTCGTCCGAGTCCAATGTGGGCCGGATCGCCACCTACCGCGAGGCCGCGCGCGCGACACTCGACAAGGAGAGCGAAATCGACTCGCTGAACCGCGATATCCTGGATCTCGAGACCCGCCGCGATCTCGCCGAGGCCGCCGGCGACTACAACACCGCCGACGCGATCGACGCCGACATCATGCGGCTGGAAGACGACCGGCTGCTGGCCGAGGACGACCTGCGCGATCTCACCATCGCCGAGCAGGACGCCTACGGCGCGGTTGGCGGACCGGAGCTCAACGAGAACGATTACGCGGTCTTCCGGCAGATGCTGGGGCTCGAATAGCGCAGCCGGGAAACTGAAGTTTTCAGTGTAGGCGGTAAGGTGCGCGTAACGCGCACCTTACCCCACCACGAAAACATGCAGCGAGATCGGCCCATGGGCGCCCAATTGCAGGGTCTGGCCGATATCGGCCGAGCGGCTGGGACCGGTCACCAGGTTGACTGTGCGCGGGTCCAGGCCGCGCTTGCGCCAGGCCGCCCACATATCCTCGAAGCCCGCCGTGATGTCCTTGGCCTCCAGCACCACGAAATGGGTCTCGCCCAGGAAGTTCAGGGTCACCGGATTGTCGGCGCCCGAGGCTAGAAGCAACGTCCCGGTCTCGGCCATCCCGAATTCGGCGCGGGTCAAGGTCGCGGGCTCGTCAAGCCGTCCGACGCCGACGCTGTGCTCGACCGTGCCCCAATCCTGCACGAAGGCCGGGTCGTGCCCGGTGCGGATCGCCGCCGGCAGGTTGCGTGACCGCAATTCCTCCGCCAGCGCCGCCGGCAGATCCTCCAGCGAGGCGATCCGCGAGACGGTCGCATCCGCCGCCTCGGCCTTGTCGATGAACTGCTTCACCCGGTTCGGCCCGTCGATCTGCGCCATTGCGGGGACCGGCGCGCCGCCCGGCTGGTGATGGCCCAGCCGCGCGGCCACCGCCACCTTGTCGCCGCCGCCGGTCACGCGCCGGACCCGGGCCAGGATATTGCCGCGCGCACTCACCGGCGCCTTCCCCCCATGGCCTTCCACCGGGATTGGAACGTGCCGCCCTGGGGCGCCGGGAAGTCGCGGTGGTCGGTCCAGCCCCCGCCCATCGGCAGCTTCGCCAGCCGTCCCTTACCCATCGCCATCAGCCGCAGCCCGAAAGCGCCCATCCGCGTCGCCATCCGGTAGAGCCCCGGCCGTGCCGCCAGCGCCCGCCAGAATGCCAGCCCCCAGCGCGCCGCCGAGGGGGTCAGGCGCTTCTCGAACTCGCGCTCGCGCCAATGACGCATCATCTTCGGCAGTGGAATCCGCATCGGGCAGACCGCCTCGCAGCGCCCGCAGAAGGTCGAGGCGTTCGGCAATTGCCCCCCGGTCTCGACCCCGATCAGCGACGGTGTCAGCACCGCGCCCATCGGCCCGGGATAGACCCAGCCATAGGCATGGCCACCGACCGCCTGATAGACGGGACAATGGTTCATGCAGGCGCCGCAGCGGATGCAGCGCAGCATCTCCTGGAACTCGGTCCCCAACATGTTGGTCCGCCCGTTGTCCAGCAGCACCACATGGTATTCCTCGGGCCCGTCCGGATCGGTGTCACGCTTCGGCCCGGCCGAGAAGGTCGTGTAGACCGACATCTCCTGCCCTGTCGCCGAGCGCGCCAGCACGCGCAGCACCGTCGCCGCGTCCTCCAGCGTCGGCACGACCTTTTCCAGCGATGCCATGACGATATGGACCTTGGGCAGCGACTGGCTGAGATCGCCATTGCCCTCGTTGGTCACGATGACCGACTGCCCGGTCTCGGCGATCAGCATGTTGGCGCCGGTGATCCCGACCTCGGCCTGGAAATACTTCTCGCGCAGCACCGCGCGGGCCTCGGACAGCATCGAGGCGTGGTCCAGACGGCGTCCGGCGTCCAGATGAGCGTGCTTTTCCCGGAACAGCTCATCGACTTCCGGCACGGTGACATGCACGGCGGGTGCGATGATATGCGACGGGGTCTCGCCGCGCAGTTGGATGATGTATTCGCCCAGATCGGTCTCGACTGGACGGATGCCGTTCTCCTCCAGCCAATCGTTGATCCCGCATTCCTCCGAGATCATCGTCTTGCCCTTGTTGACCGTCGTGGCCCCGGCATCGCGGCAGATCTCCAGCACGATCCGCCGCGCATCCTCGGCGGTCTCGGCCCAGTGCACATGGCCGCCAGCCTCCAGCACCTCGGCCTCGTAACGCGCGAGGTAGAGGTCCAGATTGGCCAGGGTGTGGTTCTTCAAGTCCCGCGCCGCGTCGCGGATGTCATCGAATTCCGCCATCGCCGCGCGGGCGGCGGCCCGCTTGTTGACAAAGCCGGACCCGTAGTTACGCATCGCCGCCTGGATGTTCTCGTTCGCCAGCGCCTCGCGGACATTCTGCTTGAACCGCGGCGTCGTCGGGCGGAGCGCGCTCATGCGGTTCTCCTTTCCGCCGCCCTAGCTTCCAGCAGGCCGGTCACATGCTCGGCGATCGCCAGCGAACTGGTCAGCCCCGGGCTCTCGATGCCGTAGAGTGCCACATGGCCCGCCAGCCCGTGGGTCTCGGGACCATCGACCCGGAAATCCGCCGCGGGCTCGCCGGGACCCGAGATCTTCGGCCTGACGCCAGTATAGTCGGGCGCCAGCGCGCCGTCCGCAAGTCCGGGCCAATAGCGCCGGATGGCCTCATAGAAGCTGGCGCCGCGCGCGGGATCGAGGCTGTAATCCTCGCGCTCGATCCATTCGACATCGGGGCCGAACTTGGTCTTGCCCTGCAGATCCACAGACGAGTGCACGCCCAGCCCCGCATGAACCGGCACCGGATAAATCAGCCGCGAGAAGGGTGCCTTGCCGCTAAGCGTGAAGTAATTCCCGCGGGCGAAATACTGCTTGGGCGCGTTGAAGAGCGCGAGAGAGGGCGCGCCATGTCCCGCCGAATTCAGCAGTTCGCGGGCGAGAAATGCCATCGGCTCCGCCCCGCCGGTTTCGACGCGATAGCCACCGTCCTCCGGCGAGATCCGCTCGACAGGCGTCTCCAGCGCCAGCATCGCGCCGGCCTCCTCGGCCTCGCCCAACAGCGACAGCATGAAAGCATGGCTGTCGATGATCCCCGTCGAGGGCGAGACCAGCGCCGCTACGCAAGCGAGCTCGGGCTCCATCTCCCGCGCTTCATCGCCGCTGATCCGCCGCAGATCGCCCACCCCGTTGGCCGCCGCCTTCTCGGCGATCCCATCCAGCCGCGCCGCCTCCTCGTCGGCCGCCGCGACGATCAGCTTGCCGCAGTTCCGGTGCGGGATGTGATGACTCGCGCAGTAGTCGTAGAGCGCCCGCTTGCCCTGGACGCAGAACCGCGCCTTCAGGCTGCCGGCCGGGTAGTAGATCCCGGCATGGATCACTTCGGAATTGCGCGAGCTGGTGCCCGAGCCGATCAGGGACTCCCGCTCCAAGATTACCACCTCGCGGCCCGACCGCGCCAGCGCTCGGGCGATGGCCAGTCCCACCACCCCGGCACCGATCACGACTGTCTCGACCGTCTCGATCTCAGGTCTCCCCGATAGCCGGGGTCGCGGTATCGCCCGCCAGCACCTCGACCACATGGCGCGCCTTGACCAGCCGGCCCTCGCGGCTCAGCTTGCCGCCCATATTCATCAGGCAGCCGAGGTCGCCCGCCAGCAACAGATCAGCCCCGGTCCCGTCGATGTTGCCGGTCTTGTTGCCGACCATCTTATTCGAGATGTCCGGGTATTTGACGCAGAACATGCCCCCGAAGCCGCAGCAGACCTCGGCATCCGCCATCTCGGCCAGCTCCAGCCCTTCGACCGAGGCCAGAAGGCGGCGCGGCTGGTCCTTGATCCCCAGCGAGCGCAGGCCCGAGCAACTGTCGTGATAGGTCGCACGCGCCGGGAACCGCGCCTCGACGGCCTCGATCCCCAGAACGTCAGTCAGGAAGCTGACGATCTCGTGGGTCCGGTCGGCCAGGGCCCGGGCGCGGCCCGCCCATTCCGGATCATCGGCCAGGATCTGCGGATAGTCCTTGATCACCGTCGCGGCGCACGAGCCCGAGGGCACCACCACGTTGTCGTAGCCCTCCATCGCCGAGATCATCTGGCGCGCCAGGGCCTGGGCACCCGCCCGGTCGCCGGAATTGTAGTTTGGCTGCCCGCAGCACGTCTGCTCGGGCACCTCGACCGCGCAGCCCGCGTTTTCCAACAGCTTCGCCGCAGCGAACGCCACCGAGGGACGCATCATGTCGACAAGGCAAGTGACCAGCAGCGCGACCCGGGGCGCCCCGGAAAATGCATCGGAGGCAGGCAAGGCAGGTCTCCTCGGATTAAGTCAATCCGGTTTACTGCTCCGCCCGGCCCGCCGCAACGGTTCGGCCGCGGAATTCACAACCGATATCCCCCCGCCACCTCGATATTCGCGCCGGTGACATACTTGGCCGCCAGCAGATATCGCACCGCCTCCCAGATGTCCCCGAACGTGCCGTCCCGGCCCATCGGCACCAAGCCGGGCGCTCCACCCACCTCGCCGATCGAGTTCACCAACTGCCCCGGCGAAACCATATTGAGCCAGACCCCGTCAGCCGCATACTCCGCCGCCATCGCCCGGGTCAGCTGCAGAAGCGCCGCCTTCGAGATGTAGTAGTCGGTGGCGAAGCCCTCGGCCTGGTTCATCTGGTTCCCGGCAACCCCCAGATTGATGATCTGGCCGCCCCGGCCCAGCCGCGACAGCGCCGCCCGGCACACATGAAATGCGCCGTTCAGGTTGCAGGCGATGGTGCGCTCCCATCCGACGCCGTCGATCTGGCGCAGGGGCCGCGGGTCGTAGATACCGACATTGTTGACGACCAGGCCCAGCTTGCGCCCGGTCGCGTCGGCGGTGGAGAAAAGCCGGGAAACCTCGGCCTCGTCGGCAACGTCCGCCCGGTGACGCCACGCCACCGCCCCGGTCCCGCCGATCTCGGCGGTCAGGCTTTCAGCCTCGCTCTCGGACGACAGATAATTGACCAGCAGGTCATAACCCGCCCCCGCCAGCTGCAGGCAGAGATCACGCCCCAGCCCCTTGGCGCCGCCGGTGACCAGCGCCAGGGGCCGTGGCGCGCTCACAGCCGCACCCCGCGCGCGGGCTGAAGGACCAACTCCTCGACCGCGCAGTTGCCGCCCGGGCGAACGGCCCCGCAATTGGCAAAGACCGCGTCCGCCACATCCTCCGCCGCCATCATCGTCGCCGGATCAACCGCCTCGCCATCGAACGAGCTGGTGAAAGTGAGGCCGGGGTATATGTTCGTGACGGTGACGCCCTGCTCGGCGATCTCGGCCCGCAGGCATTGGAACAGCGCCGCCTGGGCTGCTTTCGTGGCACTATAGGCCGCCTTGCCCGGCAACGGCTTGCCCCCGGCGACCGAGACGATATTCGCGATCCGTCCGCCGATCCGGCTCCCAGCTGCGGTCAGCGCCGGCAACAGGGCGCGGGTCACCGTGAACGCGCTCATCACGTTGGCGCGCCAAAGCCGCTCCAGCGTCGGTGCATCCGTCTCCTCGAACGTACCATAGGCGAAGGCACCCGCATTGTTGACCAGCAAGTCCAGCGGCGCCTCACCCCATGCCTCGGCCACACGGGCCATTTCGACCGGATCAGAGGCGTCGGCGCGCCAGAACCGGGCGTCCGGCAACCGGTTCAGCCGCTCCACATCCTCGGCACCACGGGTGATCCCGGAAACCGCCCATGCCTCGGCGGCGAAACGCTCGGCAATCGCGCGGCCGATGCCCTTGCCGGCACCGGTGATGAAGACGCGTCCCATCTCTCCCCCTTCTGGTCTCTCACGCCAGTTTAGGCCGCGTAGTCGCCGAATGGCGCGATCGGCTCGAGCGGCGGCGGGTCATCCAGCGCCACCTCGTCGTCCGGCAGAAATCTCGGCGCATCGGCGCACAGCACCCGCAACGGCCGCTCGGTCGGGTTCTCGTAAGCATGCACATGGCCCAGCGGCCAGTCGAAAGCCAGCCCGCGCCGGACCGGTTGGGCCTGCTGCAACAGACCGTCGTCCAGGATCAGCTCGCGCTCGCGCATCACCTTATGCGCATGGGCCGGGATCGCGTTCCCTGGCGCGATCTCCAATACGTACAGCCCCAGCACCGAATCCTCGTGCAGGATGATGGCCCGGCCGAAGCCAGTGGTCTCGGCCGCGATCTTGTTCCGGTTCACCCGCGCCATCGCCCAGGTCCCATCGCTGCCCTTCAGCGACACGGTCACCGCGCCCAGCTCTTCGGGCGCGTGCTCGGCCAGGAAGAAGCAGCCGATCATCCGGGCTACCGTGAAGATCGGCACCAAGCGGTAGGACGTGTCGATCAGAAAAGCGGCAACGGCGGCCAGCTCGGCCTGTGCCGCCGCGTTCGATACCGCGTTCGAGACGGGGCCATCGAGCTTGACCGGGGTTTCCGAGGTGATCTTAGCCGGTTCGGGGTCGCCTTCCAGATCCGGTGTCAGGCTCAGCGTGAACCTGCGCGCCGGATCCGAGTTTTCCGCCTGGCCCCGCCCGACTGGCACCTCGATCGAGGACCAGCTGGGAGGCGGGGCCGGTATCGTTTGCTCGGCGGAAACAATGTTCATGGAGTTCCTCTCTGTGATGGTCCCGGACAGGTCACCGGGGCCATTCGAAGTGTTCTTTTTCACGGTGCCCCGGCCGGTGTCGCTCGACCCGCCGCGAGGGCCCAATCCGCTCCAGCGGCTCCGGTGCATGGGCGCAGTTTCGTTAGGACTTGTTAATTGTTGGTTAACCGACCGCTAACCATTGGCTGCCGCCTCTGCCGCCAGCTCCGGCGATTCCTCTGCGCCGTCCGGTCGCAGCCAGATTTATCGTATTATTTTCAATGGATTAAGGCGCGTCTAGATGGCACTCCGGCGACTTGACACCCCCCGGCCCCGCTAATATTGTCCGCCTCGTCTTTCGCAGGGTTTTCGACCTTGTCCGTTTACGAGGAACCGCCCATGGGCGCGCCGGGTGACACACCGGGTGATGCACCGGGTGACAGGTCTGCCAAGCTCGACGAGCTGGAGGCGCGGATCTCGGCGGCGCGCAAGGGGAAGGAACCCAAACGCGGAAGGCAGGGGGACAAGTTCACCGGCGCTGGCATGGCGTGGCGAATGACCCTCGAGCTGGTCGTCGGCGGTGTCGTCGGCGCGGCGATAGGATGGGGACTCGATGAGCTGCTCGGCACCAAGCCGGCCTTTCTCATCGTATTTATTTTGTTGGGCTTCGCGGCCGGCATCCGCACGGTGATGCGCTCGGCCGAGGAGTTTCGGAAGGATCAGGCGGCCGATACCGCCGACGAGGAGTAACGGCGCATCGACGCCGGGGGAAACGGGGACCAGGGCATGGCGGTCGACAAGGAACCCAAGGGCGAGGGCGGCCTCGAGATCCATCCGATGGATCAGTTCGCGATCAAGCCGCTGTTCGGCGACGGCGATCTCGGGATCCTCACGATTACCAACTCGACGATGTGGATGGCGCTGGTGTTGGCCGCCGTCTCGGCCTTGCTGATCCTGGGCATGCGCGGCCGCGCCCTGGTGCCGACCCGGATCCAATCGGTGGCGGAATTGCTTTACGGGTTCGTGCGGCAGATGGTGACGGACGTGCTGGGCGAGGAAGGGATCAAGTTCTTTCCGTATATCTTCACCCTCTTCGTCTTCATCCTGTTCTCGAACATCCTCGGGCTGCTACCCTATTCCTTCACCGTCACCTCGCACATCGCCATCACCGGCGTGCTGGCGCTGGTTATCTTCTGCACGGTGATCGTGATCGGCTTCATGAAGAACGGGCTTGGGTTCCTGAAGCTGTTCTGGATCGAGGCCGCGCCCTTGCCACTGAGGCCCGTCCTGGCGGCGATCGAGGTGATCTCGTTTTTCGTCCGGCCCCTCAGCCACTCGATCCGTCTTGCCGGCAACATGATGGCGGGCCACGCGGTCTTGAAGGTCTTCGCGGCCTTCGTGCCGGCGCTCAGCATCTTTGGCATCCTGCCTCTGGCGATGATGGTGGCGGTCACCGGTCTGGAGGTGCTGGTGGCCGTGGTACAGGCCTACATCTTCGCGATCCTGACCTGCATCTACCTGAAAGACGCGCTGCATCCATCGCATTGAGCGCGGCGCCCCGTAACCAGAATCCATCCGAAGGAGAGACTGAAATGGAAGTTGAAGCCGCGGCCCTGATGGGCAAATACATCGGTGCCGGCCTTGCCGCGATCGCCATGGGCGGCGCCGGTGTCGGTGTCGGGCACGTCGTCGGAAACTACCTGTCGGGCGCGCTGCGCAATCCGGCGGCGGCGAAGGAGCAGACCGCGATGCTGTTCCTCGGCATCGCGTTTGCCGAGGCGCTGGGCATCTTCGGCTTCCTGATCTCGATGCTCTTGATGTTCGCCGTCTGATCCCGCGGACCAGCATCCGGGCGGGCACGCCGCGGCGTGCCTCCCGATCAGGCATTCTGACGGGTTGGAGACTCCCATGGGCATTGGCGTCCTAGGCGCGACGGCCGTAACTGGCACCGAAGCGGCGGAAGAAGCCGCCAAAAAGGCCGAGGCCGGCGGCCTGCCGCAGCTCGACTTCAGCACCTTCCCCAGCCAGATCTTCTGGCTGGCGGTGACCGTGATCGTGCTGTTCTGGCTGATGAACAAGATCGCCCTGCCGCGGATCGCCAGCGTGCTGGAAGAGCGCGCCGACGCCATCGCCGACGACCTGGACCGGGCCGAGGAATTCAAGCGCAAGGCGGCCGAGGCCGAGGAGGCCTACCAGCAGGCGCTGGCCGATGCCCGCGCCAAGGCCCACGAGATCGTCGCCGAGACCAAGGCCGAGATCCAGAAGGACGTGGACGCGGCCATGGCCAAGGCGGACGCGGAAATCTCGGCCCGCTCGGCCGAGTCGGAAAAGCGCATCCGCGAGATCCGGGCCTCGGCGATGGCGGCGGTCGAGGAGGTCGCCACGGACACCGCCGGCGCGGTGATCGAGTCGGTGCTGCCGGACGTGATGGACGCGGACGCGGTCAAGTCCGCCGTCCGCGCGCGGATGAACTGAGGGGGCGGTGATGGCAATCTTTTACGACAGCTACTTCGTCGTCGCGCTGAGCCTGTTCCTGTTCTTAGGCCTGCTCGCCTATTACGGCGTCCACAAGCTCATCCTCGGCAAGCTCGACGAACGGGCCGACCGGATCCGGGCGGAACTCGACGAGGTGCGGCGGCTGCGCGAGGACGCCCAGGCCACCTTCGCCGAATTCGAGCGCAAACAGCGCGAGGTGGCGGGCCAGGCGGACGAGATCGTGGCGCATGCCAAGCTCGAGGCCGAACAGGCCGCCGAGAAGGCCAAGGCGGACCTGGCCGAGTCAATCGAGCGCCGCCTCAAGGGCGCCGACGAGCAGATCTCCATGGCCGAGGCCAGCGCGGTGCGCGAGGTGCGCGACCGGGCGATCCAGGTGGCGGTCGCTGCCGCCGCCGAGGTGATGGCCGGGCGGCTGGGCGACGCCAAGGCAGACGCCCTGATCGACCAGGCGATCGACAAGGTGGGCGAGCGGCTCAACTGAGAATTCGCGAGAGCGATCGTGAGGGATAGCGGACCCGGGCTTCAGGCCCGGGTCTTTTGGTTTGGGTGTGAGATTCCAGGGCTCTCACATGTGAGAGGCCGGTTAAGTGTCTGATTCAGAGGTGAAATTTGAATGTATTTACCGTTTATTCACGGTCGGCGCGCGCTGGGCCCTCGGCAGACGCAACGGGGTTTATCGGCACGGGGCGCCCATGGGCGGGCGACGAATCGGCGGGATAAATCCCGCCCTATGGTTGCTGGGGGTAGGGCGGGGTTTCACCCCGCCATTCCCGCCGCTCGGTCCATGATGGTGGGTTGAAAACCCACCCTACCCCTCCGTAGGGCGGGGTCTCCCCCCACCTATCCGTCCGCCAGGTCGCGCACGCCCGAGCCGCGCAGGTAGATGCCGTTCCGGCAGTAATGGCACAGCTTCGCGCGCACCTTCTCGGGCAGCACCCACAGTTGCCCGGCGGCAGGCGGGTCGCAGATCGGGCAATCCTTCTTCGGCTTTGCCAGCTCGATCACCGCGTTGATGAACGGGATCTCGATCATGGGCAGGTCGTCCGGATGCGGGATCGCCTGCGCGATGGTCTGGACCATCTCGGCCGTCGCCTCGTCGCGTTGGCTGAGGTAGCCGAAGAGCTCCGGCATCTGGGATTTCATGCTTTTGGCTTGTTTGCGGAGCCGGTTGACATCGATCTTCTCGGTCATTGTGACCTCCGAATTTCAGCTTTTGTGAGACCGCCGGCCGGCCACCCCCCCGCATTCGCGTCAACCGGGGCAGAACCCTCGCATTCAATTCTAAAATTATACCAGGCTGGCGTCCCGCCCGTCGATGTGACCTGGCGCCGCCCGCCGCGCAGCCGGTAGGGTGGGTGAAACCCACCAACTTGGCCTCGCCAACGTCAACGATCGTGGGTTGGCACTCACCGTACTAGCTAGCTACTCATCGGGCTCCGCGAAGCGAGCGGAACCCCTTACAAGCTCAGGGTAAGTAAGTAACACACTATCCACTCTTTGTCGCATCAATGATAATCGAGAATCATGAATAACGCGGAACTCATTCAAAAATATTTCCCTAGCGTAAGAGTATTCTGAATCTCCCGATTCAATTAAATTCTTAGTAAGTCGGCCCATAATCTCGCGAAGCAGTTGCTCATTCCGGATGCTCCGCAAATGCTCGCCGTCCGTGCCCTCTACAAACATCTCAAATGAAAAGTCGTTATTAAAAATAGAACTCTTAATATAATCTACATCTAATTTCACGATCCTATCAAATGCCTCCTCGTCTCCACTATTGTACAAAATAATAAGAGGGCATAAATATACCAAGTCCAATGGAACATCTTTTTTCCAAAGTGTTATAGATGTTCGAAGTATGTCGAAGCTCCTTTCGATATCTCTCATGCTAATCTCACAGTATGCCATAACGTTCGAAAAATATTCTATCGGATCATCCAACGGGCATGACACCTTATCTACATCGACTTGGTATGTGTGAAATAGTTTTCTGACAAATAAGAGCGTATTTGGTTTATTAAATTTGTATGTTCTGTCAAAAAATCTCCGAAGATACCTAGCTCCTTGAAAATTTAGTCCATAAATCGCAGACACAGCGTGTCGTAACTGAGATGTATCCGTAGCTATTACAAATACAATATTCTCTACAGAAAATAAATGCTTTACTCTTTCGAGCAGGGATATCGCGTAATCCGGTCGGCACCGATCAAGTTCATCGATTAATACATATATCGGTCCCAACGAATTTTTGCCTTTTAATATACAGTCAATTAACTTAGCCAAATTATATTTAAAGGATGATATTGAATTCTTCTTCGCTTCAAAGTCATTTAATAGCGCCTCAGCATATCTATCCATTACTTTCTCTATTCCACCGATAGATCCTTCGACGCCCGCCTCTGCAACCCCGCCTTTAATGAAATCGGATTCCGACTCAGATTCATCAATCAGGTCGGAGACATGCTCGTAACCCTCACCAATTGCCTTTCGGAGCGCCTGTTTGGATGCACCCCTACCGATTTCGATGGCGATGCGACCAGCATTCTGCTTTACGCCGGTCCAAAACTTCTGAACGCTAGTTTTTTCCGTATAAAATGGTCGGATTGCAGCATTAATTTCCGCCATGATGGGGACAAACGCATCTTCAGTATAATCGTTCTCCCAAGCATTTATATATACGCAAAGTCGTCCAGAATTATTCAGATGCTTCTGCAACCTTGTAAGGAAGAATGTTTTCCCGGTTCCCCATTCAGCATCTAAATTTAAGATATAATTCCGAGACAATCCCACGCTTTTCTGCTCTGCAATTCTGCTTTCAATGAAATCCTGCAAGAATTCAGCGTCTCTTCTACGGTTTAACAAATCATGTTGCCAAATATTTGCCAGTGGTTCTTCCGACTGCATTGACATGTCCTTCGTTGAACCTGATCGATTACAACACGTACCTGCTCACATCCGTCACCCGGGCCAGGTCCCCCAGCGAGCCCTCCACCATCGCCTCATCCACGACCACCTTCTCGCCGCCGCGGTCGGGCGCCGTGAACGATAGCTCCTCGAAGACTCGTTCGATCACGGTGTAGAGGCGCCGGGCCCCGATATTCTCGACGTGGGCGTTGACCTCGGCCGCGATGCGGGCAATCGCCCCGACGCCCGTCTCGTCGAAGCTCACCTCGACCCCCTCAGTGCCCATCAGCGCGGTGTATTGCTTGGTCAGGGCATTGTCGGTCTCGGTGAGAATCCGCACGAAGTCGGCTTCGGTCAACGAGCGCAGCTCGACCCGGATCGGCAGGCGGCCCTGCAGTTCCGGCAGCAGGTCGCTGGGCTTGGCGATGTGGAACGCGCCGCTGGCGATAAACAGCACGTGGTCGGTCTTGACCGCCCCGTGCTTGGTGGCGACCGTGGTGCCCTCAATCAGGGGCAGCAGGTCGCGCTGCACCCCCTCGCGGCTGACATCGGCGCCCCCCCGGCCACCCTGGGCGTCGGTGCGCGCGGCGACCTTGTCGATCTCGTCCAGGAACACGATGCCGTTCTGTTCGACCGCCTCCAGCGCCTCCCGCGTGATCACCTCGTCGTCGATCAGCTTGTCCGCCTCCTCGGCGATCAACAGGTCATAGCTGTCCTTGACGTTGGTGGTGCGCCGCTTGGTGCGGCCGGCCCCCAGCGCCTTGCCGAAGATGTCGCCCAGGTTCATCACTTGGCCGCCGCCTCCGGGCAGGTCCATCATCGGGAAAGGGCTGGCCGTGTCGGCGACCTCGACCTCGATCTCGGTCTCGTCCAGCTCGCCATCGCGCAGCTTGCGGCGGAAGGCGTCGCGCGTGGTGGCCGAGGCGCCTTCGCCGACCAGGGCGGTGATCACCCGCTCCTCGGCGCCCTTGTGGGCGGCGGCCTGCATTTCCTCGCGCTTGCGGTCGCGGATCATGACGATGGCGGTCTCGACCAGGTCGCGCACGATCTGGTCGACGTCGCGGCCCACATAGCCGACCTCGGTGAACTTGGTGGCCTCGACCTTGACGAAGGGGGCGTTGGCGAGCTTGGCCAGGCGGCGCGAGATTTCGGTCTTGCCGACGCCGGTGGGGCCGATCATCAGGATGTTCTTCGGGAAGATCTCGTCGCGCATGTCCTGGTCGACCTGGCGGCGCCGCCAGCGCGAGCGCAAAGCCACGGCGACCGCGCGCTTGGCGTCGCGCTGGCCGATGATGAAGCGGTCAAGCTCGGATACGATTTCGCGCGGGGTCAGTTCGGTCATTCTTGCCTGCAAGGATTAAGGGGCGTTCACGAGTAAGGCCAAAAACGCCACCACCAGTTGTCGCGGGGCTGCGGGATACGTCCCCCCGGCCCCAGAGTCCAGTTGCGCCTGAGCGATTGCTCGTGCAGCCAGGGCCAAATGGCCATTCCGCCGAACAGGATCAAGGGCAGCAGCCAGCCCCAATCGGCCCGCGTGAAGGTGAAGCCGAAGACCGGCCCTAGCGCGCCCATCATCGGCTTGGCGCTGGCGAAGACGGCGGCGAACATGACCGCGATCCGGTTGACCCGCAGCGCCCAGACCGTGACCCCGCACCAAAGCGCGATCAGCGCCGCAAGGTCGGCGGGCGGGGGCAAAAGCGTCATCCAGCGCCCCAGCAGCAGCCCCAGCACGCCCCAGCCCGCCACATGCAGCGGGCGCGCCGCCGCCAGGCCGAAATCGTCGCCCTTGAGGTCGAGCCGGCGGGCGTAAGCGACCGCCGAGGCCGAGAGCAGGGTGCAGATCGTCACCGACAAGGGGTTCGAGAGCATCGCCGCCAGGATGCCGCGGGGGCTGAAACCCTCGACCTCGCGCAGCCGCACCGGGTCGGCGCCGTAGATGCCTAGGAAAAGCGCGACGATGGTGAAAGTCACTACCGGCGAGACCAGGCCGGGCAGGCGGAAGCGGAAGAGATAACCGGTCATCATCAGCGCCGACGCCCCCGCGATGACCGCGAAGCGCGCGGTGACCGGCCCCGCGCGCAGGTCCGGTGTCGAGATCGCCATGGCGAGCCCGACCGACAGCGCGCCGACAATCCCGAGCGCCGAGCCAGGCCAGACGAGGCCGCGCCGTCCCGCCACTTCCTCCGCCGCCAGCCAGCAAAGCGCGCCCAGCCCCAGCATCCAGGGCACCGAGGCGCCCTCGCCCTTGGGTCCGCCGGTCGCCCAGGAGATCAACCCGACCAGCAGAACCCAGCCGAAGACGATCCCCAGCGCCTGCACCCCCTGGCGCCGCCGGTTCTCCAGAGGCCGCCCGGCCGGATCGACCCGGGCGGGTCTCATCCGCCGACGACCCCCGGCCCAATCACTTCAGTGATCATGTTGCCGTTGGTGTAGACGCAGATCTCGGCGGCGATCTCCATGGCGCGGCGGGCGACGGTTTCGGCGTCGAGCGCCTCCTGGTCCGCCATGGCGCGGGCGGCGGCCAGCGCGTAGTTGCCGCCCGAGCCGATCGCGGCGACGCCGCCCTCGGGCTCCAGCACGTCGCCGGCACCGGTGACCACCAGAAGTGCGTCCCCATCGGTGACGATCAGCATCGCCTCGAGATTGCGCAGGTATTTGTCGGTGCGCCAGTCCTTGGCCAGTTCCACGCAGGCGCGCATGAGCTGACCGGGGGCGGCCTCGAGCTTGGCCTCGAGCCGTTCGAGCAAGGTAAAGGCATCCGCGGTGGCGCCCGCGAAGCCGCAGACCACGTCATTGCCTCCGGGTGCGATGCGCCTGACCTTCTTCGCATTGCCCTTGATGACCGTCTGGCCGAGGCTCACTTGCCCGTCGCCCGCCACCGCGACCTTGCCGCCTTTCTTGACCGCGACGATGGTGGTGCCGTGCCAGCCTGGGAAACGCCCGCCGGAGTGATGCTCGTCCGCTGCCTGCATGCCGCTCTCCTCTGTTCCCGCCCCCATATAGCGGTTTTGCCCTTTAATACCATGGGACTGGCGCCAGCGGAATCCGCGCAGTATAGAGACGCCGCGTGCAACCAAGGGGGCCCACATGCGCCAGGCTAGCCTCAAGCGCAAGACCGCCGAGACCGAGATCGCCGTCGAGATGAACCTCGACGGGACCGGAGCATACGAAAACCAGACCGGGGTCGGGTTCTTCGACCACATGCTGGATCAGCTTGCGCGGCACTCGCTGATCGACCTGAAGCTCACCGCCAAGGGCGACACCCATATCGACGACCACCACACGGTCGAGGATTGCGGCATCGCGCTGGGAAAGGCGCTGGCCGAGGCGCTGGGCGACAAGCGCGGGATCCGGCGCTATGGGTCCTGCCTGCTGCCGATGGACGACACGATGGTCAGGGCGGCGCTTGACCTGTCGGGCCGGCCGTATCTGGCCTGGGAGGTGCCGTTCACGGCGCCGAAGATCGGGAGCTTCGATACCGAACTGGTGCGCGAGTTCTTCACGGCGTTTGCCATGAACGGCGGGATCACGCTGCATGTGGACCTGATCCGCGGGATCAACTCGCACCATATCGCCGAGGCCGCGTTCAAGGCAGTGGCGCGCAGTCTTCGCGAGGCGGTCGAGACCGACCCGCGGAAGGCAGATGCGATCCCATCCACCAAAGGGCAGCTTTAAATGTTTGGCTCGAAACGTCGTTTCGAGCGCCGCTCACCACCCCGCACCCCCGCCCAGCCCCCTTTCAAGGGTATGATTGAGGGGGTTGGGCGGGGGTGCGGGGTGGTGAGTGGTCTCCGCAGACAGGATAATACCCGATGACCACGGCCATCATCGACTACGGCTCGGGCAACCTGCGCTCGGCCGAGAAGGCGTTCCAGCGGATGAGCGCCGAGGTGGATGGCGGTCCGGTCGTCGTCACCTCGGACCCGGATACCGTGGCGCGAGCGGGCCGGATCGTCCTGCCGGGCGTCGGCGCCTTCGCCGATTGCCGGGCCGGGCTGATGGCCGTCGACGGGATGTATCAAGCGATGAGCGCGCGCGTGGCCGAAGGCGCGCCGTTCCTCGGCATCTGCGTCGGGATGCAGCTGATGGCGACACGGGGGCTGGAACACGGAGAAACGCCTGGTTTCGACTGGGTCCATGGCGATGTGGTGCGGCTTGCGCCGAACGACCCCGGCCTCAAAGTGCCGCATATGGGCTGGAACGAGTTGACGGTGAGCGACCATCCAGTGCTCGATGGCATCGAGACCGGGGCGCACGCCTACTTCGTCCATTCCTACCATTTCCGCCCGCGCGATCCGGAGCACCGCCTGGCCCACACCGCCCATGGAGAGATGATTGCTGCTGTCGTGGGCCGCGCGAACATGGTCGGGACCCAGTTCCATCCGGAGAAAAGCCAAGAAACCGGCTTGCGCCTGATCGCGAATTTCCTGAATTGGCGCCCGTGAACTCCTCGTGTGAGATGCTTGTCCGGACAAGGAAAGGCGGGTCGCCTATTCACTGTGGCGTTGGGTGATACTATAATTACCAGAAAGCCAAAGCCGTGAGGGGCCCCAATGATCCGCGCCGCACTCCGTAGCCTTGCAGTTGCTCTCGTCCTCGCGATCCCGGCGGGATTTGCGTCGGCCGACAACCCCGCCCTGGTGATCGACGATCAGGGCCGTGCGGTGGATGGCTACGACACGGTCGCCTATTTCTCCCAAGGCAAGGCGATGGCCGGCGATGCGGCCTTTTCGCATAATTGGCAGGGGGCGACCTGGCTTTTTACCTCCGCCGAGCATCGCGACCTGTTCGCCGCCGACCCTGAGCGGTATGCGCCGCAATTCGGCGGCTATTGCGCCTATGCGGTCTCGACCAATCACGCGATCAAGGGCCGCCCGGATGTGTGGTCGATCTACGAGGGCAAGCTCTACCTGAACCTGGGCCCCGGCGCCCAGAAGAAGTGGGAGCGTGACGTGCCCGGCAATATCGCGCGGGCGGTCAATAACTGGCCAGGTGCCCTTCAAGACCCTGGGCGGCGCAAATCCGGCGGGACGGAGACGAGCGACCGCTAGTCCAATCTCTCAGAGGTATTTCCGCATCAGCTCCGCTATCCGCTCGGGTGAGAGGATAGGCGGCATAAACGTCTTCACTTCGCCATCAGCCCCGACCAGGTAAATGAAGCTGCCGTGGGCGTAGACCGGCGCGCCGTCCGCCGTCTCGGTCACCTGCTTGGCGTCGATCTGGAAAACCGCGCGGGCGTCCGCCAAGGCGTCCTCGCTGCCCGTGAGACCGATCAAGCGCGGGTGGTAGCCGGACAGGCGCTGGGCCATCGCCTGGGGCGTGTCGCGCTGGGGATCGACGGTGATCAGGATCGGCGCAATCCGGTCCGCGTCCGCGCCCAGAATGTCGAGCGCCGAGGCCATGGCCGGCAGGGCGACCGAGCAGATCGCCTCGCAATTCGCGTAGCCGAAGAAGATCGCCATCGGCCGGCCGGCGAAATCCGCCTGCGTGACCGCGCGGCCGGTGTGGTCGATCAGGGCAAATTCTGGCCGGATCAGGAAGGGCAGCGGCAGGTCCGAAGGTGAAAATGCCGCCGCATTCGGCGCTGCCCCCTGGCGATGCGCCGCCGCTTCTGCGTCGGTCGCGTGGTTGACGCCGTCATGGGCCGCGGCGCCGGTCGCGAACACGGCGCCCACGAGCGCGCCGGTAAGCAGCGTCCGCCGCATCAGAAGTTCTCTTCGATGAACTTTTGGTCCGCCTCGGCACCGAGCCCCAACCGGCCATTGGCCTCGATCTCGGCGGTGACCTTGGGATCGCGCCGAAACCACGGGCCCTTGCCGCCCACATCCGGATTGCGCTTCGCCCAGTCCTTGGTCCAAAGGTTGGCTTTCTTGGGCTTCTCCTCGCCCAGGAGCCGCACGGTCTGGATCTGCAGCAGGCGGCCGTCGCCCAGGCCAGGCGTCACATCCTTGTCGCCGACCAGTAGCCCGTCGATCTCGACCGCTTGGCCGCAATAGGGGGCCAGGTCGACCGTGGCGCCGGTGAAGGCGGGCTGGGTGTTCTTGTTGGCCAGCAGGAAGGCGCCGTCATCGTTGCGTAGAATTCCCATCTGGCGAAGCCCGGCGCCGCAATCGGCCGGGCAATCACCGGTCAGGACGCAGAGCGCGTCGATCGCGACGCCCTCGAACCGCGCCTTTTCCTCGCCCAGCAGGTTCCAGCTCTTGGCTTGGCTGTCAGCGGAATATTTGCCTTGGGCCAGCGTGGGCGTGGCGGTGAGCGAAAGAATCGCGGCGGCAAAGATCATTCGTTTCATCGCTCGCACCTTACTTGTTCGGGTCGGGGAAGGAGAAAGGCGGGGTCACGCCGAAATCCTCGTGGCTGAGGTTCACGATGCCCTCGTCCGCTACGACCTTCTCGACGACCAGGTAATTGATGCCGTCGCGTTCATAGGCGATGCCATCGGCGACCAGGCGGTGGCTTTGCACGCTGAGCAGCGTCTCGCCGTCGGCCACGTCCGCCGAGCCCTCCCATTTGACCACCATGTAGACCGTGCCGTCATCGGTCAGCATGCCGACCGGGATGCCGCCCGCAGCGCACCAGAGCGCGCAGGTATGGTGCGCCGAGCCGACCACCGCGTCGGGTCCGCCCATGACGCCCGAGAAATAACACCAGGTGTCGATCATCTCGCCGGTCACCTGCACTCGTTCGCCCTGAGCGGCGGCTGGGCCCGCGATTAGCGCCGCCAGCGCAAGGCCCGCGCCAAAGGCCATTTTCCTGAACATGTGATTCCTCCCGATTCCGGCTCCGGTCGTGCAAGAAAGTAGACCGGTGCGGTGTTTCATCTAATCACATTTTCTTTGCCCGGGGCAGCGCCGCGCGCTTCATTTTCGCAGGCGCCCGGGCTATGGCGGAACCCATGATCCTCTACCCAGCCATCGACCTGAAAGACGGCCAATGCGTGCGCCTGGTGCGCGGCGCGATGGATCAGGCGACGGTTTTCAACGATGACCCGGCCGCGCAGGCCCGCGCTTTCGAGGCGGCGGGCTGCCAATGGCTGCATTTGGTGGACCTGAATGGGGCGTTCGCGGGCCAGCCGGTGAACGGGGATGCGGTCGAGGCGATCCTGGGGGCCATCACGATCCCCGCCCAGCTCGGCGGCGGCATCCGGGACATGGACACGATCAAGATGTGGCTGGGCAAGGGCCTGGCGCGGGTGATCCTGGGAACCGTCGCGGTGCGCGATCCGGACCTGGTGAAGGCGGCGGCGCAGGCATTCCCGGGCCAGGTCGCGGTCGGGATCGACGCGCGCGGCGGACAGGTCGCGGTCGAGGGCTGGGCCGAGACGACCGAGATCACCGCATTGGACTTGGCCCGGCGCTTCGAGGACGCAGGCGTAGCCGCGATCATCTACACAGATATCGAGCGCGACGGCGCGATGCAGGGTCCGAATGTCGAGGCGACAGCTAGCCTGGCCCACGCGGTCTCGATACCGGTCATCGCCTCGGGCGGGGTGTCGTCGATGGAAGACCTGCGCGCCCTGAAGACCTGCGGCGCGCCCTTGGATGGTGTGATCTCGGGCCGCGCGCTTTACGATGGCCGGATCGAGGCGGCCGCGGCAGCGGCGCTGCTCGCGGCCTGATCATTAGAGAAACCGATGTCCCGGATTTGATCCGGGACCTCGAGGGGCAGGTGCACGAAATCCGTCGAGGCCCCGGCTCAAGGCCGGGGCATCGGGAAATGGCGTCAGACCCCGGTCTCGGTCACGAACTTGGTGCGCAGGAAAGCGTCCAGGCCCTCGATCCCGCCCTCGGAGCCATAGCCCGACTCGTTGACGCCGCCGAACGGTGTCTCGGGCATCGAGACGAAGGGGTGGTTGACACCGACCAAGCCCGCATTCAACTGCTCGCCCATGGTCTTCGCCTTGGCCCCGTCCGAGGTGTAGACGTAGGACGCCAGCCCGAAGCTGAGGCCGTTCGACTTCTCGATCACCTCGTCCATGGTCTTGAAGGCCTGAACCGGGGCGACCGGGCCGAAGGGCTCCTCGGACATGATCCGCGCCTCGTCCGGCACGTCCTTCATGACCGTCGGCTCCCAGAAGAAGCCCTGGTTGCCCATGCGTGCACCACCGGCGGTGACTTCGGCGCCCTTGTCGCGGGCATCCGCGACGAAGCCCTCCATCACGTCCAGGCGCCGCGCCGCGATCAGTGGCCCCATCTGGGTGCCCTCCTCCAGCCCGTCGCCCACCTTGACCGCCTTGGCGCGCTCGGTGAAGCCATCGACGAACTTGGAATAGACGTTTTCCTGCACGTAGAAGCGGGTCGGCGAGATGCAGACTTGGCCGGCGTTGCGGAATTTGTTGCTGCCGATCGAGTCGAGCGCCTTGTCGATATCGCTGTCGTCGAAGACGATGACCGGGGAGTGCCCGCCCAGCTCCATGGTGCAGCGTTTCAGAGTGTCGGCGGCAAGCTTCTGGAGATGCTTACCGACCGGGACCGAGCCGGTGAACGAGAGCTTGCGCGGGATATAGGAGCCGAGGATATGGCGGCTGACCGTGTCCGGCACCCCGAAGACGATGTTCAAGACACCGTCCGGCAACCCGGCCTCCTGCATCGCGCGGCCGATGGCCACTGCGGTGGCGGGTGTCTCCTCCGAGGGTTTGAGGATCAGCGAGCAGCCGGCGCCCAAGGCACCCGCCACCTTGCGCATCACGTTCACCGCCGGGAAGTTCCAGGCGACGAAGGCCGAGCAGACGCCCACCGGCTCCTTCACCATCATCTGGCGCGCACCAGGGATGCGCGGCGGAATGATCCGGCCATAGGCGCGCTTGCCCTCCTCGCCATACCAGCGCAGCACGTCGATGGCGAAGCCGAGTTCCAGCTTGGCCTCGCCCACGGGCTTGCCCATCTCCATGGTCAGATTGTGAGCGATCCGGTCCACGTCCGCTTCCAGGATCCGCGCGGCCTTTTCCATCACCGCCTGGCGCTTGATCGGCGGCGTCGCGCGCCAGGTCTCGAATCCGGCGACCGAGGCCTCGAGCGACATATCGAGCTCGGCGGCCGAAGCGTGGGGAGTATACCCGATCACCTGTTCATTGGCCGGGTTGACGATGTCCTCGCCGCCACCGTCGCCCTTGCGCCATTCGCCGTTGATCAGAAGTTCGATGGTCTCGTATGTCATGAGGCTCCCTCCGCCGGAATTGGTCAATCGGGCGGACCCTACACCGGGGCCTGAGCGGGCACCAGCTGGGCCAGGCGGCGTTTTCCATAGAGCGGTTACGGCGCGCATCGGCGGCCGGTGCAGAGCGAAATCGCTGCTTGCAGCGGGTCAGGCCCGTGGCTATATACGCCCAGCGCAAATTGGCCAGCGCAAATCGGAGTGTAGCTCAGCCTGGTAGAGCACTGTCTTCGGGAGGCAGGGGCCGCAGGTTCAAATCCTGCCACTCCGACCATTGGCCGCACCCCTTCCCGTCTTGCGTGGGCATAGGGAATCTGTAATAAGCGCGGCCAATAAAGGATGCGGGCGTAGCTCAGGGGTAGAGCGCAACCTTGCCAAGGTTGAAGTCGTGAGTTCGAATCTCATCGCCCGCTCCAAATCTTCCAGTTCATCGCAGTATGTCCGGCCCGCGCATCGCGGGCTTGTTAGTCGCGCGTAGCGGGCGCGGAACCGCGCCGTCCAACTTGATGAACGGATCGGCATAAGCAGATGATTCGGATGCTTTCCGCCAGTGTCGTTTTCAGACCACGAGATCGGGGCCGCGCAGGAGATCGGCAGGGTGTGTCCGATAATCATCGAGGGGAAACCGAGACTACGTAACTAACTGATTTTAATTTGTTATTCCTTTGGCATTTGGGCTTCGTGGCCCGCTGCGTCTCGGAATTACCCCTGTTGAAGTCGCAAGGTTCATTTGCGACAGTGCAGGCGTCTCGCGCATCGAGGATCCGAAGGCCGGTTCCTGGGCGTCGCGACAGGATTTTCGGCACCAAAGCCGGGAATCTGAACGATAACCAAGGGAGGTAACAACGGTGACACTCAAACGGATTGATGGGCCGCGCTACGAGGAGCTGACCCATCACGACCGCGATGTCGTGATGACGGCGTTGAAGAGCGGCGCCAACCGGCGCGAAGTGATGGGCTGGCTTCTGGCCACCGGCATGACCGTCGGCGCGGCCGGCAGCATCGTCGGCGCCGCGGGCGAAGCCCTAGCGGCGACGCCGAAGAAAGGCGGCAGCATCCGCTTCGCATGGGACCTGCACGGCCCCTCGGATACGCTGGACCCGATCCTCTTCACCTCGTCGCTCGATTACGGGCGCGGGCGGCTCAACTACAACAATCTCTGCCGCTTCAACGAGGACCTGACGGTTGGACCGGAACTGGCAACCGAGTGGGAAGCCAACTCGAACGCCACCGAGTGGACTTTCAAGCTGCGCAAGGACGTCGAATTCCATGACGGCTCGAAGCTCACCGCGGACGACGTGGTCTATTCGATGATGCGCCACATCGGCCAGGAGAGCCCGTCGAAGGCCAAGGTGCTGGTCGGCACGGTCAAAGAATGGGTCAAGGACGACGACTACACGGTCCGCGCGGTGCTGGATGCGCCGAACGCGGAGCTGCCGGTGATCCTCGGCACCTTCCACTTCAAGATCGTCAAGAACGGCACGACGGATTTCCAGAACCCGACTGGGACCGGCCCGTACACGCTGAACGAGTTCAAGCCGGGTGTGCGCTCGGTCCATACGCGCAACGACAACTACTGGAACGATGCCCACGAAGGCCCGTATCTGGAGCAGATCGAGGCCTTCGGCATCACCGATGCGGTGGCGCGGGTGAACGCCCTGATCTCGGGCGACATCCACATGTGCGCCAACCTCGATCCCAAGGCGATCAGCCAGGTCGAGGGCGCTCCCAACGCCGAGGTCTTCGCGGTGCCGTCGGGCCGCTATCCGACGATTACCGCGATGATGGACAAGGAACCGGGCAACAACCCCGACTTCCGCATCGGCATCAAGCACCTGCAGCGCCGCGACCGCGTGCTGAAGGTGATCCAGAAGGGCGTGGGTTCCATCGGCAACGACCAGCCGGTCGGTCCGGCCTACGGCGCCGGCTGGTGCAAGGAAGCCAACGATCCGAACACCTACCCTTATGATCCCGACAAGGCGAAGTTCCATCTGGACAAGTCTGGCGTCGGCGGTGCCGAGATCCACGTGGCCGAGGTTTTCCCGGGCATGACCGACATCTGCCTGTTGTTGCAGCGCGAATGCCAGAAGGTTGGCTTCGATCTGCAGGTCAAGAAGGTGCCGAACGACGGCTACTGGGGCGCGGTCTGGATGAAGCAGCCGATGAACGTCAGCGCATGGAACATGCGTCCGTCGGCCCACATCATGCTGACGCTCACCAACCGCTCGGATGCGCCGTGGAACGAAGCGCAGTGGAAGAACGAGCGGTTCGACCAGTTGCTGGACATGGCGGCGGGCGAGCTGGACGAGGCCAAGCGCTACGAAATGATGTGCGAGGCACAGAAGCTCTGCGCCACCGAGTCGGGCAGCCTGATCCCGACCCACGCGGCCTACCTGGACGCCAAGGCGGCGAATCTCAAGGGCTTCCCGCGGGTGCCGATCGCGGCCTTCGGCGGAATGGAGTGGCCCGAGTTCATCTGGCTCGACACCTGAGCCGGCACACAGAACCTGCCCGCCCGCATCTTCAGATGCGGGCGGGTTCCGGCTCTTTGCCAGGGGGACAGCTGAGATGATGTGGAACATGGTTCTGCGCCGGATCGGCGTCGGCATCGTGCTGCTTTGGGTCGTCTCGGTGCTGATATTCGCACTGACGCAGATTCTGCCGGGCGATGCCGCGCAAATCCGCTTGGGCCAGCAGGCGACGCCGGAATCCTTGGCGGCGCTTCGCAAGGACCTGGGCCTCGATAAACCCTGGTATATTCAATACGTCACCTGGATCGGAAACCTGATCACCGGGGATCTGGGCATCTCGAATGCGGGCGGCGCGACGATTTCGAGCCTGATCGGCAACCGGATCGGCAATACGGTCTTCATGACCGCGATCGTCACCCTGATCGCGGTGCCTCTGTCGGTGGTGCTGGGCCTTTTGGCGGCGATGTATCCGGGCCGGCTTCTGGACCGCATCATCACCTCGGGCACGCTGGGCCTGATCGCGGTGCCGGATTTCTTCGTGGCAATCTTCCTGATCCTGTTCCTGGCGGTGCAGCTGGGATTGGTGCCGGCGGTCTCGTATCTGAGCGGCACCGAAAGTTTCTGGAAATCGATCTACGTCCTGGCCCTGCCGATCGGCACGCTGGTGATCGTCGTCTCGGCCCAGATGATCCGCATGACCCGGGCAGGCATCCTGAACGTGATGAGCTCGCCCTATATCGAGATGGCGATCCTGAAGGGCGTACCGCGCAAGCGCATCATCCTGCGCCATGCGCTGTTCAATGCCATCGGACCAATCGTCAACGTGATCGCGCTCAATCTCGCCTACCTGGTCTCGGGCGTCGTCGTCATCGAGACAATTTTTGCCTATCCGGGGTTGGCGAAGCTGATGGTCGACGGGGTGCAGACCCGCGACATTCCGCTGGTCCAGGCCTGCGGCATGATCTTCTGCTCGACCTACGTGGTCCTGATCTTGATCGCGGACATAGCCTCGATCATGTCCAATCCGCGCTTGAGGCACCCGAAATGAGCGAGCAAGACACCATCGTCGCCGAAGACGCCGGACGGGACGTCTATGACGAACTTCCCGATGCGCCGCCAAAATCCCGGTTGAGGCTTTCATGGGTCGGCAAGGTCTCGGCTGCCGTCGTTGCGCTCTGGATCTTCCTTGCGCTCTTTGGCCCCTGGATCGCGCCCTATCACGAGGCGTTCTTCATCGAAGAGGATGCCGCGGGCAATTATTTCGACGATCCCAGCTTCATGCTGCCCGACGCCTCGGTCTCGGCCTATCTGGGGACCGATTATCTGGGCCGGGACGTGCTGAGCCGCATCATCTGGGGCGCGCGCACGACGATCGGGATTTCCTTCGCCGCGACCCTTTTGGCCTATTTCGTCGGCATCACGCTGGGGATCGCGGCCGCCGTGGCCGGCCGGCTGACCGATGCGGTGCTGAGCCGGATCGTCGATGCGATCCTCGCCTTCCCGAACATCATGCTTGGGCTGATCATCATTGCCGCCTTCGGCTCGTCGATTCCGCTGCTGATCGGGCTTGCGGGCCTGGTCTACGCGGCCAGCGTCTTCCGGATCGCCCGGGCGCTGGGCCAGGACATCATGGTGCAGGACTTCGTCGAGGCGGCGCGGGCGCGTGGCGAGGGGCTGTGGTGGATCATCACCCGCGAGATCCTGCCGAATGCGGCGATGCCGCTAGCGACGGATTTCGGACTGCGCCTGGTCTTCGTGATCCTGTTCATCTCCAGCCTCAGCTTCCTCGGCCTCGGCGTGCAGCCGCCGATCTCGGATTGGGGTTCGATGGTGCGCGAGAACATGCAGGGGCTGGGCAACGGACTGTCGGGCGGTGCTCTGGCCTCGATCACACCGGCGATCGCCATCGCCACGCTTACCATCGCGATCAACCTGATCGTCGACGACATTTCCGCACATGCGGGCGGCAGCCTCGCCAAGAAGATGGTGTGAAGATGACCGATACTTCGAACGAGCCTGCAAACGTCCTTGAAGTCCACGACCTGATGATCGAGGCGCGCCCGCATGGCGCGCCGCCGATCCCCATCGTCAAGGGCGTCAGCTTCGATGTGAAGCCGGGCCAGGTGGTGGCGTTGATTGGCGAGTCCGGGTCGGGCAAGACCACGATCTCGCTGGCCGCGCTGGGATACACCAAACCGGGGCTGCATTTCTCCGGCGGCGAGGTGCTGCTGCAGGGCGAGGACATGGAGCTGGTCAGCGACGAGCGTAAACGCCAGTTGCGCGGCGAGAACGTCGCCTATTTGGCGCAAAGCGCCGCCGCGACCTTCAATCCGGCGCTTAAGATCGGAGAGCAGGTGACCGAGTCCGCCGTTCTGCACGGTGCGATGACGCAGGAAGCGGCGACCCAGCGGGCCGAGGAGCTTTACCGGGCGCTGGAATTGCCCGATCCCGACAGGATCGGCGGGCGCTACCCGCACCAGGTCTCGGGCGGCCAGCTCCAGCGTCTGATGGCGGCGATGGCGCTGGTGTCCCGCCCGTCGCTCCTGGTGCTGGACGAGCCGACCACGGCGCTGGACGTGACCACCCAGATCGAGGTGCTGAAAGCCTTCAAGAAGGTGATCCAGGAGGAAGGCTCGGCGGCGATCTACGTGACCCACGACCTGGCGGTGGTGGCCCAAATCGCGGACCACATCGTGGTGCTCTATGGCGGCAAGGTGATGGAGCAAGGTTCGGCCGAGCAGATCGTCACCAACCCGCAGCACTCCTACACAAAGCGTCTGATGGCGGCGGTGCGGCCTTCACCGGTTGCCGGGCTTGGCGACTCGATGGCGGGCGATCACTTGCGCGACGTGCCTGCGCTGGAGGTCCGCGACGTCACCGCAGGCTATGGCAAGGGCGCGGACGGCAAGCCCTTGATCACCGTCCTGCGCGACGTGAACGTGACCATCGAACGCGGCCATGTGGTCGGCATTATCGGAGAATCCGGTTGCGGTAAGTCGACCCTCGCCCGGGTCATGGCCGGGTTGTTGCCGGCATCGGAGGGCGAGGTGCTGCTGGATGGCCACGCCCTGCCCCCCAGCGTCAAGGAGCGCAAGCGCGAAGATTTGCAACTGGTGCAGTTCGTCTTCCAAATGGCGGATACCGCGCTGAACCCCAAACAGCGGATCGGCGACATCATCGGCCGGCCCCTGCAGTTTTATCACAACGTCCACGGCCGCGAGCTGCGCGAGGAAGTGCGCCGGATCCTGGATCTGGTCGAGCTGCCCGCGGTCTTCGCCGACCGGTTCCCAGCCGAGCTATCGGGCGGGCAGAAGCAACGGGTCAACCTTGCCCGCGCGCTGGCGGCGCGGCCCGAGGTGCTGCTTTGCGACGAGGTGACCTCGGCGCTCGACACCATCGTCGGTGCCAATGTGATCGAGCTCTTGAAGAACCTGCGCGACAAGACCGGGGTCTCGTTCGTCTTCATCAGCCATGACCTCTCGACGGTGGCGAGCTTCGCCGACGAGGTCGTCGTGCTTTATGCGGGGCGCGTGGTCGAGAAAGGCCCCGTTGACCAGGTGCTGTCACCACCCTTCCACCCCTATACACGGCTCTTGATCGCCTCGGTGCCCGAGCTTCGCGTCGGCTGGCTCGAGGAGACCATGCAGACCCGCGAGGCGCTGGCCGGGATCGCCAGGGGCGTCACGCTGACCGATGTGGGTTGCCCGTTCTTCGACCGCTGCCCGGTCGCGATCGAGGGTACATGCGACAAGCTCACCCCGCCGACCCGGGAAGACCAATCGGGCCACGGCCACTACATCGAATGCCACCGCGAGGTCGTGGAACTGGGCGGCGCCGGCGCCACGGCGCCCGCCTGAGCCAAGGGCCAACCGCGTCGGATCAGGCTTCGCGCCGCAGGCTCTGCTGCTCCGGGGTGGCCAGAAGATGCTTCTCGGCCACCTCGACCACGATCGTGGACAAGACCTTCATGATCTCGCTGGTCGGACCGCTGGACTGCCAGTAAAGCGGAACGATGACCGCTGTGCCCGGGATCAATTCGGCCAGCTGCCCCTCTTTGATGTGATCGGCAACCGAGAGGCGCGGCATCATCCCCCAACCCGACCCGTTCAGGCAGCAGGCCATGTAACCGGTGAAGGATGGCATCATGTGGCCCATCAGCGGAATCGACTCGCCAAACGCGTTCAGCTGCCATTGCTGCATCAGCGTGTCCTTGCGGTTGAAGACAATCTGGCGGGCTTTTGCGATGGTCTCCTTGGTGACCCCATCGCGGAAATGCGACTCGATGAATTGCGGCTTGGCGATCGCCAGGTATTCGATCGCGCCCAGCGGCACCCGGCGAAAGCCGTGCAGGGGGCTGGCCTCGGCGGTGACCGCCGCCAGCGCTTCGCCGTTACGCAGCCGCTCGGCCGTGTACTCCTGATCGTCCGGGATGATGTCGAAGTAAATGTTCTCTTCGAAGCCCGCGCGCTGCAAGACCTCGGGAAACCAAGTGGCCAAGCTGTCGCTGTTCACGGCGATCCGGATCACTGCCGGCGCACCGGTGCCCGGATTGTCGATCGAGGAGAGTTCGTTCCTCAGATCGTGCTCCAGAAGCCTGATCTGCTCCACATGACGGTAGAGCTGCTGGCCATACTCCGTGGCAACGCAGGGGCGCCCCCGCACGACCAGCACCGCACCCGCTTTCTCCTCGAGCAGCTTGAGTCGCTGGCTCACCGCGGATTGGGTGATATTCAGCGACTTAGCCGCCGATTCGAAGGTCCCCTCGCGCACAACTGCGGCGAGTGCTTCCAGTAAGTGAAAATCGAAGAGCACGGCGCCCCCTTATTTCCGATTAGCTCAACTAATGGGAATGTGCCGGATTTAGCTCAGATTTTCAACCTTTGTTAGGAAATTCGGGTTGGGTGCCGTCAAAATAACACAATCCGATTAATACAACTGATAGGTGAATTAGGTCGCCTTATGCGTGTGTAGTTGAATTCATTTTACAATCTATGGTTGTCCTGCACCTTGGGTGGAGTATCTAAAAGATACATGTGCGTAAGGGGGACTCCTAACATGTCAGGTCACGCAATTCGCCAGGAATTTCTGCCGCAGTTCAGAGCGTTGAGGGCGAACTCGCGACTTCTGGCAATTATGATACTCGTATCTTACGTGGCGCAATTGCTGGGCGCGATCGGCCTTGGCTATTGGCTGCTGACTTTGCCGCTTTCGGTTGTGTCGGGGCTGGGCATCGCGGCGGTGATGTTCTTCATCGGAACCCGTTTGCGCGGCTTCAACAACATGGTTCACGAGTGCTGCCACTACGCCTTTTCCGTCGAGCGTCACGACAACGCGGTCATCGGCAGCATCGCTGCATCGATCGTGATGGGATCGTTCCACGACTACCGCGACGAGCATCTGACCCATCACGCCCATCTGGGCGATTACGAGAAGGACCTCGACCTGCAGGGCATCCGGCACTTCCGGCTGGAGGCCCCGCTGACCCCGCGCACGATCGCGCGCCACATCCTGACGCCGATCCTTGGACTGCATCTGCCCGAATATGTGTCGATCAATCTCTCGGCGCGTGACGGCACTGTTTATCGGTTGCTGAAGTTCGCGCTGATCGGCGCGGCGGTGTTGTTCCTGATCTACGACCCGCTGCCCGCGCTGCTGTTGGTCTGGATCCCGTTCCTGTGGATTTTCACGGCGATCAATTACTGGATGGACTGCATCGACCATGCGGGCTTGGTCCATGCCGAGGACGAACTCGATGCCTCGCGCAACGTCAACCATTCCCTGCCAAGAGTTCTGAGCACGATCGTGTTCCCGCGCAACGACGGCTATCACCTGATCCACCACCTGTTCCCGCAGCTGCCGGTTCATCATTTCGGACGTTGCCACGAACAGTTAATGGCGAATCCTGAATATCGCGCACGCGACGGCGCAACTGGCGAACAGACCGGCGGCCAGACCGCGCCGAAACCGATCAAGACCGTCACCACGAGCGCCGCGACGTAGCGCCACATTGCCGGGGCTCGGCGAATCAAACGGCGGATTTTCGTCGCAATCAGCAACGCGCCGATGGGCGGTTTGGCTTTATCGACGCAAGAGTTTTGGATTTCCTGGGTACCTATCCCCCGGAGAAATCGCTGTTATTTGCATCAGTCCTGATCGGAAACGAAAAAATTGAAAGAACAGCTAGAACAGCTCTAATAAAGTTGCTAATGTCCCATTAGAGAAATTGAACAGCGTCGATTGCGTAACTAAGTGTAGGCCGCGTAGTGTTTCGGTAAGCGTTTTTTTGAGTGTCCCAGGTTTCGAGTGTAGCGTGTCTGCTTGGCGGCCGCTTCTTCCATGGAGCGGCCGCAATTCTTTCGAAGCCTGCGCGCGCTGGCTGTCCCCAATGATTTTCCCCCTTGATACGGTGGCCCGGCGCGGGTTCTCTCGGCAGTGACGCCTTTCCCGGCGCGCGATGATCCGCGAGAGTCCTCCGATGCCCGATATCGACCTGCCCTTCTCCCGCGAAGAATATGCCCAGCGCTTGCGTGCGGTGCGCGCGGCGATGGACGGGGCGGGAATTGAGGTGCTTTTCACCTGCGACCCGTCGAACATGGCCTGGCTGACCGGCTATGACGGCTGGAGCTTCTACGTCCATCAAGGTGTGATCGTCGGGCCCGAGGGCGATCCGGTCTTTTGGGGGCGCGGCATGGACGCGGCGGGTGCGCTGCGCACCTGCTATATGTCACCCGGCGACATCGTCGGCTATGCCGACCATTATGTGATGTCGACCGAGCGACATCCGATGGACGATCTTGCCGATTTGCTGCACGCGCGTGGCTGGGCCGGGCGCCCGCTGGGCGTCGAGATGGAGAACTACTTTTACTCGGCGCGTGCGCACGCAGTGCTGGCGTCGGCGCTGGGCGCCGCTCCCACGGACGTGACCGCGCTGGTCAATTGGTGCCGGGCGATAAAATCCGAGACGGAAATCCTTTACATGCGCCGCGCCGCGCGGATCGTCGAGCGGATGCATGCGCGGATCCTCGGGGTGATGGAGCCGGGCCGCCGCAAGAACGAAGTGGCGGCCGAGATCTACCGGACCGGACTCTGGGGGGCGGACTACGAAGGGGTGAGCTTCGGCGGCGACTACCCGGCAATCGCACCCCTGATGCCGACCGGCAAGGACGCCTCTGCGGCACACCTGACCTGGAATGACAAACCGTTCGAGGCGGGCGCGGGCACGTTTTTCGAGATCGCCGGCGTCTATCGGCGTTACCACGCGCCCTTGTGCCGTACGGTTTACCTAGGCACGCCGCCCAAGGACATGCTGGCCGCCGAGGAGGCGGTGTTGGAAGGCATCGCGGACGGGATCGACGCGGCCCGCGCCGGCAACACCGCAGGCGATGTGGCCCGCGCCTTCTACCGGGTTCTGGAGAAGCGCGGCATCGCGCGCGAGGGGCGGTGCGGCTACCCGATCGGGCTCTCCTATCCGCCGGATTGGGGCGAGCGCACCTTCTCGATCCGGCCGGAGGACGAGACCGTGCTGGAACCCGGCATGACCTTCCACTTCATGCCGGCGCTATGGATGGAGGATTGGGGGCTCGAGATCACCGAGCCGTTGCTGGTTCGCTCGGACGGACCGGCCGAATGCCTGGTGGATTATCCCCGCAAGCTATTCGTGAAACCGTGACCGCGCTTGCCGAGACCAAGGAAATTTTGGGACGGCTGATCGCCTTTCCGACGATCTCATCCGACTCGAACCTGGACCTGATCCGCTGGTGCCAGAATCGCCTGGAGGGTCTGGGCGCGCGGATCGACCTGACCCACGACGCGGCTGGGACCAAGGCCAATCTGTTCGCCAGTTTCGGGCCCGAGGGCGATGGCGGCGTGGTCCTGTCTGGCCACACGGACGTGGTGCCAGTGGAAGGCCAGGACTGGTCCACCGACCCATTCCAGGCAGTCGAGCAGGACGGGCGCATCTATGGCAGAGGGTCCTGCGACATGAAGGGGTTCATCGCCTGTGCGCTCGCGCTCGCGCCCCGGATCGCCGAAGCGGACCTGCGCCGCCCGGTCCATTTCGCGCTGACCTATGACGAGGAGACCGGCTGCCTGGGCGCCCAGGTCCTGTTGCAGGCATTGCGCGAGTCGGGCCGCCGCCCGGGCATCTGCATCATCGGCGAGCCGACGTCGATGCGGATCATCGAGGGGCATAAGGGCTGCTACGAGTACACGACCCGGTTCTCGGGGCTGGCGGGCCACAGCTCGGCCCCGCATCTGGGGGTCAGCGCGGTGGAATATGCCGTGCGCTATGCCGCCAAGCTGTTGGAGTTGCGCGGGGATCTGGTGAACCGCGCGCCCGAGGGCTCGCGCTTTGACCCGCCGGAGACCACGCTTCAGGTCGGCGCGCTTCGGGGCGGGATCGCGCACAACGTGATCGCCGACCAGGCCGAGATCGAGTGGGAGATGCGGCCCGTGGTCGAGGCGGACGCGGAATTCGTGAAACGCGAGATCGGTGACTATGTCGGCGGCACCCTGCTGCCGGCGATGAAGGCGGTCCATGGCGAGGCGTCGATCGAGACCCAGATAATCGGCGAAGTGGCGGGCTTTGAACCGATGGACCATTCCGAGGCTTGCGAGTTGGTGGCCGAACTGACCGGCTCCAACGCCCGCGAGCTGGTTTCGTTCGGGACCGAGGCGGGGCTTTTCCAGCGCGCCGGGATGTCGGCGGTTATCTGTGGACCGGGCTCGATTGACCAGGCGCACAAGGCAGACGAATTCGTCGCCGTCGAACAGCTGGAGCAATGCCTGACCATGATCGACCGGCTGATCGGGACGCTGAGCCGCTGATTTAACGGCCGTCATCCTCCGCGCGGGCGGAATATCTCGAGCGATACGGCCCAGATTCCCGCCTTCGCGGGAATGGCGGTGCACATTGCGCGCCTTCTCGCATCCGGCAAAACCGGCTAGGTTTGGCGCCGTTAGCCACGGAGCCGGACCATGAACGACCAGGGCAATCCGCGCGTCACGCCGTTTTCGACCCATTGGGGCACTTATTTCGCCGAGGTCCGGGATGGCAAGTTGGTGGGCGTGCGCGATTATCCGGACGACCCGGACCCGGCGGATATCGGCCCCGGCATCATCGACATGGTCGATCACCCGACCCGGATCGGGCGGCCGATGATCCGCAAGTCCTATTTGGCCGATGGTCACCGGGCCACCGGCGATGGACGCGGGCGCGAGCCCTTCGTGGCGGTGCCCTGGGACGAGGCGCTGGACATTGCCGCGGCCGAGCTTGGCCGGGTGCGCAAGGCCCATGGAAACGAGGCGATCTTCGGCGGCTCCTATGGCTGGGCCAGCGCCGGGCGATTCCACCATGCGCAGACCCAGGTGCACCGGTTTCTGAACTGCATCGGCGGCTACACCTTCTCGACCAACACCTACAGCCACGCGGCGGTCGACGTGCTGGCGCCCCATGTGGTGGGGCGGCTGAGATCGTTGCTGTTGGACCGGGCGACCTCGTGGAACTCGATCGTCGAGCATACGGGGCTGATGGTCCTTTTCGGCGGGCTGCCGGTGAAGAATGCTCAGGTCACCTCGGGCGGGGTCGGACGGCATACCATGCCGGGCGCCTTGAAGGCCGCCAAGGAACGGGGCTGCGAGTTCGTCTCGGTCTCGCCGATCCGCTCGGACACGAGCCCCGAGATCGAGGCGGAGTGGCTGGCACCCCGGCCAAATACCGACACGGCGATCATGCTGGGCCTGGCCCATACCTTGGTGGCCGAAAACCTGCACGACCGGGAGTTCCTGGACCGCTACACGACCGGATTCGAGCGGTTCCTCCCCCATCTGATGGGCGAGACCGACGGCCAGCCGAAGGACGCGGAATGGGCGGCGGCGATCTCCGGCCTCGACGCGGATACCCTGCGGGCGCTGGCCCGGCGCATGGCAGCGGCGCGCACCATGATCTCGGTCGCCTGGTCGATCCAGCGCGCCGATCACGGCGAGATGCCTTGCTGGATGGCGATCACGCTGGCGGCGATGCTGGGCCAGATCGGCCTGCCCGGCGGCGGCTTTGGCATCGGCTACGGGTCCGAGAACGGGATCGGCAATCCGGTGCGTCTGTTTAGGTTCCCGGCGATGCCCCAGGGCAGGAATCCGGTCGCGACGTCGATCCCGGTAGCGCGGATCTCGGACGCGCTGCTGCATCCAGGGGAACCCTATGATTTTAATGGGGAAAAGCGGACATACCCGGATCTGCGCGCGGTATATTGGTCCGGCGGCAATCCTTTCCATCATCATCAGGACCTGAACCGGCTGGTGCGCGCGATCAGGCGTCCAGAGACCGTGATCATCAACGACATCTGGTGGACCCAGATGGCGCGGCACGCGGACATTGTCTTCCCCTCGACCATGCAGATCGAGCGCGAGGACATCTCGATGACCCATTGGGAGCCGCTGATCGTCGCCATGCGCCAGGCGGTCGAGCCCTTTGCCGAGACGCGCGACGACTACGCGATCTTCTCCGGCCTCGCCGAGCGCATGGGCGTGGCCGACGTGTTTACCGAAGGGCGTGACCCCGAGGATTGGCTCCAGCATCTATGGGCCCAGGCGCGCCAGCGCGCGGGCGAGGCCGGGTTCGAATTGCCGAGCCTCGAGGAGCTGCGTGAGCGCGAAACGATTTCCTTGCCCCCGGCCGAGCGCGAGGCGGTTCTGATGGAGGAGTTCCGCGGCGATCCGGACGGTCAGCCGCTGGCAACGCCGAGCGGGAAGATCGAGATCTTCTCGGACCGCATCGCCGGCTTCGGCTACGGCGACAACCCGGGCCATCCGGCTTGGGTCGAGCCTTATGAATGGCTAGGCGGACCGGCGGCGCGGACCTATCCCCTGCACCTGATCACCAACCAGCCGCGCACGCGGCTGCACAGCCAGTTCGATCCGGGCCGGGTCAGTCAGGCGAGCAAGATCCAGGGCCGTGAGCCGATGGTCATGCATCCAGAGGACGCCGCCCTACGCGGGATCGCCGAGGGCGACGTGGTCCGGGTCTTCAATGCCCGTGGCGCCTGCCTGGCGGGCGTGATCCTGTCGGATGCCGTGATGCAAGGGGTGGTCCAGCTCTCAACCGGGGCCTGGTACGACCCAGAGGATCCGGGCGTGGAGGGCAGCCTCTGCAAGCATGGCAATCCGAACGTGCTGACCCGCGATGTGGGCACTTCGCGGATCGGCCAGGGGCCTTCGGCCCAGACGACGCTGGTCGAGGTCGAGCGCTACGAGGGCACGCCGCCGCCGGTTACTGCCTTCGACCCGCCGGTGATCGAGGAGCGGTAGGTCCGCCCGCCAACCCTCGCTTCCCTACGAGCCAATTTTTTCGTGCACCACGCGTTGCGGCGATTTTGCGCTATCCCTGCGCGGGTGTAGAGTGGGAGAGCGTGAGTCTGAGCACGCGCCCCTTGGATTTTTGACAGAAGGGGAAACCTCATGACCGTCATCGCCATGACCCGCGAAATGGGCACCCGCGGCAAGGATATCGCCACGGGGGTTGCGGAAACCCTTGGCCTAGAGGTCGTCCACCACGAACTGGTCGAGCAGCACGTCGCCGAGCGCATGGACCTGAGCGAAAATGCCGTTCACCGGTTCCTTGAAGGCGAAGCCTCGCTTTGGGAGCGCTGGAAGATCGATTCCCGGCGGCTCTCGCAATTCACCTCGCAAGAGATCCTGGAACGCGCGATCAAAGGCAATGTGATCATTCGCGGCTGGGGCGCCGCGCAACTGCTGCGCTCGATACCTCATCTGATCTGCGTCCGGGTCTGCGCGCCAATGCGCTACCGGACAGCGGAGATGATGGGCCGTCTTGGGGTCGATGACGAATTCGTCGCCCGGCGCGAGATCGAACGCAGCGACGCGGCCCATGCAAGGGTGATCGAGGCGCGCTTCAACCGGGATTGGAGGAATCCCACCGGCTACGACATGGTGATCAATACGGGCTTCGTCTCGATCAGCTTCGGCATTCACATGCTGTGCGAGTATGCGCAGTCGATTGACGCCGAGGATGTCGGCGAAATGGCGGCGTCGCTCAAGGACAAGCTTCTGGAAGAGCGTGTGCGCACCATCGCCGAGACGGCCCGCGACATAGCGACCGTGGGCGGTGATCTGGAGGTTTCGGTCTCGGACGGCGCGGTGACGCTCAGCGGAATGGTCGAGAATACATCCGGTCTCTCCGCGCTGACTCAGAAGATCGAGGACCTCGACGGCGTGAAATCCGTGACCATGGAAATCGGGACCCTCCCTGCAAGTTTCGCCGCATATGGTCCCTGACCCCCGGGACTTCCGGCCCGCGAATCGCCGGAATGAGAGATAGAATTCGCACCTACGGCCCGAAGAGGCCACGACGCACCGTCCATGGTGCGTGAAGTGGAGGAAAAAGATCATGCAACCGAGACGGTTACTCATCGCCATGACGGCGGTCGCGGCTCTGTCCACTCCGGCATATGCGGACTTCACCCTGACGATCCTGCACACCAACGACTTTCACAGCCGGATTGAGCCGGTGAACAAGTACAACAGCGCCTGCGGGTCCGAGGACGCCGCCGAGAACAAGTGCTTCGGGGGTTCGGCCCGGCTGATTACCGCGATCCGCGAGCGCCGCGCCGCGGCCGAGCACTCGATCCTGGTCGATGGCGGCGATCAGTTCCAGGGCTCGCTGTTCTACACCCAATACCAAGGCCAGGCCGAGGCCGAGATGATGAACGCGCTCGGCTATGACGCGATGACCGTCGGCAACCACGAATTCGATGACGGTCCGAACGTGCTGCGCGCCTTCATGGAGACGATCGAGTTCCCGATCCTTCTAGCTAACGCGGATGTCTCGGCCGAGCCGGAATTGGCGGGTGTGCTGATGCCCTCGACCGTGATCGAGGTGGGCGGCGAGAAGATCGGACTGATCGGACTGACGCCCGAGGACACGGACGAGCTGGCCAAGCCCGGGCCGAATGTCGCATTTTCGAACCCGGCCGAGGCGCTGACGCGAGAGGTCGCCGCGCTGACCGAGGCGGGCATCGACAAGATCGTGGTACTCAGCCATTCCGGCTATTCTGTCGACCTGGACGTTGCCTCGCAGGTTGCGGGCGTCGATATCATCGTCGGCGGGCACACCAACACCTATCTCTCGAATTCCTACGAGAAAGCGGATGGTCCCTATCCCACTTGGGTCGAGGGACCGGACGGCAACCGGGTACCGGTGGTCCAGGCTTACGCCTTCGGGCGGCTATTGGGCGAACTGACCGTGACCTGGGACGACAACGGCGCCGTGACCGCCGCGGCCGGCGAGCCGATCGTGATGGATGCAAGCTTCGCCGAGGACAACGCGGTGAAATCGCGGATTGCTGAACTGGCCAAGCCTTTGGACGAGATACGCAAAAAGGTGGTGGCCGACGCGGCCGATGCGATCGACGGCGACCGGGGCAGCTGCCGGTTGGCCGAATGCCAGATGGGCAATCTGGTCGCGGATGCGATGCTCAGCCGGGTCAAGGACCAAGGCATTCAGATCGCGATCGCCAATGGCGGCGGCCTGCGCGCCTCGATCGACGCCGGCCCGATCACCATGGGCGAGGTCCTGACAGTGCTGCCGTTCCAGAACACGCTTTCGACCTTCCAGCTGACAGGCGCGGACGTGGTCGCGGCGCTCGAGAACGGGGTCAGCCAGGTCGAGGATGTGAAAGGCCGGTTTCCACAAGTGGCCGGCATCAAATACGTCTGGACCCGCGGGGCGGCGCCGAACGAGGGCCGCATCCAGCAGGTCATGGTCCGCGAGGACGGGGCGTGGGTGCAGCTCGATCCGGACAAAGTCTACGGGGTCGTCGCCAACGACTATATCCGCGGGGGCGGCGACGGCTATGTGATCTTCGCGGAGAGCGCAATCAATCCATATGATTTCGGCCCGCCGCTTGACCAGGTGGTGGTGGAGTATCTGGTCGAATCCGGACCATACGAGCCATATCTGGACGGCCGGATCGAGGAGCGCTGAGACGCACAACACAGACCCGCGAGCGGCGCGTTTTTCCTTGGCGCGCCGCCATGCGCGCTTCTAGGCTGGGCGTGGAGCACCAGACGGAGCGAGCGCCATGGCCCCAATCCAACCCTTATCCTGCGACCGTTTGTTTCGGGCCAGCGATCCAACCGCACTTGGCTTCGAAACAACCACAGATCTTGAACCCGCCCATGGGCTCGTCGGCCAGGACCGCGCTCTGGCCGCGTTGGAGTTCGGTGTCTCAATCAAGGCGCGCGGGTTCAACATCTTTGCGCTCGGCGCCCAGGGTTCGGGCCGCCACAACGCGGTGCGCCGCTTCGTCGAGGCGCGTGCAAAAGACCAACCCGATCCGGATGACTGGGTCTACATGCACAATTTTGCCGAGCCTTACCGGCCGAAGGCGCTGCGCCTGCCCAGTGGGCTCGGGGTTAGGCTCGCCGCCGAGCTCGAGGACATGATCGTGCAGCTGAAGGGCATGCTACCGGCCATGTTCGAAGCCGGTGATTACCGCGACCGTCAGGCAGCGATCGACGCCGAATTCGAGGAGGCCCAGCAAGCCGCCTTCCGCGCGCTGGGCGAGAAAGCCGATGCTCAGAACCTGCGGATTGTCCAGACGCCGACCGGCATGATGATTGTTCCGGTGCGCGGCGGTGAGCCGATCAAACCCGAGGTGATCGAGCGTATGGCCGAGGCCGAGCGCAACGCGATCCAGGCGCGGATAAAGGAACTGGGTGAGGAACTGACCCAAACAATGCGGACGATCCCCGGCCTCGACAAAGAGCGCCGTCAGAAAATCGAGGCACTGAATCGCGAAGTCGCCGAATTGGCCGTCGGCCGGGCGATGGACGACCTGCCGGCCGAGTTCCACGAGATTCCCGATCTGGCGCAGCAACTGAACGAGATTCGGGCGGATCTGGTCGGCAATGCTCAGGTTTTCCTGGCCGAGGAGGACGGCAACAATCCACCACTCGACGTCGAAATGAACCGCTACCGGGCCAATCCGTTGTTGCGCAGCGTCAGCGAGGACGGCGGCGCGCCGGTGATCTATGCGGACGCGCCGGATGTGGGGAACCTGGTCGGCCGCATTGAGCACATTCCCCATATGGGCGCGATGCTGACCGACTTCACGCAGATCAAGCCGGGCGCCCTGCACCGCGCGAATGGCGGCTATCTTCTGGTCGATGCCGAGCGGTTGTTGACTTCGCCGATGGCGTGGCAAAGCCTGAAGCGCTGCCTTCGGGCACGCGAGATCGTGATCGCGCCACCATCCCACGGCATGTCGACCATGACGGCGGTGACGCTGGAACCGGCGCCGGTGCCACTGGACCTGAAGGTCGTATTGTTCGGCAGCCGGATGACTTTGCATCTCGTGGCGTCGCTCGACCCGGATTTCTCCGAGCTCTTCAAGGTCGCCGCGGATTTTGACGACGTCTTTCCCCGCACGCCGGAATCAGAACGGCAATTCTGTTGCCTGATCACTGGAATCTCCCGCGACGAGGCGGGCCGGCCGCTGACCGCCGGAGCGTGCTCGGCGGTGATCGAACGCGCGGCGCGCTTGGCCAGCGACGCGGAGCGAGTCACGCTTCGGGTAGGTTGGCTGGCGGATTTAATTCGCGAAGCCGACCATTGGGCGGCCGAGGCCGGCGCGAGCGCGATCGACGCCGCGCATATCACCAAGACCGTGGACGAGCAGACCCGCCGCATCGACCTTGTCCGCGAGAAGATGCAGGAGCAGATCACCCGCGAGACCGTGCTGATCGACACCGACGGGCAACAGGTGGGCCAGATCAACGGCCTCGCCGTGCTGCAAGCCGGCTATCTGGCTTTCGGCAAACCCAACCGGATCACCGCCCGGGTGCGGATGGGCACGGGCAAGGTGGTGGATATCGAGCGCGAGGTCGAGATGGGCGGGCCGCTCCATTCCAAGGGCGTGCTGATCCTCTCGGGGTTCCTGGCCGCGCGCTACGCCCAGGACGTGCCGGTCTCGCTGTCGGCCAGCCTGGTTTTCGAACAATCCTATGGCGGGGTTGACGGGGACAGTGCGTCTTCGACCGAGCTGTACGCATTGCTCTCGGCGCTGTCCGGCCTGCCGATCCGCCAGGGCTTGGCGGTGACGGGCTCGGTCAACCAGAACGGCGAGGTCCAGGCGATCGGCGGCGTCAACGAGAAGATCGAAGGCTTCTACGACATCTGCGCCGCGCGCGGCCTGACCGGCGACCAGGGCTGCCTGGTGCCGGAGGCCAACGTCAAACACCTGATGCTGCGCCAGGACGTGGTCGAGGCCTGCCGGGACGGCCGGTTCCATGTCTATTCGGTTGCCCATATCGACCAGGGGATCGAGATTTTGACCGGACATCCGGCCGGCGAGCGCGGCACCGATGGTCTGTTCCCCGAGGGCAGCGTCAACCGGCTGGTCGAGGACCGGCTGACCGGCTTTGCCGAGGCGCGCCGGCGCTTTGGCAAGGCTGGCGAGGATACGCCCACCGCCTGAAGCCAACCCGATGTTAACGATCCTGGCGCTATCCGTGTCGTGGCGAAAGCGCTGGGTGAGAGGCCGATGAGCAACGGGGAAGCGCCAGGGGCGCGGGCGGCAAGCGCGGTTCTGCGCAAGAAGCTGGGGGGTGTGCAGGCCCGCGGCTACCGCTATCCCATTCAGCGCGAGCTGTCCGCGGCATTGGAGTTCGCGGCGGCCAAGGGGACCACGGATGTCCTGAAGACGTCCGCGGACGCGATTGTCGCCAAGTCGCGGGTCGGTCGGCTCGAGATGCTGACCAGTTCGCTTCCCTCGCCAGGTTTGCTCGCCGGATTGGCCTTTGCCGGCGGCACCGCGATTTTCGCGCTCGACCTGGCCCTGACCGGCCATCTGGTCGATATCCGCACCGGCGGCGACCCGGAATCGGGCGACGCGCCGGTCCCCAGAACGCCGACCGCTATCGATCTGGCACTATGCCGTCCGGTGATCTCGGCGATCCTGGCCGAGTTCGACAAGGGTTTGGCCGAGTTGACGGGCGGCCCGGCACTTGGCGCCTATCGCCAAGCCTGGATCGAGCAGCTTCCGGCGTCGCTGCAATTCCTGATTCCCGATCAGCCATATCTGATGTTCGACGTAACGCTCGATATCGGCGGCGAGACAGGCCGCAGCGGCACGTTCCATCTGGTTCTGCCGCTGGCCCTCATCGAACCGGTCGAGACGGTGCTGCGCCGCCGCGGCATCGCCCCTGCACAAGTGGATTCGCAGGATTGGAGCCGGCACATGCGCAAGGTCGTCGCCGCGACACGGATCGACCTGGCCGCGGTGATCGATCACAGCCGGATGCGGGTCGCCGAGCTGGCGCGCCTGGAAGTCGGCGCGTTCTTCGCACTGCCTGGGCGCACGCTGGACGATGTGATGCTCGAGCTCAGGGTCGACGGCCAGGCATGCCGGATCGGCCGCGGACGGCTCGGCGCCTTCGGGCGCCACAAGGCCGTAAAGCTGACCGAGCCGCCGGATATCGCGCTGATCGAGCCCCTTGGCGCGGCTTTGACCGATGAAAACCGCCCCGATTCCACGCATGTGGGCGCGCCGGCCGGTCCACTGGATCCACCCCAGTAGCGGGCATGATCGGCGCCCGCCAGGGTCACGGTCGCTGGCTGGAAATGGCCGCACGCCGCAGATTCGCGGAATCCTGGCGAAACAATTCAGGGGTGAGCGGCCCATCTCGGGCGCAATCGAAAACTGTTCCCGCACAACCGCAAGCGACGGACCAAGGTGCCGGATGGCCGGATTCGACCAAATTTCCGCCCTAAACATTGCAGGGATGAACGATTTCTGTGATGATTAGACGCAGGTGGCATCTGCCAAAAACAGCTCGCCGCCAAGCACGATACGGACGCACACACTGGGACACAGAAATGCGCCGGAGGTCTCGGGTTTAGACCTCCGGCGTATTTGCGTCTTGCGCGTCCCGCATCTAACTCCGCCGCGTCCTGATAGGCCTCGATCGGCGGGCAGGTGCAGACCAGGTTGCGGTTTCCATAGACATTTTCGACCCGGAGGGCGCCCGGCGGGAAGCAGGCCTGCTCGCGGGTATAGGCCCGGGTCCATTCGCCGATCAGGTCCTCGACCGTTTTCGGCGCGTGGCGCAGCGGGCTTTCCGCGACATGCTGATGTTATATGAATGACTGAGATGCGGGACATTTCAGACATTTGCACGGCCCGCAGCTAAGGTCTGATTTCGACCCACAGCGAAAAAATTGGGATCTAATCGGGAAGCCCGGCGGTTCTAAGGGCAGCGCGGCGCCGCTCCTGCTGGGCCGGATCGCGAAGCGGCAAGCCGCGCAAATAGGCCCCCGCCGAGAACTTGGGGTCGATGCGAAGAATATTCCTGACGGCCTCGCGCGCTTCCGAAATCTCGCCAGCCTCGGCGTGGACCATTGCCAGCACGACATAGGGATGGGCCAAAAGGGGATCGGCTTCAATCGTCGACCGAGCCGCCGCGATCGCTTCCTCGCCCTCACCCAACATCCACCGGCAACGGGCCAGCATCAGTAGGTACCAGGGCGGGTATCGTGGGCAGAGCCGCATGGCAAGCTCGGTCTGCTTGACCGCCTCCTCGGCCTTGCCGCAGGCATAAAGCGTGATCGCCGCGAGCGCGATCGCGTAGGCGTCGCTATGTGCCAGGCGCAGGGCCTTCTCCGCCACGGCCAAGGCGCCATCGAAATCCCGCAATGTCGTCATGATGACGCTGCGCATCGCCAGATTGCTCGCGTCCTCGGGGTCAATCGCCAAAGCGCGGTCGCTGGCCTCGATTGATAGCTCGAACGAGCGCTCGGGTGACGCGCTCCAGCCTTCGTTGCGCGCCTCTTTCCAATACGCTTCGGCGAGCGCGCCCCAGGCCATCGCGTAGTTTTCGTCCAGCCGCGCGGCCCGCTCGAGAAGGGCGCGGCCCTTCTGGACGGTGTCCTTGTGGTGTTCGTGGACCAGATCCCGTCCCTCGAAGGTAAGCTGCCAGGCATCGGTGTTCCGCGTGCCCTGGGCGGCAAGCCGGGCGTGCTCACCTGCCGTCAGCTCGACCTGCAGGGCCGAGACGATTTCCTTGGTCACATCGTCCTGCAGGGCCAGGATGTCTCTTGCCTCGTGGTCATAGCGCTGGGCCCAAAGGTGCCGACCCGTCGAGGCCTCGATCAGCTGCGCCGTTACGCGCAAACGCTGGCCGGCGCTGCGGACACTGCCTTCCAGCACATACTGGACGCCCTGTTCGCGGCCGACCTGACGGATATCGACGGCCCGGTCCTTGTAGACCAGCGTGGAATTGCGCGCGATGACGAACAGCCCGGAAACCTTGGAGAGGGTCGTGATGATCTCCTCGGTGATGCCGTCCGCAAAGTAGTCCTGCTCCCGGTCGCCGGAAAGATTGGCGAAGGGCAGAACCGCGACCGAGGGTTTATCGGGCAGCGCAAGGCCATCGCTTCCGGGCAACGGCAGCGCGCGCGCCTCGGCACCTATTCCCAAACGATAGGCGCGCACGGGCTTTGCGATGTTCTTGATCGCCTGTGGGCCAATATCCTCGAAGTGCGCCTCGATCTTGCCATCGATGGCATCGAACGCGCCACCGGAGACGCAGACGCCACCCGGTTCGGCCAGGCCCTCCAGGCGGGCGGCCACGTTGACGCCGTCGCCAAAGATGTCGCCGCCCTCGACGATGATGTCGCCCAGATTTACGCCGATGCGCAATAAGATCCGGTTGTTCTCGACCAAGTTGGGCTCGCGGCCGGGCATCGCGCGCTGAATGTCGATTGCGCATTCGACGGCCTCGACGACGCTGGGAAACTCGGCGAGCAGCCCGTCGCCCATGAGCTTCACGACGCGCCCCTTTCGGGTCGTGATCGCCGGCTTGACGATGTCTTTGTGCAGGGACTTCAGACGCTCCAGCGTTCCCGCCTCGTCTTGCCCCATGAGGCGCGAATATCCGACCACATCCGCGGCCAGAATGGCGGCCAGTCTGCGTTCCAAGCGCAATCTCCTTCGCCTGGAAGCCTAACGGCCAGGGAACCGGTAATCCACACCGTTTGCAGCGCCTTGGAATGACTGGATGTGACACCGCGTGGCCCTTAACGGAAACCGGCTCTGGCATCCGCTAAGGGCTTACATCCGTCGTGTCGCATGCCGGGCGATGGTGGGGGATGTGGTCGACATCCCCGACGCCCACGCAATCGCGCCCTATTCCGCCGCGTCCTGATAGGCCTCGATCGGCGGACAGGTGCAGACCAGGTTGCGGTCTCCATAGACATTGTCGACCCGGTTGACCGGTGGCCAATACTTGTCGACGCGGAAGGCGCCGGGCGGGAAGCAGGCCTGCTCGCGTGTATAGGCCCGGGTCCATTCGCCGATCAGATCCTCGACCGTATGCGGCGCGTGGCGCAGAGGGCTTTCCTCGATGGTAAGATCGCCGGCCTCGATCTGCCGGACCTCGTCGCGGATCGCGATCATGGCGTCGCAGAACCGGTCGAGCTCGGCCTTGGTCTCCGACTCGGTCGGCTCGATCATCAGGGTTCCCGCCACCGGCCAGCTCATGGTCGGCGCGTGGAAGCCGCAATCGATCAGCCGCTTGGCAATATCGTCGACGGTGACCCCGGCGCTGTCCTTGAAAGGGCGTGTGTCGATGATGCATTCATGGGCGACCCGTCCGCCCGGGCCCTTGTAGAGCACGTCGTAGTGCCCCTCGAGCCGCTTGGCGATGTAGTTGGCGTTCAGGATCGCCACCCGGGTCGCCTGGGTCAGGCCAGCCCCGCCCATCATCAGGCAATAGCTCCACGAGATCGGCAGGATCGAGGCCGAGCCCCAGGGCGCGGCGGAAACCGGGCCCTCGGTCAGGGTCTCTCCGGTCCCGGCATCCGCCAGCGGCACGACCGGGTGGCCGGGCAGATACGGCGCCAAATGGGCACGCACGCCGATCGGCCCCATGCCCGGGCCCCCGCCCCCATGGGGGATGCAGAAGGTCTTGTGCAGATTCAGGTGGCTGACATCACCGCCGATCTTGCCCGGCTCGGCCAACCCGACCATCGCGTTCATGTTGGCGCCGTCGATATAGACCTGCCCGCCATTGTCGTGGACGATCTGGCAGACCTCGCGCACGGTCTCCTCGAACACCCCGTGGGTCGATGGATAGGTGATCATGCAGGCGGCCAGGCTGTCACGATGCGCCTCGGCCTTTTCGCGCAGGTCCGCGACGTCGATATCCCCGTTCTCGCTGGTCGCGGTTACCACAACCTTCATCCCTGCCATCTGGGCCGAGGCCGGGTTGGTGCCATGGGCCGAGGAGGGGATCAGGCAGATTTCGCGATGCCCCTCGCCGTGGGCGCGGTGATAGGCGCGGATGGTCAAGAGCCCCGCATACTCGCCTTGAGCGCCGGAATTGGGTTGCATCGACAGCGCGTCATAGCCAGTGAGTTCGCAAAGTTTGGCGCTTAGGTCGTCGATCAGCTCGCAATAGCCCTCGGCTTGCCCGCGCGGCACGAAGGGATGGATCTCGGCAAATTCCGGCCAGGTGATCGGCAGCATCTCGGCGGTGGCGTTGAGCTTCATGGTGCACGAGCCGAGCGGGATCATCGCCCGGTCCAGCGCCAGGTCGCGGTCCGCCAGCCGCCGCATGTAGCGGGTCATTTCCGATTCCGCCCGGTTCATGTGGAAGACCGGATGGGCGAGGTATTCGGACTGGCGAATCAGCGCCTTAGGCAGCCGGTATTCCGGGAAATCGGTATTGTACTGGCGATTGAAACCGCCGAAGGCCCGGTAGACCTGCTTGACCGTGCCAGGGCGGGTACGCTCGTCGACGGTGATCGCGACCTTGTGCTCACCCACCGCGCGCAGGTTGATGCCGTTATCGACCGCGTTCTTCAGGATCAGCCCCTGATAGGGCCCGACTTCGACGGTGATCGTGTCGAAGCATTCCTTCGGCCCGACCTCGAAGCCCATCGACTCGAGCCCGTCGCTGATCCGCGCAGCCTTGCGGTGGACCCGCTCGGCGATCGCTTTCAAGCCCCGCGGCCCATGGAAGACCGCATACATCGAGGCGATGACCGCCAGCAGCACCTGCGCGGTGCAGATGTTCGAGGTCGCCTTCTCGCGCCGGATATGCTGTTCGCGGGTCTGCAGGCTCAGCCGGTAGGCCTTGTTGCCGTGCGCATCGATCGAGACGCCAACCAGGCGCCCGGGCATCGAACGCTTGTAGGCGTCCTTGGTCGCCATATAGGCCGCGTGTGGGCCGCCATAGCCCATCGGCACACCAAACCGCTGCATCGAGCCGACCGCGATGTCCGCGCCCATCTCGCCCGGGGGTTTCAACAGCGTCAGCGCCAGGGGATCGGCCGCAACCGTCGCCAGCGCGTTGGCGCCATGCAGCTTTTCAATGACGTCCGAGAAGTCGTGGAAATCGCCATTGACGCCCGGATACTGGAACAGCGCCCCAAAGACCTGTTCAGGAACCAGATCGGTGAGCGGGTCGCCGACGATCACCTCCCATCCCATCGGCTCGGCGCGGGTCTGGATCACGGCGATCGTCTGGGGCAGTGCGTCCTTGTCGACGAAGAACGCGTTGGCCTTCGATTTGGCCACCCGCTGGCACATCGCCATGGCTTCCGCCGCCGCTGTCGCCTCGTCCAACAGCGAGGCATTGGCGATCTCGAGTCCGGTGAGGTCACTGACCAGGGTCTGGAAGTTCAGTACCGCCTCGAGCCGGCCCTGGCTGATCTCGGGCTGATAGGGGGTGTAAGCCGTGTACCAGGCCGGGTTCTCGAGAATGTTGCGCTGGATCGCCGGCGGCATGATGGTGCCGTGATAGCCAAGCCCGATCAACGATGTCAGAACCTCGTTCTTGGCCGCCGTTTCGCGCATCCTGTCCAGCGCGCCGCGCTCGGAAAGCGGAGCGCCAAAATCCAGCGCGGACTCGCTGCGAATGCCTTCGGGGACCGTCTCGGCAACCAGCGAATCCAGATCGCTGATGCCCAAAACCCCAAGCATTTCGTCCATCTCGTCGGGCGACGGACCGATATGACGGCGGTTCGCGAAATCGTATGGTTCGTATTTGTTGGTCTGCGCCGCTTCACCGGACTTGGTCATCGCGTTGGCTCCGTTTGTTGGGTCCGCCTCCCTCGGCTACCATCGGTGGTTGAGCGGGGGAGTGGGAGGTGGTCCGAAAACCTATCCTACCATCGCCTTGTAGGCATCCTCGTCCATCAGCCCCTCCGCCGCCGAGGCGTCCGCCAGCTTTATCTTGAAGAACCAGCCCTCGCCGGTGGGGTCGGAGTTGACGATCGCCGGGTCGTCGACGATCGCGTCGTTAATCTCGGTGATCTCGCCGGCAAGCGGGGCGTAGACGTCCGACGCCGCCTTGACCGATTCCAGCGTCGCCGCCGTGTCGCCCTCGCCGAACTCGGCGCCGACCTCGGGCAGTTCGACGAAGACCAGGTCGCCGAGTTGCTCGGTTGCATGCCCGGTGATGCCGACGGTGGCAATCCCGTTCTCGATATTGAGCCATTCGTGGTCATCGGTGAATTTCAACATGTGTCTCTCCCTCGTTGTCGTTTCTCAGTTCCGTTTGTAGCCCGGCGTGATGAACGGCATGTCGGCCACCTGGACGGCCAAGCGCTTGCCACGCACTTCGGCAAAAAGCGGCGTCCCAGTCGCCGCGTGCGTGGCCGCCACATAACCCATGGCCATCGGGCCGCCCAGGCTGGGACCGAAGGCGCCGGAGGTGACGGATCCAATGGGCGCGCCACCGTCCTCGTCGGCGAAAAGCTCGGCCCCGCCACGGACGGGTGCCCGGCCTTCGGGCAGGATGCCGACGCGCTTTCGCGCGGGTCCCTCGGCCAGTTCGCGTAGGATGCGCTCGGCGCCCGGGAAGCCGCCCTCGCGGGCACCGCCCGTGCGGCGCGCCTTCTGGATCGCCCAGGTCAGTGAGGCCTCGACCGGTGAGGTGGCCGGATCGAGGTCCGCACCGTAGAGGCATAGCCCTGCCTCCAACCGCAGGCTGTCGCGCGCGCCGAGCCCGATCGGCTCGACCGCCTCGTGCTCTAGCAGGGCGCGCGCCAGGCCGGCGGCGGCGCCTTCGGGGACTGAAATCTCGTAGCCGTCCTCGCCGGAATAACCGGAGCGCGAGACCACGCAGTCGACTCCGTTCACGTTCAGCGTCGACACGTCCATGAACCGCATTGCCGCGCAGCCGGGCGCAAGCGCCGCCAGGGCGGCCTCCGCCTTCGGGCCCTGCAGCGCCAAAAGCGCGCGGCCATCGAGCCATTCCACTTCGCAGGCATCTGAGAGATGGGTCTGCATATGGGCGAAGTCGACCTCCTTGCAGGCGGCGTTGACCACGACGAAAAGGTGATCGGCCCGGTTGGCGACCATCAGGTCGTCCTCGATCCCGCCTGCCCGGTTGGTGAATAGCGCATATCGCTGGCGGCCCTCGGCCAGGCCCAGGATATCAACCGGCACCAAGCGCTCCAACGCGAGGGCGGCATCGGCGATATCGCCGGATCTCGGGCGCAGCGCGACCTGGCCCATATGGCTGACATCGAAGAGCCCGGCCTGATCCCGCGTGTGCAAATGCTCTTTCAGAATCCCCAACCCGTATTGCAGCGGCATGTCGTAGCCGGCAAACGGCGTCATCCGAGCGCCGAGCTCCAGATGCAATCCGTGTAACGGGGTCTTCAGAACTTCTGTCTCGGACATGTCGAACCCTCCCAAAGCCTGCCGGGAAGTCCGCGTGGAGACCTGGACCGGCGCACGTCGTTTCCGCGGCGGCAATGGCCGCGAAGGACTGCGCCCCCTCTGTCCTTTCGCCTGAGAAAGTTATCCCGTCGGCGGGTGCTGCCGCACCTCTCTCCAGAGTGTCTTCAGCCGGCTGGTCCTTTTGCCTGAGAGATTCCGGGGCGGTTACTCCTTCGGCGCCCTTCGCCGGTGCGGCAAGGGTCTCTCCCAACTGGCTTTCTGGACCGTAGGCGGGTGCGCGGTCTATGGCAAGGCCTGCGGCAATGCGCTCGCGCCAATGTGTGGCGCCCGCCGCGTGGAGGCCGTATATTGTGCGGTGCAGCATTCCAGAATCAGGAGGTGAACGATGGGCAAGTCCATTCTGTTCGTCCAGCAGAAGGGGGGCGCCGGCAAGACCATGTTGCTGACCCAGCTCGCGGTTGAGCGCGCCCAGAAGGGCGCGGCGGTGACGCTGATCGACCTCGACGCGCAGCGTTCGACAACCGCCTGGTTCGGCGAGCGTGGCCAGCGCGCGGGGGCGGTCAGCGGGATCGAATTGATCGAGAGCGCCGATTGGCGGGCGTCCTCCGACATCCGCGAGGCAGCGCGCAAGTCCGATTGGGTTTTCATCGACGCGCCCGGCTCGGCGGACGATCTGGGCAAGGGAGCAATGCGGGCGGCGGATTTCGCGCTCATACCCTGTCAGCCCGCCATGGCCGATGTCTGGGCGAGCAAGGCGACGCTGGAGATGGCGGCGGGCCAGAAGCTGCCCCATGCCGTGGTCTTCAACCGTGTGCCACCGCGCGGCCGGGCCGCCGAGGCCGCCATGCAGTCCCTAAGCGAGACCGGCGCCAAGATGCTGAAACCCCGGATCGGTCAGCGTGCCGCCTTCGCCGACGCCTTCATGATGGGGGCCGGCGTGACCGAAACCGCGCGCGCATCGAAGGCCGCGGACGAGATCAGGGCGTTGGCCAAGGCTTTGACTCGCGCGGCTTAGACCAAAATTGTTTCAGACTGAATCAGTCTGAAAAAGGAATTTGGTCCAGGTTCATATGTTTGAGCAAAATCCTAGGATCAGACTGGTTCAGTCTGATCCGGTTTTGCTCTAGGCGCGGGTTCGGACCGGGAGCCGCCGACACCTGATTCCGGCCAGGACGCGGAACCTGCCGTGGTGGCGTGATCGTCATCCGGTGCGCGGCGCGCGCGGCCGGACGAGGCGAGAGCGTTCAGATACTCCGCAAGCGTCGCTTCCGCCGCGCCTGCCAGCGAGTGCCTTTCGGCGGCTTGGCGCGCGGCATCGCACATCCTTACGAGCGCTTCGGGGCCAAGCGAACAGGCCTTCCGCATGGCGTCGAAAACGCCTGTACCGTTCCGCGCATCGTAGAAAATGGCCGCCGCGTCATCCACATACGCCTCCAGATCCCCAATGCGGGGCACGATGATCGGGCGCGCCGCGGTGAGGGACATGAGCAAGGCGCCAGATGTCAGCACGTCCTGATAGGGCAGCACGATGAAATCCGCCCGGCAAAGCTCACCGTTCAACTCGGCGTCGTCCAGATATTCCGGCCTGACGGTCACCTTCGGCGAGGCCCGCGCGATATCGACCAGCCGCGCGGTTTCGTCTCCATCGACCGACGCTCCGCAAATCGTCAGCTCGGCATTGAGGTCGCTCTCCGCGAAGGCCTCGGCCAGATCGCCGAACCCCTTGTAGGCGCGGATTTGACCCCAGGCCAGAAAGCGCCTGGGCGCGACCTCATCGCGCGGCGGGCACGGCTGGATGATCCCCGCGTAGTTGCCATGCTTTACGGTGGCGATCTTGGCCGCTTTGACGCGAAAGTGTTCAGTAGCGACCCGCGCACCGGCCGGGCCTTGGACGATCACCCGATTGGCCATGGCCCCGGCCGTAACGGCATGGAGCCAATCGCTGAGAGGGCCGCCGGCCTCATGCGCCTTCGAGTTGTGCACCGTCCAAACAATCCCGATGCCCCGAAGCCTGGCCGCGCACAGGGCGAGCGCAAAGAGGCAGTATCGCGCCGCCGTCTCGACGCGCCCCGCCTCCCTGGGCACGTGCGTCCAATGCAGATGGAGGACATCCATTCTGCGCCCAAGAATTTGGAAATTCAGATCCACCAACGATCTGGCATAAGCCATCGTCAAACCCAGATCCTCAAGCTGGTCCGCCATCAGGTCCTGATAGGGATTCGCCGGGAAATGCGGATACTGGGTTACGCGTAGGCTTGCCATCGCGTCTGCCTCTCTCCTGCTGCTCATTCTACGCATTGGCAGATGGTTTCGGTCGCCCGGCCGGTTCGGGATCTCCGCTCGGGCGGCACCTTGACGGACTTTCTCAACGGAATTCAGGCATCAATTCGGTGCGTGATCAACTAATCACAGCGGTTCAAGATAATATTCCTGCCGATTCGTCGATAATGTTGCCCTAGTCACGCGTCATTCGTTTCATATTTGCATTTTCGAATGATCAATGGCAGGGCACCGTGATATCATTAGCGCTGGCTTTCATTTCCACGCTGGTTTCGTTATTCTGTGTTTACTTGGTAGTTTCCGCATCACCCACGGAAGGGCATATGTTAGAAATCGACTTTGAACGTCTGGCCGCTGTATCGATTTGTTTCTTCGCGGCTTGGCCGCTCGTGCGGCGTCTTTTTCAGCGCAAGGTATGGAAGAACGGATCGCGCAAGGCGGCGTTGGCGTCTCTGCTGCTTCTGGCCTATGCCACGTTGATCGTGGCCACCGCAGTTTACGCGCCGATGGCGTTGTGGGCACTCGCGCTGGCCGCCCTGATAGGGATCAGCCTCTACTTCTGGGTCACTCGCGACAATTTTGGCCGGCGGCGGGGATTGCCGCCAGGATCACTGGCACCGGCATCCCCGGCTAAGGCCTCAGATCAGGCCTCTTTGCTGAAGCAGTTCCGCAAGCACGGACCGGTCTTCAAGGTCTTGGCGCGGTATCAGCCGGCCGCGTGTGTTGTCGGGCATTCGGCGGCGACGGAGCTGCTGACATCAAACGCGGACAAGCTGGCGGCGGTGCCTGCCGCCTATAACAAGCACATTCCGAAGGGATTTCTGCGCTATATGCGCGGCGCCGATCACGCTGCTTGTCGCAGGAAATTTCAATCGGCCTTGCCGCCAAGCCTGGTTCAAGCGAACGAGGCTGACCTGCGGGCGCTGCTGCGCGAGAGATTTGCAAGTTGGGACGGTCCCGTTGATCCGGCCGTTACCTCGGCTTTGTTTGCCATGATGGTCAGGCTGTTCCTGGGCATCATGCCCGATGACCCTCGGGCCGCCAAGCTGCGCGCGGCCTACGGAAACATCGCCATCACCGACAAGGTCCATGCGGGCGGCGACCGCGCCGCCAATGCACTCGCCGAGGTCGAGGAGGTGCTCGCCGATTTGGCGGGCCGCCCCGCGGTGGGCGGGGGCACCGAAACGGTTCTTGGCGCCCTGTTGGCCGGGGACGCATCGGCGCTGGACGATCCGACCGTGCGCCGCAATCTGATCTACATGCTGGAGACCGCGCATCGCGACGTCTCGGGGATGATCGTCTGGGTGCTGAAGATTCTGAGCGATAACCGGCCTTGGGCCGATCAGTTGCGCGCGGAGTTGGCGGTGCCCGGACCGGCACCGGTTGACGGCAAAGGGCGGGGGCTGGCCGATCGTATCATCTTGGAAACGCTGCGCATGGAGCGCAGCGAGTATCTGTCCCGAAAGGCGGCAAGCGACGTGCAGATCGGACCGTTCAACATTCCGAAAGGCTGGCGTGTCCGGATTTGCATCCGCGAGTGGCACCGGGCCAATCCGGCCTTCGATGAGCCGGGCACATTCAACCCGGACCGGTTCCTCGACCGGACCTTCGAGCGTACGGACTATGCGCCCTTCGGCCTCGATGACCACCGTTGCCTCGGCCAGAAGATTGCCGCGGATATCGGCCGGATGTTTCTGGAAGAGCTTTTCGGCACCTACGATTTCGAGGTGATCCGCGACGGCCCGGTCGAATTCGGCGGCAGCCATTGGCAGCCAAACCGCGCGTTCCAGATCAGGCTGATCCCGGCAACCCCGGCCGAGGCTTCCATCGCGGCGCAGTGAATTGCTGCGCCCGAAGGCGCAGATAGCTCATGCGGTGGAGGCGCCGGGCTTCTCGATATCGTCCTCCAGGAAGAACCGGATATTGTCCTCGAAGCTCTCGTCGGCAACAAAGCCCAGTGCCAGTGCCTTTGCCGGGTTGAAATAGGCCCGCCAGCCCAGGACGATTTTCTGGATCGCCGCGTCGGGCTCCCACCGGATCAGCTTGACCGGTTCCTCGCCCGCGATCCTGCCCATTGCGTCGACCATGTCGCCGATCGCGTGGGTCTTGCCCGGCAGCGCGAAGCAGCGGTTCTGGCCGAAAGCGTCGCCCGGCAGCTCGGCCGCGTGGATCAGGTTCTCGATGCAGCGCCGGGGCGACAGATACCAGTGCTCGTATTCCGGACCGACCGGGCAGACCGCCTCCTGACCCTGCAGGGGTTCGCGGAAGATCGAGGACATGAAACTCGACGCCGCCAAGTTGGCCTTGCCGGGCCGGACCGAGATCGTCGGCAATCGGGGCCCACGCCCATCGAGGAAGCCGCGGCGGGAATAATCGGTCAGCAAAAGCTCGGCTGCCGCTTTCTCGGCGCCATAGGAGGTCTGCGGGTTCAGGATCGTCCAATCCTCGATCATCGCGGGGATCTCGCCCCCATAGACGGCGATCGACGAGGTGAAGACCACGATCGGGCAATTGCCGCACCGCCGGGCGGCCTCGAAGACATTGATCGAGCCGATCAGATTGACCGACATGCCAAGGTCGAAATTGGTCTCCGACTCGCCCGAGACGATTGCGGCGAGGTGGAAGATCACATCCGCCCCGTCCGCGAACAGTGCGTCCAGCGCCGAGCGGTCGGTGATGTCGACCTTGTGGCAAGTCACCTTGAAAGGCGCGGTCACCGCGGGCGGCTTTTTCACGTCAGCCAGCGCAAGTGTATCGATCGCCCGATCGCCGATACCCCCGCTCCCGGCCAAAGCCCGCGCCAGTTTCTGGCCCAACATGCCGCCACCGCCGGTAATCACAACACGCATAATCGGACTCCCCTGTTCTGCGGCGCGCATTGAAGCCCAGTCAGGCTGCCCCGGCAAGGCTCGTCTTTGGCCGGTTGGCGATCAGTGATTGTCCCTGGGCAATTGCCGGCCAGTGCGCTGGTAGTTGGTGGCAAACTCCAGGCAGCCACCCTCGGCAAGCTGGCCCACATGGGCGCGGTAGAATTCCTGCCAGGGGGTCTGGTTCTCGATTTTCGGGGGTGCCCAAGCCGCCTTGCGGGCCTCCCATTCCTCCTCGGGCACCAGGGCGTCCATGCGCCGGTTCGGAATGTCGAGGCGCACCATGTCGCCGGTTTGCAGAAAGGCGAGCCCGCCGCCGACCGCCGCCTCGGGCGAGGCGTTGAGGATCGACGGGCTCTCGGAGGTGCCGGACTGGCGCCCGTCGCCGACCGTCGGCAGGTGCTCGATCCCGTCGCGCAATAGCGCATCCGGGGGCTGCATGTTCACTACCTCCGCCGCGCCGGGATAGCCCACGGGGCCCACATGGCGGATGAACATGATGGTGTTCTCGTCCACGCCGAGATCCGGGTCGTTGAGACGGTCGTGGTAGTCTTCGGGCCCCTCGAAGACCACGGCCTTGGCTTCCAGCACGCCCTCGGCGCCGGGGCGCGAGAGGAACCTCTGCTGGAAATCGGGCGAGATCACCGAGGTCTTCATCAGGGCCGAGTCGAAAAGGTTGCCCGAAAGCACCATGAACCCCGCGTGCTGGCGCATCGGCGCGTCCACGGTCTTGATCACCTCGGCATCCTCGCTGCGCAGGCCGGCCAGGTTCTGGGCCACCGTATTGCCGGTCACGGTCGGGGCGTCGGCGTGCAGCAGGCCCGCCGCCAGCATCTCGCCCATCACCGCGGGCACGCCGCCGGCGCGCTGGAAGCTCTCGCCCAGATATTTACCCGCAGGCTGCATGTTGACCAGAAGCGGCAGGTCGAAGCCCTGGTCCTGCCAATCGCCGATCTTGAGATCGACCCCGGCATGGCGGGCGACCGCGGTGATATGCGGTGGTGCGTTGGTGGACCCGCCGATCGCAGTGTTGACCCGGATCACGTTCTCGAAGTTCTCGCGGGTCATGATGTCCGAGGGCTTCAGGTCCTCGGCCACCATCTCGACGATCCGCTTGCCGGTGGCATAGGCCATTTCCATGCGCGCCCGGAACGGGGCGGGGATGGCGGCGCAGCCGGGCAGGCTCATGCCCAGCGCCTCGGCCAGCGCGTTCATGGTGGACGCCGTGCCCATCGTGTTGCAATGGCCGAGCGAGGGGGCCGAGGCGCAGACCCGGCTCATGAACTCGTCATAGTCGATGGCGCCCTCGGCCAGGAGCCGCCGGCCCTCCCAGACCACCATGCCCGAGCCTGCCAGCTCGCCCTTCCACCAGCCGTCCAGCATCGGCCCGCCGCTGAGCACGATGGCAGGTAGGTCCACCGTGGCCGCGCCCATCAGCATCGCCGGCGTGGTCTTGTCGCAGCCGGTCGTCAAGACAACGCCGTCGATCGGGTAGCCTTGCAGCACCTCGACCAGGCTGAGATAGGCGAGGTTCCGGTCCAACGCAGCAGTCGGCCGCTTGCCGGTCTCCTGAATCGGGTGGACCGGGAATTCGATCGGCACGCCGCCCGCGTCGCGGATGCCCGCCCGCACCCGATCGGATAGGAACAGGTGGATCTTGTTGCATGGGGTGAGGTCGGACCCGGTCTGCGCGAGCCCGATCATCGGGCGCCCCGATTGCAGCTCCTCGCGCGTATAGCCCTGGTTCTGGTAGCGCTCGACATAAAGCGCGGTCATGCCCGGGTTGTTCGGGTTGTCGAACCATTCCTGGCTGCGCAGTTCACGATTGGCGCGGGTGTCCTTGCTCATTGTTATTCCTTATGTATTTCCATACCAGAGGTCCTGCTCACGCCGTCCCGCGATAGGGCTCGACATATTGCAGCGCCATGTCCCAGGTGTT